>Ga0209702_10000439_pt1 | contig 85357 bp, 70 predicted proteins | sample FRY01_FD_187210 | JGI IMG/M metagenome (GOLD analysis project Ga0209702, IMG submission 187210) | Freshwater microbial communities from Lake Fryxell liftoff mats and glacier meltwater in Antarctica - FRY-01 (SPAdes) (version 2) | ecosystem: Environmental > Aquatic > Freshwater > Ice > Glacier...
TTTGTATTTCAGAAAATCACACTGAGGACGCAGAAATTTATCCTGAGCTTGCCGAAGGGAGTCCTGGTGGGCCCACTGAACAAGAAAGAGGCATTTCCAATACGGAGGTGCCTCTTTTTGTATTTCAGAAAATCACACTGAGGACGCAGAAATTTATCCTGAGCTTGCCAAATGAATACTTGGTCATTAGCCAATCAAGCTTTCCCTACCTTCATGCGGGTGAAAAATCGCTGGTCCATAGTTCTTCTTTTCTGCTTCCTGAGTCTCGCAGCTCAGGCTCAGGAGGTCTCGCTTCCTAGGGCTTTCTTAGATGAGCCCATATCTGAGCTCTTAAAGGTTATCAAGAAACACCATGATGCAAGGCTGGCCTATGATGTGAGCAGCCTACGCGTTATAGATCGCAGCGTCACTTTGCAAGGGGAGAGCTTGGAAAATGACCTGAACATCCTTTTGGATGGCAGCGGTTATACCTTCAAGCTCTTAAAGAATACCTACCTCATCGTTCCCCTTCCAAGAAAAGTGGAGAGCGACTTGAAAGTGCTGAAAAGAAACATCAGCCTCCAAGGTCGCGTGAAGGATTTATTGAGCAATGAAGTCCTTCCTTTTGCATCCATTTCTGTGCTGGGAACGAGCATTGGAACGAGCACTCAGATGGATGGGTCCTTCTTTCTCAATGAGATTCCTACCGATACCTTGAGTATCTGCGCCAGTTACTTGGGATACAGGAGTTTATGTTTCCAATTACAGTCTTTGAATCTTGAAAAAACATTGCCTTTCTACCTAGAAAGGAACAATACTTTCCTTCCTGCTGTGGAGATCAAAGGCTCTAAAGAGAAGGGCGTCCGCATCTTGGAGAAAGGGCAGCTGATTGAGCTGGATCCTGCCATGCTTGAACGCATCACGGTGAATGGCCAAGCAGATTTATTCAAGGCCGTGCAATTCCTCCCAGGCATCTCCTCTGGAGATGGCTTGGATGCCAGCCTGAACATACGCGGCAGTGAGGAGGATGAGAACCTTATCCTTTGGGACGGATTCAAGATCTATCACCAGAATCACTTCTTCGGGGTGTTCAGCACGCTGAATCCCGAGGCGATTCGGAATATCCAAGTGCATAAAGGAGCTTACCCTAGCCGCTACGGTGGCCGCTCAGGGGGCGTGCTCGAAGTGACTGGGCGCAGTGGTGATATGAAAAACGGCCATGTTCATGCAGGTGTGGATCTCATTGGCATGAACCTGGGGGTGGAAAGTCCCTTGTCCAAGAAGACCAGTATTCTGGTGAACATGCGCAGGTCTCACAGTGACTTCCTGAATACTCCTTTATATGAGCAATTGCTTGAAAGGGTCTTTGAACAGAGCGTAGCCCAAGACCCTGCGTTCACATTGAATCTCAGCGAGACCCATCCTAAGTTCTTCTATTATGACCTCAATGTGAAAGTGCATATAGAACTCAGCGAGCATGATCAGGTGAATTTCAGCTTGTTCAATGGCAGGGATTTCTTCTCCAATGAATCCCATAACCAATATGCCTCCATTGACGGTTCACCGCGCATCCTGAACGACTACTATTTCGATGATTCTTCTTGGGGTAACACCGGACTAGGCGCCACATGGGATCATAACATGAAGGCGGGTAGGCACATGTATAGTTCCATCGGGTTTTCAGATTATAGCAGCTCTTATTTCTTTTCTGAAGAACAAAGGGACTACTTGAATGGAAACCCATTGGTGCCCAAGTTCAATTCTACGCTTCAAGATAACGAGGTCAAAGATCTGAGCCTGGAACATAGGCAGGTGTTTCCCCAAGAAAAAGGGAAGCTTGAAGTTGGCTATGCTTTGGATCACCTTGAATTGAACTATGGTTTTCTGGATCAGAACCTCATCGATGGAGTGACTTTCTTGAAGGATTCATTGGTCAGGACCAATAATCATAGCCTCTATGCGGATCGAGATTGGACTTGGAATGACCGCCTGGAACTCGATGTAGGCATGCGTGCCACTATGAATACCTATACGAACCGGCTTTATTGGGAGCCTAGAGTCCTCCTGTCCTACAAGGCTTCAGAAGAAATCAGCTTCAGAACCGGTGGCGGAAATTACGTGCAGATGATCCGAAGGACGGCTGAGCAGAACCTCTTCCTGCGCCAGCCCGATAGATGGGTCTTAAGCAATGGCGATAAGCTTCCTGAATCCCGCACTTTCCAGGGGATCTTAGGGGGGCATTGGGAAAAAGGTCCTTGGCAGATAGATGCTGAAGGCTTTTATAAAAAGATCAGCGGAAGTCTGCTCAATCAAGAACAGATACGTTTCCTGAGCGCCTATACTGCTGACAATAAAGGACTAGTGACGGGGAATGCACAGGTAGTGGGACTGGATCTTTATCTATCCTATTCCAAAGGTCCTCATGACCTTTGGCTGGCATACAGCTATACCGCTTCTTTCAATCGATTCTCTGAGATCAATGAAGGGCGGGAATTCCCCAGTGTATTCAATAAACCCCATGATTTCAAAGCCGTCTATTCATACGCCTATCGCGACTATATTTTGTCAACAGACCTGATCTACTCTACAGGCTATTCCTACACGCCTTTGCTGGGGACCTTCCAGAATGAACTTACTGGGCAGGATTTCGTGGTGTATGGAGATGATCTTTCTGCGAGGCTTCCTGATTTTTTCCGCTGGGATATGAGCATTCAGCGTGCATTCTATGCTGAAAGGACAAGTTGGGTGATCGGAGTCGGAATCTATAATCTTACGGATCATAGGAATGTCCGCACACGTAGGTACAGCGTAGAACAAGTGAGGCCTGATTCTGCTGAGGAACTGACTATCAGGGCGGTAGATTTGGAACTGTTAGGATTAACCCCTAATTTTATACTGAAGTTCTCCTTCCAATGAACCTGATGAACATCAAGATTCCTATTGCCTCGATGCTCTGCATAGCAGTGTTACTAGGCTCTTGCGCGAAACAGATTTCTGTTCCAGAACAAGCTGCCAAGGTGGTCGTGGTCAATGCATTCCTTGAAACAGGGTCACCCATAGACCATATCCATGTCACTAGCTTGAATAATGGGGATGGCGTGCAAGGCATACGCGGGTTGGATGTAAGAATCAGTGATGGCGAATCCGAGAGCCTCTTGACGGAGAGTTCAGATGAAGCTGGTGCCTATCTGGGTGCAGAGGATTTTATCATCCAACAAGGAAAGACATATAGTCTAGAGATTCTGAAAGACGGTGAGCTTATCAGCGCTTCTACTACATCTCCGCCAAGTCTAATACACCTGGATGTTTCTAAACAATACTTGGAGATAGATCAGGATAATGATTTGGTCTTCCTAGAATGGGAAGGATTGAACCAGGGTTCATTCAATGAATACTTCTATCTGGTCACAGTCAGACCTTTGACCAGCCAAGATGATCTCCAATACATAAATCGTAGTTCTGGAGTCTTCCAAGGCCCTAGAGCCATAAGCCTAAGCTATAATCCTGAAGTCACCTTGAACGGTGAATTCTTTTACTACTATGGTGATCACTTGGTAGAGGTCATGGCCATAAACATGGAGTATGAGACCTACTTCAGAGCTCAGCTTGACTTTTCCCAGAATGCCCCTGGAAACATAGATGGTGGTGTGGGTTTCTTCGTGGGAACCAGTGTTCTCAGCACCGTCATCGATATCCGCTGATTCCTCTCTCTTTTTCCTGCATAATCTTTCCGCACCTTGGTAGGGTGATTCCATAGTCATCTGTATCTCTTCTGTAAACGAAGAGAAGCGTGTCAGATAAAATCAATCATAGAGTAGATGAGACCTTGAAGAACTGGAAGAGCCCCTTCCAGGAAAAAGAATCTTCATGGTATGCTATCGAGTCCAAGATGGATAAGCATCTCGCTCCTGCCGCCAAGGTCATCCCTTTAAGGACCTTCTTGAAAATAGCTGCAGCCATTACCCTCGTTCTAGGTCTTGCTTGGTTCATGCAACCAACAGAACAGATGATTCTCGCTGAAACTACTGCGGGACAACACATTGAGCACACGCTTCCTGATGGCTCCGTAGTCACCGTGAATGCAATGAGTTCTATCAGCTACGATGCTGATGCATTCATGGAAAATCGCTCGCTGGAATTGAAGGGAGAAGCTTTCTTCCAAGTTCAAAAAGGTTCCTCCTTCACCGTTCATAGTGCTCAGGGAGATGTGACCGTGCTGGGAACTTCCTTCAATATGAACAGCCGTGATGATGTGTTCCATGTACTGTGCACGACCGGAAAGGTCTACGTAGAACGTGGCAGTGCTTCAGTAATTCTTACGCCTGGCCTTGAAGTCAGAGCTGCGGGAAATGAACTTGGAGAAGTGAAAGAGATTAGCGTTGAGCCAAAATGGAGGGAAGGAAGATTCCTCTTCACTGAACGCCCTGTTTATGAGGTCTTTGAAGAGCTTGAAAGACAATTTGGAATCGCCATAGATCAGGGTAGTCCTGAGGATGGTCTATTCACAGGAGAGTTCGATAGGACTGACCTGGAATCAGCATTGGAAGTAGTCTGCAATACGATGGGATTTGCCTACGAATTGGACTCAGAGAGGATGAAAGTCACAGTACGAACAAATTAAATCGAATCGAAATGGAGAAAACACTACAAGCAAACGATGATTTTCTGAGTTTTTATGGCAACACTCCCCTCTGGGATACTTTTTATAAGAAGTCTCAGAACAAGAAATTCAAGAATAAGTGGGATAAGGTCAAAGAAGGCTGGAAACCCAGGAAGCGAAATGCCGCTTAATTCCTGTCTTAAATGCAGGTAACGATGATTTTTCATTAGTTAGGTTGACTTGTCAGTCAATGTTTTGGTTACAAGAAGTCTTAGAGCAATCTAGGACTTTCTTGTTTTTAAGCGGGTCTCTATTTATTCCGAATGAGTCAAGGGATGATCTATTTTGAATTCAGTCAAGACACTCCGAAAGATAATAGCCGCAGTGAATTGAATGAGGGTTATGAATTCAGAAGAGCCATCAAATTATGGCCATAGCCATACTGTTCAGCCCTTGAGCGAATAGGCAGAGTTCCCTTTAGGCAACTGACTCTTCAAGGATCAATCCCTGCACTGCTGCCAGTGCTTTATGAATGTCCCCCACGCCTTCGAACACGATCCTCAAACGATCATTCTTTTCATACATACGTAATTCCGGTGTCCCTTGCTGCAGACTTCGGAGGATATGCGTGAACTTGGCTGATTGATAGAATGGATGTTCCTTATCAGCAATGAATTGCCCGATCATCTTTCCCGATTTGATAGTCACCTTCTCTAGCCCTACTTGCTTGGCCATCCATCTGAGTCTGATGGAGTCGAATAGCTCTGTGCTGGGCTTGGGCGGTGGACCGAAGCGGTCTTTAAGTTTCACAATGAAGCGCTGTAATGCTTCTTCATCTTCCATGGAATCCAATTCCCTGTATAGCTTCAATCGTTCTGTAGTCCCTGCCACATATTCATCAGGCAAGAGAATTTCCAAGTCGGTCTCCATGATCACATCATCCACCTCTCCTTTCTTGGCCGCTAATTCTTCAGCAAATAATTCCTTGAATTCCGTCTCTTTCAATTCATCAATGGCTTCGTTCAATATCTTCTGATAGGTATCAAAGCCTATATCAGATATGAATCCACTCTGCTCGGCTCCAAGCAGGTCTCCTGCACCTCGTATGTCCAAGTCCCGCATAGCGATGTTCATCCCGCTTCCCAGGTCACTGAACTGTTCAATGGCTTCTAGTCTCTTTCTGGATTCACTGCTCACCATGTGCATAGGTGGCGCGATGAGGATACAATGCGCTTTCTTATTTCCTCTTCCCACTCTGCCGCGTAGCTGATGCAAGTCACTCAAGCCGAAGTTCTGGGCGCTATTGATAATCATCGTGTTCGCATTGGGAATGTCTATTCCGCTTTCGATGATAGTCGTACACACCAGAACATCGAAAGCCCCGTCAATGAAGTCGAGCATGACTTCTTCAAGTTTCTTCCCATCCAACTGTCCATGTCCAACTTCTATTCTCGCTTCAGGACATAAGCGTGAGATCATTCCTGCTACTTCTTGGATGTTCTCTATACGGTTATGAACGAAGAATACCTGGCCTCCTCGGCTTAATTCGCTCGCTATCGCATCACGTATAATCTCTTCATGGAAGGTTACTACCCGGGTCTCTACCGGGTATCTATTGGGAGGTGGAGTGCGAATGATGGAGAGGTCACGAGCACCCATGAGGGAGAATTGCAGCGTCCTAGGAATAGGCGTAGCGGTCAAGGTGAGCGAGTCTACCCCTGTTCTTAAGGTCTTCAATTTATCCTTGGCCCCCACCCCGAATTTCTGTTCCTCATCGATGATCATGAGCCCCAAATTCTTGAATTTTACCTTCTCGCTGAGTAATTTATGCGTGCCGATTACGATGTCTACTTCACCATTGGCCAACGCTTTCAGAACGGCTGTTTGTTCCTTCTGTGTCCTGAATCTGTTCAGGTAATCAACCTTGGCTGGGAAGTCCCTGAGGCGTGCTGAGAATGTCTGATAATGTTGGAAGCAAAGCACTGTAGTTGGCACCAATATAGCTACCTGTTTGCTGTCAGTAACTGCTTTGAATGCCGCTCTGATGGCCACCTCCGTCTTTCCGAATCCCACATCACCACATATCAAACGGTCCATGGGCATCTCCTTCTCCATGTCATTCTTCACATCCTGCGTAGCTGTCTCTTGATCTGGAGTATCCTCGTATATGAAAGATGCTTCCAGCTCAGTCTGGAGGTAGGTGTCAGGCGTATAGGCAAAGCCCTTCTTCGTTTTGCGTTCTGCGTATAACTTGATTAAGTCGAAAGCCAGTTGCTTGACCTTGCTTTTGGCCTTGCTCTTCTGCTTGGCCCAAGTCGCACTGCCCAGTTTATGCAAGGTGGGCTCCGTCCCTTCTTTGCCAGTGAACTTGGAGATCCTGTGCAGGGAATGTATGCTCACATAGAGGATGTCATTGTCCTTATATAGGATGCGTATCGCCTCTTGGGTCTTCCCATTCACATCCAGTTTTTCTAATCCTGAGAACTTCCCTACGCCATGATCTATGTGCGTGATGAAATCTCCCGGTTGCAGGTCCATCAGCTCTTGCAGGGTCAATGCTTCCTTGGTGCGCTTGAAGCCTTCCTTCAGCCTGAAACGGTTATATCGCTCGAAGATTTGATGATCCGTGTAGAGGGCCAGCTTATTATCATGGTCAATGAATCCTTCTTTCAATGCGATCACCACAGGCTTCATCTCCACCTCAGCTCCTATGTCCTCGAAGATATTGTACAGACGTTCTATCTGCTTCGCGTTTCCGGCTGTGATTACGTTCTGATAGCCTTCTTCATGATGCTTGTGCAGGTCTTGCTGGAGCAGGTCGAATTTCTTGTTGAAGACGGGTTGAGGACTCTGGGATGCTTGGACCAACCTTGCATTGACCAAAGGCTCTCCGCCCAAGGTCACTTTTCTGAATCCCGCAATCCTCTCTTGATATCCCTCAGCACTGTGATAGAGTCTTTCAGGTGCCAGATGTTCCAGGGGAGAATTCAATTTCTTATACGCCTTGTCTACCAGGCTCATGGTCTTTTCAATACCCGCCATGGTTTCCTTGATGTCCTCGAACCATATCACCGCCTGCTCAGGAATGTGTTCCATGAATGACTCGCGGTTTTCTATGATCTTAGAAGATCCGACATCAGGAAGTATGGTTAAGCGGTCCATCTTCTTATCTGAAAGCTGAGTCACAGGATCGAATTCCCTGATGCTCTCTACTTCTTCTCCAAAGAGCTCTATACGATAAGGCCGGTCATTGACGAAGGAGAATATATCAACGATACCCCCACGTATGGAGAACTGACCTGGCTCAAAGACATAATCCATCTTCTCAAAGTGCATGTCGACTAACTGGTCATTCATCATGTCCATGTCATAAGCCTCCCCTCTGCTCACAGTGATACTGTGCTTCGCAAATTCTGTTCTGCTGACCACGTGCTCTGAAATAGCTTCATGGAAACTCACCAGGACCAGGTCGTCATGATTCTTCAATGCTTGCATGACCTCAGCGCGCATGGCGATATTGGCATTATCCGTCTCTTCAGTGGAATATGGAATCTTGAAACTGGCTGGATAATAAAGCACCGGCATCCTTCCTTCCAAGATGGTCTCTAGGTCATTTTGTAGATATGCTGCCTCTTCCCTGTTCCTGGCGAGTACCAAATGCACTCCGGAAGACTTGGCTGCGCACCCTGCGATCATGTAGGACCTGGAACTGCCTATGAAGCCTTTCATGGCCACTACAGCCCCTGATGCGGCCAATACAGTTGAGAGCTCCTGCACCTTAGGAGCTTCCAGATATAATCTCAAGATGTCTTCTTTCTTCATCTTCTCAGCCTTGCTGATCGTATTGGGCTATGAACTCATGGATCTTTTCTACCATGTTCTTGCTGCCTATGAACAAGGGGCTACGTTCATGCAATTCCTTGGGTTGGATATCCATGATAGGCTGTCTGCCATCTGTGGCCATTCCTCCTGCTTGTTCTGCAATGAATGCCAGCGGATTATTCTCATAAAGCAAGCGTAATTTCCCATTGGGACTTGGACCTGAAGCGGGGTAGAAATAGATGCCTCCCTTAATCAGATTCCTATGGAAATCGGCCACCAAGGAACCGATGTATCTCGCTGAATAAGGTCTTCCCTCAGCTTCTTCTTGGCAATACTTGATGTACTTCTTCACTCCATCAGAGAAATAGCGGTAATTTCCTTCATTGACCGAATAGATGCTCCCATCAACAGGGATCTTCATATCCGGATGTGAGAGACAGAATGTCCCGATGGATGGGTCGTAGGTGAATCCATTCACTCCATTTCCCGTAGTATAGACGAGCATAGTAGAGGAACCATAGACCACGTATCCTGCAGCCACTTGCTCACGTCCCTTTTGGAAAAAATCCTCCAATACGGCCGGGGTTCCAACTGGACTTACTCTCCGGTAGATAGAAAAAATGGTCCCTATGGATACATTCACATTGATATTTGAAGAACCGTCAAGCGGGTCAATCATAAGTACATATTTCCCATGCTGACACTGCACATTCTCGAACGAGATGATCTCATCATTCTCCTCAGAGGCGATTCCACATATCTCTTCTTGGGCCATCATGGAGTTGATGAATTCCAAGTTGGCATAGTCATCCAGTTTCATCTGGGTCTCCCCTTGTATGTTGGTCACACCTGAAGCTCCGCGTATATCATCGACCAAACCGGCCTTATTGACCTCACGTGAAACAATTTTCGAGGCGAGACGAAGCGCAGAGAGGAGATTGCTCAATTCTCCCGTAGCATAAGGAAAATCCTCTTGCTTCTTAACGATGAATTGACCGAGGGTGATTACTTTTTTCATAAATCCAATGGGCCTTCTATTGATCAGGGCAAAGTAAGCTATTTGAGCAGGACCATGGGCTTGAGACTATTGGGGACATCTATTAATTCTGAATGTGTCTGAGTATGAGCTTATTTGTATTCAAACAAGGTGAGGTGAAAGATAATAGCAATAGCTACTTGATTGAGGATTAACGCAGTGCAGATTCAAAGGAGCCATCCAGATTTGACCTTGGTCAAAAAGTTCAGGCAACGAGCGAATTGATAGAGGTCTCCAGTACCCATGTGCTAGAGATCACGTTCATATATCCTGTACATTCGTGCCCAAACCCCACAGAACACTTGGCAACTAAGAAGAATTCTAAGAACGTCAGCGGAAGTAAGAAGAAGTGGGTGCTTTTCACTTGGTTACTGGTCCTCAGTCCATTAATCGGTCTTCTTCTACTCACAGCACTCGCTGCGATGAGCGACCTTCCTGACTTCAAAACATTGGAGAATCCAAAGAGCGAATTGGCTACAGAGGTCATCACTTCGGACATGAAAGTCCTCGGTAAATATTACCGTAAGAACCGCACGAATGTCACCTATGATGAGCTCTCTCCTTTCGTCATAGATGCGCTTATGGCCACAGAGGACGAGCGTTTCATGGAGCACTCAGGCATAGACCTAGAGTCTCTAGGACGTGCTATCGTTTATCTAGGAAGCAAAGGGGGCGGAAGCACATTGACTCAACAATTGGCCAAGCAACTCATGCATGAGCCTGCCACTAATTTCATTCAAAGGGTCCTTCAGAAAGCTCAGGAATGGGTGATCTCTCTAAAACTTGAGCGCTCGTATACGAAGCAGGAGATCCTGACCATGTATCTGAATCAATATGATTTCTTGAATCAAGCGGTTGGAATACGCAGTGCTTCTAAGATATACTTTGATAAGGCTCCCAAGGATTTGAACATAGAAGAAGCAGCCATGCTTGTGGGTATGCTCAAGAATTCAGCGCTTTACAATCCTTTGCGCAGGGCAGAATTAGTGCAGGCCCGCAGGGATGTGGTCCTTGGACAAATGGTCAGGAATGAACATCTCAGTAAGGCCGTTTTCGATAGCTTGAAACAGCTTCCGATGGAGCTCCATTATGTGAGGGAATCACATGATGAAGGCTTAGCTCCATATTTCAGAGAGATCTTACGTGCTGAAGTGACCACTCTATTGAACTCCAAGGATAAGGACGGAAATTACATCTATGCCAATCCTGAAGATGGCGAGCCTTATGACCTCTATAGCGATGGATTGAAGATCTATACCACCATTGACTCTCGTTTACAGGAATATGCTGAGTATGGTGTACGCACTCACTTGCAATCCGAGCTCCAAGCTCAGTTCAATAGATACACGAAGAATCTGAAGAATCCTCCTTTTACCAATGACATAAGCACAGCAATAGCTGACGAAATATTGAATGCTGCTAAGGTGAGAAGCAGGTTCTACAGGGTCTTGAAAGGTGACTTATGCGGAAATTGTGAGCGAACAAAGACATTGACCAAAGGAATGGTTGAAGGAGTGGATATGTTCACATGCAGCAATGCTGACTGCGGAAAATCACAAACAATCTACACTACAGCGCAAGTAGATTCCATTTTCAATGCTCCAAAAGGGATGCAGGTTTTCTCTTGGAAAGGCGAGGTTGATACGCTCATGTCTCCCATGGACAGCATACGTTATTACAAGAGGTTCCTTCAAGCGGGCATGATGTCCATGGATCCTAAAACGGGATTCGTGAAGGCTTGGGTCGGAGGTATTGACTATAAGGAATTTAAGTATGATCATGTGAAGCAAGGAAAAAGGCAGGTAGGTTCTACTTTCAAACCCATTGTATACGCCACCGCGATACGTGAAGGGAATTCTCCGTGCATGGAGATTCCTAAAGTACCTACCACTTTCCAGAAAGGCACCTTCGGACTGATTAAGGATTGGACACCTCAGGATGCTGATCATGACTATGGGTATACGGGTACACTTCAATGGGGATTGGCCAACTCCGTAAATACAATCACCGCCCATCTGATGAAACAATATGGTCCTGAAGCTGTAATCAAACTGGCTAGGGACATGGGGATTACTAGCGCCCTTGCCCCTGTACCATCGCTTTGCCTGGGTGTTGCTGATCTATCTGTCTATGAGATCACAGCTGCCAATGCAGTGTTTGCCAATGAAGGCGTATACATAGAGCCTATCATCATCACCCGTATCGAGGATAAGGCTGGGAATGCAATCTATAATGTCATGCCCAAGACCCGTGAGGCCTTGGATCCAAGGACAGCTGCCATCATGCTAGAGATGATGAAGGGTACAATTGATGGAGTCTATAACCGCCATACAGGAAAGTCTTCAGGGACAGCCATGCGATTGCGTCTGGATCAGGATTCTAGGGGTTATGATGGATTCCCTAGGGACATACATATTGCTTGTAAGACGGGGACCACGCAGAACCAGTCAGATGGATGGTTCATAGGCATGACCCCTGATCTGGTGACCGGTGTCTGGGTGGGTGCTGAAGACCGTGCCGTACGTTTCAGCTCGCTGAAACTGGGAATGGGTACCAATATGGCCTTGCCTATGTGGGGCTATTACATGAAGAAAGCTTATGCTGATGAAAGCTTGGAGATGAGCCATAAAGATTTTGAGCGGCCACCGGGATTGAATATTGATAAGGAACTGGATTGCTCAGTAGATCCAGGTGATAATCCAGATATATTCGAAAGCGATGAACTCTTTGATTGAATGCCCAATCAAAGTCTGATAATCTCCTTCTCAGAAAGGAGTTCCAGTCCTTTGAACCTCAACATTACCTGAGCGATACTGATCACATCTTTCTCACAGTATTCCGTAATACGCGGTAAATCCTCTTCTTCATAGTACACACGGGCCACATCAGCTCCTGTGATGTCGTCCTTAGGGCTTGGAATTCCCAAGCAATAGGTGAGCAAATCTATAGAGGTATAGTGCTTGTAATCCCCGAATTTCCATAGGTCCATGGTGTCTAGGTGTTGCACTTCCCATGGTTTTTTCCCTGCTAGGTCCATCACTTCAGGGAGTTTTAATCCATTGATGATATAGCGTCTGGCCAAGAAAGGGAAATCGAATTCCTTTCCATTATGCGCACAGAGCAGTGCGTCTCTTTCACGAAAGAATTTTTTAAGCAATGCAGTCAATGACTGAAAAATCCCTTTCTCATCATGGCCTGATAAAGAGGTCAGACGGAAACTGCGTTCTCCTTCTACTTCATGAAAATAGCCGAGGCTGATGCAGATCACCTTAGCAAACTCAGCATAGATACCTGCGCGGTCATATAACTCTTCAGCTGGTTTTCCTTCGCGCTCTTGGACCCATCTTGTCTTGGAGTTCCATAGGTCCATAGCTCTTGGCTCCAGATCATTGAATCTGTAGTGCACAGGGACCGTTTCTATGTCCAGAAAGAGGATCCTATTCAGTGGAATGTGGGATAGCATAGCTTGGTATTTATGGCCAAGGGTACTTCTCAAGGCTGAGGTAAGTATAGCTATTCTTAGGGAATGACCAATCAGTCTTTGGCCAAGAAAAGCTCTTTCAACTCTGTAGCATCAGTGGGTTTCATCCTTCCTGCCAGAATCATTGACAGCTGCTTTCTGCGCAATGCTCCAGCATATCTTTCCTTCTCCAAGTCTGTCTCAGGTACTAATTCTGGCACTTCGATGGGGCCAGTGTTCTGGTCCACTGCTACAAAGGTGTATATGCTCTCATTGCTCTTAATCTGCTCTCCTGTGTTATGATCTTCTACGAAGACTTCAGAGAACACTTCCATAGAAGATGTGAAAGCGCGGGATACTTTGGATTCAATGGTGACGATATCCCCAAGCTTGATCGGGCGATTGAAAGAAACATTGTTCACTGACGCGGTTACTACTACCCTTCTGCAATGCCTGTGCGCAGCGATGGCGGCATTAATGTCCATCCAATTGAGCAACCATCCTCCCATGAGGTTCCCTAGGGTGTTGGTCTCATTAGGCATGACGATGCGTGTTGATATAGCCAATGTTTCAGAGGCTTTCCTGCTCTTTCTCATGGGTTAAAGGATGTTTTTTCGTCTGAATCCGTCCCATCACGCAATCCTTGGATCCAAGCCAATGCATGTTCTCTATCTGGGAAAAGTCGCACAGGGCGACTAGGTCTGTTGAAGCGGATGAAGAAATTAGCCGCCATCTCATGATTATAATCTGCCCTTATGATCGCATCAGCAAAGCAGATTTTGTCAAATTCCTCAGAACTTGCATAATCCCTCGCTTGCTGATTCAAATGGGCTCCTGGTTCTGTGTAGACCAAGAGATAGCATTTCTTTCCTGCCAGTTGGGCAACCGCCCAGTCATGCAGGGCAATGATGGTCTCTTCCCCTATCTCATCCTCGGTCTCTATGAAATGGAATTCAAGAAGATCTTCTTGCAGGAAAGTGGCTTCTACCTCTTCTAATATGATCTGATGGGATTCCAATGGATCTTTTCTTTCTAAGTGCTTGAATTCAGAACGGTTGTTTTCAATGTTTCTTATGAAGTAACCATACATCCGATTGATGCTCTTGTTTTACGGCATAGAGCGCATCAAGTGCGATGAGCCTATTCGGATAACTTCCATAGACCACCCGATGAAGTCCGTCTTTCATATCGAAGATGTAAGCATCGAAGCCTTGTCCTTTCAAGTCCTTCACGAGCTTCTCCGCATTGCTCATCTCTGCAAAACATCCTCCAACTACATGATACTCCAGCTCTATGGGCCTAGGTGAAGCTACATATAAGCTCTCAGCGCTGGCTTCCAATCCTTTTTCTCTCAGGACAATGGGGCCGTCAGAATCCATTAAAGTGATTGTTAATCCTAGCTTTTCCTTCTTGGTTTCAAAAGGTTCATATTCTGTCTTTCCATCACGCTCTATATATCGTACGGTCACGCTATCATAGAAAGGATTCAATTCAGAAAGTTGATGCTTCACTTCAGGAAGGGCCTCTGTATTCATCAAGGCATATACTGCTAGGAAAAGGAATGGAAGCAAAGAAGCTGCTATCCAATATCTCCTGCCATCCTTAGGCTCTTCGATGGCTACTAAAGGGACTTCCTCCACTTCTTCAAGAACTGGTTCCTCCAACTCTGGCTCTAACAGGATAATCGGACTTATCCCCTCTCCATCTTTTTCAATCTGAATAGGTTCTTTAAATGGCGTGGTCAATGATGGTCTTGCATGTATGCTCTTCAGTCTGAAAGAATCCAAAAGGAAATTCACGCTCTGGAATGGATGGAATCGCAGCCTAGCGTGGCTGTCCAGATAAAGCACTCCTACTTTCTCAAAGAGCACCCGATCACCATTGTTCAATTGGCTGAAATATTCTTCAACGGAAGCTTTGAGCAAGGCATTGGCTTCTTCGTGGGTGATTTCCTTGGCATTGGCGATCGCATTGGCAAGGAGTCCATCATTCTTCTTCAGGCTGTTATTGAATCTTAACTCCTTGCTGGGAGGATAGATCAGGTTCAATTCCTTGTCGATATGAGCTGGCCTGTAATCCGTTACGAAGCCCCCCAATTCTGGGACAATCACACAGTCATAATGGTGTAATAATCCGTGGATCTGTTCAGCGATATATGGATGGGTGACATTCACCGCGCTAAGGTAGTGAATCAATAATCAGTTATCACTTCAGGACCAAGCGGCTTTAACCCGTTCCAAGTCCTCAGGCGTATCTACCCCTATGGGCGCTCGATCTACTATAGCTGCATGGATGTTGAATCCATGTTCCAACCAACGGAGTTGTTCCAAGGACTCTTTCTTCTCCAATGGGCTTGGATCCAGGGCCGTCAACTTTTCCAATACGTCCCTTCGGTATCCATATACTCCGATGTGTTGATGACAAAGGTCAAGATCCGCTGGGTCATGGCGGTCATAGGGTGCAGCAGACCGCGTGAAGTATAGTGCTTTGCCGCTTTGGGCTATGATGGCTTTCACTCTGTTAGGGTCTTTGAAATCCTTCTGATCCCTGAAAGGCGTCACCAATGTTGCGATGTCAACTCCTTTTTGGAATTTTGCAATAAGTGCTTCCAAGTGCTTCGGATCTATTGTGGGTTCATCGCCTTGGACATTCAAGATGATATCAGCATCTGCTCCCATGAGCTGAACCACTTCCCTGATGCGATCCGTGCCGCTGATATGATCAGCCGAGGTCATCACCGCTGGCGCACCAAAGGCAAGGGCCACATCCAGTATGCGCTGATCATCTGTCGCTATAAGCGTTTCTTGGATGCTTGAACAGGATCTCGTTCTGAGATAGACCCATTCTAACATGGTCTTCCCTTTGATGATGCATAGAGGTTTCCCAGGGAATCTGGAAGACGCATAGCGTGCAGGTATGATGGCTAGGACTTTCATCAGAATTGGAAACTAAGCTGAATCACCACCTTCCTGTTCTTTTCCAAGGCCAATGGTCTGATGGCATATTCTCTATTCAAAACATTGTCAATGATTAAGCTTACTCTGTGTTTCTCAGCGAATCGATACCCAATGCGCGCATCCAAGACTGCGTCCCCCTTATCATGTTCATTTCTCCATTCGGTGACTCCAGTTACCAAGATTCCATCCTCATCCAGACTCTCGAAGATGCCATCAATATTCTTCATATAGCTGTTATAACGGACACTGAGTCCTGTATTCACTTTCCCGGTCTGGAGATCTACATTCAGCTTAGCGATATGCTGCATGCGGTATTTCAATATGGAGCCTTCAATGTCTGATGAGCTTGAATTAAATGTCACTTCATTGAATTCAGCTATCGGTATACCTCTGGTCTGGCTGCGGGCATAGACGTAATCCTCATTTTTGGATACGGGCTGCGTATATGTATAGCCCATAAGGATGGTCAATGAAGAGTTATAACTTAACTCTCCCTTTGCCGCGATACTCAGTTCTAACCCACTCACCTGAGCCTTTCCTGTATTCAAGGAAGTGAATCCGAGCCCGAGAAAATTATCGAAACTGGATGTATCTGCCCATTGTCCGAAGGTGAACTCTATGAAGTTCTTAAAGTCTTGTCTGAATGCCGCCACATCCAAGTAGCCTTTGAATTCCCCAATGGCAAATCCTTGTTTCACCCCTATCTCCATATTGGTAGAGGTCTCTGCTTGCAATTCCGGATTAGGATAGATGTTCAGGGTGCCCACACTGGTCGTGATGAATCGCTCTCCGATGGTGGGGAAACGGAATCCCTGACCATAAGAGGCTCTGATAAATGTTCCTCGTGCAATCTGATAATTCAGTCCTGAGCGGAGAACTGGCTTTGATTCTTGGGCCTTATCCACGGTGAACTGCTCCCAGCGCAATCCAAGATTCACATTGAATTTTTTCCAAAGCTCTTTATCCGCCTGAACATAGATGCCCAGGTTACTGGATTCATGAGTAAAGGCTTCTCCTCCATTGGTGAAGAGCTGAGAATCACTGGTGTTGTATGTATAGGATATTCCTGTGACCAGGTGGAGATCTTTCATATTGATCTGATTCCCATCCAGTTGATACTGGAACTCTTGGAAATAACTGTCACTGAAATTCCCTTGGTTGTTATCATTGTCATTATCGAGCTTGTTCCAATTGGCCCTATAGACCAATCTATTCCCTCCCTGCGTCAGATACTCAGCATAGGGATTCACTCCTGAGCGGAACTGCCGTGTGGTGGTCGCACTGCCATCAACGGCTTTATACAATCCTCCATGTGTATTCTCCCAGAGCAGCGCAGCCACACTGATACTTTTCATTCCGCTCAGTTCCACGCCATAACGCAGGCCTTTTATATTCTTCGATTTATGTTCCAGCTTGGCCCATGCCCTGACCCAGCGTTCAGCGGCATAGAAATCTGCTTTCCCTACATCAGATGATCCTCTGAAATTCCCCAGGCTGTCAAGGAGGGGTCCCAGATGACCATCATCGCTGATCATATTCAAACTCGCTACGATATCTGTATTGCCTACACGTTGCGCATGAAGAATGGTGCGTCCTGCCGTCAGGTTATTAGAGCCCCAGTAATTATTCTCAGCTGAGGCAGGTCTCGCATAAGCGCCATTGAAGAACTCGAAACGCGTGAGAGGCTTATCTGTCGGATATGTAGTTCTGAGGTGCACTACTCCGCTCAATGCAGCACTGCCATAAAGCACTGAAGAAGCTCCCTTGATAACCTCTACTTGTTCCACCGCTTCCATGGGAAGGCTGCTCCAGGTCGGGCGGCCTATATCACCACTGAGTTGTGGAACCCCGTCCATGAGGATCATAACACGGCTTCCGGCTCCGAAACTATAGCCTGATCCTGAGCGGATCTGAGGTTCATTATCCACGATGATCATCCCTGGTACTTCGCGCAGGGCATCATCCAGGGTGACGAGGTTCTTATTATGGATTAATTGGGGCGGAATGACTTCCATGGACATGGTCACTTTAGAGACTTCCTGGTCATATCTTCCCGCACTTACTACTACTTGGTCAAGCATCAGGGTGGAAGGCTTTAGGGCGATTCTCATTTCCCCATCAAAAGGTACCTGAACACTGTGCTGCGTGAATACATACCCGATCATCTTCAAGCTCAAGACTTGTTCGCCAGCCAGAAGCTGTATACTGAATTCACCATTGATATCTGTGACTGCCCCTGGTTTATCGCCCAGGAGGACATAGACTCCAGGAAGGGCTTCCCCATCTGTACTGTCTATTACCTTTCCTTGGACGGTATGGAGGTCTTGGGATAGAAGTCCCAAGGAAATCAGGCAAGAGCTGAGGGCGGCCAGCGCATGAAGGCCTTTTCTTTTCCAATGCATCAGACAATGATACGATTCCTAGGAATTTGCAAGGTCTTGCATTGAGAGCTATGTGGCTCAGTGAGGAAGGGAAGGTATTTAAAAGATCTTCTGTGTCTCATTGCTGCGAATATGCAAGTCGCGCTGAGGGAAAGGGATTTGGACGTTGTTCTCCTTGAAGGCCTTGTTAATGGAGAATCGCACATCACTCCTGAGTACTTCAATGTCCCATGAACGATAGGCCCAGAAGTAAACCCCAAAATCCAATGAAGATTCTCCGAATTCCTCGAATCGCACAGATATGGGCCTGTTCTTGCTCACATCAGGATGAGAAAGGGCACATTGGTAGAGCAGTTCACGCACGTTCTCGACATCTGAGCCGTAGGCCACGCCCACTTTCACATGGAAACGAGAGAGGTCACTGCCATGGCTCCAGTTGTTCAGGTTCTCTGAGGTGAGCTTGCGGTTAGGCACTACTATGATATTCCCATCACGTGTAATGATTTTAGAGGTGCGCACATCTATGCGCACTACGCGCGCTATGATTCCATCGAATTCTATCACGTCTCCTACTTGGAATGTTCCTTCAAAGAGGATGATGAATCCTGAGATGAAATCATCGAATACGTGCTGTAATCCCAGTCCTACTCCGACCAAAAGGGCCGCAGATCCCACTACGAGCGCATTCAAATTGACCCCCGCACTGTTGGCAGCAATCACGAAGGCGATGATGTAAGAGAAGTACTTTACCAGCTTTATAGCCGTGAAGCGCTGCCCAGCGTCCAAGCGCTCATTGCTTGACAGAGCCTTATTCAGTAGACTGGAAATCAACTTGATGACCAATCTGGCCACCACAAGAATTATGATGAAGGTGAGGACACTTCCCATGCTGATATTCAAGCCTCCTTCCATCTTGGAAGAGATGAGCTTAAAGTCCAAGAAATTAGACCAGGTATCATCCAAGTCCAAACAATAAATGACTCCTAATAAGGCGCACAGGAGAACTATAAAACGACCTATATTATAAATCAGGTTCCCGCGCTCACTATCGAACCAGGTCTTTGATTTCAGTGTCTTGAATACAAAGGCTTTAGTGAACTTCAAGAGGAGCCGTGTGCCTATTAGGATGCCCGCCATCAACAGGACACTCCCTATGGAAATGGGATTGCCAAAGAATTCAAAAAAGGTCTTTTGAAAGAATTCTATGATCATAGGTTCACGATTACGGAGCCAAAATAGCCACTCAATTTGGCTTTCATGGTGTTCAACATGGCCAATCTGTTCAAAGCCTCATGCAATCCTTCGGGGTCACTCTTCATGCTAGACATGGTAGATTGGGTTTCCTTCATCATTTGCATGACGGTCCTGAGTCTGATTCTATTCAAGGCCTCATCGCACATGCGCTGAAGTTGCTCGGTCTCTGCTTTGGGATAGATTTTACGATCTGCCCAACGATGTAAAGCATATTTCTCTGTGGTTAGGTCGGCTACTATCTTATTAATGTTCGGGTCAGGATGGCGCTCTAGGTGTTGAATGCTCAATTCACGTTCCTCTGCGAAGGCTGATTGATATAGCGTCCATACTTTTCCAAAGAGCAGGTCCTTGAACTGGATATGCTTCTCCTCGCATAATTCCTCTAGGATATAGCGCTGTATGCTTATCTCCTGTTCCTGTGCATTCCCTTCTTCATCTTCATATTTCAACATCATGATCTTCTCGCCATGATTCAGAAGGATACGGATGATGTCCTTTTCCTGCTCCTGCTGTTCATTATGGTCCAAGAGGGAGCCCTGAACAGGCATGTCCATCTCCATCGGATATTCCTCAGTAGGTGGCGGTGGTGACTCTAGGTCAGCAGGGCTGCTGTTGGGCTGTCTTTGGATCTCCTTGCGTTTATCAGTATCTAGTTTTCTGAGGGCTTTATTGATCTCATTGTTCAAGGTCAGCTGATCGATGCCCAGGCTCAATGCCATTTCTTGGCTCTTCAGGTTGCGCTCTATCCTATCAGAGAACAAGGCCAGACTTCGTATAATCTCCTGGATTGCTTTACTGCGTTCAATGGGATCCTTTCCTGCTTTGGAAAGCAAGCTTTCAGAGATGAATTGGAAAGCATCCTGAGCATGTTCTTTAAGATACTCGGCCATGCCTTCAGCGCCCAACCTCTGAGAAAGTGAATCTGGATCATCTCCTTCAGGGAGCTTGGTAGCCCGCACCTTCATGCCTTCTTCTAAGAGTATGTCTATCCCACGCAGTGATGCCTTCAACCCTGCACTATCACTGTCATAGATCAAGGTCACATTGGGCGTATATCTTCTGATAAGCCTGACTTGCTCCACAGTTAAAGATGTTCCTGAGGAGGCCACAACATTCTCTACGCCCGCCTGATGCATAGAGATCACGTCCATATAGCCTTCTGTGATATAACAGAGGTCCTGCTTTATAATGGCCGACTTGGATTCGAAAAGGCCGTAGAGCAACTTGCTCTTATTATAGATCTCGCTTTCAGGACTGTTGAAATACTTGGCGATGTTCTTATCGCTTCGCAATGTCCTTGCCCCGAATCCTACCGATCTGCCGCTTATCCCACGTATGGGGAAGATGACACGGCCATGAAAGAAATCAAATATGCCGTGATGCCCATCCTTGACCAATCCTGTCTTGACGAGTAATTCTTTCTTGTAGCCTTTCTCCGCAGCCATGGCGTGGAAGGTTCGTTCAGGGCCTTCAGGGCAATAGCCCAGCGCGAAGCGCTCGATCATGGCAGTGTCCATGCCGCGCTCCTTGAAGTAGCTGAGCCCTATGCTCCTTCCCTCCTCATCATGGAGCATGGTTTGATGAAAGTAGTCAGAAGCCAGTTCGGTGATGAGCATGAGGCTCTCACGCTCATCAGAGGCTTGACGCTCTTCAGGGCTGAGTTCCTTCTCTTCTACTTCAATCTGGAATTTACGCGCGAGATGCTTGAGCGCATCTGGATAGCTGAGATGCTCATGTTCCATGATGAATCCCACAGAGTTCCCTCCCTTACCACAGCCGAAGCATTTGAATAATCCCTTGGCAGGTGAAACCGTGAATGAAGGCGTCTTCTCATTATGGAAAGGACATAGCCCTATCAGGTTCGCTCCCCTTTTCTTGAGGTTCACGAAGTCGCCCACCACCTCCTCGATGTGGGCCCTCTCAAAGATCTCTTGTACGGTATCTTGCTTAATCATGCTAGGTGGCCAAAGATAGGTTGCCTTGAAGGTCTAGTCTTTTGAAGAATTCAACAAGTCGCTCACAATGACTGAAGCGAAATGTTCATTTCTCAGAGTAATCCATTTCCTTGATGATGTTCCCCTCTTCGTCATAAAAGGTCCATTTCCCGGCTTCTATATCATCTATATACGTCCCTTGATAGCGGAACATTCCCGTTGGATAGTAACTTACCGTCCTGCCGTTCTTCTCCCCTTGGTAATAATTATCCTCACTCCATTTCACACCGTTCTCATAAAAAGACTCCCAACGGCCATGGCGTTGATCATCAAGTAGATTGCCCTTAATCTTCACTTGCCCATTGTCATACAATTCTGCAAAAGGTTTGGTGACCTGTGCTTTTTCCTCTTTGGCTAAGGCCTTTTGATCATTGGATGCACAGGAGCACATTCCCAAAAGCATCACTACTAATATCATTCTCATAGCGGTAAAATTATAGATCACTTCTTACGGTCTACGGTGTAATTGACCAGCAACTCCAACTTCTTTCTCGATTCTGAATCTGGAATACGATGCAGGACTTCCAATGCTCTGTCTCTATACTCTATCATGCGAGCATGGGCATAAGCCAAGGAGCCGCTCTTTATCACGAATTCAAGGACTTCTGCTACGCATTTAGGATCCTCAGAGTGTTTCTTAATGGTGCGTATGATCTTTCTGCGAGTAGCTGCATCAGCGTTATTGATCGCATGAATGAGGGGAAGGGTGACTTTCTTTTCCTTGATATCTATGCCCGTAGGTTTTCCTATTCCTTCAGCGTCTCCATAGTCGAAGAGGTCATCCTTAATCTGGAAAGCGATTCCTGTGAGCATCCCGAATTCCTTCATCAAGGCAATCTTCCCTTTATCCTCGGTGGCCGAATGAGCGCCTGCTTCGCAACATGCCGAGATCAGTGAAGCAGTCTTCCCTTTGATGATCTCATAGTAGACCGCTTCATCAAGATTAAGATTCCTGGTCTTTTCAATCTGTAATAATTCCCCTTCGCTCATCTCCTTCACTGCGTTAGAAACGATGCGAAGTAACTCGAACTGGCCTTGTTCTACAGAGAGCAAGAGTCCTTTGGATAAGAGAAAATCTCCTACTAAAACAGCGATCTTATTTTTCCAGAGGGCATTGAGAGAAAAGAATCCCCTGCGGTAATTGGCGTCATCTACCACATCATCATGAACGAGGGTCGCTGTGTGAAGCAGCTCTATGAGATTGGCAGCCGTGTATGTCTCTTCTCTTACTCCGCCCATAGCCTTGGCCGAAAGGAAAACGAACATGGGACGTAATTGCTTCCCTTTACGTTTGACGATATAATGGGTAATCTTATCAAGCAGCGGAGTAGAGCTTTTCATAGCCGCTTTGAAACGCTCTTCGAAAAGGAGCATCTCGGCTGCAATGGGTCGCTGTATCTCTTGTACGATAGACATTTAGGGGCCGCTAAGTTAGCATGCTAAGTCATCCGATTCATGTCCCAGTTAAGAATGGATTTGCAGAGCCCGAAGAGCATGTGCTATGGCCCGTCATGAAAGGATTTGTTTAAAAGATTGTGAGAATACCTGATTTAGTTAACTTTGCACTCCAATTTTTTCGGGAGAGTGGACCCATTACGCATATTCGACATACCCTTTGTAGGGTTAACTGAAGGTGACCATTCTTACGAATATAGCCTGGACAGGACGTTCTTTGAGGAATTCGGTAATGAGGATCTATATGATTCTACCTTCCAAGTGACTGCAGATCTGAATAAGAAAAGCAGTTTCATGGAGTTAAGTCTCTCTTTTAAGGGAGTCTGTACAGTGCCTTGCGATCGTTGCGATCAGCTAGTGGGTTTGCCTTTAAGTGGTGAATACTTCACGGTAATTCGCTTCGGAGAAGGCAGTGGGGAAGATGAAGATGTGATCTATCTACCTGTGAATGAGCAGATACTGAATGTGGCCCAAGTCATATTCGAGTCTGTCGCACTGTCCCTTCCTTCTAAGCGAAAGCATAAGAAGAAGGACTGTGATCCAGCAGCTTTGAAGGCGTTGGAAGAACTAGGCCGTAATTCCAATGAAGAAAATGACCCACGTTGGGCGGCATTGAAAGAACTGAAGAACAAAGAAGATAAATAAGAAAGCATGGCACACCCCAAAAGACGTCAATCAAAGACACGCAGGGACAAAAGAAGGACTCACGATAACGCGGTGATTCCTACTATCGCTACTTGTCCAGCTACAGGTGAAGCGCATCTTTTCCATCGTGCTCACTGGCATGAGGACAAGCTTTACTACCGTGGCAAGATTGTCATGGAGAAAGAAGCTCGAGCTTAATCTCCAGGAAATTAAGAAAGAACACAGGAATGGCAGTCATCAGAAGTGGCTGCCTTTGCTGTTCATAGATGTCCCTTTCTCGAATAAAATTGGGATTACGGCCGTCAACTGATATACTTGTAGACTCCTAAAACCTGAACAACACCTACATGATACATGCTGCGATTACTGGCGTGAGTGGTTATGTGCCTGAGGACATCCTCAGTAACAAGGACTTAGAGCGCATGGTTGACACCAATGAAGAGTGGATTGTCTCCCGCACGGGCATCAAGACCCGTCATATCTTGAAAGGTGAAGGCCTTGGGACCAGCGACCTAGCTGCGCCTGCTGTTCTGGATCTTTTGAAAAAGACCAACACCAAGCCTGAAGAGGTAGATGCACTCATATGTGCCACCGTTACTCCTGACTACTTATTCCCTGCCACGGCCAATATCATCTGTGATAAAGTAGGCATCAAGGATGCTCTCTCCTTTGATATTGGGGCTGCTTGCTCTGGATTCCTTTTCTCTTTAGTGACGGGAGCCCAATTCATTGAAACGGGCAAATACAAGAAAGTCATCGTAGTGGGTGCTGATAAGATGAGCTCCATTGTAGACTATACCGATAGGACCACCTGCGTCATCTTCGGAGATGGAGCTGGTGCCGTCATGCTGGAAGCGCGTGAAGATGGCACAGGAATACTGGACTCCATCTTAAGGTCTGATGGTTCAGGAAAAGAATTCCTGCATCAGAAGGGGGGGGGGTCTGTGAATCCATCCTCGGCTGAGACCGTGAAGAATAAGATGCATTATATCTTTCAAGAAGGAAAGACGGTATTCAAGTTCGCAGTGACCAGGATGGCTGATGTATCAGCTGAGATCATGGAAAAGAATAACCTTACTTCAGATGATGTTTCATGGTTGGTGCCACACCAAGCCAATTTAAGGATAATAGACGCCACCGCACGCAGAATGGGAGTAGATGACAGCAAGGTCATGGTGAACATAGACCGCTACGGAAACACTACTTCAGGAACTATCCCATTATGTTTATGGGAATGGGAAAAGAAATTAAATAAGGGCGATAATATCGTGTTGGCAGCCTTCGGAGGAGGCTTCACATGGGGCTCCATTTTAATAAAGTGGTCGTACGATACCAAGTAAAACAGTATTTTTCACACCCAAAACTAAATCAAGATGAAACTGGAAGAAATTCAGGACCTCATCAAGTTCGTTTCAAAATCAGGTGTTACCTGTGTAGAGATCGAACAGAAGGACTTTAAGATAGTGATAAAGACTCAAGAGAAGGAGCATAAGTACAAGAAAATGAGCATGCAGATGCCTCAACAAGTTGCTGTTCCCACTCTTCAACCAGTGCATATTCCTGTGGCGCCTGCTATTCCTGCAGCTCCCGCAGGTCCTGTGGCCAAGAGCGAGGATAGCAAGTATATCACCGTTAATTCTCCGATGATAGGCACATTCTATCGCTCTCCAGGGCCAGATAAACCCATCTTCGTTGGTGTAGGTGATGAAGTGAAGCTGGGAAAGGTAATCTGCGTTATAGAGGCCATGAAACTTTTCAATGAAATAGAATCAGAGGTCTCAGGAAAAGTGGTGAAAATACTTGTAGATGACGCCTCTCCAGTAGAATACGATCAGCCGCTCTTCTTAGTAGATCCTTCATGAACCCTCAGCTGAGTCAATCCAGACATATATGAGAAAGTTCAAAAAGATACTTATTGCCAATAGAGGTGAAATCGCCCTGCGCGTCATACGAACTGCACGCGAGATGGGCATAAAGACCGTGGCTGTGTATTCCACTGCAGACAGGGATAGCTTGCATGTGCGTTTCGCTGATGAAGCTGTGTGCATTGGTCCACCTAGTAGCGCTGAATCATACTTGGATATGTCCAGGATCATCGCAGCGGCTGAGATCACCAACGCTGATGCGATTCATCCAGGATACGGATTCCTCTCTGAGAACGCCCGTTTTTCTAGGATCTGTCAAGAGAATAATATCAAGTTTATTGGCGCCAGCCCTGAGATGATAGAGTCCATGGGTGACAAGGCAAGTGCCAAGGAGACCATGAAAAAAGCAGGTGTTCCCTGCGTTCCAGGATCTGAAGGGATTATTAAGAACCTAGATGAGGCCAAACGCCTTGCCAAAGGCATCAAATACCCCATCATGCTCAAAGCCACCGCTGGTGGAGGCGGAAAAGGGATGAAGGTCTGTAACAATGATGAGGACTTGATAGATGCTTGGGATAAGACCCGCAGGGAGGCTAAGGCTGCTTTTGGAAATGACGCCATGTACATGGAGAAATTCGTGGATGAACCCCGCCACATAGAGATCCAAGTCGTTGGAGATCAGTATGGCCATTTCTGTCACCTCAGCGAGCGTGACTGTTCTATCCAGCGCAGGCACCAGAAATTAGTAGAAGAGACTCCTTCCCCTTTCATGACTAAGAAATTGCGTCAGAAAATGGGAACGGCCGCCATCAAGGCCGCCAAAGCAGTGAATTATGAAGGTGTAGGAACGGTAGAGTTCTTGGTCGATAAAGACCGCAACTTCTATTTCATGGAAATGAATACCCGTATCCAAGTAGAGCATACGATCACCGAGGAGGTCATTGACCATGATTTGATACGTGAGCAGATCAAAGTGGCTATGGGAATAAAGATCTCAGGAAAGAACTACGAGCCCACCAAGCATAGTATGCAATGCCGTATCAATGCTGAGGATCCTTTCAATGGTTTCAGACCGAGTCCCGGTAAGATTACCACGTATCACGCTCCCGGAGGACATGGCGTAAGAGTAGACACGCACGTTTATGCGGGCTATACCATCCCTCCGTATTATGACAGTATGATCTCTAAGTTGATCGTCACTGCGCAGACACGTGAAGAAACTATTGACAAGATGCTACGTGCCTTGGGAGAGTATGTAATAGAAGGGGTGAAGACCACCATTCCTTTCCATATCCAATTGCTTCAGAATGAGGCCTTCAGAAAAGGGAATTTCAATACAAAGTTCTTGGAGACTTTTGAGTTGAAACCGGTCTGAGGTTAGGGTTTCGGGTTGATCGAATTCCTTGGAAATATTATTCTTCTTTCTTGCACGAGATAGAGTCGCCCCCATCTGGCCTATTACACTTATTAATTCAAAACCGCAGGCCTCAGGCCCTAACGTTGTGCACGGTCCTTCCTCAGGAGCAAAAGCTCCTTCCTCTGGACGGCACATCAGAATGGGATTTAGTTAAAGATGAGCCGTCCAGCGCAAGGGACTTGCACAATACAAGATGCGCTGCGTCAATTAGCTCACCACAAAGTGTAAGTACAATTGCTGTGAACGCGCTTATGTTGAACTCTCGCCTGTTCTAGTCCTGAAAGCCACCCTACATTGCATCGCAAAGAACAGCGTTGCCAAAAGCAAATGCCCTGTCTGAACCACAGCGGGCATTCCCAGGTAAGCCAGGGTGATACCAGCGAGTATCTCTAGTCCTAAGAGCAAGGCCAAAAGCTGAATAGATCTCTCCTTCCAATTACCTCTATTGACCCAAAGGAAATATCCATTGACCAATACCAGTAGGATAGAGAATGATCTATGCCACTCGAATATGTGTCCTATGGATGCTATCCACATATCTCGCGGAGCCATGCTGTCTGCGATAAAATCTATCTCTTGCCTGACCTGCGTTCCTAGAACTACTTGTACCAAGGTCAAGAAAATAGCAAGGGCCAATAGTCCTTTCAATCTTATATCGAATGTTCCCTTCTTCTCTGATGTCAGCGCGATCACTTTCAACAATAATGCAATGATCAGGAAGGCGACTATCATGTGTATGGTGATGGTCCATGGCAAGAGATTGGTGGCCACCACCACTGAGCCTAGCCAGGCCTGAAATACGATGGCAATGCTCGCTATGACTGCAATAATCGTCAGGGATTTCTTGCTTCTCCATGCCCAGAAGGATGCGATCATCAGCGCTAACATGGCATTGCCCGCTAAGAACCCAAAGAGCCTATTCACATACTCAATCCATGTGCCTTGCGCATCAAAGGGCTCTGAATGTAAGAGCGTAGGGTCATTGCGCATGGCCTCGGCAGTCTCCTTCAGTCCGATGGCTTCTATCAAGTTCGTGTACTTATCCAATTTGGCCTTCCTGCCCTCCAAGAAGTGTTCTTCATAGCCTTCAGGCAATTGGCTCAGATCCGTTGGCGGAATCCATTGCCCGAAACATTTAGGCCAATCAGGACAGCCCATTCCAGAACCCGTAGTGCGCACTACCGATCCAGCGATGATCACCAGATAAACGAGGATCAAGCTGATCCAAGCCAAGCGATTTATAGTCTTAAAAGCCTTCATATAAGTGAAAGACAATGTTACGCTTTATCACGCTTTCTCTAGTTCAGCTCACGTTCATGTCGATCATTACCTTTGGGCAAGCTGAATCAGAAGATTATGAACAAGACATGTAAGGATGCCAAGGAAGCACTGCAAGGCGTAAAGAGCGGAATGACCTTCATGCTCGGAGGTTTCGGGCTGTGCGGAATCCCTGAGAATTGCATCGAAGAATTAGTGGCTCTGGGCATCAAGGATCTCACCTGCATCTCCAACAATGCAGGAGTAGATGATTTCGGATTGGGTCTTTTGCTCCAAAAAAGGCAGATTAAGAAAATGATCTCCTCCTATGTAGGCGAGAATGATGAATTCGAGCGACAGATGTTGAGCGGAGAGCTGGAGGTAGATCTCATCCCTCAAGGTTCCCTGGCAGAGCGTTGCCGTGCCGGAGGCGCAGGTATTCCCGCATTTTTCACTCCAGCTGGTTATGGAACTGAAGTAGGCGAAGGAAAGGAAATGCGTGTTTTCGATGGAAGGCCGCATATCCTAGAATCAGCTCTGACCGCTGATTTCGCGATGGTCAAAGCATGGAAGGGTGACCCTTTTGGGAACTTGGTATTCAAAGGGACGGCAAGGAACTTCAATCCTGTGATGGCCATGGCCGGGAAAATCACCATCGCTGAAGTGGAACACTTAGTGGCACCCGGGGAATTAGATCCGAATCACATTCACACTCCAGGTGTCTTTGTTCAAAGGATCTTCCAAGGTAAAGGATACGAGAAACGCATCGAACAACGCACTGTTCGCACTAAAGCTTGAGATATGCTCGATAAACACGGAATAGCAAAGCGCATAGCGCAAGAATTGAAGAATGGCTGGTATGTGAACTTGGGCATAGGCATCCCTACCCTCATCGCAAACTATGTCCCCAAAGGCGTAGAAGTGGAATTCCAAAGCGAGAATGGCATCCTAGGAATGGGCCCTTTCCCTTTTGATGGAGAAGAAGATGCGGATCTGATCAATGCTGGAAAGCAGACCGTCACCTTGCTCCCTGGAGCAGCCCTCTTCGACTCCTCGGTAAGTTTCGCTATGATACGCGGAAGACATATACAGTTGACCGTGCTCGGTGCGATGGAGGTCTCCCAGAACGGTGATATCGCTAATTGGAAAATCCCTGGTCGCATGGTGAAAGGGATGGGTGGCGCCATGGATTTGGTCGCTAGCGCTGACAACATCATCGTAGCTATGATGCACACGAATAAGGCGGGTGAATCCAAGATTCTTTCTGAATGTAGCCTCCCCCTCACGGGTGTAGGATGTGTGAAGAAGATAGTCACTGAACTTGCCGTACTCGATATCAAGGATGGCGCTTTCCACTTGGTAGAGCGGGCTCCAGGTGTGAGTGTCGAGCAGATCCAAAAGGCAACAGCAGGTAAATTGATTATTCCTGATCATGTTCCTGAGATGAGCATCTAAAAAATCTATCGTGAGCAGCATCAAACAAAGACAAGATGACCTGATTGAAGAGTTCAGTTTCTTCGATGATTGGATGGACCGCTATGGTATGATAATAGACATGGGGAAATCCCTTGGGTCCTTGCCAGAAGCGGATCATACGGAAGAGAATATTATCAAAGGATGTCAGTCCAAGGTATGGCTTACTGCCAGTAAATCAGAAAATGGAAAGGTTCTGTATCACGCTGACAGTGATGCGATCATCACCAAAGGACTGGTGGCCATGATGATCCAAGTTCTTTCAGATGCTTCGGCCAAGGAAATCCTAGAATCCGAGCTTTATTTCATTGAGAAGATAGGTCTGCAGGAACACCTTAGTCCCACGCGTAGTAATGGTCTGGCGGCCATGGTGAAGCAGATGAGGATCTATGCCTTGAGCCTCAGCGCAACCTGATTACCACTGGGAACGGATGCGCCATTCCTTGGTATAATGATTCTTCATCCTGCCATTCACCCACTTGATCCAGCCTAATGGATATCCTTGAAAAGATGCCAATGTCCAGCCTCTGTCAGGCCCTTGGATTGGAGGAGTTTCCCGTCTTAAATAAGCCCACGCTTCTTCCAAGGTCATTTCCGTTCGCTCGGCTTTTGGCCAATCAGGAATAAGTGCAAGTCCATTGGCTGGGATAAAATCCTTGCCTTTCCATTGGCCTAAGGGTATTCCGGGGCGTTTCATGCAGCGCAATGCATCCAGCGTGCAGATCAGCTCCTCACGCTCAGCATCCATGGCATATTCCTCTCCTTTGAACTGGATTCCTTTGAAATTATCTGGCAGGGTCAAGAGGCTTGATTCGAAGCTTCCTTTGGCCAAGGTCACTGAGCGAAGACGTTCTGAAGGATGGGCGCAGTCCTTATGGTAGGCAGCGAAATAGAATCCTTCTCCTTTCACTTTATGTATCATCGCCTGATGGGCATGTCCATGTTCTGATGCTGATTCAAAACCCCATGCAGGGTCCATATTCAAGAGCAATGGACTCATTCCATGTCCCAGCAGAAAAGTTTCTATTCCTTGGTTCTCTTCAGGAGCATAGGTGCAGGTAGAGTAGATCAATATCCCTCCCTGCTTCAAGGCAGGGAGTATATCTTCCAATATCCCTTGTTGCCTCACTGCGCATGCCTTCACATGCCCGGGGCTCCATTCTTGGATAGCTCCTGCGTCCTTCCTGAACATGCCTTCTCCCGAACAAGGCGCATCGACCAAAATGAGGTCAAAGGACTCGGTCAAGTCCGATAAGACCTTGGCGTCTGTCTGAGTGATCAGATGATTCGTGTGGCCCCATTTCAAGAGGTTCTCATCCAAGATGCTGGCTCGGCCCTTATGGATCTCATTGGAGATCAGGAAAGCATCCTCAGGAAGTGCGTTGAGAAGCACCAAGCTTTTTCCTCCTGGCGCAGCACATAGGTCCAAAGCCAAGGCATTATCAGGCACAGGATATTGGTCCAAAACCTGAGCAATAACCATGGATGAAGCCTCCTGGGAATAATACGTACCGGCATGATACAGCGGATCCCGAATAAACTTGGGGCGTTCTCTAAGCTGCTTTCCATATTGATTCCAAGGCACTATAGAACTTCCTTCCTTGAGTGAGATGTCTGCCTTTTTCAATGGATTCAGAAGGATAGAGGAAGGGGTCTCTTCCTCATGGGCCGCTATGAATTCTTGGAGCTCATTGCCCAAGCGCTCTTCCATGCGACTGAGGAATTGGGCGGGCAGAGCTGAACTTTGAGGGTTCAATGGTCCTGGATCTTGAATTCAGTACGCCTGTTAATGGCGTATTCATCTTCAGAGCAGTTAACACCATCCATGCAGGAGTTCAGTGGGGCGTCTTCTCCCTTCCCTACTGCATCTATGCGCTTAGGGTCTATACCATGACTTACAATGTATGCCCAAGCCTCATGTGCCCTTTTCATGGACAGGTCTTCATTATAGCGAGATGTGCCACGAGAGTCAGTATGTGAACTCAATTCTATGCTCAGGTTATCGTTGTTCTTCAATATCCCTATGAGTTTATCCAATGCTTTCTGAGACAGGGAATTCAGATCCCACTTGTTATAGTCATATAAAATGTCAGGTAATTGGATGGCCTCGTCCTTATTTACCGTCATCAGCTCCATGTCCTCATTATAGAGTGAGATGAAATTTCCTTGATCATAAGGGCGGTCATAGAAGTAGCGTTCATTGCCGTCCATCTCCAGGATCTTGATGATCTGACCTTGGTCATCTAGGATAGCCAGTTTCAATGGAGGTGTCTCTGAAGGCAGATTGAAATGATACTGTTCAAGAGGGATCACATTATGAAAGCTGAAATAGCCATCATGATCTGTCTGCTCTTGTTTCTTCACTATTCCTCTCTCATCCACTAGGAATACATCTACCTGCTGATTTATGTCTCCTGGTTCTTCCCTGAATACCAAGCAATTCATGGTGAAAGAGAAGAGCGTGTTATCTTCCACTTTCAGGTAGTCAATGAAATAATCATCTACTGCAAGCAATTCGAATATAAAGTTCCCATACTCATCCGCCACTAGTTTATTAGACTTGCGCCCATCGGCATCTGTGATGAAAAGGCTGGCATTCTTCACTTCTTCCTCATCTGAATCCATGCGTATGGTGAAGATTCCCCCATCAGGATCCTTATTGAAATAGAAGACTCCATTCTTGTCTGTGAAGGCTTGTTCAATGATCTGCCCTTCACTGTCAAGCAAGACCATTTTTACGTTCTTCCTTGCCATTCCTTCGACCTCTAGGATTCCTGAGATTAGCTTGGGGTTAGGAACGACTTTGATCTTCTCATAGCGATAGATGTCATCCCCTCCTTCCCCGCCAGGTCGATTAGATGAGAAATATCCTGTGAATTCATCTACCCTGAAGTACCCGAAATCATCGAATGGTGTATTGATGGGCTTATAGAGATTACGCAGGTCCTCCATATGCATGTCATCTGTGACCACGAATATATCCAGGCCCCCATAACCTGGATGGCCGTTGGAAGAAAAATAGAGTTGGCCATCTTGGAGCCGAGGGAATACTTCAGATCCTGCCGTGTTTACCACATCTCCCAGATTGATGGGAGAGCTCCATCCTGCAGCTGTCCTGATACAATAGTAAAGATCCATCCCTCCTTTGCCTCCTGGCAGATCTGAGGAGAAGATCATCCTGTTCCCATCGGGCGAAAAGGTGGGATGAGCGGCATTATAAACTCCATCGAAGAGTGTGATCGGAGTAGCATTATATCCGTCTGGATCCTCGCTGTCAGTGCTCATAATCTGAAGCTGATTCATGCCAGATCCTAGCTCGGCCGAGTATGTAAAATAGAAGCCGTCCTGAGTATACTCGAAGGGGCCCACATTGAACCTGCCTTTGAATTTCCCTTTGTTAAAAGGAATATGGTCTGCGACATCCCCATCAGCCTCATAGAGGGCAGTATACTCTTTCTTCGACATATCGAATTGCTCCTCTTTTTCAGCCCCTTGTTTGCTCTGGGATGAACAGAAGATCCTCTTTCCATTGCTGATATAGAGGGAGAATTCATTCTTCTCGGTGTTGAAACCATCAAGTTTGGTGACATCATATGCAGATTGGCGGTCCTCCCATTCCTTAAGCACTGCAGCGCGTTTAGCCAAGTCATATAAAGCGCTTGGGTCAAAATCCAATTCTGAATATTCCTCCAAGATGTAGTAAGCTGTGCTATAATCCCCATTATAGATTAGCGCTTCACAGAGTGCAAGAATCACATCCGGATCGTTCTTGCGGTCCAGGAAAGTACGTTGGCTGAGGTCCATTGCATCCGAGATGAGTCCAAGTCTTAACATGCTCTGACACATGATCCGAATATCTTTTCCTGTCAGCCCTTGGCGATAATTCCGCGTGTAATAATCCAGGACGCCATTATAATCAGCGACCTCAAACAGATTCACCGCCTTTTTCTCTTGGGCCAATGACATGGATGGACTCAACATGATCAGCGCGAAGGCGATCATCCATGTTCTCATCACATGTTCAATTATTCTGGACAAGTTGATTCTACTGGGTTCTCATTGATATCATTGCTTGGTCTCCTTATGTGATCAGACCTGTTTTCTGATAGATGAAAAATACCCAAAGCTTATTGACATATCCCCAGAAAAATTTAGGGCTTTACACATGCATCTGTTGATTATCCTGAATATCTATTCGTATAAATCTCAGCGTCAGGTGCACCTGACCCGTCTAAAGACTTCAAGAAGGAAGCCGCCAAGGAAGGACAGCTGATCACTGCCCTGGATCCAAATCCTCCAAAATGCCATATTCCTTTATGTTCAAGGCTCTCGCCAATGAGAGGTCTGCGGTCATTCACTGCGGGTCTCACTCCAGCTTTTTTCTCAGCGATGCTATATGGGAGCTTGCAGATCTTCTTGAATTCGAGCTCGAGTTTTTGGACTTCAGCATCTTCTACTTCTTCATTCAGTTGCACCCAACTATAGGTGCTTCCTACACGATAATGATCATCTCCCAATGGGATGACAAAGACATTTGCATTCAAGACTTCATCCAATCCAGCTCCGGGAACATGAAGGATAAGCGTATGTCCTTTAGCCGGGTTGAAGGGCAGGCCAGGAAAGAAGCGTTGGTCATCAGCAGAGCGATACCCTGTGCATAAAACTATCTGCTTAAATGAAAGGCTATCCCACTTCCAATTGCCTTCTTCTTTCTCAATTGATCTGAGATCGATGAGTGCTTCCTTATAGCTATCTATGCCTTTGAAAAAGACTTGGGCCGCAGTCAAGAAGCTTGCAACATCTACCCATCCACCTTTCACTTTGCACAGCGACATTGGAAGGTCCCACGTTTTAGGAAAACGTTCAGAAGGAACTATAGCCTCTATGAATGGCCCTATCTCCTTATCTGCCATGCGGGCTGTCCAGTTATTATATTCTTGAGCGTCATGTATCCTTCTGTGAAGGCCTGTTGCATGGAGGAATACCTCATCCCATTCCTCTTCCCATCTCCGATAAAAGCGCTCACAATCAGGTAAGAACTCTTGGGCCCTCCAAGTCAAGTTTCCCCGTTTCAAGATGAGCGGATTATAAAGCCCGGCTGCGACCAAGGAAGAAGCCGTCCTATGCCCGTCATCGACTACTAGGTAAGGGATGTTCTTATCCTGCAAGGTAAGAGCAAGAACGGTTCCAGCTATTCCCTGTCCTATGATGAGGACCTTGCACATAGTTCAAAGATGGTCTTCTTCTGTACCCATATATCCTTCAAGCTCAGCATCCTGATTACCTATAGGGTCTTGGATGCCTTTTTTACGACCATTGCTGATCAATGCTGATGTCATGATAAGACTGGTGGCGATGATAGCGAAGAGCAGGATCCCTGAATCGAAATCATCTGAAAGGTATTCAGCTGGGATGCTGAAGAACAAGAGCACCGTGATCAAGCCACGGGGAGTGATGTAGAGCAATGGATTCATGCCATCCTTCTTGAACACTCTCAGCATGATATACCGCAGCAGATACGTAGCCCCAATGATACTCAAACTTACAATAAGTACCTTGATGCTCAATAAGCTGGATAGGCTGATGGTCAGTCCGAATATCACGAAGAAGAAGGTCCTTAACACGAAGGCTGATTCCAAGGTGATAATATGGAAATCACGTATGTGCGGTTTGAGGTTTCCTACCTGAATGAATCTGCTCAACTTACCTCTGAAAAACAACTCAGGATTATTCAACATGAGACCGAAGGTCAAGATGAGAACAAGGCTGGAGAAGTGAGCCAATTTCCCTATCGCATATAAGAGCATGAGGATGGCGATGACCAAGAAAAGTTTAACATGGCTGGTGATTTTCTGGAAGATCCATACAAGAAGGCCTGATATAATCACGGATAATACGATGGTCAGGATGATGTTCGTACTCACACCCATAACTACTTCGGCAGCTGATTCTCCTCCATCATTTCCTAGCATGAAATAGAATGCCATGATTCCTAGGATATCAGAGAAGGTGCTTTCATAGATCATGAACTCCTTATTCTCCGCTTTCAAGCTGGACACACTAGGTATGACTATAGCGCTGCTCATTATAGATAGCGGCAAGGCATAAAGAAAGGCTTGGAAAAGGTCTATGAAAAGCAAGTATTCCAGGATCAATGCAATGGCCGTGGATGTGGTACCAAGTGAGAAGAGCGCCACCATAAAAGAGCGCCAAATCACTGGCCATTTATCCTTAGAAAGCTCAAGGTCCAATGCAGCTTCAAGGACGATGAGGATCAATCCCATGGTCCCGATGATGGGTAATATCCCATAGCGATCTATAGCTCCTACTGAGGCTCCGTAACCCATGAAATCCAGACCGCTCTTTATGCTGATTCCCAGTATGAGGAGCATGATGACACTGGGCACATTGGTCTTGCTCGAAATCACATTGAAAAGGTGTGATATGATGATGATCAATGAAAGGGCAATGACTATGAAATAATCCATGTGCTTTTAGTAATCCTCTTGTCCGTCAATATGTTCGATCTTCTTCTCTTTGACTTCGACTGGCGAATCGAAGAAAGGATCTAATCTTCTCAGCAGCTCAGCAGCTGTATAGACAAATATATCATTGGACACTCTATCTATCGCCACATCCTCATCCTTCATTCCTTTTTCTATCACTCCACCGCTCAAGAGTGCTCCGTGGTAATTCAAAAGGGAGTAATGAAGTCTAAATAAATACGGCTCTTCTTGCCCAGGCCGTGGATGTACGTTCTTCCTTAATTCTACTTGTGTGAGGACCAGCATCTGTGAAAATGTAGTCTGACTTCGCATATACTCCATCATCACTGGATCCACTTGGCTTAGCCCTTTGTATTGCTTCTCCAAGATCTCTTCACGCTTCAGCTGACCCTGTTCTACCTTCACCTCTGATCCATTGTATTCCTGCTCTTTTTTCTTGGGCCATTGCAAGAGTTTCTTCTCTTCTTTCTCCGGTATAATCTCCATATAAGAAAGGTCCATTCCCTTATACATGAATTCTAGTCGATTCACATTTTCAAGGTCATCCATGAGCAGGTCATAGGTGTTCAGGGAATCTGAAAAAATCTCTGTCACCCTGCGATTCAGTGCCTTGCGAAGTTTATCCCTCATCTGGGCCACATCGCCATCAGGGCTGAGTTTGCGGTCAAGTTCTGAGAGCACATAAAGCGGATTAACGGGGACCACCAATAAAAGCGCTTCAGTAGTTCCTTGCTCTGCATTATCGGCATTGCGCGTGAACTCCTGAGCTTGGATAAGCAAAGGGAGGAATAGGGCTAAGGAGCAGAGTCTCTTCACAGGATGAAGGTAATGTTATGCACCTGTTCCCCTTTTCAGCCCAAGGAAATTTTCAGAAGAACAGATGTGCATAAACCCTTGATCAGAAGAACTTTCTGAAAATGTCATTCCCATTCGCATAGAGCAAAAGGGCAATCAAGATGAAGAAGCCCGCTATCTGTGCGTATTCCAGGAATTTCTGATTAGGTTCCTTGCCTGTGATCATCTCGTAGAGCAAGAACATCACGTGGCCACCATCCAATGCCGGAATGGGCAAGAGATTCATGAATGCCAAGATGATAGAGAGCAATGCTGTCATGTTCCAGAAGACTTCCCAATTCCATGTCGGAGGGAATAGACTACCAATGGACAGGAATCCTCCAAGGCTCTTATAGGCTCCTGTACTTGGGTTCAATATCAAGCTGAACTGCCTCACATAGCCGCTCAATTTATCCATGGTCTTATCCCATCCTGCTGGCCAAGATTCGAAGAAGCCATAGTCCTTCACATCGAAATCATAGAGTCCAGATTTCTCCATGTCATCCATACTGATGATCATGCCATAGACTCCGAGTTGTCCTTTCTCATTGACCAATACACGCACTTCTTTATTCTGACCATCACGTTCTACCTCCATCGATATTGTCTGCCCTGCGTATGGACTGAGCATTGCTTTGGCCTGATCATAGAAATCTACTGGGCTGTCTGCAATGGAGATGATCTTATCCTTGGCCATCAATATGTCCTTATTGGCTGATGAATCAGCAATTGCTTTGATTACGTAAGGAATACGTGGATAGAAGAAGATGCCTTTATTCTCCTCCTTGGAAAGATCTCCCACCACAGCTTCAGGAATAGCGATGGTGACAAGAGATCCATTGCGCTCTACTACTACTTCGCCTCCGTATATTATCTCTTCGGTGAGTGAATTAAAGAGGTCCACTTTCTCGCCTCGAACCGTTTCTATCTTATCTCCGTTCTGGAAACCGATCTCCTCGGCCAATGGATTCATGACCCAGACACCATGCGTAAGCTGGTCATTATGCAAGGTCTGTTCTCCCCAGGTAAAGAGGATCATGGAGTAGATCATCACTCCCAGAATCATGTTCACTGTGACTCCACCGAGCATGATGATTAGACGCTGCCAAGCTGGCTTTGAGCGAAATTCCCAAGGCTGCGGTGGCTTAGCCATCTGTTCCTTATCCATGCTCTCATCTATCATTCCCGCGATCTTCACATACCCTCCAAGCGGGATCCATCCGATGCCCCACTCCGTGTCGCCTATCTGCTTCTTGAACAAGGACCACTTATAATCGAAGAAGAGATAGAATTTTTCTACGCGGGTCTTGAAAAGCCTTGCAGGCAGGAAATGGCCGAATTCATGTAGAACTATGAGTAAAGAAAGACTAAGAAGGAATTGACCGGCCTGAATGAGAATCTCCATATATTGCTTTTGAGCGCGTAAAAGTACGAGGATAGCTTGATTTCTTGGGCTAAGGGGATATCAAGGCTTGATACGTGATTGTTCTTTGATGGAATCCTTGAGCAATAATGATGCCTCCTCCTTAGAGTCCAGCCCGATGTATGAGCCTTGTCCGGATTCTGCTAAGGTCTTCATCTGCTTCTCTGCCCACCCCCTGGCGTCTATGGCTATCACGCTGAGGTGGATCCCTTGGCCAGATTGGGAATCTGCCATCTTTGTCACTTTGTCATACCCTGTCTGAAGTGCCCCATCAGTGATGAGGAAGACTTGATTATTTCCTTGGTCAATGAAATGTTTCTTGGAATGCCCATAGGCTTTCTTTAGTCCTGCTTCTCCCGCAGTGAGCCCTTCAGCTTTCAGCTCTGATATCATGGTTTTCAGTGCGTCCTTATCACCCCCGCTCAAGCCAGAAGCCAGAACATCCGTCTTGCTCGCATAGGTGATGAAGGTGACTCTGTCCTCCGGTCTAAGCATCTCTACCAATGAATTCAAGCTCTCTTTCAAGATGTCCATTTTATGCCCTTGACGCATGGAGGTGCTCACATCTATGAGGAAGGTGATGTTGTTCAGCTTGAACTCTTTTGCATCGAATTCGGTCTTCGGTTTGAGTGGCTGCTCTACGCTGGGCTTCACTTGCTCTTTAGCCACTTCTTCCACCGCAGGTTCTTCTGAGGGTTTGGGAGCTTCTTCAGTGACCTTCAATCCTGATCCAGGTCTGCGGATCACCACAGATCCGCCACCAGGAGTCAATTCTAATACGAAGCTATTCTGATGCTTGTTGATGTATGTCTCGAGCTGGTAACTTGCGTAGCCCATCTTCCTTATATTCAAGGAGTAATAATCCATGGGGAGCTCGGATTCTGCGGTTCCATCTCTTCCTGTAGTCAGGGTCAATGGCTCTCCCTTCATGCCTTTCAACAGTATATCAACACCTGCAAGGGTCTCTTTGCTCTGCATATCAATAACCTTGAAGCCGGCTTTCCAATCGCTGCTCACCTGCGCGCTCTTCTCGAAGTCAGGGCAAGGTGTATTCGAACTCAGATCCAGGAACCGGACATTGGCCTTGATCTTAAAGTCATGTTCATGTTCCCCGAAGATGAATTTCACTTGGGAGGAATATGATCCTTCTTCTGTTGGGTTCAATTTCATGCGGACGAAGAGGCTATCCCCAGGTGCCACTTTCCGAGATGATACCCGCAGGTCTATGGTCTGTTCATTATCCCAGCGCAAGAGATTCCAATCTCTGGTAGACTCGTTAATGAGATAGGTATCAACTATGCGTTTATGGAAACGGTCAATGAATCCGAATTCCACCTGAATGCTGCTATTCTTCTGAGCAAAAGAGGATCCTACGATGGATAAACAGATGATAATAAAACACAGCTTTCTTCTAGCGTACATGGCCACAAAAATACATACCTGAATAGTTAACGGCCAGCCTTATGATTTCTTGCCTGAACGATCCATTGAGAAATTATTTTAATCCTGAGGCAGCATAATGCTTAAGTAATGACTCCTTTAGTTAAACAAACTCAATATGAAAAAATTACAACTTACTCTATTAACCTCGCTTATAGGCTTGCTATGCTACGGTCAGACCGCTCGCCTGCAAGTCATTCACAACTCTCCTGATGATATCGCATCGGAAGTAGATGTATACTTAAATGGCGCTATCTTACTAGATGATTTCGCCTTCAGAACAGCCACACCATTCATAGATGCGCCTGCTGGAGTTCAAATCACCGTTGATATAGCTCCTGGTTCAAGCACTGATGTTGCTCAATCCATTGCAACCTTTACCTACACGCTCGCTGCAGGTGAGACTTATATATTGGTCGCTGATGGAATCACGGGACTTAGCCCTACCATGTATAGCCCAGCTCCAGCCTTCAACCTTGAAGTCTATGCCCTTGGCCGTGAAGCCGCATCCCTAGCTGGAAATACAGATGTCTTAGTGCACCACGGTTCTACTGATGCACCAACAGTCGATGTTGCTGAAGTAGGAGTCGGAGCTGGAATCGTTGTTGACAACGCATCTTATCCTGCTTTCACGAATTATCTCGAACTTGGAACTGCTGATTATGCTTTGGCTATTCAAGATGAGAATAATACTGTGACGGTGGCCACTTTTGCCGCGCCTCTTGCAAGTCTTGGACTTGAAGATGCAGCTATCACAGTACTTGCTTCTGGATTTTTGAATCCAAGCATGAATGGAGACGGCCCTGCTTTTGGATTATATGTAGCTCTCGCATCGGGCGGGGATCTCATTGCTCTACCATTGGCTGTTCCTAATGATAATCCATGTGACGCTATCATGCTAGAAATTGATGGTTCCATTGGAGTCTACACGAATGCATTCGCTACCGTTGCTCTTGGAGAAGATGCTATCACTCCAGAGCAGACAGGTTGCCAGACACAAGATGGATGGTGCACCTTTGAGAGTGGAATCGACAATTCAGTATGGTTCTCATTCACAGCTACCTCTGCAGCGATTAATATCAACACATGCCTAGATGGCAACACCATTGATACCCAGCTTGCTTTGTATGAAGCTACTGACTGTACTGATTTTAGCACCCTGACATTACTTGCTGCCAACGATGACCTCATAGGCGATTGTGACCTTGGAGATTCTCCTTATGGTTCAGGAATTGATTTCTGTGGTTTGAATGTTGGACAGACGTATTGGATTCTTGTTGATTCGTACAATGCAGAGCAAGGCGAATTCGCTATTAGTTTGACAGAAAGTACTTGCCCAACAGCGAGACTTCAAGTGATTCATAATTCTCCTGATGATGCTGCAACTGTGGTAGACGTTTATTTGAATGGAGCATTGCTCTTGGATGACTTAACCTTCCGCACTGCTACTACATTCATAGATGCTCCAGCAGAAGTAGAGTTCATTCTTGACATTGCCCCAGGTACGTCAATGGATGTATCAGAGTCTATCGCAACGTTCCCAGTAACTCTTGCAGCTGGTGAAACTTACATCGTGGTTGCTGACGGTATCACTGGTCTTAGCTCAACTGTCTACACACCTGCTCCTGCATTTGGACTGGAAGTGTATGACATGGGACGTGAAGCTGCAACATCACCATCAAATACAGATGTACTGGTACATCATGGTTCTACAGATGCTCCAACAGTAGATGTTATCGCTGTAGGAGTTGGGTCCTTGGTTGACGGTGCTTCTTATACTGACTTCGCTGGATACTTGGAATTAGGTACTGCTGACTATCAGTTAGCGATACAAGATGATGCGAATACAGTGACTGTCGCCACGTATGAAGCTCCTCTTTCAACTCTTGGACTGGATGGTGCTGCTATTACTGTTCTTGCCTCTGGTTTCTTGAATCCAGTGGTGAATGGAAATGGACCAGCATTTGGACTTTATGTTGCGCTTGCTTCAGGAGGGGATTTAGTTCCGCTACCTACTGTGACTTCAACTCAAGATTATAATGCTGTTGAATTCAACATGTATCCTAACCCGGTAGTTGATCAACTCTTTGTGAACAGCACAGAGATATTGACTGACATCATCATCATGGATGCTCAAGGAAGAGTGGTAATGACCCTCAACGGAAGGACCAGAGGCATAGATGTCTCTGCGCTAGAAAGCGGAATCTATCTACTTCAGGTGTCTACGGGAGACAGAATCTCCAACCAGAGCTTCATGAAGGACTGAGAAAGACAGTGTTTTTAGTTTAGGTTAGTTTGGTTTCTACCTTGCAAAAAAGCCTCCGAATCAATATGCTTCGGAGGCTTTTCCTTATGTTTAATTTGCAGGGGTTCTTTATGAACTCATCATCTGCCTTCTTCAGAATTAATAGAGCTCCCCTAAAGACTGTTATCAGACAACTCCCTGATCTAACATGGAATCAGCGACCTTCACGAAACCAGCGATGTTCGCTCCTTTCACATAGTCAACATAGTCTCCTTCTTTACCATACTTCACACAAGAAGCGTGGATAGACTTCATAATCTGATGCAATTTCGCATCTACTTCTTCACGTGTCCAAGAGATACGGAGTGAGTTCTGGCTCATTTCCAATCCTGATGTGGCCACCCCTCCTGCATTGGAAGCCTTTCCTGGGCTGAAGAGGATCTTAGCCTTGGCAAATACTTCCATCGCTCCTGGTGTGCTCGGCATATTCGCACCTTCAGCGACACAGATACACTTGTTTTTAATCAGGGCTTTAGCTCCTTTTTCATCCAACTCGTTCTGCGTAGCACAAGGCAATGCGATGTCACATTTCTCTTCCCATGGCGTCTTATTGGCCACGAATTTCGCGCTCTTGAACTTGTCAGCATATTCCTTGATTCTGCCACGCTTCACGTTCTTCAGGTCCATGATGAATGCAAGTTTCTTTGCATCGATACCATCCTTGTCAACCACATAGCCTGAGGAATCAGACATGGTGATTACTTTGGCGCCAAGCTCTGTAGCTTTCTCTACTGCATACTGTGCTACGTTTCCAGATCCTGAAACGACCACCGTCTTGCCTTTAAAGCCGTCCTTCTTGGTCTTCAACATCTCTTCAGCGAAGTAGACTGTACCATATCCTGTAGCTTCAGGACGCATGAGCGACCCACCCCAGTTAGCACCTTTTCCAGTAAGAACACCGGTGAACTCGTTACGCAAACGCTTGTACTGACCAAACATGTACCCGATCTCTCTTCCTCCAACTCCTATGTCACCCGCAGGTACATCTGTGTTAGGGCCAATATGACGAGCAAGCTCAGTCATGAAGCTCTGGCAGAAACGCATTACTTCATTGTCAGTTTTTCCTTTAGGATCAAAGTCAGATCCACCTTTGCCACCACCCATCGGAAGGGTAGTCAATGAGTTCTTGAACAATTGCTCGAAACCGAGGAATTTCAGAATGCTGAGGTTCACACTTGGGTGAAAACGCAATCCTCCTTTATAAGGTCCTATCGCTGAGTTGAACTCGATACGGTATCCTCTGTTCACCTGGACTTCACCTTTATCATTGGACCAAGGCACCCTGAACATGATCACACGCTCAGGTTCTACGATACGCTCCAATATCTTGGCCGTCTTGTATTTCTTATTCTTCTCTATGAAAGGGATCACCGTCTCGGCCACTTCGAGCACTGCTTGGAGGAACTCAGGCTCATTGCCATTCCTGGCCTTTACCAATTCCATGAAACTATCGATCTGGGACTTGAGTTTATCAGACATCCTATTTATTTTTATTAGGCGTCAAAAGTATTCTTTTTTAATGCCACGCATACTAGGCTGAAAGACCCTCGCGTTCACGAATCACCTGTTGATAAGAGTCCAAGGGTCAGGACAGCGCGTAGCGTTTTCCAGGGAAGGTGCGCACCATTCCTTTGAACTCCAGTCCAAGGAGCAAAGCACTTACCTCGCTCATAGGCATGGCTGATTCTACCGCGATGATATCCACGGAGCGGGGATCACGAGACATAGCAGCTACCAGATTCTTTTCCTTGGGGTCCAGGTCTACGAATAAGCTGGTCTGCACCGCTTCCTCTTTCTTGGCCAATTCCCATCCCATCATTTTCATGAATTCCTCCGGACTGTCCAAGAGGTGTGCCGCGTCCCTGCGTATGAGGTCATTAGTACCGCGCGAAAAACGATCCGTGGTACGACCAGGTAATGCGAATACATCTCGTGCATAATCATTGGCCATGCGCGCTGTGATCAAGGAACCACCACTCACATCAGACTCTATGACGATGGTCGCATCACTCATTCCTGCTACGATGCGGTTACGCATGGGAAAGCGTTCCTTCTCAGGGCGTGTGCCTGTAGGGAACTCCGTAAGCAGGCCCCCCACATCACACATGCGCTTGGCTATCTGCCTATGTATAGCGGGATAGACCATGTCTAATCCATGGGCCAATACCCCGATGGTAGGGCAGCCATATCGCATGGCGGCCTTATGCGCTGTGACGTCTATGCCATGAGCCAGACCGCTTACTACGAGTGGCTTAAGAACTGAGATGGCCTCTATGAATTCCTCTGTGACAGCTTTCCCATATTCGGTGGCATAACGTGTTCCTACAATGCTCAGCACGAAGGCCTGATTCATCTCTGCCTCGCCATCCATATAAAGAAGGAGCGGAGCATCTTCGCAGTTATTCAGGCGCCTGGGATATTCAGGGTCCAGGTAGGTGAAAGCTTTATGCCCTGTTTTCTCCAATTCACGCAACATCTCCTCCGCCTTATTCCCAGTAGCTGCACTGAGGATCTTATCTACATGGGAAGGACCGATGCCCTCAATAGAAAGAAGTTGTTTAGGCGAGGACTTGAATACAGCCTCAGCCCCACCGCGATGAGCGATAAGTTTCTTAGAATTGATAGGGCCTATGCCATCTATCAATGAAAGGCGAATAAAATGGATCAGGTCAGCTCGCATATTTGGGGGGATGAAGATAGGTGCTTGGAGATGATTGAGGCTATTAATGCATTTCAAGGCTTTAAAACAGACAAAAGGCACACTTGGAGTAACGGGAATGAGAATGAGCTTTTCTTGCATTGATCTAGGCTCTTTATGAGATTGGAATTAAATTGAATGTTCTTATCCATATCATCCCTAATAATTATTATGATTTACCAAATAACTTGCATAAACTTGTTTAACCAAATGAATGACAATGAATTTATTGCTGGATTTAGCGCTCAAGTAAAATCAGAATCAAATCAAAAGTCCTCTACTCTAATTCCTTTAAACGAAGCGGTTTATTCTATGGAAGGGTTGCTTAACTTCAATAAATGTGACGCCAAAAAGACAAAATTCATTGAAGAGAATTCTTTTGCTTTAGAATTAGAATACCTAAATATTGATGATAACGGAGAGGTGTGGGTTGAATGGGAAGTGATAGAGAGTTTTCTAAATAATCTTGATGATTTGATTGAGGTTAGGTCCACGGATAAAATCTCATTTATTGATTTAGACGTGCGTTCTATTTCTAATGCGGTAATAACTATTTATATAACAGTATCTCGCTCAGAGAAATTGGTAAATAATCTGGATTTCTCTTGGTTTCTGCCCAGCGAATCATACAAGGCAATGGGGAACCATATTATATCAAACCCATACCAGGCCGAAGCACTATATAATTATTCATTGCAACCAGGACATATTGGATATCCATCACAGCCTTATCCCGCTTGGATTCACATTAATGATAAGTTAAATAGATACTTCGATATATTAGATTACGGAATGTCAAATGGTCAATGGGGTCTATACCTATCTGAAAAGGTATGGTATACTAATATTCAAACCGCATACTATGATCATCTATCAATGGATCCCAGTATAGCAGAATGCCCATATGGTAGAATGGACATTGTATACATGGCAGGCAGCACTAATTCTGGATGGTTTGTTACATCAGGTGCGTCTTGTGGTTGTTCAAGCGCTCCTGTCCCAGTTTTTGGTGCTGAAACATGCGGTAATTATACGGAAGTTGTAAGTGCTTTAGCCGATGAAACAATAAATTCTACTAGACTAAATAATCAATTGGCTTTTGCAATTGATTTTATTGAAAATAAGCATGACGAATTAGTTGCCATGGGTATTCCAAATGCTGGAATTGCTAATGTTCAGTATTTCGGTATAGTAATTCCAGGCCCGGGGTTATATACAACCTCAGATACTCAGGTCCGATATCATGCCTGTAAAATCTCGGGAGGAACCAAAAATGTTAGCCCATGAGATATAGTTGCAAAACATTGTTATTAATTTGTCCTATTATAGCTTGCCTTCTTTGTGATGTCAATACTAAATGCCAAACCATTATTCCTGGCGAAGCTATAAAGTTCATCGACCTCATCGAGACTGATGGTGCTTTCGTCCTTGTCACAAGTTCCTCCATCACGGATACCACCTATTACCAGCGTTACCATCTTTTAGATGCGAACTTGAATGTGAACGAGACATCCGATTTCTACTTCGAGAACCTCATAGGAATAAATGATCAAGCACATGGGAAGCTCCATATGAAGGATGGCGAGATATGGATGAATGGATTGGCCAATAAAGTCAATTATTCTAACCCTTTGGGGACAGGGGATTCTTGCTATTTCTATACTTTGAGATTCAATGAATCTCTCAGTTTATTAGGTCAAGAAGCTGCTTTCCTAAAGTTGAATTGGAATTTCTCCGAAGCTGAGGTAGTAGATGAAGATGGCATCAGCTTCATCGCCTATGATGGTGTTCAATCTTTTTCCTTGGCCAGAAAGAACTGGTCTGAGAGCCCAACCTCCAGCGCGAACGTCAGTGTAACAAGTGGCTTTTTCTTCTTCAATCCTGATCGACAATTCACGCTCTTCAGAGGCGATGGTCTCTATGGAGTTAGAGCAGGAACAACATTCGTCCAGTTCTTTGATGAAGCGCTGAACTACGATTCTCTAGTCAATCTAGTACCCGGTTGGCAGGGTTCTCCCAACTATGGATATGCCATGTCAGGATCAATAATTGATCTAGGAGCTTCTTATTTGAGTTTCTCGGCCACTGAAATCCTTGGCCCAGTAAATATCTTCAATGAGACTCCGTATGTCATAGAATTGAGCAAGGAAAATGAGTTCATTCAAGAGTTCTGGTTCGAGAATCCCGATAGCAGTGTCGCAGGTTCTAATTTCGAGAATCTCGCCCTTGCAACAGATGGTTCTCTTTATATAGGAATGCATATACAATCTAATCAAGAAGATTATGCTAAGCATTTGAAGCTTATTAAATCTGACTTGGAAGGAAATCTAATCTGGCAAAGAGTCATAGGTGAAGGACTTGGAAATCGTTATATGGCAAAGAAGACCATAGCGACTGCAGATGGTGGTGTATTGATCGCAGCTGAACGTTTCACTGATCCAATCTCCTTAATCGCTGATGGTATCATCATATACTACTTGAATGCCCTGGGTGAACTCACAACTGTGCAAACGAACAACATGAATAGCTTTTCCTTTTACCCCAATCCAGCTTCTGAGTTTCTGCGCGTCAACATGGCGGATGCTTCCTTCCAAAACGGAGTGCTAGATATCTATGACTCTCTAGGGAAATCTGTCTCTTCTTCTTCAGTTTCTGCAACAATGATCTTGGATGTTTCATCCTTAGGAAAAGGGGTCTACACAGTGGTTCTTTCTACGGATCAAGGAAGCTCTGCTCAGAAGCTCATCCTCCATTAAAAGAAAGCCCTCAGCTGTATAGATCCCGCATGAATCGTTGGGCTCTGCTCGGCTTTACGGCCATTATAGCTTAGGTTCAATTCTAGGTTCTGCGAGAGGCTGCGTTGTAAGAAGAGGCTCCAGGTGATGTTATTCCCGGTCTTTAATCCTTCTAGCATCTCAAAGGCCAGGGAGCTGTTCCCATCTCCATTGAAGCTTATGTCTACCCATTCCAGGTTCGCGGTGAGGCTGCCCTTGTCTACGGAGGAGAAACGGGCTTCCATGCCTATTCTGCGCAATTCCGCTTTTTCTGAGGCTTCGCTCTTGTTCTCTTTCTGGGTCCAGCCGCTGCGAAGGCTGAGCCGCAGGCTCTTATCTGGCTGCCATTCTACAGAAGGTTTGAAAGCTCTTTCAGTCAATTCATAAGCCCGCGCTGAACTATAACTCGCATCTCGGCTGCGCCTTCCTTCTTTCAAAACCAGCCTCATGGTGTATTTACGCATCAAGGTGAGCCGGCCTTGCAATTCCTGCTCCCGCGTCCTGCGCGTCTCGAAACCATTAGAGAGTAATTGCTTGTTGGAATTATCTGTCAAACTATGATCCATGGACCAGATAGGATCTGTTCTATTGAAAAAAATCGTGTTCCTGAAACTGCTGTTCAATGCGATCAAAAGGCTATCAGCCACATCGGTCTGGAAGGGGCTAAGGATACGCGCATCTTCCTCCTGACGGGTCTTCCTGTCTGTGCGTAAGACGGCCTGATCCGAGAGGCGTGAAAGGATTGCTTTTACTCCTCCATCCTTCTTGTCGAACCAGCGGGAGGGCTCTATGGAAAGTGTCTGTGCAAACTGGTTATTATAGGTCTTCTCGAAATCCTCCGTCTGTGTGAATACGCGAATGAAATCAGCTTCATATTGAAACTGGGCAATCTCGAATTCAGCCAGATCACGCACTCCATCTGCGTTATAATCTATCCATACATAGACGCCTTGGCCTGCAGGAACTTGGATGTAGACGAATTGCCTTTTACGTTCCAGTCCGGATCCTACTTCCATAAATGTGCTGGATACCATGCCGCCCTTTAGCCAAGTCCCGCGATATTCTATGCGGCCAAGGAAGGTGTTCTCAGGAGTCTGGGAGATGAGGTCTTCTCTGAGTATGCTGAGTTCACGCCATGCAGTAGTGAGGTTCAAGCGATGTTTTATATTGCTCTTGTTGGACCATTGAAGGCCATATTCTCGGGCTTTGGTGGCTGCCTTCAACTCGTCCTCAGACCCTCTCCATTCTTCCCTGTTACGCAGGTAGATCTTATAGCTATTGGATGACGTATCACCTGATGCCACGTAGCCCTGCCAATCATAGAAACTATAGCTCAGTGCTGAAAGAATACTATCCTGCGGTCCTTGGAATATATTCTCTTCCCGTTCATCCTTGAAGCCCAGTCTGAACCGACCTATGCTGCGGCTTAGATCTGATTGATGACGGGTGAAACTTCCTTCTCGTTGTCCCTTTGATCTAAGCATAGACCCTTCAGCTTCCAGGTCCCAAGCATTGTCTTTAAAACGGCCTTTCAGTCTGTGGTTATTTCCATCATAGCCCGCATTGGTCTGGAAGTGGTCCAGTTGATAGGTCAATGTCTTCAATGCACTGCTTCTGATGCCTATGTCTCCTTGGATCTGCCATTGATCTGCAGCTAATTCTTCCTGAGAAAGGTTCCAGTTTCGCTCGAATTCCACAGGGCGATAACGCTCCACGAATCTGAAATCAGCCGAGGTATATTCAATGAGTCCTCCTGCGATGAGTTTCAATGGCCTTTCTTTCTGGTCCAATGCAAAGGCATGCATCCCGTGAATGCGCATGGAAGCGCCCTGATCATCTTGCCTATCCAAGGTAGAAAAAGTGTTCAAATCCTTCTGGCTGAAGGCTGCTTCTACCTCAGCCCAGGAATCTTCTTTGGGTTGAAAACGCAGGCCTCCACTGAACATCTGTTGGCTCTTGGGGGTGATGAGCAAGATGCCCGGGCCATAACTTCCTTTTCGGATGATATTACCGTCCAAGGTATCTGGCGCGACCCAGCGATATACCCTTCCATTGGCCGAGAATTCTTCTTGAATATAATCTCCTTGCCCCAGGCCTAATTGAGTGAAGGCAACTTGATAACGTGCGATCAAGGGATCCGTGCTGAATACGAAAACGCTGTCATAACCTAATGAATCCCTCAAGGAGTACATGACCAGATCCTCAGCAAAGGCGATGCTATCAATGCGTGGAATCAAGGCCTGATTCAAGTCATCCCCGAGCTGGGATAAAAATGCTCTGTCCACTGGACTCAAGTCCTGTTGCAAAGGCTGGTTCTTACTGTCCCGCTCTGAATACACATCCACGAATGATTTCCAAGGTCCCTGCTGATAGGTGGCGCCCACTTGCATGAGAGAACGGGCATAGCTGCGCTCTGCATATTGGAACTCCACCACAATCCTGCGGTCCTTAGTGATCATGCGATTGGCGGTGAAAGTGACCTCGGCTGCGTTATAATCTATGACGTAATCATATTCTTTTCCGCGCTGAAGCAGGCGCCCATCTATATACACACGTTCGGTACCTGAGAGGATGATGATAAAGAGTTCATTCTCAGCACCCTTCAAGCGATACGGCCCTTGATTCCCTTCTATTCCTTGGATGACATTTCGGGCAAATCTTCCTCTGGAAACCGCTGCTCCAGCCCGTATGGCAAGTCCTTTCAAACTATCGCTTTCCAGGGTGCTTTTCCCAATGCGGGCTTCGTACAAAGCTCCTCGGGCTTTCTTTAGGTATTTGGAATAATATCCACCTTGGTCAGAGAGTAGGTAGTCTCCTGCTGTCAATGCGTGTTTATCGCTATAGAGTTTGATATATACCTGATCGAATTCCTGAAGTTGCTGTGTGCTTCCATCCGCTTGAATGGGGATGTTATCATCAGAGATATTGGCGAGGATAGATATCTCATCAGTAACCTTTCCCATAAGCTGTAGGTTCAAGTCAGAGCTCACGCTGAGATCCTGCGCATTTCCCACTTGGATTCCTCTGGCTATAGTTCCTCTGCGTTCAATGCCTCCCAGATCCATGAGCGGGCGATTCCGGTTTCCTGATGGGCTATACCGCTCTGTGATCCTGGTGTCAAATGTGGGGCGGATCAGATTGGTATCCCGTCCTGCGATTCGCATGAAATATGGATAGGGCAAGACCCTATATTTTACCCTCACCGAGTCTTGAGCTAGGAATCCCGGGCCGAATTCCAATCTGCCTTCTCCGTCCAAGGAAAAGTCTGAATACGTCAGCGTGTCTTCCGCTTGGATCAATAAAAGAGACTGAGGGATGACGATAAGGCTGTCCAATATTTGACCTGAGAGACAAGGTATCTTCTTGCTCCTGTATGACTTGAACTCCTCTTGAGCATCAGCACATAATGAACTGAACATCAAGAAGATGATCCATGGAATGATATGTAGACCTTGTCTAGGCAGAGCGTTCATCATGATACTCCATTTCAGGCGAATGAAGGGACCTGACTGTGGAATAGGTTTATTTTAACGCCATAATTAAGGAATCCTGCCCCCAAGATGAAAATAATCTCTTACAATGTCAACGGCATCCGAGCTGCAATGACCAAAGGATTGGTCGATTGGATGCGCGCTACAGATGCTGATGTGGTCTGTCTTCAAGAGGTTAAAGCCATGGAAAATCAGGTGGATCTGACTCCTTTCCATGATCTTGGTTACAAGGTCTATTGGAATGCTGCTGAGAAGAAAGGCTATTCAGGAGTTGCCCTCTTTTCAAAGAAAACCCCTGATAACGTTGTGATAGGTATGGATCATGAGACCTATGACCGTGAAGGGCGTGTGCTGCGCTTAGACTTTGGTGAACTGACTGTGGTCAGCGCATACTTCCCGTCTGGGAGCAGTGGTGATGCTAGACAAGATTTCAAGATGGCTTTCTTGGCTGATTTCAGAGACTACGCAGAAAATCTACTGAAGAGCCGTCCTGAAACGATCATCTCTGGAGATTATAACGTGTGTCATCAAGCCATAGATATCCACAACCCTATCGCTAACAAGAATAGTTCTGGCTTTCTTCCTGAGGAGCGGGAATGGCTCGGAAACTTCTTGGACATGGGCTTCATAGACACCTTCAGGCATTTCGACCCTTCACCTCATAACTACACATGGTGGAGCTATCGCGCAGGATCGCGTGGAAAGAACCTGGGATGGCGCTTGGATTATCATTTGGCTGCTAAGGCTTTGGAAAAGAGATTGAAAAGGGCCGCCATCCTTTCCGATGCCATACACAGCGACCATTGCCCTATTCTATTAGAGATCGTTTGAAACATTTTGGATCAGGGTCTTTAGCGCTCGATCATTGCTCATAATATTGTCCATAATGCCTACAAAAGCAATGTCTTTACGTCCTTTCTATTTCTTGATCCTCCTTGCCTTGGCTTGGAGTGCTTGTAATTCCAATGAGAATAGCGAGAATGCCTCAAGTGATTCTCGTTATGGAAATGTCCTGGTGATGAATCAATTCACCCACTTCGATGTCTTCTTTCCTCCCATGGCTTATGAGGGAGCAGCTGCGCAACTTGGTTCTCAGTTTTATGAGACACTGGTGGCTTACTCTGCAGAGACCGGAAAACTCATCCCATTATTGGCTGAACGTTGGACTAACAACAAGGAATTCACCGAATTCAAGTTCAAGATAAGAAAGGGAGTCTTCTTTCATGATAATCGTTGTTTTCCTGATGGCAAAGGACGTGAGATGAAGCCTGAGGATGTGCTCTATGTGCTCAAGTCGCTCTGTGAGAATAGCCGATATAATAAGAACTCTGGGCTGCTCAGTGGCCAAGTAAAAGGGGGGAAAGAATTCTTCAATGGAAGAAAACGAGCCAGTGATGATGTGCTCGAGGGCATAACTTTGAATTCCGAAGATGAATTGGTTATAAAGTTGATCAACCCAAATGTGGAGTTCATACATGTATTGGCTCATTACGTCACTTCAGTCTACCCAGCAGAAGCCAAAGTCACTTATGGCATAAATATGGATGATAGCCCCGTAGGGACAGGCCCATTCGTGAATAAGCTCTTCAGGAAGAATGAGGTATGTCTGATGGTTAGGAATGAGAAGTACTGGGGACGAGATGAGAAGGGACAACGCCTACCCTACTTAGACGGAATCAAGATGGGCTTCTCGAGTTCTGGATCCAACGTGCGTCAAGCAATGGATAAAGGGCTTATTCATCTGGTTATGGACCCAGACGTGGTAGAAGATGGAGGACAGGTTCTCGAAATCTGTGATCAAGATTTTTCTCCTTATTCAAAGCGTCAAGTTCAAGACCTAGAGACTACCTTCCTCGGATTCTTGAATGATGAAGGGATCTTCTTCAATAAGAACTTACGTAAGGCCTTCTCTTATGCGATAGACCGTGAGGCCATCATGAATGAAGTAATGATCAACCGCGGAACCCCTGGCTTGCATGGACTGGTACCACCAGCATTCTCAGGTTATCCTTTCGATCAAGTGCGATCAGCCAGAGCAAATGTAGACTCTGCAAAATATTATCTCGCAGCAGCCGGATATCCTGATGGTAAAGGTTTCCCTGCGACCAATCTTCAGATCCAGAATAGATTCAAAGACGCAGTAGTCGCTCAAGTAATACAGAAACAAGTCTTGGTGAAACTGGGTATCTCACTGTCTATAACTGCAGTGCCAAAGGATCAGCATTTTAAGCGAATCGAGGATAGACAGACCCAGCTCTGGTTGGATTACTGGATAGGAGACTTCATGGACCCCCAGAACTTCTTGAGCTTGATGTTAAGCCGTAATACTCCAGAAAATAAAAGTTCCTTTTTGAACATCTATCGATTTAAGAATGATGATTTCGATTCTCTCATAAATGACGCTTTAGAGGAGAATCAGATAAATAAGAGAATGGATCTCTATAGCCAAGCTGATCGACTTCTAATGTCTGAGGCTGCCCTGCTGCCCTTGTATTATGAGAGGATGCAAGTGATCCAACATGCCTCCCTCAAAGGCGTCTATGATCCTGTCCTTGGAAGGTTCGATTTCAGGAAAGCTTATATTGAGACTCCTGCCTCCAAATGACGCTTTAAACTCGATTCCAATACGTTTATAAAACAACTCTATCCCTATAATCATGAGATTCCCATTATTCCTCAGCCTTTTCATCATCCTACTCAGTTCCTGTGTTCCTGGAAGAAGATTCCAAGAAGTGCAGGATGAGGCCACCAAGTGTGCCCGTGAGAAGAAAGAGCTTTCAATAAGATTCGATGAAGTAAGTGCTAGCCTGACTGAGTGTCTAGCAAGACAAGAGACTATAGAGAAGTCATTGGACAAGTTGCAACGGGACACTACATTGCTGGGTTCAACATTGCGCAGGGTCACTGGTCAATATGATAAGATCAATGATCTAAATGAGCAGCTCATGAAGAAGCAGGCCAGCCTCATGACTACCTCAGAAACTGAGAAGAAGGACCTCCTAGAAAACCTCCTGGTCATGCAGAAGGATCTTCAAGAACAACAGACACGACTAGCCACATTGGAGAAAGAATTGGATGAAAAAAGCGCTACGCTCGTTAGCAGAGAAGCCAGGGTCAAAGAATTGGAGGATATGCTTGCCAGCAAGGATGCCGCAGTGCGCGCCCTAAAGGAAAATGTCAGCAATGCCTTATTGAATTTCAAGGATAAAGGATTGACCGTAGTAGAGAAGAATGGGCGAGTCTACGTGAGTCTGGAGGCCAAGCTGCTCTTCGGGTCAGGAAGTACTACCGTGAGCACTGAAGGTACTTCAGCCTTGGTAAAACTGGCACAGGCCATCCAGGATGAAAAAGACATCTCCATCCTCGTAGAAGGACATACGGATACAGATAAGATCCTAGGGAACAGCGCAGCCTATAAAGATAACTGGGACCTTAGCGTATTGCGTGCAACGTCCGTAGTGCGCATCATGCGTGAGAACAGCAGTATAGATCCTACCCAGCTCACTGCAGCTGGCCGTGGAGAATATCTTCCTGTAGATCCTGCTGATAAAGCCAAGAATCGTAGGATAGAGATCATACTGGAGCCGGATCTGAATGAGCTCTTTAAGCTGATTAATGAGTGATGAAGACCTTCCTTTCTCTACTTATTGTCATCTTCTTAATTGGCTGTAGCCCCTCATCTACTGAGCCATCAAGCGAGGAGAATGCCTCTGAGCTAGACTCTGTAGCATGGACACAGAAGGTATTCAGCCGAGAGGAGATGCTCTCTACCTTCATCGGTGAAGACCTGGAGACATTCAAGAAAAGTCATTCCCCAACCACCCTAGAAGAAGCGGTCTCCTATAATACGGAGGGCCAACTAGAGAATGGAATGCTGTTCTCCTTTTATGTGACCGCAGAACAAGGAAAGATCTATGAGTTAAGCATGGATATTTTTCCTAAGAAAGAAGAGCTGGCCGGCACATTCAGTCAGCTATTGATGCATTATGATTCGCTCTATCATCCCAGCCATCCTGCTGATGGTTATGCGACCTGGAGGAGGGCCTCGGCCAATGGAAACCTCGTTGAAATCACTTTAGCTGATGTGAGCATAGAGATGGGCCGCCCTGCAATCATGGTCAATCAGCTGGAACATGAAGGCCGATTCTATGCCGAATGAGACACTCATACGTGTCCAAGGCCTGAGTGCATCATTCCATCAATATGGTGGATCCCGAGCTGTACTTCATGAACTTGACTTCAGTCTTTCGGCAGGAGAGACTTTAGGCATCGTAGGAGAATCTGGATCAGGGAAATCAGTGAGTTCCATGAGTATTCTTCGATTGATTCCCAGCCCTCCCATTTCATATGATCAAGGAAGCATACACTATGAGGCTCTAGATATAGATCTATTGAAGGCTGATGAGGAGCAGATGCGCAAGCTGCGTGGCAAGGACATCTCCATGATCTTCCAAGAGCCCATGACTTCATTGAACCCCTTGAAAAGATGCGGTGAGCAAGTGATGGAAGTCTTCAGAACACATCATAAAGGGTCCGAGAAAGCATGGAAAGAACAGGTGGTCAGTTTGTTTTCTGATGTACAACTTCCAGATCCTAGAAGGGCCTTCAAGGCTTATCCCCATGAGCTTTCAGGAGGACAGAAACAGCGTGTAATGATCGCAATGGCTATGGCTTCCTCTCCCCGCTTATTGATCGCTGATGAACCTACTACGGCCTTGGACGTAACCGTCCAGCGCAACATCTTAGAACTGCTCAAAGACCTGCAAGTGCGCCAAGGGATGGCCATGATATTCATCTCTCATGATCTGGCGGTGGTCTCTTCTATCGCTGATCGCATCTTGGTGATGAAGGAAGGAAGGATTGTGGAGCAAGGAAGCAGTCAGGAGATAATCCATCATGCTCAGCATCCCTATACCCGTGCGCTTCTTTCAAGCCGCCCCCCCCTTAGTGGAAGGCCTGTGCGATTGCGCACTGTCAAGGACCATATGGCAGCGGGGGAACAGGTGCAGATAGCTGAAGAGCGCATTGAACAAAGAATAGCTAATCATAAGGTAATGTATTCCGCAGAGCCTGTTTTCCAGGTGGAAACACTTCAGACATGGTACCCTGTGCGCAGTGGGATATTCCAGCGCGTCACGGATTATGTGAAGGCATTGAATGGTGTTTCTTTCAAGCTGTTCCCTGGCGAGACCTTGGGCATCGTAGGAGAATCAGGATGTGGGAAATCTACCTTGGGAAGGACCTTAATCGGACTAGAGAAAGCGCATTCAGGAAGCATCCGATATAAAGGTGTGTTGATCAGCGATATGGACAAGTTGCAGCAGGCCATGATGATCAAGGAGGTGCAGATGATCTTCCAAGACCCTTATTCTTCCCTGGATCCCAGACAAAAAATAGGGGAGGCCATCATGGAGCCAATGGTCGTTCATGGCATCCATAGCTCATCCAAGGAAAGGAAGGCCGCTGTGATCTCTTTGCTGTTAGAGGTAGGTCTGAGTGAAGAGCATTTTCAACGCTATCCCCATGAATTCTCAGGGGGTCAACGTCAACGCATATGCATAGCACGTGCATTGGCAATGGATCCGCAGGTGATCATCTGTGATGAATCAGTCTCCGCTCTTGATGTCTCGGTCCAAGCTCAGGTATTAAACCTCTTGAACTCCCTGAAAAAGAAACGCGGACTCTCTTACATCTTCATCTCCCATGACCTCTCCGTGGTGCGTTATATGAGCGATAAAGTGATGGTGATGAACAAGGGCCTCTGTGTGGAATATGAAGAGGCTGACGCGCTCTATAGCCATCCAAAGGATCCTTATACCCAGCGCTTGGTGGGCAGTGCGTATCAGATTTGAGACTCTATCTGGAAAAGATACTTTTATATTTCTTAGAATCGTAGCTTCAATATCGTGAATTGCATGAGCACAAAAAGGACTTATATTCTCAGCTTACTCTTAGGACTGGCAGCAGTTTTCTACTTCTATTCTCCCATACTCCTTGCCCCATCTGATTATGTTCTAGTGGATAAAGGAGACGGTCTGAAGACCTATTATTCCATGCTCTACCACATCAAGTATGATGCGGATTATCTTCATTTCAAGGGGATGAACTATCCATATGGGGACCTTTTCTCATACACTGACGGCCACTTTATCATTGCTAATGGACTGAAAGCTTTGGACGGAGTCATCTCCCGTCCCGAGGGACTATGCAGTGGCCGTTTTTAATCTCTCTATTCTTCTATCTCTTCCACTATGTGTCTTGGTCCTTTCCATGCTTTTCAAGGAACTTGGGGTCAGCGCATGGAAGAATGTGCTTTTCTCTCTTGCTGTTGCCATGTTAAATCCATTGCTATTCAGGATGATGGGGCACCTCACTATGACATATAGCTGGGCTATCCCTCTGGCGATACTCTTCTTCGTCCGTTTCAAAAAAGAACCTGGGAAAATCCGGTACATGGTGGGGTCATTCTTCCTGCTGCTCCTTCTTCTCTGGATCCATCCATATTTAGGTGTGATGACAGCTGGGCTGGTCCTGCTCGCTGAACTAATCGATGTATCGCTTTTTCGCAAACTAAAGGAGTGGCGTATTCCTCTTTGGATCATAGGGTCATGTTCTACCCTTGATGCTTTTTATCATCAATTCCAAGCTTATTGATCCTACTACCGACCGAAGCTCCAAACCCTGGGGTTTCTTCGAGAACAATGCGGAGCTAGCGACTATTTTCCTTCCTCATACCGGGCCACTGAACCAAGCAATACATTCTATATACCTAAGCCTCGGAATAGCGTCCCCCATGCAGAATTGGGAAGGCTTCGGCTATCTCGGAATAAGCGTAATTCTGATCACTCTGTTTGCGATTTTTGCATTTTTTAGAAAGAAGCTCCTCCCTATTCCGAGCCCTTGGAATCCGCTTTTAGTCGCTGCATTTATTCTACTGATCTTTTCGTTCTGCATCCCCTTCCGCATGTGGGCGCCAGGAGCGTACCTAGCTGAACATTTAAGTTTTATCAGGCAATTCAGAGCAGTTGGCCGTTTTGCCTGGCCATTCTATTTCGTGCTGACAATTCTGGCTCTAAGCTATCTGCATCATTTGACTCAGGGAAAGAAAAGCTTATGGATTCGCTCTCTGCCTTTCATTGCAGCTGGGCTCATGTTGATGGAAGGAGCCTGGGAGAATCGCTTCATCTCCAATCTTGTTATTGATCACCGAAATCCCTTCCTAGCTGAAGCTCTGCCCATAGAGATAGACCCCTCTGAGTATCAGGCCATCATTACTCTACCTTATTTCTTTATTGGCCCTGAGTACTATATCAAAGAAGGCCTTGAGGAACTCAATGGAGAAAGCCTCCTGCTCTCGTACCACAGCGGTCTGCCCTTGATGAGTTGTATGATGTCACGAACGTCTATCTCTCAGACCTTGAAACAGACTGATCTCTATGAAAGGAACCTCAGCCCCAAAGGCATAAGAGATGACCTGAATTCTGACCTTCCCTTCCTTCTCCTCGCTGATCCCGAACATTGCTCTGAAGAAGAAGCCAATATCCTATCCAGAGCTAAGAAGATAGGTGCTTACGGGGATGCTGAACTTTACGCCATCAGCAAAGCTTCGCTGCTGCACGATGAAAGAGCCGAAATCATTGGCCCTTTTATGGCGCGTTCATTGCCTTGGAATGACGGACTCTACTCCATGGATAGCCTCGCTTACGTCAAAAGTGGCTCATTCGAGGACTTGAAAAACGACCTGTCCTCCTTCCAAGGACATTCGGCCATTCAGGCCTCTGCCAACGATTTCTTTACTATCTGTACCTTCAGTGGGGATGGCTTTATTCCTGGTAATGAATACTCATTCAGTATCTGGATGAAAGGAAATATGAATTCTCTTCCTGGTGTGATAATTGCCATAGAAAGAGATCCGTCTTTTGCAAAAGAAAATTGGAATACTCTTAAAGGCCTCCATCGTTTTGATAATACCAGAGGATCCTGGCATAATACAGTGATCCCGTTTATTTCTACCAAATGTGAAGAAGTAGTTATAGTCAGTCAAAGACCTTGGTATACTTATGAAGAGCTGCTCTTCGACAAGTACTTGATCCGCCCTATGAAAACGGATGTCTATGAGATCATAGATGCTGAACTCTGGTGGAATAACATTCCCCTGGAACTAGATAGTATAGAGGCTTATAATTTGATGAAGGACTCAGCCCTTTGAGATTTTCTTAGAAATAAGCTCTTCTTCCATCGCCACTTGTTGAATCTCAATACTCTCCAAATGAATTGCCTCCAAAACTTTTCGAATAAATCCTTCGCTCAAGCCATGCTTCTTTCCATTGGCTATGTAATTCTCCAGGATCTGCCTCCATCGTTCTAACTGGAATATAGTCACCCCTTTCTCTCTTTTCTGGATCCCTATCCCATGCACGATGCGCATGCGCTCAGCCAAAAGTTCTACCAAGCTGATGTCGATCTGATCGATCTCTTTCCTCAACTCGACCAACTCATCACGGAACTCTTTGTCCAGGATCTTCTCGTCAGCCACTCGAAGGCTCTTATAAATCTCTCCGAGTTGCGCAGGATTTATCTGCTGTTGGGCATCACTCAGTGCATCCTCGGGGCTGCGATGGGATTCTATCAAGAGTCCATCCATGTTCAAGTCCAATGCGCGCTGAGCTACCATAGACAAGAGCTCTGGCCTTCCTGAGATGTGGCTGATGTCACAGATGATAGGAAGCGATGGAAAGCGGCTTTTCAATTCAATAGGCATCTCCCAGTCAGGACGGTTCCGATATGGGCGATTATCATAATGGTGGAATCCCCTATGGATGGCCCCTAAAGACTTGATTCCCGCACCTGCAATACGCTCTAATGCACCTATCCAAAGTGAAAGGTCTGGATGTATAGGATTCTTGACTAGGACGGGGATATCTACTCCTTTCAATGCATCAGCCAGTTCTTGGATAGAGAAAGGATTAGCGGTGCTGCGGGCACCTATCCAGAGCACATCTACGCCAGCTTTCAAACACGCTTCAACATGCTCAGCTGTAGCGACCTCAGTGGTGACAGGAATACCTAATTCCTCTTTCACCCTCATAAGCCACGGCAAGGCTGTCGCGCCATTCCCTTCAAAACTTCCTGGCCGTGTTCTTGGCTTCCAAAGTCCTGCTCTGAAGATGAAAGGAATGCCCGTAGCCTTCAGTCCCAATGCCGTCTCCATGACTTGTTCCTCAGATTCAGCACTGCATGGCCCGAAGATGTTCAATGGGGCAGCTAGGGGGTTCCAATCCTTTAAAGTTCTTATGGTATCCATGTCGTTCACAAAGGAAGTCAATCCCTTATCTTTATCCGCATGATCATCAGACAAGTGTTCTTCCTCTTCCTGCTGCTTGCTTCGCTCTCTTCTTGCCGCAAGGCCGAGGATCGTAGCTGCATAAAGGGAAGTGGCCCCTGGAGCTCTGTAGAGCGCGCTGTTCCTGGACTGAGAGAAGTACGGTTATATGACTTTATCGACTATCGTTTTATCCAGGATTCCGCTGATAAAGTGGTAATCCATGCGGGTGAGAATCTGCTCGCTTTCGTAACTACAGACTATGAGAATGGCCTCTTGACCATACGGAATGATAACCGCTGTGCTTGGCTGCGCAGCCTTCCTGTGAACATCCAAGTGGATATCCATTTTAAAAAGTTGGACCTGGTCTATAATGAAAGTGCTGGGACTTCGACTTCACTGGGGATATTGCGTCAAAATGAATTCGCCTGGCAGAACTGGCATACAGCGAGCAAGGTGAATCTGGAAATAGAAGCTGAGCATGCCTATTTCAGCACCAATGCTGGAAATTCCTTGATCCACTTGAGCGGAGAAGTAAATGACCTGAACCTTTACCTCTCTGGAGCTTGTGAGATTGAGGCAAAATCACTCATAGCCCATCAGGCCTTTGCACATAATGTGGGAAGTGGGGATATAGAACTCAGTGTCGTGGGTGGTGTCCTTTATTGGAACATTGAAAGCCATGGGGACATCATTTATCATGGATCCCCTGATGCGGTCATCATGTACGAACATACCGGGGATGGCCAGTTGATCATGGGAGAGTGACCTGATTTTCTCGCTCTTTATTTTTCAAGCGAAGAAGCGATACTTCATCAGGCTATATAAAGCCCTGAACCCGTCAACATAACCGATTTTCTTCCCTTCTACCAACAATCTTGGAGTGTAGGAGATGGGGACTTCTTTCCATCTCAAGCCTTTCTTACGAGAAAGCCGCATGGTCACCTCTGGATCAAATGCAAATCGCTTTTCTTTAAGCTCCAGGCTCTTGAACAAAGGAGTAGGAATGAGTTTATAACATGTTTGAAGATCGGTCAAATTAAGCCCTGAGATGAGGTTCCCAAAGGAAGTGATGACTTTATTGGCCAAGAAATGAGACTGCATCTGTTTTCTATGTTTTCCCTTTCCCATAAAGCGGGAACCATATACGACATCAGCTTCACCTGCAATAACTGGCGCCAATAAAGCCTTGTAATCGTTCGGATCCAGCTCCAGATCAGCATCTTGGATAAGCACGTATTCTCCAGTGGCATGTTGCAATCCAGATAGCACGGCTGCTCCCTTTCCTAGGTTGGTATCATTGGTCACTAGCACTAAACCTTGAACCTGACTGTTATTGAGTATGAATTCTTTAATGCGCTCATGGGACTGATCCGAAGAGCAATCATCTACTAGGATGATCTCTTTCTGAATATTAGCAGGAAGTGCCACGCTCATCACTCGATCCAATAAGGTCAGCACAGTATCCTCCTCATTGAAGATAGGTATGATCAGGCTTAGTCTTTTCAAAGTTCGTTCAATATTGTTCATTCAAATTCTTCCAACCCTTTTTTCGCATGATCATAATCTGGCTGGCGTAAACTTTGCCGATAATTCTTAGGCTCCATATTCAGAAATACATCCCAGTATGACTCCTTGGTCATGGAATCCCAATGGATCAATCCTCTTCTAGCCTGATGAGACTGGAATAGATTCAATCCCATGCACATACCTAGGAGGACACCTGCGATCACAAAGGTCGAATTGCTCCTGTGTTTTACACATTGAATCAGTGAAGCCAATGGAATCGCCATCAATACATAACTCTCTACCATAGCCCGCTGTCCAAAACTCCCCCCATACCACCAACACCACCAACTCGAGTTCACATAAATCAATGCAAGAATGGGGAGCATGGACATCCAAAATAGGCCTCTCTGCCTTTTATACAAAGTCATGAATCCAAAGCATGTGAAGAACATGATTGGCGTGTATAAGAACCATCCTTTTCTATAGCTGAAAAGGAAATCGGAGATGTGGGGGTTTAGGAAATAAAACCTCTCTTCCCCGTATGAGAGATATAGCCAATGATCCGTGACTGTTTTCCAATACCATACCTGTGGAAAGATCACGAGCAAAGCACAGAAAGCCATAAGCAATATTTGGAGCCAATGCTTTCTCAAGAACTCAACCTCCTCTTTAAAGCTCCTTTGCATGTATAGAAATGGTGCAAGGCACAGAAAGAACATTGTTGGTCTGGTAAGGCACATCCAGCCGGCCAACAGTCCCATGGTGATTGCATACTTCCATAAACCGCTCTGCTTCCATCTTATACCTGCATAAAGGTAGCCGCACATAGCTGAGAATAAATATGCGTGGCTCATGCAGGGTTGGGTGCTGGTGTAATAGAAGAGATTGGTTCCTAGATAGATGCCGATCATGGTGCATGCTACCGTCCATTCATCGAAGGATAATCTGAGCAGTTTTCGTAGGAAGTATAGTCCGATCAAGAAATAAAAAAGACAAGACCAAGCTAATGCCAGTTCATACGGAGTAGTGAATCCATCTGCCTCATAATTCCCTGCCCTCAATGTGTCCCAATGCGCAATCAAGAAGAATGGAGCGTAGGCCATGCTCATACCCAATGTGGTTTTGATGACCTTTTTTCCTGATGCAGTATACTCGGGCCAGAATCTCTGAGTATCATGATAATACTGTTCATTTCCGTCAATAAAATCCAAGCTCAGGTCATGATGGATAAAGTAAGCTGGGAGGTATCCATAGTAGCTAGTGACGTCCCATGAGATGATGCGCCCATCTTTACCAGCCCGCTTCCAAGGTCTGATATTCAGCATCACTTCCAGGCTGATGAGCATCAAGAGAATCATGGTGCAGAATGATGCATGGCGCCTCATCCATTGAAGGCCGATCTTCAACCTGCTGCGCTTTTCTGATCGCTCTTTTGCTAAATTTTCCTTCACCTTTATGTATGTGTCTTAATTCCTGCTAAGAACGCTTTTTGTTCTAGCCCTCCTGCCCAAAGAAACGCACAATACTCTTCTTCCTTTGTGTGCCTGCCCGCAGCATAGGCGAACCCGGGGGCATAAGTTCATTGGTCTTGCTGATGTCCTTGGATGACATGGATTTATTGAGGGGGAATACCCTCCGCATATCTAGGCTTCTATGGGCTTTGTATTGGCCGAGCTTAGGCGCTTAGGGATCCTCCTTTCCCTAGCGCGACACCAAGCGGGAAAGAAGCTGGAAGTCGGAAGGATCTATACCGAGCGTGCTGGGACATCTGATTCGCTGGGGCTAATGCATCAAAGTGACTTCTCATGGCAGAACTGGCATACCACGAACAAAGTGGCTCTAGAAATAGAAGCTGAACATAGCTATTTCAGCACCAATTATCGCCTATGCTAGCAGAGGATGGGCTGAGCAGATAGAAGGCGATTGACTGATCTGCATGATTCAGAGATTAAACTCACCTGCGGTAAACATTCAGCTTCAACTGGATTGTTTGTCTTTCATTAGAGAGCCTTAGGATATAATATCCATCCACCAGACCTGTGAAACTGAATCCAAGTCTTCCTTGTTCCGTCACTCGCCTTTCTTCATTGATAAACCTCCTTCCTCCTGTGTCGTAGAGTTCCATTTGAAATTTCTCATCCAAACTCAGAGGTCCACGAATCGTGAAATTCCCAGAATTGGGATTGGGGTATAAAAAGAATTCTTCATCTCCCAGCGCTAGGTTAGGGCCCTCTTCACAGTCAGGCAGGATGATTCGCTCATCATAGCCCGAAAGACCTGCTGGGTCGGTCACTTTCAACGATACGCTATAATAATATGTTGCATATTCCTCACATCCAGCTGGCTCGAAGACTGTTGATGAGGTATGATTGTAATCATATGGATTTGCATGGCTGTGTGTGTTGTGATGCTGTACAGTCTGCCACTGATAGACCAATTCCTGATCATCATGCTCTGCATCCATTACTTCAGCTATCAAAGAGGGGTAATTGGTCACAGTGGTGCTATATAGACTGCTATCAACTATGCTTGTGATATTCACAGAGGGGGGAGTATTGTTCAAAGAGATGATCAGCGTCTCATAGTCCGTGTTACCAGCCGTGTCAGTAACAGCCAGTGTGACCTCGATAGGATATGGGTCGTTATCAGGGGCGCTGAAGGTATGTGTCAGCGCTATTAAATCGCTCATCGCTCCATCTCCTAGATCCCAACTGAAGGACAATGGATCCTCATCAGGGTCCCAAGACAACGATGCATCCAGATTCACTGTTAAAGGAGAACTGCCGTAAAGCGTATCCACTTGAATATTAGCATGAGGCTTCACATTGCCTGCATAGCACATGCGAACAATATTAGTGGGGAATCCTGCCGTCAAATAAAGGCACTCGTCAAATGGATTGAATCTGGTAGCTAGGACCAATCCGAAATCATCTGAAAAGTGTTGAACTTTTTCAAGCTGGTCATTCTCATCGAACCAGAAGGCTTTGAACCATCCTGAATAATCAGATTGGAAATAGGCTCCGAAATATTCTTCAGGGAAGGCCGTCCCCTGGTAAAAATCTCCACCAACACTGGCAATTCCTTTGAATTCCTCCCCGCTGAAATCAGGGATGTCAGCCAGTGGTTTCCCTACGGCATTTCCAGCAACATCAAATCCTGGGACCAGGCCATCATATGGATGCTCACTGGCTTCATTGGAATAACACAAAGCTGGTCTCTCATGCACAAAAAGGTCCAACGTATCATTCAGTGGAAAAAGGGGGTCACATGGGTTTCCCCAATAGTGCACATGATCCTCTGTTGGTTGTATCAATAGGTCTTGGAACCGGAGTCTCGGAATTATGCAAGTCCCCGGACCAAACAATGGGTTCAGATAAGAAGGATGGTAGGTGTATGCAGTATCATAGCCGATAAAGGTCTCCATACCTTCATATTGTGGCCATCCAAAATTGAGTGCTGGTCCATTGGCCACGTTGATTTCCTCCCAATTATAATATCCCACGTCACCGATATATATCGAACCTGGGTCACCTTGACCAGGAAGGCTAGAGCCCGTTCCAGGACGAACAATAATTCTGAATGGATTCCTCAGGCCCAATGACCAGACCTTAGATCTGGGTGAATCCGGTGCTTCAGCTGCAAAAAACGGATTGCTCGATAATCCTAGTCCTGTTAAAGGGTCAATCCTTAAGAGTTTTCCGCTGTAGGAGTCCAAATACTGAGCGCGGTATGATCCTATGTTCTCATCTTGGCCTATAATACCCCACTCCAGCCCATCTTCATCAAAAGCATATTCAGGGTATGGAGGTCCACCTGTGAAGGCACCAACCCATGTGCTGCCTTCGCCAGTGGAAACCAGCAGACTTTTGTCTGAGCCAAATTCCAGACTACCCACCCCATGTGATGCAGACATCTGGGGAATTCCAGTTTCAATACTGGCCCCTATCAAGACTGCGCGGCTTCCAGTGATTAAGTCATTAGGATAGGATGTGTCCAACTGATATCGTGTAAGCCTTCCAATAGAGGCCATGTAATTCCAACTTGTAAATGGATTATAATCAACACTGTCTCCATAAATCAATTGATATGTATCTACTTGGTATAGCATATAGATCCATCCGTTGGAAAGAAAATCAGGATGGACTGCGAAACCCAACATACCATGGTCTCCCCAGAATCCAACTTCATCAGAAATGTCCAGAATAGGCGAAGCAGGCTCAACATCATTCAACATGACATAGACTTTCCCGTCAAATGTCCAGAGTATGGATGTTGAATCATTAAGAAATCGAATGCCCCCAACATTCTCTATATTCTCTACCACGAACTCAGAGGTGAATCCTTCAGGAAGCTGAGCTTTCAAGGCACCTAGAGTGCTGAGATGAATTACCAAAATAAGTGCCGCTCGCTTGAATGTATTCATAAGATAAAGGTCGTGTTTTTTAAAAATATCCAGAGGCCTGTATCTTTGCTGGATGAAACGTGCTCAATTTTGGAATTGAAGTTAGAACTAAAAAGGAAGATTGCTTTCAGCATAGGTGATACCGCTGGAATAGGAGTTGAAGTGCTATTAAAAACCCTTCTGAGTGATCGCCTTATGGATTGCTGTACCCCAGTGATTTATGCCTCATCTGAATTCATATCAGAAACTGCTGCTTCCTTGGGACTGGATCAATGTTCCATTTTCAAGGTGGATAGTGTTGAAGCAGCGATGCCATCACGACTTAATATCCTTAATGTCTGGAATACAAGCGCTCCTGTGATTCCTGGCAGCCCATCTTCCATAACGGGTAAGATGGCTTTCCAATCTCTGGAAAAAGCCTTCCACGATGTGCGCTCAGGGAAGTTGGATGCCTTGATCACGGCCCCAATCGACAAGAAGAATATCCAACAGGAAGGCTTCTCTTTTCCCGGGCATACTGAATATCTGGCTTCAGGAACTGACACTGCAGACTACCTCATGCTCCTTGTATCTGGTGGCCTCCGTGTAGGTGTGGTCACTGGACATATCCCACTGCGATCCGTTGCTGATGCCCTGAATACCTCAGATATCTTGAAGAAGGTCCTGGTGCTCGACAAGAGTTTGAAGATGGACTTTGGAATTTCACACCCTAAGCTCGCCTTGCTGGCATTGAACCCCCATGCTGGCGATGGTGGATTGCTGGGTGATGAAGAAATCAAGATTATAAAACCCGCTATAGAGCAAGCCAGAAACCTTGGTGTTGAGGCATTCGGCCCTTTCCCCGCTGATGGCTTTTTCGGTTCGGATACTTTCAAAGATTACGATGGGATACTCGGCATGTATCATGATCAGGGATTGATCCCTTTCAAGGCTGCATCCTTTGGTTCTGGGGTAAATTTCACCGCGGGACTTCCTATCATCCGCTGTTCCCCGGATCATGGAACAGCTTATAACATCGCTGGTCAAGGCAAGGCAGATCCTAGCTCCATGAAAGAAGCCATACAATTAGCTTTGGATATTATTGGTAAAAGAAGGCCTCAGCGATAGTGTCCTTCCCGCTCGATAGCCCTCCAAACTGATTCCCTCAGCATCATGCGATAAGGCTTTCCGTCTTTGATACGTGTTCTGATGAGGGTGGAACCCAGGTCCATCTGTGGGGCATCTATCAATTGGATATCGCTTTTCAATGAACTCAAGAATTCTTTATTGACCAAAGAGCCTGGACGCGGATAGACGGCCAATGGAAAGTCTTTCAGAATGGCTTCATATTCCTTCCATCCCTTAATATCCAGCAGATTATCCGAGCCCATGATGAGGAAGAATTCCTTCTCAGGATGATCCTTGCTCAAAGAACGTAAGGTGTCAATGGTATAAGAAGGTCTTGGCAAAGAGAATTCATGGCCACACGGTTTAATCTGTGGATGGCCATTCAAAGCTCTTTTGACCAAGTCCATGCGAATGTTCTCATGCGATAGTCCGCTTTCTTCCTTGAAGGGATTCTGAGGGCTGATGACCATCCATATCTCTGATGCTCCCATAGCTTCAAGCATATACTCCGCTATGACGGTATGGCCTATATGAGGAGGGTCGAAAGATCCAAAAAACAGCCCGACTTTCATATGTTCAAGAATTCACTGACTAATTGCTTGGCCTTTGGGCAAGCTTCCGACAGTTCTTCGTTGACCAATATAACATCGAAATCTGGAGCGCTCTTCATTTCTTCACCTGCCTTCGACATACGCACAGCGAGTTGTTCTGGGGTCTCAGTCCTTCTTCTTTTCAAGCGATATTCCAAGGCGGTGAGATCAGGGGCTTGAACGAATACTGCCAATGCTTTCTCTTTGAAAAACCTCTTCAGGTTCAATCCCCCAACAACATCTACATCGAAGATGACGTGTTTATCCTCAGCCCATATTTGCTCTACTTCTGATCTCAAGGTCCCATAATACTGGCCTTCATAGACTTCTTCCCATTCTACAAATTCATCCCTGTTGATGCGTTCCTCGAATTCTTGGGTGCTCAGGAAGTGATAATCTGTTCCAGATTCTTCATTCACACGAGGTTTACGGTTGGTGGCACTTACACTGAATGCTAGGCCTAAGTCCTGTTCAAGAAGATATCTGACAATGGAAGTCTTGCCTGCACCAGATGGGGCTGAGATGATTATGCATTTACCATCAGAGGACATTCAGCACTTGCTCTTTGATCTTCTCCAGTTCATCTTTCATCACCACTACATGGCGCTGCATCTCAGCATCATAGGATTTAGCACCTAGGGTATTGATCTCCCTGCCTATCTCCTGACTGATGAATCCAAGTTTCTTTCCGCAATCCTCCACAGCATCCATGGTCTCTATGAAGTAATTGCAATGGGTGTCCAGGCGGATCATCTCCTCGCTCACATCATATTTCTCCATGTAGAAGATGAGCTCCTGCTCGAATCTGTTCTTATCCACGTCCTTTCCTTCAAGGAACTGTTCCAGATTCTTCTGGATACGCTCTCGGATCAGAGGGATTCTCTTCTCTATCTGTGGCCGGGTCTTTTCTTGGAGTTCTTTGATATTGGTACAACGCGCCTTCAGGTCTTCAGACAGCCTCTTTCCTTCGTACTCTCTGAACCCTGTAACATCATCGCAGGCGTTTGCTATCAGTTTCAACACGATGGAAGCACGCTCCTCATCTATCTCACTGCGCTCAGTATGCATAACTTCTGGCATGCGCATAATCTGTCCCAAGAGGTCAGAATTGCTCAAGTCCAGCTTTAATTCACTAGCGAGATCTGTTAGTTGCTGATGATATTCTTTGGCAAGGGCCGTATTGACTATGCCTCTCTTCTCCATAGCTCCTTCCATGGAGATATTCACCTCCACTTTTCCGCGCTGTAATTTCTCAGAGATGAGATTACGGATGTTGATTTCCATGTCCTTCAATTGTGAAGGCGCTTTCATATGGATGTCCATGGATTTACTGTTGAGCGCGCGCAGTTCGACTACGATCCTCTCAGCACCCAAGACTTCCTCAGCCTTCCCATATCCAGTCATTGACCGTGTCATTCGGCTTCGCTTGCAGGTGCCGGAGCTGGGCTTGGTTCCTCAGCCCGAACGACTGGGATGGTGCTCAAGTCTATCTCTTCATCGTCATGATCGAAGAAACGGTACTCGGTCAGGGTATATGACCCTACAGATCGCACTTCCAGCGCCACGCCATACTTAGCGCTCCAGTCTTTGAGCACACTCTGCTTCTTCCACCAAGCGCCTCTGTTCTTTGTCAAGAAAGCTTCAACATAAGGATGCACACAGAGCGCATAATTCTTGTGTTTACGTGCTTTCACAACTCCTTCGAGCAATACTTCTATGTTATCGGTGAGCAGGATGCTTGCTCCTATTTCTCCTGTTCCGTTACAGGTTGGGCATTTCTCAGCGGTCTTGATCTCAGTCTCTGGTCTAACTCGCTGGCGCGTTATCTCAACCAGTCCAAATCGGCTTGGAGCAAGGACATTGCTCTTGGCCTTATCATCCTTCAATAATTTCTTGAGCGTGTCATGCAACAGTTTCCTGTTCTCACGCTTTTGCATGTCAATGAAGTCGATTACGATGATGCCTCCCATATCACGGAGCTTCAAGAGCCTTGCAATCTCCTTGGCACATTCTAGATTGGTCTCCAGGGCATTCTGCTCTTGGTTGGCCTCCCCTGGTTTACGGTTTCCAGAGTTCACGTCTATCACGTGCATAGCCTCTGTATGTTCTATTATAAGATAGCCTCCGTTACGGATGTTGACCTGCTTCCCGAAGGAAGACTTGATCTGCTTATAAATCCCGAAACGATCGAAGATGTCAACTTTTCCAGAGTAATGCTTGACGATTTTCTCTTTATCTGGCTCGATATCGGCCAAGAATATCTTGATCTCATTGGCAAGCTGCTCATCATTCACATGGATGCTGGTGAACTCACTGCTCAAGATATCACGGAGCAAGGCTGAAGTACGGTTCAACTCACCAAGAATCTTCTTAGGCGGGCTGCTGCGTTGCAGGTTGGTATGCATGGTATTCCATCGCTCTACGAGGCCTCGGAGGTCTGAGTCCAGATCCGCCACCTTCTTCCCTACAGCCACAGTACGTATGATAACTCCGAATCCAGGAGGCAGGATGCTCTGCATCAATCTCTTCAAACGAGTCCTCTCATCAGCACTCTTCACACGGGAGGAGATGGATATCTTATCAGAGAAGGGAACCAGTACTATATATCTTCCGGCAAGGGTAATCTCCGTGGTGAGTCGCGGGCCTTTGGATGAGATTGGTTCTTTGGCGATTTGAACCAGGATGTTATTCCCGCTGCTTACGCGTTCATTGATTTTGCCATTCTTATTGATGTCGGATTCCATCTTGAATCCATCGAGCATGGCCTTGGTCTGCTTCCCACTGATAGAGAACTTGACATATTTACTTAGGCTGGAGTATTGAGGGCCTAGATCCAGATAATGGAGGAAGGCATCTTTTTCATGCCCAACGTCTACGAAGCAGGCGTTCAGGCTAGGAACCACGTTCCTTACTTTTCCGAGATATATATCACCTACTTGGTAGCTGCTGTCACTCTTTTGTTTGTGCAGTTCATTCAGGACCTTGTCCTCTAAGACTGCGATATCAACTTCCTCGTTTTGAGCGTTGATGACTAATTCTATGTTCACTTTAAATCCTAGGTTAATAGGCGCCAAGCCTTATCAAAGCAAGATACAAAGCGTATCTGCGATGACATACCACGGGTTTCGGGTAGCGCGGGGATACCCTTGGACACAGCTATGTATTACCTAGGACGAGGTGGATAGGGAAAAATAAGTGCTGGGCCCGTCTTGATAGAGGGAAGCTACTTACTTCTTCTTCTTGTGCCTATTCTTTCTCAAACGCTTCTTCCGCTTGTGAGTGGCCATCTTATGTCTTTTCCTCTTCTTACCGTTCGGCATGACGTCTCGTATTTATCTCTTTTCTTCTAACTGCTCGATCATAGCCTGCACCTGTTCGGTGATGGCCGGATCACTTTCCGATTCTAAAAATCGGTTAAAACATTCTTTTGCTTTCTCCACGTCTCCCAGAGCGGCATAAGATTTTCCCAAAGCCAGTTGTACTTCTTTGTACTTCCCTTCTGAGTCCATTCTTGCCACCTCTTCCAATCTCTCTATCGCCTTCTCGTATTGACCTGTCTGTATGGAGAACAATCCCAGATGCCAAGCGGCATCAATGTTCTTGGGGTCTTTCTCTAGGATACTCCTGAGTTTCAAGATCCCTTCCATGGGCTGTTCACCATTGACAAGGTCGACCGCTTCCTGAACTTCGTCATCCACTGCGGTCATTTGAGCGACTTCCTTGGTCTTGGACTTCGGTAATCGTGGTGCAAGCAAAAAAAGAACAAACAATGCGAGTGCTACGGATACTGCGATTAGCCTTTTGGTCTCAGGCTTCATATCACTTCACCTTTACACTCTTCTTGACCTTATCTACAAAGGTCTTAGCCGGCTTGAAGGCCGGGATATTATGCGCTGGAATCACTATAGTAGTGTTCTTGGAGATATTCCTTCCGGTCTTCTCTGCACGCGTTTTGACAATGAAACTCCCAAAACCTCTGAGATATACATTATCACCTTTAGAGAGTGAATCTTTCACCTCATTCATAAATGCCTCTACAATGGCCTGGATTTCAGACTTCTCTAAACCTGTCTTCCCTGCAATTTCAGTTACAATCTCTGCCTTAGTCATTGAAATCGAATATTTTCACAGCGCTTTTGAATCCTTCTTCAAAGCGGGCCGCAAAGATATACCGATCTTCTATATCATGAAAACATTTCAACAAAAAGTACCAAATCCCTTTGAAAAGACCTGCTGAATCCTCCTTTAAAACCTCTGCAAAGGCCATTGAACACTGGTATGATGGCCATAAAAGAAATATGCCTTGGAGAGAGACCAAAGTGCCTTATAAAATTTGGCTTTCTGAGATTATCCTGCAGCAGACTCGGGTAGAACAAGGGCTTCCTTACTATCTTTCCTTCATTGAGAGCTACCCTGAAGTAGCTGATTTAGCAAAAGCTCTTGAAGATCAGGTATTGCGCTCCTGGCAAGGTCTAGGCTACTATAACCGTGCTAGAAATCTTCATAAGACAGCTAAGCTGGTGAGCGATCAGATGCATGGCGTCTTTCCTGATTCCTATGAAAAGCTCCTCTCCCTTCCTGGAGTGGGTCCTTATACCGCTGCAGCCATCGCTTCTATTTGCTATGAAGAAGAAGTCCCAGTGGTCGATGGAAATGTGATCCGCCTTGTGTCTCGCCATTTCCTGATGGAGGAATCTGTAGATTCAAGCTCAGGAGCCAAGGCCATCACCGCTTTGGCCAAGGAGTGGATCCAGGGCCGTCTTCCTTCGCGCTTTAATCAGGCCATGATGGAGATGGGTGCCACTGTCTGTCTTCCCGCAAACCCAAAGTGTGATATGTGCCCGGTAGCTGATTCCTGCATGGCCTTGCGAAATGGAGCTGTAGAGGGTCTTCCTTTGAAAAAGGCTAAGAAAAGCCCTTTGGACAGATATTTAATCTACCACGTGCACCTGGATAAAGGGGCCACTTGGATCCAAAAAAGAGGCGTGCAAGGAATCTGGGCCAGCCTCTATGAATGGCCCAATCAGGAAGTAGCGCTGGGTCAATTGACTAAGGCCCTGAATAAGTTCAAGACCCATGAACAATTCGAATTCCTTCATGTCCTGAGTCATCAGCGCATCCATGGACACTTCATCGTACATCATGGACCTGCTAAGAACGCCAATGACCTGATCCAAGTGCAATGGATTGAACTGGATGCATTTCCTCTTCCCAGACTCATGACTCGCTTCCTTGAGCAATTCAAGGCCAAGGAGAGATAATATGTTGATTGACAAGGGAAGACTTATCTTTGACCTTTAATTTTTGAGAAAATGGCTGGAATAAATAAAGTGATTTTGGTAGGGAATCTTGGAAAAGACCCTGAAGTGAGGCATCTTGAAGGAGGCGCTGTAGTCGCTAATTTCAGCCTTGCAACCTCAGAGAATTATACGGACAAGAGCGGTCAGCGCGTGTCCCAGACCGAGTGGCATAATGTGGTACTATGGAGAGGCTTGGCAGAGATAGCTGAGAAGTATCTCTCCAAAGGAAAACAAGTGTACATAGAGGGCAAGCTGCGAAGCAGAAGCTGGACTGATAGAGAAGGGAATACGCGTTACACCACAGAGATTGTTGGCGATACCTTGCAGTTATTGGGCAGCCGTCCTGATGAGAATGATTCAGATAGTTCAATTCAATCCCAATCTTCAAACCAGGAAAGCAATGTTAGCTCTGCCCACAAAGAACCCGCTCTGGAGCCACAAGGTCCCAAAGACGGCCTTCCTTTCTGACTAAAGAATTAACCTACAAGCGCCCACCCCTCCTTGGAACCCCCTGAACCTTTTGCGATAATGGATATGCTTCTTTTTTTGAAGCCTTTCGATCCATCTATCATCCTTTCCTTGGTCATCATAGCCTTGCTCTTGCTATTCTCTGCGCTCATCTCAGGCTCTGAAGTCGCCTTCTTCTCATTATCCCCTACCCAATTAGACAGCATCAATAATGGGAATGATGAAGGGAGTAAGAGGTTAGTGGCTCTACTGAATACTCCTGAGAAATTATTGGCAACCATCTTGATCTGCAATAACCTGGTCAATGTAGCTATCATCGTATTCTCATCTGTGGTGGTAGAGGGGATTCTTGATCTGGAACAAATCAGCGAGACCAATGCATTCCTTATTCAAGTAGTAGCCGTCACATTCCTTATCCTTATGGCGGGAGAAGTGATACCTAAGGTCTATGCCAGCACACACAACCTTCAAATGGCCATGATGATGAGTTTGCCCTTGAATGTGTTGAACACTGCCTTAGGTCCTTTCAGCAGGGCCATGGTGAACATGAGCCGTTTCTTCAAACGATTCGTGAAGACAAGGTCAGATATCACTGTCGGTCACCTGGAACATGCGCTTGAGATTACCAAAGAAGATACGAGCAGTGAAGAGAGTAAGATCCTGGAGGGTATCGTGAAATTTGGGAATACAGACGTGAAGCAGGTCATGACTCCCCGTGTAGACACCTTCAGCGTTAATGTGGAAACCGACTACGATACCTTGATGGACAAAGTGGTAGATGCTGGATTTTCAAGGGTTCCTGTCTACCGAGGCACCTTAGATCAGATCATAGGCATACTATATCTGAAGGATTTATTGCCATTCATCGATATCAAGAATCTGAATTGGCAGAAGCTCATCAAGGAAGCTTATTTCGTCCCAGAGACCAAGAAGATAGATGATCTCTTGAGCGAGTTCAAGAGCATGAAGAAGCACCTGGCCATCGTGGTGGATGAGTATGGCGGAACCTCAGGGATCATAACTTTGGAAGATGTGATTGAAGAAATCGTAGGTGAAATCACAGATGAATTCGATGATGAGGACTTGAACTATACCAAGATAGATGATTTGAATTTCATCATGGAAGGAAAGACTCCTTTAATAGATATGTACCGCATAATCAATATAAACGGTGATGATTTCGAGGCCGTCAAAGGGGAGTCTGACACACTTGCCGGTTTCATAATCGAACAAGCAGGAAAGATCCCCTTGAAGAACGAGCGTATAGAATTCAGTGACTATGTATTCACTATCGAAGCTGCTGACAGGAGGAAGGTGAGGCAAGTGAAAGTCACCTTACCTTTCAGGTATGAGGACTGAGTTTCTTTTTATCGCAATGATTTTCTCAGGGCTATGTTCATGTGAAGAAGCAGCAAGTCCAAAGCCTCATGGAGAGCTTAGAATAGATCTACCCGATCATTCTTACATACCAACCACCGTGCCTTGTCCATTCAATTCAGAAGTGTCTGAGCTCTGTTTGGAGGTCTTGAGAAAGAACGCAGATGGGAATTGCTGGCTGGATCTGAGTTATCCTGAGCAGAATGCCACCGTCTACCTGACCTATAAACCTGTCCAAGGTGATCTTAAGATGCTTTTGGATGAGGCCCATAAACTCACCTATGAACATCACGTTCTTGCTGATGGCATCCTTACCCGGAATTTCACTGACACCTTGGATCATGTTTACGGAACCTTCTTCGAGTTAAGTGGCGAAGTGGCCAGTAATACCCAATTCTACCTTACTGATAGTACCAAGCATTTCTTAAGAGGAGCGCTCTATTTCAACAGCATTCCCAATGAGGATTCTCTGGCTCCCGTGACGCGTTATATACGTGAGGATATGATCCATTTCATCGAGGAGCTGCACTGGAAGGATTGAATCCTCCTTTCAATACGAATCTGGCTGTCCTGCGGCTTCGTTGTTCCACCAAGACTTCCCTGTTTTTCAACAGCTCTTCCAGTATCTGCTCATCATAATGCCTTACTGTGAGCAAGGAGAGTCCCTGATTGTACAGGGTCTTATAGGATTCTTGACAGGCATCCATGAAGTCCTCTACCCTCTTACCTCGGTCATCAATACATATGGAGAAGGACAGGGCTGAGTTCTGTATGAGGTTTGCTTTCAACCCATACTTGGCCAATAACGCGAAGATGTGGCTCATGTTCTCTTCCATGATGAATGAGAAATCCTGTGGGATGATGGAGATGAGGACCTGTGATTGTTTGAAAATGAAAGAAGGCTGTGAATGGTCCTTGGACTCATCATGGTGAATCACAGTGCCCTCAGCATGAGGGTCCTTGAAGGAGCGCACGTATAGGGGAATCCCTTTATTCTGAAGCGGTTTCAATGTTTTAGGGTGAATGACCGAAGCTCCATAATAACTCAACTCTATGGCCTCCTGGTAGGACAAGGAAGGTATCCTAGTCGCGTCAGGAAAGAACTTAGGGTCCGCATTCAGCATTCCTGGGACATCTTTCCAAATACTCAGCTCAGTCGCTCCCAAGCTCCAAGCGAGTATGGCTCCTGTATAGTCAGACCCTTCTCTTCCTAGCGTGATGGTATCCTTTCCATTACTTCCTATGAACCCTTGACTGATCAATAGTCCTTTACCCGTCATAGAAGTAGAGCCGATAATCTCTTCCCATTTCTGCTTGATGAGCTTTCCCGTCTTCTGGAGATCAACTCTTCCTTCACGGTAGCTGCTATCTGTACGGATGATACTGCGCGCATCTACCCATGTATTTGCAAGGCTTTCTTTATCCAGATAGGCACTGACTATGAGTGATGAGAGTTGCTCTCCAAACGCCACCACGGTATCATAGATCTTATCATACTCCTCCCCTGAACGGGTCTCTAAGACTTCTTTGAGTTCTAAAATCGTCTTGTTCAGCTCAAGGAAAATGTCATGCCCGCTGAAGGGAAAAAGTCCATCTAGAATCTCCTGGTGATAGCTCTTGATCTGCATCAGAATCTCTTCCTTGTTCTGCAATCCTTGCCTATATGCTTCCAGCAATGACTCGAGCGCATTGGTTGTCTTCCCCATGGCCGAGACCACTAGCCAGAGGTCCTCCTCAGCATGTTCCTTCACTATCTTGGCGACATTCTTCACCGCCATTGCATCCTTCACTGATGCTCCACCGAACTTATAAACTTTCATGGTCTATGGAAATGTAATCCTACCGTTGATCCAGGTCTCATCTAAAGTACATTCTTCCTTCTCGTAAAATGCGATGGCCATGCTGTTCCAATCCAAGACCTGCCACTCTAGTCGCTTATATCCTCCCTTGGCAGCTATCTCTTTCAAAGCCCCGAACATCGCTTTTCCTATCCCTCTCCTTCTCGCTTTTTCTGTTACCAGTAAGTCTTCAAGATATAAGGTCTTTCCCTTCCATGTTGAATAGCGCGGATAATAAAGGGCCATGCCCAAAATATTTCCTTGCTCTTCAGCAATCAGGCATTTGAACATGGGCTTGTCTGAGAATCCATCTTGAATCAGTTGCTCAGCATCAAGCAAGGCCTCATCAGCCGCTTTTTCATAGACCGCAAGTTCTCTGATCAGACCAGCGACCGCTTCCATGTCTTCCTCCTGGGCCTCTCGGATATGGATGCTTTTCTCATTGGACATAATCGAACTCTATTCCTACCGTCTGGACTCCTTCTAACTCTTCAACTCGCATAGCTTGCCTAATCCTGAATACATACTCACCCATGAGCGGGAAGCGCATTTTCCTGTTGACCAAGATGCGATTATCATAACTGCTGCCAGCTCCTTTCCCTTTCCAGCGTCCGTCCACTGTGGTTAGATCCACGCCCAGCGTATCCCTCAAGGTCCTTCCATTTGGGAATTCCAGGTCTATGAAAAGGAAGATGTTCTCATAAGGATAGTCCTCCGTGTTTCTTAGGGTAACGAAATAATCGAATGTGCTGGTGGTATCCTTGACCCCCATGGGAATGATGATGACCTCATCTTTATTCCAAGTGCCTCCTTCTATGCGTTTGCTTTCTGCCTTATAAAGCTCATTATCGCAAGAGATGAGTGCGATGGCCATTATGAATATGCAGAGTCCCTTCTTCATTCTGATGTCAATCTGATGATCATTCCAATTCTACGCTCAATTTCTTGTCGAAGTATGCGAGGCTTGGATATTTACACCGATCCGATCAAGGAAAACCTTTTCTGAGAAGCCCCTGTATCAATTCTGTGTGACCGGATTCTTCAAGAGAACCATCACTTGATAACTCAGGTCCAAGAGTATGATGCGCACATTGCCATTGCGTGAGATGTCAGCATGGGCTTGCTCTACCGCCTCCATCAGTCCTTCTGAGTTTCCTGGATGGATAAAGGGCGAGAATTTCTCAGTGAATGATTCCAACTCTTCATCATTACTCAAGGTCTCCTTAATAAAATTCTTCCTGAAGGCCATTCTGAAGACATCCAAACAGCGCTCCATAAGCCGCAGTGTGGGTTCTCTTCCCTCAGCAGCCTGGGTATCACACCAGCTCATCACTTCAGCTATACTGCGCTTATAACAGAAGCGCAGCCATTCGATGATCTGCGGTGAGAGGTCCACTATACCTTCATCAAGCAAGCTCAAGGCATAGGCTATACTTCCCTCACTCTGCTCTGCCACTTCCATGAGATACTCCTCTTCCTCGCTGCGATATTGGGTCAATACGTCCATCACCTCATCAGGTGATAGAGGTGGCAGCGTGCTTACTTGTACCCTGGAACGTATAGTTGGAAGCAGCGCGTCAGCATCTGTTCCCACCATAATAATGACCGTGTCAGCAGGTGGTTCTTCAATGAGTTTTAATAGCTTATTGGCACACTCCGCATTCATCAATTCTGGCATCCACATTAGGAGAATCTTCCTACCATCCTCGAAGGACCTCAAGCTCAATTTCTTTGCAATGGAATCTGCCTCGGTCTTGGATATAATTGCTTTCTTCCCTTGCTCACCTCTGCTCACCTGCCACTGTTTGTATGACATAAAAGGATTGCTGATATAGGCTTCTCTGAATTCCTGGACGTGAGGATCACTGATCTTCGCAGACTTACTCTGAACTATAGGAAATGAAAGATGCAGGTCAGGGTGTTCCAAACGAGAGGCCCGTGTATCAAGACCCCCAAACATATCTCCTTTTCCCGTTAAAAGTGATTGGGCATACGCTACGGCCAAGGCAAGGTTGCCCCCTCCATCAAGACCTTGGAAATATTGGGCATGTGCCACCCTATCATTCTTAATGCTTTCAAGAAGCACCTTCTGAGTGCCTTCATGTATGTTGAGCTGATCAAAAGTCATATGGAGCAAGATATTGAAATAGTCATTTGGGTGATCTATTCTGAGCAGATACCTTTGCTTTGCTTTTTAAACACATTATGGCAACGATAGATCATTTCGATTTCAAATCTCGCAAAGTTCTCGTAAGGGTAGATTTCAATGTCCCTCTGAAGGACGGAAAAGTCACCGATGACACGCGTATCAGGGCTGCTGTTCCTACCATAAAGCGCATCTTGAGCGGTGGAGCTTCTTGTATACTCATGTCACACTTAGGCAGGCCAAAGGGTAAAGATGCCGCTCTCTCTCTCGCTCAGGTCCTCCCTTGCTTGGAGGGTCTTTTAGGAATGAAGGTCGCATTTGCTGAAGATTGTATCGGAGACCCTGCTTCTATGGCTGCGTCAACATTGGCTCCAGGTCAAGTCCTCTTATTGGAAAACCTACGTTTTCATCCTGAAGAAGAACAAGGGGATGAAGGGTTTGCTACAGCACTATCTACTCTTGGCGATGTTTATGTGAATGATGCCTTCGGGACGGCACATAGGGCCCATGCGTCTACTGCTGTGATCGCAGATTTCATGAAGGATAAAATGCTCGGAATGGTTATGAATGCTGAGAAAGAAAGCATTGACAAGGTGCTCTTCAGCGCTGAGGAACCCTTTACAGCGATTGTAGGCGGAGCTAAGGTTTCTAGCAAAATATCCATTCTAGAGAACCTGATTGATAAGGTAGATCATCTGATCATAGGGGGTGGAATGGCCTATACTTTTTTCAAGGCCCAAGGTTCATCCATAGGATCCTCTTTGGTCGAAGAAGATTATCTGGATCAGGCAAGGCTTATCATGAAGAAAGCAGAAGCAAGAGGTGCTAAAATCCACCTCCCTATGGACAGTATCATCGCAGATAGATTCTCTGCTGATGCGAACATGAAAACATGTCCTTCAAATGCCATCCCTGACGGGTGGATGGGATTGGACATAGGACCTGAAGCCATCGCTGATTATACCAAGGTGATTGATCAGAGCCGCACAATCCTTTGGAACGGTCCCATGGGCGTATTCGAGATGGAGGCTTTTGCCAAAGGAACTATGCGCTTAGCTGAAGCTGTGGCTGCAAGCACCGCTGATCATGGCTCCTACTCACTCGTTGGAGGTGGAGACAGCGTAGCTGCGGTGAATAAATTCGGCTTGGCTGATCAGGTGAGTTATATCTCGACAGGTGGTGGAGCTATGCTCGAATACTTGGAAGGGAAAACACTTCCTGGGATTAAAGCTATTCTAGGGAGCTAGCCTCTGGGCTCATTTCTTCTTTCAAGCGATCCACCCATTTACTCTCCATCAGTGGCGGAATAATCATGGGGGCAAGAGATTCCACATGTGGATAGAGGACGCTTTTCTCCTCTTCAGGTAATGCTTCACTTGCATCGACCACTGGCGACCACTTATTCCAAAACCAGAAGACCATGCTCATGATGATGGTGACTTTCAAGATATTGAAGAGTGCCCCCGCAAGTTTATTAAGCATGCTAAGAGCGACTATGTCCAGCGTCTTCTCAATGGCCTTGCCCAATAGATGCACGAGAATCACAACAAGGATGAAAGTCAGTGCAAATGCGATGATAGCTAGGTACTTTCCTTCATAATTCCATTCTTGAGTGATGAAGTCGGCCACCATGTCACTGAATCTCATGGCACAGTATATGCCGAGTAAGAGCGCAGCGAGGCCAGCAAGTTCTATGACAAGCCCTTTCTTGAATCCGCGATAAGCGGCCCAGATTAAAGGAATAGCAATAAGGATATCAATATAGTGAGGCATGGGCCTCACAAAGAAAGCAAAACAGATGAGCTCCTAGAAATACCTTGGACTGCGAGCCATAGAGCGCCCCCTCTTCTGCCATACCAGCATGAGTTCATGAGAACCACTGGTATATGAAGCTAAGGCATTGAACCCATAATCAAAGGCATATCCTAACCTGAACTGATGGTTTATCTGATACTCGAGCAATACCACCACGGAACGGTCCATGCGGTATGAGATTCCAGCCCAGTACTTTTTTTGGAAGATGAAGTTGGCATTGAGATCCAACTGATAGGATGCTGTAGGAATCACTTTCAAAAGGAAGCTCGGTTTGAAAACCACGCCTCTGCCCATCTTACAAGCTAGGCCTGCTGTGAGGTTATGCTCCATCTGAGCTGGAGAGAAAAATGGACTTTGCTTGCCGTTGCTAAGGTACGTGTACGAAAGCAGCGCAGGGGCTGAATAACCCATATACCAATCCCTATTCTCATAATAGGCCCCCAGAGAGAATAAAGGTTTCAACCTGGCTCGGTCATCACTTTGGAAAAGAACATCCCCCTCTTGCTCAGTGAGCACTTGGGACCATAGTGACTGGGTCAATCCGACACCCGCACCAAGTCCGAATTGTAGAATCGATCTTCTGAAATCCAGTTTATAGGATGCCATACCCATCAAGGTCAAGTCGCTGTTCACTCCGATTTTTTCATGGGACAAGGAACCGCCAATAGCTATAGGGTAATTCTGTAATGGCATGTGCCCGCTCAATGTCTGATGCTCAGGTGCCCCTTTAAATCCAGTCCATTGATTCCTGTAGTTCAGATTCAATGCAGCTAGCTTTCCTGCTCCTGCATAGGCAGGGTTCAGTACAAGTCCATTGAACATGTATTGGCTGGTGGTGCTGCTGTATTGCGCCTCAGCAGAGAAGCACAGCAGCATTATAGCGGCCAAGGTCAGGATGATATGTCTACTTCCTCTGCTCATCTTTTAATCTCCATGGATCCTTTGATTACCTCCCCATTCTCCTTGACGGTGATGATGAAGAAATATGTATCAGAAGGCAACACTCTTCCAACAGGCGAATTCCCATTCCAAGAGTTATCATAGTCAGCATGACTATAGATCTTCTTTCCCCATCGATCGAATACTTGTATTGATGTCTGTCCTAGATTTTCCAATCCTCTTATCACATAGTTATCATTCACTCCGTCTCCATTAGGTGAGAAGCCTGTGGGTATTAGGAATTCCGTGATAAGGATATTCATATAGTCACTGGTCAGCCCGCAATATCCATTGTCTACGGTCCAAGTAAGGATATTGTTACCTACCTGCAGGCCTGCAACAAGAGCATTGGGGTCATGGATGTCAGAGAATATGATCTCGGAACTTTCTGCTGACCAAGTTCCCACAGCGCTTAAAGGCTTGGTTGCCTCCAGTTCAGAGTCGAATTCATAGTCTAGGGTCTGGTCAGCTCCAGCGCTGACTTGGATGCTTGGATCAGAAACGCTCACTGAAGTACTGCAGCTTGCCGAATTGCCTCCTACATCTATCACCGTCCATGTTACCAGGGTAGTTCCCTTTGGGTAGGTAGAACTTGCATCGGTCTGGCCATTGAAATCATTAGTGAAGGAGCTGTATTCGCACGACTCCACAATATCAGGAATGTCCAATTCAACATAGGTACCACATTGTTCAATATCTTGAGGACAGTCAATGATAGGGGCATTGATATCCAAGATCTCTATAGACATAGTACAGGATGTTGTCATATAACCTATGGCAGTGAAAGTCACCGAGTAATTTCCAGGGAGAAAGTATCCGCTTGCATCGTCCGTACCACTGAGGTCGTTCGTTAATTCAAAGCTGCATAGTCCTTGAACTTCAGGGACTCCAATGTTCAGGTCTATTCCACATTGATCAGAATCCAATATCATTGAAATGTCATCCGGGCAATCAATTTGAGCACTGACCGCATTCATCACACTTAATTCCATGAGGCATGAGGAGGAATTCCCTTGCGCATCTGTGGCCGTCCAGGTGATCTCATGCAAGCCTTCAGCGAACATGGCGGTCAATGTTGATAGCCCGTTGATTGAATTCGTCACCGTGATTTCTCCACAGTCGTCAGAAGCAGGAGGAGCAGGAACATTGACCATGGTCTCACATTCTCCTGCCGCCATAAACTCTATCAGCAATCCAGGACACTCTATAACCGGAGCAACATCGTTATCTGGCATCAAATTCAAGCCTACTACACTGCTATTATTAGATGCATCTGTAACAGTGAATTCTACATAGGTCGACCCTGAGCTGGTTGTACCTGCAGCTGGGGACTGAATTATTTCCAGGTCCTCAGAAGCTGTGCAATTATCCATGGCTATCACTTCTCCCGTCAGGTCAGGGATCAAGTAGCTACAGCCAATGACCGCAATGCTCTGATCTGCCATCAGTTCAGCACTAGGAGCCGTGACATCCTCTACCGTTACCAGTTGGATACACGTAGCAGAATTACCCTGTGAATCGACCACCGTCCATGTGACCATGGTGGTTCCGATGCTATATATTCCGCTCGCGTCATCAATTCCGTTGAAATCATTTATCGCGGTCAGGCCCTCACAAGACTCACTGACAATTGCTGGGTCAATACCCACAAGAATTTCGCAGCTGGATGCTGGTGCTTGGACCAATACATCTGCTGCACAATCCAATGCCAGAGGCTCTGAAGCTATCAGCTCGATATCGAAGGAGAAGTTATTTTGATTCCCTGCATCATCACTGGCTGTCATGGTCACAGTAATGGTGCTGCCCAATCCGGTATAAAGCGCTGCTGCTGCAGGAGATTGAGTAATCAAAACATCATCATCACAATTATCATTGGCTAGAAGCCCAAGCGTGAAATCCTCCAGAATATATTCACATGTGGCTGTGATATCCCTGGTGATGTCATTCAAGGTACTCATAAAGGCCGGTGCAATCAGATCTACTGGCGTCAGTGTGATTTCATGTTGGGAGCTGTTCCCTATAGCATCAGTCACAGTGACTGTTACTGTGCTCATACCAGATGCTGTTTGACCAGCCACTGGATTCTGACTTATCGTCAATTCATCAAGTGGCGTGCAGTTATCACTTATCATCAATAGACTTGAATACTCTTCTATAACATACGCACAGTTCTCATCGGATTCTGGCTGATCAGAGACAAGACCTGAGATGACAGGTGATTCTCCATCAAGTACCGTGATAATGAAGCTGCAATGAATCGTGTTTCCAGCGACATCAGCAGCGGTATAAGCTATATTCGTATTACCGACCGGGAAGGCATCTCCTGAAATCCATGGGTTAACATCAGTCCTCGTTAAAGTAACTGGTCCACAGGCATCGCTGGTGATAGGGTCATTGAAGTTCACAATAGCTGAACACAGGCCATTATCCGCTGTAACTTCGATATTGGTAGGGCAAGTTAGGCTTGGCAGCGAAGTATCGACCAAGGTGACAGTTAATCCTTGAGTTATCTGATTCCCCTGATTATCACTGATTGTAATGAGCACTGATATCTGAGTTCCATGCCCTGTGAATGTAGTTCCTATTGCAGGGCTCTGTGTTTTAGTAAGGTCATCATCGCAGTTATCATTAGCAGTGATCAGCCCTGTGTAATCAGGAACCACGAATTCACAACTGGCATTCAAGACCTCCGTCCTGTCGGAAGGAGCTACCATAACAACTGGCGCTGTGGTATCATGGATAGCAACCTGCTGAGTCTGAGAACTACTATTCCCTGACGGGTCTGTATAGGTCCAAGTAATTGTATAATCTCCCTCCTCCGTATAATTCAGCGGGTCCGCTGTAGTGCCCATGATGGTCATGTCGCAGTTATCTGTCGCAGAAGGTATCCCAACCTCAGCATTACACTGTGCGGTAATCATTGGAAGGACATTTATATCATGAACAGGGGCGATGTTATCCATGACCGTGATGTTGAATCCACATATGCTGGAATTTCCTGCTTCGTCAGTAACTGTCAGTGATACGCTTTGATTTCCCTCAACTACGTCTCCCGGGGCAGGCGCTTGAATTATAATCAAGGCCCCAACATTGGTGCAGTTATCACTCGCTGTTATCGCGTTTCTATAGTCACCCACCATGAATTCGCAATCAGCATTCACCGCCATAACTTGATCAGAAGGACAATTGCTTATGGCAGGCGCTTGAGTATCATCTACAATGATCGTCTGAACTTGCTGACTGCTGTTCCCGTTCCCATCATCATAGGTCCAGGTAATGATGTGTGTTCCTTGAACGCTGAATGAAGTAGGGCCTGAAGGAGTTCCTGTCACCGTTCCTGCGCAGTTGTCTGTGGCTGCGGGGGCTGTGGCTGTGGCAGAACATTGGCCAGTTACAGTGGCTAATGAAGCGGTGTTCGGAACAGGCGCTTGAGTATCATCTACAATGATCGTCTGAACTTGCTGACTGCTGTTCCCGT
>Ga0209702_10000441_pt1 | contig 85333 bp, 86 predicted proteins | sample FRY01_FD_187210 | JGI IMG/M metagenome (GOLD analysis project Ga0209702, IMG submission 187210) | Freshwater microbial communities from Lake Fryxell liftoff mats and glacier meltwater in Antarctica - FRY-01 (SPAdes) (version 2) | ecosystem: Environmental > Aquatic > Freshwater > Ice > Glacier...
TCGGGCTGTTGCCGGTGGTGTAGTCGACTTTGGTGCCATCGGCCGGGTTCATCTTCGACACCGTGTTCGAGCCGGAGTTGGTGATCCAGATGTTGGTCCCGTCAAACGCCACACCAAACGGGCCGTTGCCGGTGGCGTAGTCGACTTTGGTGCCATCGGCCGGGTTCATCTTCGACACCGTGTTCGAGCCGTTGTTGGTGATCCAGATGTTGGTCCCGTCAAACGCCACATAGTACGGGTTGCTGCCGGTGGTGTAGTCGACTTTGGTGCCAGCGGGGTCTCCGTACCACTGCAGTTGTGCGATTTGTTCGTCGCTGATCCGGTTAGTCGACCCAGCTGACCCAGTAGCCCCAGTAGCTCCAGCGGCCCCAGGGTCTCCAGCGGCTCCAGCGGCTCCAGGGTCTCCAGCGGCTCCAGCGGCTCCAGGGTCACCCTTGGCGCCTTGCGGGCCGGCGGGTCCTTCGACACCGGAGGTTTCGAGGGCGATAAGCCGGTTGGTGAGATCAACAAGTCCGGTGTTGGTGGTGTAGCCAACAACATCGGCAACCACATGCAACGTCGCACCAACAGAGCCTGCGCCGTAGTAGATGTCAATTTTGCCGGCGTTTGCCCCGACGATCGGTAATGCCACGGTGACCGCGTTCGGTATGACGTCGCCGGGCTTGAAGTTCAACCCGGCAGTCGCGGGGACACCGGTCGCGGTGCCGGGCCGGATCGACAAAAACCCGGTGGCAGTCGGCGAGACAGCAGTGACATTGAAAAGCACCCCGGTTGCTCCAGCAGGAACAACCTGTTTGGCAATGATGGTTGAGGTCGCTTCGATGTAGGTGTCGATCACACCCGTCACAACAAGTTTGCGGGAGGCACCAGCGACGACTTGGCCGGTCAAACCAATGTCGTAACGGGTGTCAAGGATGCGGATTGGCTCGACCATTACCACCGTCGATTCTGACGCACCCGGCAAAGCCAAAATCTGTCCGGGTGCAGTGATCGAACCGACCACTACAGCCGACCCGGCCAAACACAAGGCTGCAGCTACACCAACACAACGTCGAACAAAACGAAAAGACATCAAACATCCTTAAAAGAGACGGAGACCGAAACCTACTCCACCGGCAAGCACTTTGCTGTGACCAGCAGACCCCCACTTACAGGCGCGCTGGTCCGCCGGTCGAACGCGACAGTGCAAGGCGCGCGGGCTGATCTGGTGCGTCACGGGCGAAAACGACGAAGGGCAGAAGTCAACCGGCGCCGCCGCCGCCCCGCTCAAATAGTTCGGGCCTCACCGCCCACGCCAGGGCGTCGACATCGGGAACCAACAGTGACGCCAGCTCCACGGCCAGGCGTCGACCCTGGTCCAACCGTTCGCCGCACAGCGAGCTGGTCAGCGCGTTAGCGAGGACGAGCCGAAGGTCGCGAGCCTGGTCGATGAACTCGAGACTCAACTCGGTGTAGTGCTGCGGATCGTCACCGAACTCCGACAACCATCCGAGCGCGCCCGCCCGATCCGAGACGCTCTCGTGGAAGTCGTACAAGGCGTTCGCGATGGGTCGAATTGAATCGAAGGTCGGCATCGGGCCGCTCTCCTCGAGCGTCCGAAGGTGCTCGCACATCTTCTGATCGCGTGTGGAATCTTCTGTCGTGGTCATGTTCTGCTCTCCTTTTTGGTGGAGTGAACACGATTCCCAAAGTGCACCGAAGTGCACCGCCTGGTACTCACCGATCCCCTACCAGGGGTACAACCCCTGGTAGATGGTGGGCGCAGAGGGACTCGAACCCCCGACATCTGCCATGTAAAGGCAGCGCTCTAGCCAACTGAGCTATGCGCCCGACAAGTGCGAAAGCCTATCGGTCCGTTCGAGCAGTCAAATCCGCAACGCGACCTACACAGAACTGGCCCTTGCGTTGTGCCCGGGGTGGCGCGACGATGAAGGCGGCCCGTGAGCGCGTCAATCAGGGATCCAGCGCCGAACTTCGGTTCGGTCGACTGATTCAAGCCCATCCCCGCAACGGGATCCGACGCTCCCTCACGGGCCCCTTCGCGCTCGCCCGTCAGCCGAAGATGACGTTCGACTCGACGTAACCAATCTCGCGGAGTTCGGTACCGGGCACTGTCTGCTCGATCTCGGCCCGGATCGGCTCGATGTCGGTTGGCACGCTAAATCCGGGTAGCCAGTCGTCGTGGTGACTCAAGATCACCTGCTTCGGTCGCAACATGTCGACCTGCTGCGCCATGAACTGGGCGAGTGACCCTTGGATGGGTTCGCCGTTGATGTTCCCTCGACCGGCAGCAGCAAGGATCGCAACGTCGGGACGCAAATCGCGCAGCACACCGGACCAGTGGCCCGAGGTGTCCTGGTAAAAGAGTCGGCCGTCAGGCAGGTCGAACAGGAAGACCAGCGCGCCACCATCGCCGCGGTCGCTGTGTTCGGCCATCGTCGACATCATGTGCCCAACAGCAAGTGGATCAAGGGCGGTGCCAAGATGTTCAATCAGCTTGGCAAACCGTTCCCGCTGCTCCTGATGGGTGACACCGAGGTCGCCAATGCACACCTCGTCGGATTGGCCCATCTGGCTGTGCGACCACACGCAGCTGTGCTGGCTCGGATACACCGACACCGTCGCCCGACCGGTCGCACCCTCCAATTCGATTGTCTCGCCGCCAGCGACCGGCAACATCCGATCGAGCGCGACACCGAGCCCTTCCATCACACGTACCGTCTCGTAGCTGCCGATCAACGTGGCCTTGGTATTCGCCATGATTACCTCGGCACCGAAGAGATGATCGAAGTGCGAATGGCCGATCACGAGATAGTCACATTCGGCAATGTCGCTCGCTGATCTCGCGGGCGATGGACCCGCAGCGTTCGCGGCCCGATCGATGTATGCATCAAGCATGATGTTCAGTCCAGCGGTCTGCAGGCCGAAGGTTGCGCAGCCGTACCAGTCGAGCGTCGTCGTCATGGCCAGACGGTACTCAGCCAGCCGGGCGCGATCAGGAGCTGGACGAGTAGCGGGCTTCGGTCAGTCGGGATGCGAGTGCCTGCTCGGTGCCAGGATCGGTGTCACCGGGCTGGTCGTGGAGGTGCACGAGGCGGGCGAGTGCTGAGTGCACGCCGTCGAAGTACCGGCGTTGCGATCTCGTCAGCTGCTTGCGGGTTGCCAGCATCTGCTTCCAGTCGGCAAACACGCTGATCTCGTGTTCGGCCATTCCGTAGCGCTGCGCCATCCAGGGCACGAGTTGCACAAATCGGCGTTGGTCACGGACCCGCATCTTGCGCAGCGTCACCGCGACCGCCACGAACAAGACAACGAACATCGCCATCGCGCCCAGCAGCACCAACCCGCTGATCTCAGCACCGTACGAGGCTGCACCATTCCAGGCTGCATGACACAGCATCGACAGTGCCAGCCCACCGAAGACCATCGGGAAAAGCGGCTTGCCCTTGGCCACCGCCGCCCCGATCGCGATCCCCGTCCACGCGGTGAAGAGCGGATGGGCAAACGGCGTCAGCAGACCGCGCAGGACGAAAACCAGCAGCAATTGCCCCTCTTGCTCAGCGAGGCCGAGGTACAGGAAGTTCTCAACCACCGCGAACCCGAGTGCGGTCCACCCGGCGTAGACGATGCCATCCATCACACCGTCGAGTTCTTTGCGGCGCACGGCATACCAGATGCCAATCGCCTTCATGATTTCTTCGATGATGGGTGCCGAGATCACGAGCGAGGCGCCCAAGCCGAGCCCGGCACCAACCAACTCGTTCACGACGCCTGACACGGCGGTTGCCACGAATGCGCCCCACAGGAAGGCGTGGACACGTGCAGACCAAGGCTCCGGTTCGACCCGGTCGAGCCAGATGAGCACCGGGCCAACAATGAAAATGGGAGCCAGGCTGAGCAGGATTGCCATCGGATAGTTGGTCGCGACCTGCACGACGACAAACATCGACAGCAGCGTGCCGATGATCACCGGGACGCTCAGCCAAGCCGGCAGGCGGGGCTTGCGTCTCGCTGGTGGCGCCGCTGTCTGAGCAGTCCACTGCACACCGTCCCACCAACGCCATGGCGCAGCGTCCCACGGGTCTGCGTACCAGCCGGGCGTGATTCTGCCGGTCGGAGTCGGGGGAGGAAGTTGCGACACAGTGACAGTGTTGCAGGACTGGGCTCAGCGGCTGCGGGCGGCAAGCAGTACGTCGAGTAGCGCTCGGTTCGACGCGGCAATCGGCGTTCGCCGAGCTTCGTGTTCGAGCACCGTGAGGTCTCGGCCCCAGGCGTCGATGGCCATCCCGCCTGCCTCTTCGAGGATGAGCACCGATGCGAGGTAGTCCCACACGCCGTGCGAATCAGTCGTGGTGTCGACGAAACCGTCGAATCCGCCGCGGGCGACAGCCGCGATGTCGAGCGCTGCGGCCCCCATTGCCCGGAACTGTCGCCAACCCCAATGCTCAGCAGGGAGGCCGTTCATGGCCACAATCGCATCATCGAGCGGCGTCGGGGCACCGACCAAAATCGGCCGGCCGTTGCGATTCGCTCCCCTGTCTTTCACCGCGGTGTACCGATCCCCCGTCACGAGGTTCGTCACCATCGCGACCTGCGGTTGGCTGTCGACGACGTGACACAGCGCTGTTGCACACCACGGCAGCCCGAGGCTGGCGTTCGTCGATCCGTCGAGCGGATCACACACGACAATGCTTCGTCCATCAGACCCCGGGGCGCGCTGCACACCCGACTCCTCGGACAGCACGTCATATCCGGCGTCCAGGAGGAGGCCGACACACACTTCGTCGACGTCAAGGTCGACGCTGTACTGCCCGTCACGCAGGCCCGACGCACCCCAATCAGCGTTTGCCCTGACCACCTCAGCGGTGCGGTCACAGATCACTGCGAACAGATCGAGAGTTGCCTGGTCAGCAGTGCTGATGAGAGAAGCGGTGCTGCTGTTGGTCGAGTCCACGCTCAGGGACGGTAGTGTCCGCAGCGATGGCAGTCATCGACGTTGCAGGATTCATTGCCGATGTGAAGAGTCAGGCCATTGACCATGGCTTTCACGTCCACGACGAGCGACACTTCGTCGAGACCTACTCACTTCGCCAACTTTGGGAGGTTGACCTCCACCCTGAAGAAGCCTGTTCGGGTCCGATCGACCTCCATCTGTCGCTCGATGTCGACCCGCGAGCCATGCTCGGGTTCGAGGACGAAGTGATGAAGCTGGACGAGATCGAAGATCCGCCGCCGCACGGTTTCACATTCCCGCTGCTGTTCACCTGGACGCTGCCTCCACTCCCCGAGCCGCCAGACCTGCTGGTCCTGGCCACCGAGCTCGCGGGCGTCGGCGGAATGGACCTCCCGCTGGAAGTGTCGGCAATCGACTCGTTCCCGAGCGTCACCGATGCTCCTGAGCGCAGCTTGTCGATCGTCGCCAAGATGACCATTGACCTGGCTGACGTGTACATGAACCAAGACGACGCTGTCACCACTGCCCTCGATCGGTGCAAGCACGTCAGCCTCTATCTCCTCGAGCACGCCCCGGCGTGGCTCGGCGAATACCTCAACTAGCACGCCAGTCACTGGCAGGGAGCAGCCATGCGAGTTCACGAACTGATTGACATTCTCAGCGACCAACCGCCAGACACCGAAGTCGAGATAGCCATCGTGGCGCCGGTCGACGCCGACAAAGAAGACATCACCGTCGATCGCTATTTTGTCGACGGGGTGCTCCCCTGGCAAGACGCGGAAGACGACGAAGACAGCGACAACCCGGGTGAACTCACTATCTGGCTCGTCGGCGGCGAAGAGGCCGACGTCAGCGACTTCCTCGACGCCATCGAACAACCCGACGCCTAGTTACGTTTGGGGTCAGGCCCCTTTCGCAACTCTGTCGGAGAAGGCGACAAGGTCGAGGTCGAATAGAAGTTTTTCAGGGGCGATAGCTCAGTTGGTTAGAGCACGGTACTCATAATGCCTCGGTCCCGGGTTCGAGCCCCGGTCGCCCCACACACACACAGGAAACGAGAAAGGCCCACCGATTGCTCGGTGGGCCTTCTTCGTTGCTCCGGGGGTGGGGCTCGAACCCACGACAAGCGGATTAACAGTCCGCTGCTCTGCCAGCTGAGCTACCCCGGAAGGCACAAGCCGTGGGCGAGGTTATCGGCGCGGGGCCAGGCCACAACGCCGATTTTCGAGAGATCTACTCAACTTCGAGAAACTCGCGCAGTCGCTGGCTGCGCTGGGGGTGTCGGAGCTTGGCGAGTGTCTTCGCTTCGATTTGCCGAATTCGTTCACGCGTGACACCGAATGCCTTGCCGACTTCTTCCAGCGTTTTGGCCTGACCGCCGTCGAGGCCGAAGCGCAGCCGGACAATTTCCTGCTCACGTTCGGACAGTTCGCCGAGAACCTCACCGACGGCATCAGACAGCATCATTTTGGTCGCGGCGTCAGCGGGGCTCTCGACCGAATCGTCCTGAATGAAGTCGCCGAGATTCGACTCATCTTCTTCGCCAACTGGCGAGTCAAGTGAGAGCGGGTCTTGCGAGATGCGTAGGAGTTCCCGAACACGGTTGGGTTCGAGCTGGACACGAACAGCGATCTCTTCAATCGAGGGCTCCCGTTCAAGCTCTTGGTGCATCGTGCGCTTGGCCCGGGTGACCCGGTTCATGTGCTCGACCATGTGCACCGGAATACGAATCGTGCGAGCTTGATCGGCAATGGAACGGGTGATCGCCTGACGAATCCACCACGTGGCGTAGGTCGAGAACTTGAAGCCCTTTGTGTAGTCGAACTTTTCGACGGCCCGCATGAGGCCGAGGTTGCCCTCTTGGATCAGATCGAGCAGTTGCATGCCCCGGCCCGAGTACCGCTTGGCGATACTCACGACGAGGCGCAGATTGGCCTGGGTCAGTTCGCTCTTGGCGCGCTCACCGCGACTCACTGCCCGCAACAGCATGCGCCCTTCGACACCATCAATCGGCAAGCCGGCTTCGGCTGCTTCGTCGATCTTGCCCGCCGCGACGAGCCCTTCTTCGATGAGCTGGGCCAGCCGGCGTTCGTCATTGGTCGTGAGCAGGTCGACCTGACCAATCTCACGCAGATACATCCGAACAGCATCGGACGTGCCACCTTCGCCCTTCGGCTGCGACTTTTTCGTCCGACTTCCACGGCGACGGCTGAGCAACTGCTCGTCAGCGTCTTCGGGCGCAATCAGGTCAACGGCGACCTCGTCGACAACGACTTCACGAACGATGCCAGCGGGAGTGTCGTGATCGTCAGTATCGACGGCTTCATCGATAGTGATGCCGTGTTGGGCCATCACGGACTGGACCTGATCCAGGACGTCGCCGGTCAGCTCGACGTGCCGCAGCACGTGGGCAACAGTTTCGGCATGTACCTCACCGGTTGCTCGGCCCTGTTCGACGAGCTTGCCCCATTCGCCGGTGTCGACACCGCTAAATGGCGCGCCTGAGGGCACCGTTGCCGCGGGATCGGATTCAGTCATCCCCTCAGTCATCCCCATCGGTGCGTTCCCCTGTTCGTCGATCCAGCCAACCTAGCAACGACTCGGCCGCCGCGAGAGCACGCTCCTTGTCGGTGTTTTCCAAAGCTTCGATGTCGATCTTTGCCTGGCGGTCCTCGGCCATTGCTACGGGATCGATCACTTTGTTCCGATGTTGCAGTTCGCGCCGGCATGCAGCTCGGATCAGATTTCGAGCCTCGACATCAGCAACCAGATTCAAATCGGCCACTGCGGCTCGCTCGAGCACGTCGACTGCATCGGGCGGCGCAGCCGCGATTGCCTTGGTGAGGTCACCGTCAGTTTGGGCAAGCGCGAGGAACGCCATCCGGTTGATGTCGTTGTCGAACAGTTCCTCCGTGAGCCACGGAGCGATCGAATCCCACTCCTGCACGAGAAGAACCAGCGCCGCGAATTCAGCGTTCTGGATCGGCCCCGTCGATCGCTTGGCCTGCACCTGGATCGCTGGCCGACGGACACCGCGCTCGGCAATGCGGACCATGTCGCTCACCGGCATCGACAGTTCAGCTGCCACTTCGCCGGCATACAGCATGCGGATCGACTTGTTCGGGTGTTCGTTGACCACGGCCATTGCGTCTTCGGCCAGCCGAACTCGATGCTCGGGAGAATCTTTCTGCCGACCCCGCATCGTGCGATCAAGCCGGAACTTTAAGAACGGAACCGGCTTCTCGATAGCGGCAACGAGCGCCTCCGGCTGGGATGACGCGAGGTCACCGGGGTCTTTTCCGTCCGGCAGGCGGGCAACGAGCACTTCGACCTTGTGCTTTTCTTCCCATTCATAAAAGCGTTCGGCTGCGCCCTGGCCCGCAGCATCAGCATCAAAGGACAGCACGACCTTGCTGGCATATCGCTTGAGCAAGCGGACGTGCTCCTCCGTGAGCGCCGTGCCACAGGTCGCCACAGCGCGGGGGATGCCAGCACGATGGAACCCAATCACGTCGGTGTAGCCCTCGCACACGATGACCTGATCGTGCTTCGCAACATCGGCCTTCGCCCAATTGAGTCCGTACAGCGTCTTGGACTTCATGTAGATCGGCGTCTCGGAGCTGTTCTTGTACTTCGCCGGGTCTTCGGAGCCGGGCAGGATGCGGCCACCGAACGCCAGCGCCTCCCCCGATTCGGACAGGATCGGGAACATCACACGTGCCCGGAACGAATCCTGCATCTTGTTGCGACGATTTCGAAACGACAGCCCGACGTCTTGCATCATGTCGTGCGGCGCACCGAGCGACCTCGACAGCTCGTCCCAGTCGTCGGGTGCCCAGCCAATTTTGAACTGCCGAGCGATGTCTCCTGACAGGCCGCGACGGCGGAGGTAGTCACGTGCTGGCCGGGCGTCAGGCGAATTTAGGAGCCGTTCGTGATACCACTCGACCGCTTCGTTCATGAGTTCGGTGAGCTTCTTGCGCCGCGACCGTTCCTGGCTCTGACCGGCAGACGTGTAGTTGAGCTGGATGCCAGCCTTCGCTGCGATATGTTCGACGGCGCCCGGGAAGTCGAGGTGCTCGATCTCTTGGATGAACGTGAAGACGTCGCCACCCTTGTCGCAGCCAAAGCACTTGTAGCGGCCACGCTCTTCGGTGACGTTGAAAGAGCCAGATTTTTCGGCGTGGAACGGGCACAGGCCGACCCAGTTGCGGCCCGTGCGCTTCAGGGCCACATACTGTTGAACGATGTCGACGATCGACACGGTGCTCCGAAGCCGCTCAATATCGTCGTCCTCGATCCCCATCAGCCCAGACTACGGCTCAGCGCGATCCGCGGTGCCATCGTCGACACCGTCTCGCTGCGCACCCTGACTCAGATACCTGGTGGTTTGCGATCCGAGTGGTCCTCGAAGGCGTCTCTGACCAGGGCGGCGTCAGCATCGGTTTGGGTCAGCTTCAGCGAGAAGCCAATCGACGCGGTCAACACGATGGCGATGACAGCCAGCGAGAGCACCGTCGGAATGTGGTACCACTCGACGATCAGCATCTTGACGCCGACGAAGGCGAGGATGATTGCCAGGCCCTGTTGGAGGAACACGAACCGGTTGTGCATGTCGGCCAGCAAGAAATATAGGGCACGGAGCCCGAGGATCGCGAAGGCATTCGATGCGAACACGATGAACTGCTCGTTCGACACGGCGAGTACGGCTGGGACCGAGTCCACCGCAAAGATCACGTCGGTCACCTCGATCAGCATGAGCACAGCGAAGAGTGGCGTGGCGAGCCACTTGCCGTTCGCCTTCGTGAAGAGCTTCTGACCATCGAATTCATCAGTCGATGGGACGAACCGATTGATCACCTTGAGGAACTTTGACTCGCCGGGATCGACATGATCGTTGTCGGTGAAGATCAGCTTGGCGGCGGTGTACAGCAGGAACGCGCCGAACAGGTAGAGGATCCAATCAAACCGTTCGATCAGCGCCACTCCAGCGAAAATGAAGATCGCTCGAAGGGCGAGCGCACCAAAGATTCCCCAGAAGAGAACCCGGTGCTGGTACTTCATCGGCACCTTGAAGTAGCCCAGAATCAGCGCCCAGACGAAGACGTTGTCGATGCTGAGTGACTTCTCGATCAGGAAGCCGGAAATGTATTCGCCACTTGCGGCACCGCCGAACCACCACCAGATCACCGCGGTGAAAGCCAGGCCGCAGCTGATCCAAACAACCGATTCGATCGCTGCTTCCTTCGTGTCGACTTCGTGCGCTTCCTTGTGCACCACGAGTAGGTCGATGAGCAGCATGGTGGTGATGATCGCCACCAGCGCACCCCACTGCCAGGCTGCAACATCGATGTCGACGAGCTTGTCTCGACCGCTTGGCTCGGCAGCGACAAACGACTGATTGAGGAGCGATTGCATCAGCACGAAATCATTGTGCCGCGCCGGTCAGGGTTCCAACCGCGCGCCGTCAGGATTGCTGAGCGTCAAGCACCGCGTGGGCTGCGGCAAGCCGCGCAATCGGAACCCGATAGGGCGAGCACGACACGTAGTCAAGCCCGACTTCATGAAAGAAGCGGATCGACTCGGGGTCTCCCCCATGTTCGCCACAGACGCCCATCTTCATCCCGGGCACCGTCGCCCTGCCGTGCTCGACAGCGTGCCGCACCAGTTCACCGACACCGAATTGGTCGATGGTCTCAAATGGATTCGCGGCGAGAAGGCCGTAATCGAGGTACGCGGGCATCATCCGGGCCTCGACGTCGTCGCGACTGAAGCCAAATGTGAGCTGCGTCAGGTCGTTGGTGCCGAACGAGAAGAAATCGGCAGCTTTGGCCATCTCGCCAGCGCGAATAGCTGCTCGCGGTGTCTCGACCATCGTGCCGATGGTGATATCGCTGTGGTCCGACGTCGTGGCCTTGATCTCCGCTTCGATCCACTGCCGAGCGAGCGCCAACTCGGCGCGACCCACCGTCAACGGCACCATCACCTCGACAATCGGGTGGAGCCCTTCGGCCCGCATCGTCTTGACCGCAGCAAGGAGCGCTCTGACCTGCATCGCATAGAGGCCGGGCTTCAGCACCCCGAGGCGAACCCCCCGAGTGCCGATCATCGGATTGTGTTCGGCCCACGACTCGGCGGCGCGCAGTTCACGCTGCTCGAAATCGGTGAGCCCTTCGATCGCCTCCTTCAGCGTCAGCTCGGCGACCGACGGCAAGAACTCGTGGAGCGGCGGGTCAAGGAGTCGCACCGTGACCGGCATGCCGTCCATCACCCGGAGAATCTCTTCGAAGTCGACCTGCTGGACACGACCGAGTTCTTCGAGCGCTTCGCTCTCCTCGTCGGCGTCACGCGCCAGGATCATGCGCCTCACGACTGGCAGTCGGTCTGCTGCCAAGAACATGTGCTCGGTCCGGCAGAGCCCGATGCCTTCAGCGCCCAACTCTCTGGCCTTGGCGGCATCAGGGCCATTGTCGGCGTTCGCCCGGACCGCCATGTGGCCGGCACGAATTGCGTCAGCCCATCCCAGGATCGTGAAGAACTCGTCGGGTGGACCGGCTGCTGCTGTCGACACTTCGCCGACGACCACATCACCGCTGGCCCCGTCGATTGAGATGACGTCACCCTCGGCCACCGTGACGTCGCCCACCGAGAACGAACCGTTGGCAATCTTGATTGCTTCGGCACCGACGACTGCAGGCGTGCCCCAACCGCGAGCGACGACTGCGGCGTGGCTCACGAGCCCACCCTTGGTCGTCAGGAGGCCTGCGGAGACCATCATTCCGTGCACATCGGCAGGTGTCGTCTCGTTGCGAACCAAAATCACTGCTTCGCCACGATCGGCGGCGTCTGCCGCGTCGTCGGAGGAAAAGTAGACCTTGCCGACCGCCGCCCCGGGAGATGCCCCAATGCCTGAAGTGAGGACCGCGCCGACAGCGTCGAACTGGGCGTGAATCACCGCATCGAGGTCAGCGGCCGTGATCGAACGCACCGCTGCGGCACGACTCTCTCGCGTGTTACCGGCGGCGATCGCCATCGCCACCGCCTGTTGTAACACTCCGCCGTCTTGTACTGCGCCATTCGTCTTGGTGTTACTCATCAATCACCACCTTGCCATCTTGGTGAGACCGCAGACTCACCGGCGGCCGGTCTCGGCACCTGTCGCTCGGCCAACGCGTCGTCGCCCTAGGCTGATCTCAATGTTCAACCTGTTGGGCTTCAAGGTGCATGTGCAGCCAGGTTTTGTGATGTTCATGCTGCTCATCATCGTGATCTACGGCAGCGAGTTCGGTTTGTGGCTGGCTGGAGCGATCGCTGTCTTCACGCTGATCCACGAACTCGGCCACGCCGTCTCGGCCAGGCGCCACGGTGCGCATGCTGAGATCTCGCTCGGTTTCCTCGCCGGGTACGCCTCGTATGCGCCCACCCGGCCAATCTCACGCGCCGGCCATGCGGTCATTTCCTTCGCGGGCCCAGGTGTTCACATCGCCACAAGCGTCGCTGTGCTGCTGGTACTCGGAGCAAACCCGCTCGATCAGAACTCCTTCAACGACTCGGCAGCGACGTTCGCAATTTGGTGGGCCGGCCCGGCAATCGGCATGCTCAACCTCATCCCGATCCTGCCGCTCGACGGCGGAAACATCATGTTGCAGGGCCTCGATCGATTGCTGCCCGGCCGGGCCCAGCGGTTGATGCTGCTCTTCTCGATCACTCTGACCGGCAGTGCCGCAGTGCTCATGTTCTTCTCCGATCAGTTCCGGGGCTTCGCCATCTTCATCGCCTTCTTGATGGTCACCCAGTTGCAGATGCTCGGATCGTCAAAAGAGCCGGTCTCTCCGTGGACCGCCGCTCACAGCGCACTCGAAGCCGGCAAACCGACGAAGGCGCGACGATTGCTGATCGCTGCCCTCAGCCACACCAGGCCCGATGCGGTGGCTACGCCTCTCTCGATTCCTGCCAGCAACCTCGCATCGCTCGTCGACCTGCTTCCCGAGCCCACGCCATTCGGCGATCCGACCAATGAGTATCTGCTCGCCAACGTGCTGATCTCACTCGGCAGGTTCGAAGACGCTGCCCACTACGCGGCTGGCAGCTTCAAACGGAATCCGAATACGTTGAGCGCCTCGGCTGTGGCTCGCGCCTCTGGTGCGCTCGGTGACCAGGGCACCGCAATCGGCTGGCTCCGCGCCGCTGCCGAAGCAGGCACCTCGCCGAGCGGATTGGCTTCCGTCATCGACGGTTCACCCGAGTTAATCGGCCTCCGCCAGCATCCTGACGTGCAAGCAATTCGGCGAACGCTCGCCGCCGCCTAACGGCGCCTCAGACCGAGTGTGCTGGGATGCGGCCGAGGTCGCTGCGGCGCTTCACGTATGCCAGTGCAGTGGTCCCATCGATGCTGGTGACCTCGGCGACATCGTCGATCACATCACCGACCAACGTGCCTGCAGCCACGTCAAGGATGCGCAGCGTCTTGGGTGCATCGGCTCCGCGGCTGTCCATCCGCTCGACCAGTTCCTGGCCCGGATAGCAGCCCTTCGTGAAGTTCACTGCGAGCAGCACGACGCCGGTGGTCGCCGGGATGGTTTCACCAGGCACGATCTCGGCGCCCATGCGCGGCCAGCCGGCTGCCACCCGGGCGGTCTCGTGAGCTGCTGAAGGCACGTCGCACTCGGCGAATTCCAGCTCGGTATCGGCTTTGACGCGGATCTTGAAGCGGTTGAGGCGTGCGAGTAGGTGTTCGCCAAAGCCAGCGTCGGTGTCGAGGACGAACGCCGTCTCGGCAGTGCGCGTGATACGAGCCAAAGCATCGACCTTGCCGGTCGGTGCGAGCACGAAAGTCCAGCGGGTTTCGCCGACTGCAATGTCTCGGATCTCCTGGGCAATCTGCGACTGGAGGTAGGTGAGAGCATCGTCGCCGATCACCGTGATGCGGTCGCGTGCAGTGTCATCGATGAACGGCAGGTCGGCAGGGTTATCCATGACTCCAGTCTGCCGTGATCCGACGGGAGTAGGGGGTTTCCTGCTGGGCCTCGCGCTCCAACGGTCACACTGTGCCAGGCACAGTGTGACCGGTCAGGCCTGGGTGCCGGCTTCGGTGCGCGCCTTGGTCATACGGCGCGCCCCAGGGATCGCTGCGAGCAGTGCTGCTGCCTTGTTGCGGCATTCGAGGTCTTCGTCTTCGGGCACCGAGTCAGCAACGACACCGGCACCGGCTTGCAGGCTTGCGGTCTTGCCATCGCCAGTGATGAACATGGTGCGAATAGCGATCGCCGTGTCGAGGTTGCCCGACCAGTCGATGTAGCCGACCACTCCTCCGTACGGGCCCCGCTTGACCGGTTCGAGTTCGTCAATGATCTCCATCGCCCGCACCTTCGGCGCTCCCGACAGCGTGCCAGCGGGCAGCGTGGCGCGCAGGACGTCGATCGGGCCGAGGTCGTCGCGTAGCTCGCCTGACACCTGCGAGGTCATGTGCATGACGTGGCTGTAGCGCTCGAGCGTCATCAGTTCGTCGACCTGCACGGTGCCGTACTTGGCGACGCGGCCGACATCGTTGCGGGCGAGGTCGACAAGCATGACGTGCTCGGCACGCTCCTTCGGGTGTTCGATCAGTTCGGCAGCCATGAGGCGATCATGCTCATCGTTCTTTCCACGACGGCGCGTCCCGGCGATCGGACGCGAGACGACCTTGCGATCGAGTAACTGCACCATTGGTTCGGGTGACGAACCGACAATCGTCAGCTCGTCGTGCTTGACGTAGTACATGTACGGCGACGGGTTGACCTGGCGTAGGACACGGTAGAAGTCGAACGGGTCAGCTTCGAGTTCGATGTCGTAGCGCTGAGCGAGCACAACCTGGAAGATGTCACCCGCCACGATGTATTCCTTGGCCACTTCGACCGCCCGCTGATACATGCCATCAGGCATGGTCGATTGGAGCGTCGGCAGATCGTCGTCGAGCGTTGGCGGCGCCACCGGTGTGTACGGCAGCGGCTGGGCCAGGTCGCGCACGGCCTGGCTGACGCGTTCGACTGCTGCGTCGTATGCCACATCGAGCTGATCGGTGCCCAAGCCGAGCGTCGCGACGCTCTCGATGAGGTAGACGCGCTGACGCCAGTGGTCGAAGGCTGCGAGTGAGCCAATGACAGACATCACCGCATCGGGATAGTTGCGGTCGTCGGTCGGCGTGTTCGGAAGGTGCTCGACCTCGCGAATGACGTCGTAGCCGAGAAACCCCATGATGCCGCCGTGCAACGGGGGCAGGTCGGGGAACGACGGGCTGGAATATTCGGCAAGCAACGCTTCGAGTGCCGCCAAAATGCCATCGCCAGTCGGGATGCCATCAGGCACTGGGCCATCGATTTCCACCTGACCGTTGCGCAGGATCAGGGTGGCCGACGGGTTACGTCCAACGAACGAGAACCTCGCCCACCGCTCGGCACCCTCGACCGATTCGAGGAGGAAGCCAGGCTTGTCCCCAACGAGCTTCGTGTATGCCGCAACCGGTGTTTCGAGGTCGGCCAGCAGCTCGGTCCAGACCGGCACGACAGTGTGATCCGCGGCGTGCGCGTGGAACTCCTCGCGCGAAGGTTGAAACTGCATCGTCAGGCGTCAGCGCCGAAGCTGCCGAAAAAGCAGCTACGCGCACCGGTGTGGCACGCACCTGCGCCTTCTTGCTCAACCTTGAAAAGCAGCGCATCGGCGTCGCAGTCGTAGTACGCCTCTTTGACGAATTGACGGTCACCGCTGGTGTCGCCCTTGCGCCACAACTCCTGGCGACTACGCGACCAATACACCATCCGGCCTTCGGCAAACGTCATCTTGAGTGACTCTTCGTTCATCCACGCGAGCATCAAGATGTCGCCGTTCTCGACGTCTTGGGCGATCGCTGTGATCAACCCGTCGCTGTTGTACTTCAGGCCGGCCAGCTGCTCGTCCGTTGCGTCGATCGTGATTCCCTCAGGCATCGCGACATTCTACGGACCGAGCAGCCGGAGCGATTACTCGGTTTCAGGCCTCGACAATTTGGGAGACCTGCACAGCTGACCCGGTCTTGGTGAAGTTCGGAATGTCAGCGAGCGCCTCGCCTGCCCCGCCCATGCCAGCCTGCATGGCCTCCATCGACTCGAAGTAGAGATTGCCGATCGCAATGTACGGCCCGTCCATCCCGGACTCGATCTCCCACCTACTGGGCTGCATCGTTCGGTCGACGATCTCCATATGGGCCGTCTTGTAGTACTCCATGTCGAACGTGGGATCGTCGCCGTTCGGGTACATGACGCTGACTTTGATCATCGGGATCTCCTTGGTCGAATCGGAAGCTCCAACGTAGGCAAGCTCACCGAGCGGAGAAGGATGCGGATCAGAGGTACAGGCCGGTGGACGCTTCGATACGTTCGGCAGCGACGGCGTGAAGCTCGCGTTCGCGAAGCATGACGTAGTCCTCGCCCTGCACTTCGACCTCGTAGCGATCGTCAGGGCTGAACAGCACTTTGTCGCCGATCTCGCAGCTCCGAACGTTCTGGCCTTGTGCAACGACGGTCGCCCAAACGAGCCTTTTCTGCACTTGCGCCGTGGCCGGAATGACGATGCCCCCGGACGACTTCCGGTCGGAGCCTCTGTCGGAGACGCTCACCAGCACGCGGTCGTTCAGCATCTTGATCGGTAGCTTCTCGTCAGGCCCGGTCATATGTGCTGAGGGTACCGTCGGAGGTCATGACCGAGACCGCTGTCGAACACCTGCAACTGATGACTGGCGACGGTGTTGCACCGCAGGCCGACCTGGCCGTGACCGATGCTGCCCATTCGCGGCATGGGTGTGCCGACGCTCGTCCTCACGCCAGCCCACAACCAGTTCTGCGCCCCGGACGCGGCTGAGGCGATCATCTCCGCAATGGCCACAGGCCACTCACGAGACGATCGCCTCAGCAGATCACTTTCTCAATGGCCGCACCGAACTCGTTGCGAAGCGGACCCTGTCTTTCGTCACTCACATCCTGTTGAGATGAGCCGTTCTTCAGGCTTTGACGATGGCGCGCATCTCCTCGTCGACCTCCTCGGTGATCAGCGGGATCACATCGAGAGCTTCGAAGTTCTGAACGACCTGGCTGACGCGTGATGCGCCGGTGATGACGCTCGAGACCATCGGGTGCTTCGTTGCCCAGGCGAGTGCGAGCTGAGCGAGCGTGCAGCCGAAGCGGTCGGCGATCGGACGCAGGTTCTCGACCTTGGCGACCTCCGCCTGGTTTGTGAAGCGATCCTGCAACCACTCGTACCCCTTGAGTGCGCCACGCGAGTCATCCGGGATGCCGTCTTTGTATTTGCCGGTCAGCAGACCCGATGCGAGCGGGCTCCAGATCGTGTTGCCGTAGCGGTAGTCGTCCCAGAGGCGGCTGTACTCGCGCTCAACCTTCTTGCGTTCAAACAAGTTGTACTGGCTCTGCTCGGTAACCGGCTTATGAAGGTGATGCTTCTCAGCGATTTCAATGGCGCCACGGATCTCTTCGGCGTTCCACTCGCTGGTACCCCAGTAAGTGGCCTTGCCGGACGACACGATGTCACTCATCGCGAACACGGTCTCTTCGAGCGGTGTGTTCGGATCAGAACGGTGGCAGTAGAGTACGTCGACAAAATCGTGCTCGAGCCGCTCCAGCGAGCCGTCGATCGCTTGCATGAGATATTTGCGATTGAGCGTGTTCTTCATGTTCGGGACTTCGCCGTTGATGCCCCAATAGACCTTGGTGGTGAGCACGTACGACCAGCGCTCCCAGCCGAGGTCGCGGAATGCCTGGCCCATAATCGTTTCGGCCTTGCCACCGTCGTAGGCCTCGGCGTTGTCGAAGAAGTTGCAGCCCGCTTCGCCAGCAGCAGCGATGCACTCGCCCGCGAGCTGGTTGTCGAGCTGGGTGTTGAACGTGACCCAGCTGCCGAACGACAGGATACTCACCTGGAGGCCAGTGTTGCCGAGGCGGCGGTATTCCATGTTGGGATTGACTTTGGGGGTTGCCATGGTCCGGACAGTACCCAACCGTTGGCCGCTCAATCGGCTCGAACCGCGAAGATTACGACGCGTGCCACTCGCGCCGACTCGCTATCAGAGTGGTGCTCCAACACCACCCGCGCGGTCGGCTGCGATCTGTTCAGCCATCGTCGCAACGGTATTGCCGCGCATCTTGCGAATCGTGACCGCGTACGCCTTGGGATTGAGCGCTGCAAACTCCATCGCCTGCGCTACAGCGGCCTCGAGGACCGCATCGTCAGCGACGACTTCGTCGAGGTAGCCAGCATCAACTGCGCCGGCACCATCAGTGATTCGTGCGGTCGAAATCGCGCGCTGAAGATGGCGATTACTCAGCCGATCGGCGGCGATCGTCAGGGCCCAATCGGGCAATGTCATTCCAATGGCCACCTCGTTCAGTCCAATTTTGCACGGGCGATCGGACCCGATACGCACGTCGCAACCGAGAAGCATCAGGGCACCAGCGGCAAGCGCATGTCCAGTGCACGCAGCAACTACGGGCACATTTGCGGCATAGATCCGCCGAACAAGTTCGCCTCCGTTGGCGACCAGGTCGACCATTGCTGCGACGTCATCGCCGAGCATCACGCCCAAGTCGAAGCCGGCGGAAAACTTGCCCTCTCGGCCATGCAGCACGACGGCGTGAACACTGTCGTCAGACTCTGCCTCACTCAGCGCATCGGTGATCGCCGCGATCATCGCCTGCGACAGCGCATTGGCCTTGCCGTCGTCGAGGTGGCAGATCAGGACGCCATCGCGCCGTTCCGTCGTGACCAGAGAATCGCTCATCAACCCAACCTATTCCCCCACCCCCCCCGACCCCGCGTTTTCATGAGCTTGTTGCAGTCAGTGACTGCAACAAGCTCATGAAAACGGCGCTCGAGCGGGGGGTGGGGGGCGGACGGTGATGCCCGCATCGGTCATTGCCGCTTTGGCTTCGGCAACGGTGTGTTCGCGGAAGTGAAAGATCGATGCTGCGAGAACGGCATCGGCGCCACCCTGGATGACGCCGTCGGCGAGATGTTCGAGCGTGCCGACACCCCCACTGGCGATGATCGGCACGTTGACAACATCGGAGATCGCTCGGGTCAATTCGACGTCGAATCCTTCGCGGGTGCCATCCCGATCCATCGAGGTGAGCAGGAGTTCGCCAGCCCCGCGGCGAACCGCTTCGATCGCCCACTCGACGGCGTCGAGGCCCGTCGGGGTGCGCCCGCCATGAAGGTAGACCTCCCACCCATCGTCAGGCTGGCGACGCCGAGCATCGATTGCGCACACCACACACTGGACGCCGAACTCGGCGGCAATCTCAGAAATCAACTCCGGCCGCTGAACTGCAGCGGTGTTCACGCTGACCTTGTCGGCGCCGGCACGCAGCATTCGACGTGCGTCTTCAAGCGTCCGGATGCCACCGCCAACGGTGAAGGGAATGTAGACCTGCTCGGCGATGCGGTGGACCATGTCGATCGTGGTGTCACGGTTGTCACTCGACGCTGTGATGTCGAGAAATACCAGTTCATCGGCACCTTCGAGGTCGTACCGGGCGGCCAATTCGATCGGGTCACCGGCATCGCGGAGATCGACAAAGTTGGTGCCCTTGACAACGCGCCCTTCGGCCACGTCAAGGCAAGGGATAACTCGAGCGACCTTCATGACTGCCACTCTTGCGCTGCAGCCAGTGCGGCCAAGCCCTCAGAGACCGTGAACCGGCCTTCGTAGACGGCCTTCCCGGTGATCACGCCACCGAGGCCTGGAATCTTCGCCAACGCTTCGATGTCAGCAATGCTCGACACGCCGCCCGAGGCAATGATCGGGGCACCGGCAGACGCAGCCGACCGTGTCAGCCCCTCGATATCGGGCCCTTCGAGCATGCCGTCACGACCGATGTCAGTGATCACGAAGACGGCTGCGGTCGGAAACAGTTCATACGCGTCGTCGAGCATCAATCCGCTGCCCTGCGTCCATCCGTGAATCGAGATCTCGCCGCTGCGGTGATCTAGACCGACCGCAACCGGCACCACTTCGGATGCCTCGGCGACAAGCGACGGTTCGCGGACTGCGGCCGATCCCATCACGACGCGAGCCACGCCGGCGTTCGCCAGTTCTTCGGCATCGGCGATGCTGCGGACGCCACCGCCGGTCTGGACCTTGCTCATACCTGAGACTGCCTGCACGATCGCCGCAACGACCGGCCGATTGATCGGATCGCCAGACTTGGCAGCATCGAGATCGACGACGTGCACCCACGGCGAACCGGCCTCGGCGAAGCTGCGGGCCATGGCGACCGGGTCGTTGCCGTAGACGGTCTCGTCGGCGTAGTCGCCTTGGCGGAGCCGCACGACGCGGCCACCCAACAGGTCAATGGCGGGATACAACTCGATCATCGTTCGACTTCCGTTGAGAGAGGCAGCGCTGCACCAGCATCAGCTCGGGAGCACACGCCGACGAAGTTCGACAGCAACGCCAATCCAGGTGCGCTCGACTTTTCAGGGTGGAACTGGGCAGCGAACACGTTGTCGAGCCGGAACGCTGCGTTCAACGTGGTGCCGTATTCGACAGTTGCAGCAACCACGCTGGGGTCGTCGGGAACGCCGTGTAACGAGTGTACGAAGTACACCCACGGGTCGGCCCCAAGACCAACGAGCATCGGATCGTCGGGCTGGACGAGGTCGAGACGGTTCCACTGCATCTGGGGGATCTTGGGTCCGACACCGGGTTCAGTCGGGATCCGGCGAACGGTGCCGGGGATAATCCCGAGCCCGGTGGCATCTGGGTTCTCCTCGGAGCGGGTGAACAGCATCTGCATGCCGACGCAGATCCCGAGGAAGGGACGCCCGGAAGCGGCTGCGTCAAGGGCGGGCTGCTCGAGGCCGCCGTTGCGTAGCGCAGCCATGCATGCGCCGAACGCCCCGACCCCTGGCAGGACCACACCGTCAGCCGAAGCAATCAGTTCGGGGTCGGCGGTCAGTCGAGCGTCAGCACCGCAGACTTCCAACGCCTTCTGCGCCGAGTGCGAATTGCCAATGCCGTAGTCGATGACGGCCACCATGGGTCTGGTCACAGAACACCCTTCGTCGATGGCACGCCCGCAGGTCCTTCGATACGCACTGCGTCGCGCAGAGCCCGAGCAAGACCTTTGAACGTGGCTTCGATCACGTGATGCGTGTTGCGGCCGCGCACCATTTCGACGTGCAGCGTGATGCCGGCCGAGGTCGCGAACGACGACACGACATGCTCGGCCAGCTGCGGGTCAAATGCTGGGTTGCCGAGCGCAAGGCTCTCGGGCATGTCGACGTGCCACTCGACGTGCGGACGGCCCGATAGGTCAAGTGCGACATCGATCAGCGCTTCGTCGAGCGGATACTTGCCGCTGGCAAATCGACGCACACCTGCTTTGTCGCCGAGCGCCTCAGCGAAGCACTCGCCGAGAGTGATGGCGACGTCTTCGACGGTGTGGTGCGTGTCGATCTCGATGTCACCCGTGGCCTTGATCGTCAGATCGAAGGCACCGTGGCGACCGAGTTGATCGAGCATGTGGTCATAAAATGGGATGCCGGTCGAGATGTCCGTGACGCCAGTGCCATCGAGGTCGATCGAAATCTCGATCGACGTCTCTTTGGTGGTGCGGGTGCGGGTGGCGGTGCGACTCATTGGTCGGCTCCGTTCTGTCTGGTGTCAGGGCTGGTGTCAGGGCTGGTGGCGAGAGTGGCGGACCCATCGGCGAGGACTTCACCGAGCGCGTCGAGGAAGGCGGTGTTCTCGTCAGGAGTGCCGACGGTGACCCGCAGACAGTTGGCGAGACGAGGCCAACCCGAGCAGTCACGGATCAAGACGCTGCGATCGACGAGGCCCTGCCACACGGCACGCCCCTCGTGACCGTCTACTCGGAAGAGCAAGAAGTTCGCGCCACTTGGAAAGACCGTGACGCCAAGATCGGTGAGCACAGTCGAAATTCTCGTGCGTTCAGCAACGATCTGGCTGACTCGGTCGTCCATGTCGCTCACAAATTGCAAAGCAAGTCGGCCAGCGATCTGCTTGACGGCATCAAGGTGATACGGCAGGACGACTTTGTCGAGTTCGGCAACCAGCCACGACGGGCCGATGAGATAACCGAGGCGAGCGCCTGCCATCGACCAAGTCTTCGAGAAGGTACGTGTGACGACCATCGGCGTGTCTTCGTCGACCAATTCGAGGGCGCTCCAGTCGGAGAACTGGGCATACGCCTCATCGACCACGACGAGGCCGGGCGCGATGTCGAGCATCTGACGAACACGCTCGAGAGGCTCAACGAGCCCGGTCGGATTGTTCGGCGACGTGACGAAAACGACGTGCGGCTGCGATTCGGTAATCACGCGTTCGACTTCGGCGGGGTCGAGCGTGAAGTCGTCAGCGCGCTCCCCCTCGACAACCGTGGCGCCAGTGACGCGGGCAATTTGTGCATGCATCTGGTATGTGGGCTCGAAGGTTGCCACGGTGCGGCCAGGCCCGGCGTACGCCAGCAGCACAGTTTGCAATACCTCGTTGGAGCCGTTGGCAACGAACACCTGTGCAACGTCGACGCCATGGCTCTCGGCGATGGCCTCACGCAACGCCACAGCGGCGCGGTCGGGATAGCGATTCCACTCAATTTTGGACACCTCAGCTGCCACGGCATCACGGAATGCAGCGGGCGGCGGCTCTGGCGACTCGTTGGTGTTCAGCCGGACGCGAACATCGACCTGGGCAGAGTGGTACCCCTGGAGGGCACGCAGGTCGTCACGAACGCTAATCACGCAAGTGCATCGTACCGACGAGACCGCCCAGCTCTCGGCATCGATTTGGCCGTGTTACCCGACCGACCGACCGGTCACACTGTGCCTGGCACAGTGTGACCGGTGGGTAGCCTGCTCGGGTGGCCGAATCCCTCGAACGCACTGCTGCCGAACTCTCTTCGATCGCTGACAGCGTCGCCCGATCTCGAGAGCGCGTCGGCGGACTTGCCGAGCCATTCCGTGGTGGCGATCGAGACGACGTGGTTGTCGCGATCCACGAAGCCGAGCGTCAACTTCGGAGCGCCGAACGTAGCCTCAGTCGAGCGCTTCGCGCTGTTCGTTGAGCACAGTCGATCCGTCCAAGCGGCATGGCAAATCAGCCGAAAAAGCGGCGACGACCCCTCGAGAGGGGCCGTCGCACGGCGAGGTCAGGAGGCGGGTCCTGACTCTCGCAGCAAACAGGTGGCGGGAACCTGTTTTGCCGTAACAGATTAGCGGAATGTCGTCAATCCATGCAAGATCTTGACAAACTACCTCGCTTTCACGACCAGCCCGACCAGCCCGAACTTGCGGGGATAACGTCGACGTATGCGGTGTCTCGAGATCAAGCGACAGATGGAGAGCGACGACATTGCTGCGGTCAACGAACTGCTCGACGCTGCGACACGTGCTGACGGGCGACGGCCACTTTCCGACCACCTCTATCTCGACCTCGTCAACGGTGGACACAACGGCTTCGCCGCGCTCGTCGCGTGGGAACCGGGCCACGACCATCCCGTCGCGTATGCCCAAATCTCCCGCGGCAACGACTCCTACGCCTTCGAACTCGTGGTGCATCCGCATCACCGCTACGAGATGGCCACGATCGGCCCCGAGCTGATCGAATCGGCCATCGACGTCGTCGCGTACGATGGCGGAGGGCACGTCAACTGGTGGGTTTTCGAACCGACCGCAGCACACCGGACCCTCGCCGCCGATGCTGGGATGCACGCCGATCGAACCCTCTTCCAGATGCGTCGTCCGCTTCCGACCGGGTTGGACGTCACCATCGAAACACGTGACTTTCGCCCAGGCACTGACGATGACAACTGGTTGTCGGTCAACAACCGAGCCTTCGCTCATCACGGTGAACAGGGCGGCTGGACCCTCGACACCTTCTGTCAGCGACGGGGTGAAGACTGGTTCGATCCAACCGGTTTCCGTATTCATGAACGCGATGGCCGAATGGCCGCGTTCTGCTGGACCAAGGTCCACGAACCGGTCGATCCTGGTGGTGAACGAGTCGGTGAGATCTACGTCATCGCGGTCGACCCCGACTTCCACGGGCTCGGCCTGGGTAAGCAGCTCACGCTGACCGGGCTCGAGCATCTCGCCGGTCAGGGCATCACCACCGCACTGCTCTACGTCGATGCCGACAACGCTGCAGCTGTCGCGATGTACGAACGTCTCGGCTTCACCGTTTCTGCTACGAACGCGGCCTTCGTCACCGACATCGCCCCGTCATCGACACCCGTCCCCGACACCCGCGGCGCCTGCTGAAGGCCCGCTCCCACAACACAGTGTGGGGCTCGCCCCGCGCCCCTCTGGAGAAGCACCCATGACGATCACCGAACCAGCCGATTCGCTTCCACGTTGGAGTGTTGCCGATGTTCACGAGTCATTCGGCTCCCGCTCGTTCAGCGATGCGAAAGAACGATCGACCGCTGACGTCGAGCGGCTGATCGCGCTGTTCGACGAACTTTGCATTCGTTCAACCGACCAGCGCACGCTCACGGACACTGACGGGGCGGCTGCCGATCAGGCGATCAGCGAATTCAATCGCGTCAGTGACGACCTCGACCTGCTTGACGCCTACGTGTACGCCACGGTCTCGACCGACTCTCGCAACGCACAGGCGCAGTCATTGATGAGCGAGATCGACGTGGTCGGTGCGTCAATGCGTCCGCTGCTTGCTCGGCTTTGCGAGTGGGTCAAGTCGCTTGGCGCCGACGAACTCGCTGTCGTGTCCACCGAGGCACGCGACCACATCGGCCCACTCAGCCGCTTCGCCGAACGCGCCACCCATCAGATGTCCGAAACCGAAGAGCATCTCTACGCCGAGTTGTCGACGACTGGGTCTGGTGCGTGGGGGCGTCTGCAGAGCGACGTCACGTCGCAGTTGACCACCGAGGTCGCTCTGCCGGATGGCCCGACAACGTTGCCGATGCCTGCTGTGCGCGGCCTCGCGACCGATGCCGATCCCGCAGTACGTCAGGCTGCCTACGACGCCGAGCTCGTTGCATGGCCGACCGTCGAAGTCCCCGTCGCCGCTGCAATGAACGCGATCAAGGGCGAGGCAAACGTCGTCAATCGCCGTCGAAATTGGATGTCACCGCTCGATGCGTCACTCTTCGGGAATAGCGTCAGCACCGCCACATTCGAAGCCATGCAATCGGCAGTGACAACCTCGCTCCCCGACTTCCGTCGATGGATGCGGGTCAAGGCCCAGTTGCACGGCCACGCCCCGGAGCGCGGACTTCCATGGTGGGATCTCGTCGCACCGCTCCCAATGGCCGCAGGCGCCATCTCGTGGGACGAAGGCCTCGCCATCGTCCGCAACGCCTTCGGCGAATTCAGCCCCGACCTCGGGGGCCTTGTCGACCGCGCCGTCAACGAGCAATGGATCGACGCCGAGCCACGTGATGGCAAACAGGGTGGCGCGTTCTGTATGCCGTTCGGAGGCGATCGCTCACTCGTGATGTTGAACTGGTCAGGGTCTGCTGAATCCGCCCAGACCACGGCCCACGAACTCGGGCACGCCTATCACAACACCACGCTGGCTGGCCGAACGGCATTACAGCGACGCCTCCCGATGGCACTGGCTGAGACAGCGAGCATCTTCTGCGAAACGCTCGTCATCGAAGCCGGGCTCGCACGCCTCGACGGAGACGAACGGCTCGCGCTTCTCGACATCGACCTGCAGGGCACCAACCAGGTCGTGGTCGACATTCATTCGCGTTTCCTCTTCGAAACCGAGGTCTTCGCCCGTCGCCAGCGTCGCACGCTGAGCCCCGGCGAGCTCTCTGAGATGATGACCGAAGCGCAGCTTGCGGCCTACGGAGACGGCATCGATCAGTCGACGGCGCATCCCTACATGTGGCTCCTCAAGCCGCACTACTACGGCTCGCACTACTACAACTGGCCCTACACGTACGGCCTGCTGTTCGGCCTGGGGCTCTTTGCTCGCTACCAGGACGATCCCGAGCGCTTCCGCGCCGGGTACGACACGTTGCTGTCGCGTGCCGGCATGGACACCGCCGAGGAACTCGGCCAGGCGTTCGGCCTCGACGTGACCGACGCAGCGTTCTGGACCGCCAGTCTCGACGTCGTCCGCACCCGTATCGCTGACTATGAACGGCTTGCCGTTCCACATATCGGCTGACGTCATCTGATTTCATCTGTTCGGGACCGAGAGGTTCGATCCCGTCGGAGAGAACGGGACACCGTGCGCGGGTAGCGTGGCGGAGTGGCTGCGCCGACTCGATACGACGTGACCCGAGACGAACTTGCTGAGCGCCTCGATGGCGAGCCTCGATACCGCCTCGACCAACTGTGGGAGGGGCTCTACACGCAGCTGGCTGACCCGGTCGACATCACAAACCTGCCCAAGAAGCTACGCGAGCGTCTCGACCGAGAGCTTCCCACTGCGCTCACACTGGTGACCGAATCGGTCGACGAAACCGGCGACACCGTGAAGTTTCTCTGGGAACTCGACGGCGGCAGTCGCGTCGAGACCGTACTGATGTTGTACGCAGACCGGGCTACCGTCTGCGTCAGCAGCCAGGCAGGGTGTGCCATGGCGTGCGGATTCTGTGCCACCGGTCAGGCCGGGTTCACTCGGCATCTCACCGTTGGCGAGATCGTCGAGCAGGTCGTGCGAGCCGCGCAGCGAGCCAAGCAGGTCGACCGGCGAGTGAGCAACATCGTGTTCATGGGCATGGGCGAGCCAATGGCCAACCTCGTACCTGTGTGGAAGTCCGTCGAACGTATTCACGGCGACATCGGCCTCTCAGCTCGCCACATCACGATCTCGACGGTTGGGCTGATCCCGGGCATCCGCGCGCTGAAGGATCTTCCCCTGCCAGTCAACCTCGCGGTCTCACTGCACGCCGCGAACGACGAACTGCGGACCGAAATGGTCCCCATCAACAAGCGCTACCCCATCGACGATCTCATCAGCGCCTGCAACGACTACCTCCAGGTGAAGAACCGTCGCGTCAGCTTCGAATGGGCAATGATCGACGGGGTCAATGACCGAACCAGCGATGCTCGCGAGCTGGCCGCGCTGTGTCGTCGGATGCAGCCGCACGCTCACGTGAACCTCATCCCGTTGAACCCGACGCCTGGCTACCCCACAAAGGGGACTCCGCTCAAAAGGGTCTACGCATTCCGCGATGCACTCGAAGACTTCGGCGCCAACGCAACGGTTCGACAGAACCGCGGCACCGACATTGACGCAGCCTGCGGTCAGTTGGCAGCGGGCCAGCCAGTTGTCGACAAGCCGGTCCGCATTACCGTCAAGCCCTGAGCTGCTCAGCTCTCGAGGTATTTCGGGTTCGCCACCCGCAGCTTGTCGACTACCGAGTCGAGGAGGGCTGCACGCAGCACGTCCGGCTCAACAGCAACGGCTTCGGACCTAATCGCTGCTGCCAGTTCAGCATCAGATTCGACACCGAGCAACATGAGTCGAGCCGCGTGATCAGCGACATGTTGGTCACCCAGGCTGAGCTCGCGTTCGACCATTGCCAAGACGTTGACAGCGACGCGGGTGTGGAACTTCAGACGTCCATCGGTCGCCGTCAGAACGTCTCGCTCGAGCCACTCTCGAACTGCCTCAACCAGTTCGGCTGCGCTCGGTGCGTCATGCGGGGTGGTACTCACCAGCGACCCTCCAGCATCGTGAGGAGGTCGAACTCGTTTTCGCACACTCGCCGTCCGATCGCAGCGAGCTCATGGCTCCTGGCTGCACCCGACAGGTGTGCGTTGGCTTGCAGGATGCACATGATCCCCCACTTCCACGTGCCGAGGACTTCCCACCAAAACACGGCCTCCTGATCGACAGCGCCGCCGCCTACAGCTTCGTAGGCAGCGAACAGGTCAGATCGAGCGCCAATGCCCGCCACAGGTGGGGCGCCACCGAATCGCCAGGCCTTGACACAGAGCCAACCGAGGTCTTCGTTCGGGTCGCCCAGGTGTGCGAGCTCCCAGTCGATCACCGCCCGCATCCCGTTGTCGTCGACAATGAGGTTGCCCAGGCGGAAGTCGCCGTGCACGATGGTCGTACGGGACCGTTCGGGGCGGTTCGCGATCAGCCAGTTACGGACAAGTTCGAAGGTCGGGTGCGGCTGGCCAAGGCCGTCGAGTACCTCGGTGTAGAACGCGACTTGATCGGTGTCGGTAAGGCCGTCGACCGCTGACGGGTCAAGCTGATGAACCCTGGCGAGCGCTCCGCCGCAGTCGGCCGCAAACCGTGCTCGAGCACCAGCAAACTGGTCATCGCGTTGAATCTTTCGGGCGATCGTCTCACCGTCGATCGCCTCCACGATCATGAAGGCGCTGCCATCAGACCGCCGACGTGCCACGTGGACTTCAGGCACCGGGACACCACCCGTGTGCGCTGCGCCGACCACCGCTGCTTCGACAAGCATGTCGCGGATATCACCGGTGCGCTGCAGTTGCGTGACCCGAGGTACCCCGTCGGCAGCAAATCGCCACGTCTCGCGCGATGCTCCTCCCGAGAGCCGAGTCAGGTCGGTGACAGTTGCACCATCGAGTGCGGAGCTGAGGAGTGAGGCCAACGCCTGGACTTCCGGACTCGCCATAGTGACGAGAATGTCAGATCAGCATCCAGCGATGCGCATCGAAGGGTACGGGTTCACCGCAAGGCCGCCTCCGGGGTGGATCTCGAAGTGAAGATGCGGCGTGCTGAACCGAGCGTTACCAGTGTCGCCGTTGTAGCCGATGATCTCGCCCTGGAACACGGGTCGACTCGAGCCGTCGTAGCTGTCGAGGTGCCCGTAGTAGTAGCGGGTGCCGTTGTCGCCAACGAGTGACACAGCGTTGCCGCCGAGAGTGTTGGATTTGAAAGTGGCGAAGCCGCTGGCGACGGCATAGATCGGAACGCCACGCGGCGCGATCATGTCGACGCCCTCGTGCTTGCGACCGCCAGAGCGTGGCGCACCCCACGTGTCACCGTACGCCGAGCCGGGCATCGGGCAGATGATCGCATCGATGTAACCGGCCCCGGTTTCGACCGGACGCGGATTACTGCCGCTCCCGCCGGTTCCGGTTCGGCCACCGCTCGTACCGCCAGAGGCGCCTTCGTTTGTGAGCACAGCCGTGGTCGGCGGAGCGGTTTCAACCGGTGTGGTGTCGATAGCTGGCCCGGCTGCGACATCGGCTCCATTGGAAGCCTCGCCAAGCGTTGTCGGTGGCGCCTCGATGGTCGTGGTCGGGGCGGGGAGCCCGGCACCCGGATCAGGAATCGCACGTGCTGCTGCCTCGGCTTCGCGGCGGGCCTGCTCTTCAAGGCCGGCCCGTTCTTCTGCGCGCTGCGCGGCGAGGGCGCGTTGAACTGCTTCGTCTTCGAGGCGTCCTTTTTCGATCGTGCGGAGTCGGGCGACTTCGTCCTCGGCCTGTCTTTGCAGCCGGGTAAACACGACCTTCTGCACTTCGATGTCGCGTTTGTGTTCGCCGAGTTCGACTTCGTTGGCGACCAGTTCCTTTTGCGCGATGTCGTACCGGTCGAGGATGTCGCTCCCCGTATTGGTCAGCACGTCGACAAAGACCTCAGCCTGAACCTGATCCTGAGGTGCCTGGATGCCGGTCAAGAGAGGGATACCCGTGACACCACTGTTCACGAATCGCGCGACGGCTACGGACTCGACATTGCGACGCAGCAGATCGACAGCGGCTTGCAACCGCTCTCCTTCTAACTCAAGTCCGATCAATTCATCTTCGAGAACTTCGAGGTCGGACTCAGCCTGGAAATAGGCGTCAGCAGCCGCATTGGCCTGCTCACGTGCTGCCTGGATCTCTCGGGCAGCCTGCTCGGCATCGGTCTCGTCGGCGTTGGCCGTGGCAGAGATCGGGACAAACGATGCAAAGCAGATGAACGCCAGGCCCAAGCATGCCGCCAGACGTCGACGTACTGGTGGAACAGCACCGTTGCGACGCAACGCCAGAGCAACCAAAATGGCGCGGACGGCCCGAACGGCTCGGGCAGGGCTCATACTGTCCGAAAGTGTAGTTGAAATTGCGGTGTTGGTTGCAACCATCTCAAGCGGGTAGTGATGAGCATCATGGGAACGTCCTCGGCGAACGACTCGGGCAAGTCGACATTCGTGTACTGCGCCAGCGGGTCGGATATGCCGCAGCCGACCTCGCCGATCAGCTCCGGCGAAAACTCACGGCACTCGATGTGGTGATGACGGCAGCGTCACTCAGCGAGTGTTTCGGCCTCTCCCTCGAACTCGAACGTCGGCACGACGGTCGGTTCAACGCGTGGGCGAGCCAGTGACCAGTTGACTGAGGGTTTCGCTCCCCCGTCTGACTTCGTCATCGAGCACTCGGCCGAGCACCGCTCCGGTCCAGAGGCCGCCGCCATAGTTCAGCTCCATCGTGAGGCCGGTCTGGCCCTCCGGCGCCGGATCGATCGTGGCGCGCAGCTCCCAGACCGAGTGTGATCGCTCGTCGAGTTCCGAGCGCTCAAACGTGACGCGATGCGGAACATCATGTTCAGTGCGCACCATCCGCAGTCGCTTCGAGCGGGAAAACGGTCCGACCTGAGCACGTAGCTCGACATCCCAGGCCAGTGCCTCGTGAGACCCGCCACTGGTGTCGGGCGTGACGCGGTGGACCATTCGCATCCACTCTGGATAGCGAGCGAGGTCCTCGACCCACGAAAACATCTCGTCGGGGGTGCATGCCGCGACGAGGCTGCGACGAATCTCCATCAACTGTCGCCCGGAGACTCCCGTGGCCGGCCAGCTCCCCGGAACGCACGGGCGAGCAACGGGCTCCTCGCCGACAGCAGACCACCAAGGTCGTCAGCGGTGTCAAAGTTGGGTGTCCACACCTGGGGCTCGTCTGCGACGTCCGGATCGGCCGCCGGAGCGGTGACGTCGGCTGGCGCATCGGTAACCAGATCGCCTTCCGTCTCGCGTTCCTTCTCGCCTTCCGTCGGAGGATCGGGTGCTAGTTCGACGCCAAGCTCGAGCTGTTCGACTTCCCGGGTGTCGTTGCCATGTGAGCGACGGACTCGCGAACGCGGCTGCTCGACCGGAGCTGGCGGTCGGAACAGGTGCAAGTCGGGGTCGCGCAGATCGTCAAGGGTCCAGCTGCCCGGCACAACCATTGAGTCGGCATGACGCTGGCAGAGCACGCCGCCGTCAGAGGATGCAGCGTCGTCGAGCCGATCAAGCCAGAACACCAAGTCTTCGGCGCGCATCCCATAGGCGACAGATGCACGCTCGGAACACCCGGGGCGTTCGCACAGTCGTTCCATCCCAATTGACCATAGCTCCGGGCTGCCTCACGCTGAGGGTTTTGCAACCAGGTTCTGCAATCGCGTCAGTGAATTGCCACCTTCCGGTAAAATTAGCTCTGAGCGAGGTCGACGAGCGCCGCACATGCACCCTTGGAGGGTTCTACATAATGTCTTCGTTCACTTTCCGACGTTGCGTCGGCGCCCGTGCAATCCCATCCTCGGTTGACAGGCCCGAAGGCGACGCTGTGGCGTCAAGCCAATTGAGCGCCAATAGCTACGACGCCCAACGCAAGTCCGCCCCAGCGAGCTGGTTCAGAAACGATCCTCTCTTGACCGGCGCAAGTTCCGTGTCAAACTGGTCCGTTGAGCGCAATGCAGCCAGTTCGCTACGGACCTGCCGCAACAACGTTCTGACTTGAGCCGAAAACGACGAAAGCCCCAATCCGAGCGTGCGCTCTGACCAGGACTTTCACGGGTGGGCGATACAGGCATCGATCCTGTGACCTCCTCGGTGTGAACGAGGCGCTCTACCATCTGAGCTAATCGCCCGTGCGGGGCACAAAGCTAGCAGCGCTCGGCGCTTGCAACACCCCTGTTTCGGTCAGCCCTGACTCACGGGATCAGGAAGTTCCACACACGCAACGCCCATTCCGAGGCGGTCGCGATGTCGCACGGTACGGCCAGGACACGATGCGTCGAAGGTCGGGTTGAACGCACGCACGACCAAGTCCTCGATTCCGGTGCACGCAATTTCTCTGGCGTCGCCGTTTTCCAGGATCTGCACACAATCGCCGTTGCGTAGAATGCCATCGGGCGGTCGCGGGCCGGCCGGCTGACCGAACTGAGCCAGGACGACGATCGCGACAATGGCAATGAAACTGAACACCAGCAATGATCGCCACGGGATACGGGCCGGTCGGGCGTAGACGTCGCCACCAATGTTCCATCGTTCGGCTGTCTCCGGCTCGAAGCCGGGAGCCGACATCGACCGCGGCGTACCGGCTTGCACGCCGCTGAGCGAGCGGTCGTACATGGCACGGCGACCAGAGTCGTTGAGTATTCGGTAGGCCTCGTTGATCGTCGGCATGTTCGTCGAACCAGCAGCCGAACTGTGCGCCGCACGGTCGGGGTGGTGGTCACGGGCAAGGCTGCGATACGCAGTTCGGATCGTGGCCGCGTCTGCCGTGGAGTGAACTCCCAGCACGTCGTAGTGAGTTCTGCTTGCCACCGAAGGCGACGATAACGGCGAAAGTGGACTGCTCGGTTACTGACAACCGCAAGGTTGTGCTCGATCAGTCGAGGATCGTGCGCAGGACCAACTGCGATTCGGTGCGCGCCACCACTTCATCGGCTCGAACCCATCGAATGAACGCGTCGAGACCGGGCGCCCCGGCGCATTCGACGATGATCTTGTAGTCGGCCGAGCCGGTCACGTAGGCCGCGAACACGACTTCGTCACGAGCGGCGATGCGCTGCTCGAAGGCATCCGCGCCATCACCGGGAACCAGGCTGACGTCGACGATCGCCTGGACTGTGCGACCGAGCGCGGCTGCGTTGATCCGGGCCTCGTAGCCCGTGATCACACCTTGCTGCTCAAGTCGCTTGACCCGATCGGCGACCGACGTTGGCGCGAGATGCACGCGATCCCCGAGCTCGCGCCAGCTGATTCGTGCGTCGTGACGAATCTCGCCAAGGATACGAGTGTCGATGGCATCCAAGGCTGAGGTTTGCTCGTCCATTCGGCCATTATTCCAGATAAACGCGCCGTAAACGAGTGTGACAATTGGCGCACCATGAAGCCCATGACTGCACCAGTAATCAAGACCGTTGGCGTGCCGACCGAAGTGAAGACCGCCGAACACCGCGTGGCCCTCACGCCCGACGGCGTCCGCGAGCTCGATGCGCGCGGCATCCAGGTGTTCATCCAAGCCGGAGCCGGCGTCGGCGCGTCGATTATGGATGAGGACTACATCGCTGCTGGCGCCACGATCGTGCCAACTGCTGCCGATGCCTGGGCACAGGAAATGGTCGTCAAGGTCAAGGAGCCCAAGGCTGAGGAGTTCCAGTACCTGCGTGAGGATCTGACGCTCTTCACCTACCTGCACCTTGCCGCGTACCCTGCCGTCGCCGAGGCACTGCTTGCTGCCAAGACCACAAGCGTTGCTTACGAGACCGTGCAGCTGACCGACGGGTCACTCCCCCTTCTTGCTCCGATGAGCGAAGTCGCTGGCCGTCTCGCACCGCAGATGGGTGCGCACTTCCTCGAGCGACACAAGGGCGGACGCGGCGTCCTGATGGGCGGGGTTCCCGGCGTCAGCCCCGCCAAGGTCGTCGTGCTCGGCGCCGGCAACGTCGGCTGGAGCTCGGCTGTGATCGCAGCTGGCATGGAAGCCGAAGTCACCGTGCTCGACAAAAACCTTGAGCGCCTGCGGTACGTCGACCAAATCCACAAGGGTCGCATCTCGACGCTCGCGTCGAACCAGGGATCGATCGAGCGGACCGTCATGGAGGCCGATCTCGTTATCGGTGCCGTACTCGTTGCAGGTGGCCGTGCCCCAATCGTCGTGAGCGAGGACCTCGTCAGGCAGATGAAGCCGCGTGCCGTCATCGTCGACGTTGCCGTCGACCAGGGCGGCTGCATCGCCACCACTCGCGAAACCACCCACGACGAGCCGGTCTTCGAGCTGCATGGTGTCGTGCACTACGCCGTCGGCAACATGCCGGGTGCTGTGCCGCACACGAGCACCTACGCGCTCACCAATGCAACACTCCCCTTCCAGCTGCAGGTTGCACTCAGCGGGGCCGTCGGCGCCGCCCGGCTGAACCCGGCTCTGGCACACGGACTGAACACCGTCAACGGCGTGTACACCAATGAGATCGTCGCGGCGGCCCTCGACGCTACGTCGGTCAGCCCATTTGAAGCCTAAGCAGGACCCCACCATCGGCATCGTTCATTCTCTAGTGTGGGGAAATGGGCACTGCCACATCACCGACGCTGGTCACCGAGCTGGACCTCCCGGTCGTCGATCCGAGCCTCTTCGAGATGTCGCACCAAGATGCGTTGGCCGCGATGACGAAGCTCGCCGACGACACGTGGATTGCACGCAGCCTTTTCGGCTACTCGATCCTCAGCTATGCCGACGTCACAGCCGTCCTGCGCGACAAGCGCTGGCACAACGCAGCTTCGAAGATCCCCGAGATGCGTGGCATCACCGACCCCGAGCTGATCGGCAACCGCGACAAGCCGTCGATCCTCGCCGCCGAAGGTGACGTCCACACTCGCCTTCGGCGCCTCGTCGCCAAGGCATTCTCACCGCGCTCCGCTGACCGGCTTCGCCCGTTCATGCGCGAGGTGATGAACGGGTTAATCGATCCGATCGCCGCATCAGGCACGGCCGACATCGTCGCCGACATCACCGAGCCATATCCGATTCCGATCATCTGCGAACTACTCGGTGCACCGAAGGAAGATTGGCAGCTGTTCTCCCGCTGGGCCGAAGACGTGCTGCGCGTGTTCAACGCCAACGTGCTTGACGAACTCGACATCATCAAAGCCGCTCGCAAAGAACTCAACCAATACACGATGCAGATGATCTCCGAGCGTCGCAACGACCCGCGCGAAGACCTGCTCACCGACCTGATCGCTGCCGAAGAAGATGGCGACAAACTCGACGCCGAAGAACTGCTGATGATGGTCAACGCTGTGATCATCGGCGGCACCGACACCACTCGAAATCAGCTCGGCTGCTCGGTCGCGCTCTTTGCTGAGCATCCCGATCAGTGGAAGTTGCTGGCCGACGATCCCGATATCGCACCACGCGCCGTCGAGGAATCAATGCGCCACTTTGGTGCAATCCGTGGCACCGGCCGATTCGCAAGCGAAGACATCGTTTACCGCGACATTCTCTTTCCTGCAGGCACCTTCATTTTCCCGTCAACGGCAACCGGCAACCGCGATCAAGGCACGTTCCCAGGTGCCGAGACCTTCGACATCCGCAAAGAGCCAGCTGGTTCACCGCACCTCACGCTCGGCTCAGGTATCCACTACTGCCTCGGTGCGTGGCTCGCTCGAGCCGAGCTGCAAGAAGCGCTACCGATCCTTGCCCGCCGCATGCCTGACCTGAAGCTGGCCGACGGCGTGCAGTGGAAGCCCCCGGGCACCGCGATCTTCGGCCCGGACAAGCTCCCGGTCACCTTCACCCCGTAATTACGTATGGGGTCAGGCCCCTTTCGCAACTATTCGTCGCGGCTCGGTCGACGGCGCTGCTGTTTGACCTCAGATCGCTCCGACTTCGCCTGGAGCCGCCGCCGTTGCGAACCACGCGTCGGCTTCGTTGCTCGACGCCGCCGCTGTACGTATAGCGCGCCGCGAAGCTTGGCGGCCATCCGTTCGGCAGCGAGCGTTCGGTTGCGAAGTTGCGAGCGTTCGTCATCTGCAACGACGCGGACGACCGCTCCGAGCTTGTCGATCACGCGTTGGCGCTCGGACTCGTTGAAGGCTGACGATGTCGTGATGTCGAGTGTCAACTCGACGCGTGTCGCCGCCTTGTTCGCATGCTGACCTCCCGGGCCACCCGACGCCGAGAAAGTCTCCTGCAACTCGTACTGCGGGATGCGGACCGAGTTCGTCACCACCAGTCGATCGTCGTTCTCGCCACCCATGAGCACATCATGGCCGGTGCGAAGCACTTCAGGCCGGACTGATTCCTGCGGGCCCTGCTCACCTACGGTCTGGGCATGGCAGATCTCAAGCTCGGATACAACACCGGATACTGGTCGGCAGGCCCGCCAAAGGGCGCACTCGAAGCAGTGCAGGAAGCCGAGAAGCTCGGTTTCAACTCAGTGTGGACCGCAGAGGCATACGGCTCCGATGCGCTCACGCCACTCGCCTGGTGGGGCGCTCAGACCAAGACGCTGCAGCTGGGCACGGCAATCGCTCAGATGGCGGCACGTACACCGACCGCTATGGCCATGGCCGCGATCACCATGGACCATCTTTCGAACGGCCGCTTCATCCTCGGGCTCGGTGCTTCTGGCCCGCAGGTCGTTGAGGGTTGGTACGGCCAGCCGTATCCGCGCCCACTCGAACGGACACGTGAGTACATCGACATCGTGCGCCAGGTGTTCGCTCGCGAGGCTCCGGTCGAGTTTGACGGCAAGCACTACCAACTGCCGTTCGACGGCGGTGCCAACCTCGGCAAGGCCCTCAAGCCAACAGTGCATCCGCTGCGCAATGACATCCCGATTTACCTCGCCGCCGAGGGGCCAAAGAACGTCGCTCTGTCGGCCGAGATCGCCGACGGCTGGCTCCCGCTGTTCTTCTCGCCGAAGGAAGACCGCTGGTACCGCGATCAGCTCGACGAGGGCTTCGCCGCATCGGGCGACCCGACCAAGAAGGATCGCTTCGAGGTGACGGCGACCGTGTCGATCGTGCCGGGCGACAACGTGCAGGAGTGCGCCGACATGATTCGGCCCTTCCTTGCGCTGTACGCCGGTGGTATGGGAGCGAAGGGTGCGAATTTCCACTACGAAGTGTTCGAACGCATGGGCTACGGCGACGTGGCCGACAAGGTCCAGAACCTCTACCTCGAAGGCAAAAAGGCCGAGGCGGCCGCATCTATCCCGCTCGAGATGGTCGAAGATGTCGCGCTCGTCGGTCCGGCCGGAAAGATCAAAGAAGAGTTGAGTAAGTGGGAAGACAGCTGCATCACCGAACTGCTGCTCAGCGGCCCCGCAATGATGCTCCCGCACTACGCCGAACTGATCCTGGGCTGATCTTCGGGCCTGGTCTTCGAGGCTGACCGGTCACACTGTGCCAGGCACAGTGTGACCGCCGTAGCCTGACGCTGATGGCTCGCCACGACGTTCTCAACATCGAAGTCGACCGGGCGTCCCACGTCGAGATCGAGTTCGGAGACGGTGTCATTGCCCGCTTCGAACTGGCACCGCTTCGTCTCGCCTGCCCATGCGCCGAATGCAACTCGCGACGGCAGAAGGGCGAGCCCGTGAGCCAGTCGGTCGAAGAAGGCGGCCCGATCTCGATCACCGACGCCGAGCTCGCTGGGGCCTGGGGCCTCAGCCTCGATTGGTCCGATGGCCACTCGACTGGCATCTACGCGTGGACCGTATTGCGCCAGTGGATGGACGAACGCGACGACGATGACGACGATCCAGCTGGCCGGAAGGTGTTCGGCAAACCCGTCGACGGCCCGATCCGCCGCGCCGACTGACTGGAACCCGTTGGATTTCAAGCCACTCTCCGCCATCTGCCCAGATCCGATTGAGCGCGGCTGGTTGCGCAACGACTGGCACGATCTCACGTTCCTGCATTGGCCGTACGAACCCGCTGCCGTGCAGGCACTGCTCCCTGATGGGCTCACCGTCGACACGTTCGACGGCAAGGCCTGGGTGTCGCTTGTCCCGTTCATGATGCGGAGAGCGGGCCCGACGTGGCTCCGGAAGCTTCCGTACGTCTCCGACTTCGAAGAAACAAACGTGCGCACGTACGTGGTTGATTCGCTCGGAAACCGCGCAGTGTGGTTCCTGTCGCTCGATTGCGTACGACTCCCAGTCGTTGCCTTCGCGAAAATGTTGATCGGATTTCCGTACTTCTGGGCTGACATGACGCTTGCCATCGACGGCCCGAAAGTCACGTACACAACTCGACGTCGTCGCTGGCCACGATCACCGGCTGCTCGCACACACGTGAGCATCGACATCGGTGGGGCAATCGAGCCGACAGAACTCGACGTCTTCCTCACTGCTCGGTGGGGAACAGTTGCGAAGTCATTCGGTCGGCTTTGGTTTCACGCCGTTGATCATGAACCGTGGACGTTGCACGACGTCACGCTCATCGAACTCGATGATTCAGCGATGGCCGCCCCCGGCCTGGCAGAGCCAATCGGTGAACCAATCGCGCGATGGGCTCAGCCAGTGCATGCCCGCTTCGCTCGCCCGATCCGCGTCTGATTCAGAGCAGGGACGTCGGGAGGTCGACGTGGCGAGCCCGAAGCCACTCGCCCAGCGCCTTCGCCTGGGCGTCTTGTCGCGTTGATGCTGCGACGCCTTCGTCGAGGAGGTCGTGAATCACGAAGTTGAGTGAGCGGACGTTCGCCAAGCGGTGGCGGTCGACCTGCAGGTCTGCGGTTTCGGGCAAAAGTTCCTGCAGCATCCCTGTCGTCAGCTCGCTGTCGAGCCACTCCCACGCAGCCTCCGAACGGGCGAACACGCCGAGGTTCGCATTGCCACCCTTGTCACCCGATCGCGTCCCGAAGACAGTGCCCAGCGGAACGCGTTTTGTCACGCCGAGGTCTACGCCGAGCGTGACACTCGTGTCGGCTGGCGGGACTGTCACACCGAGGTCAGACCTCGGCGTCACAGTGGAATCGATCTGGATCGTGTCGCCGCCAAGAATCGTGACGTACTGCGGGACAAGGCCAGCCGGAACTGTTGCAGGGCGGTAGACGCCGAAGGGCGACGCTGCGCCAGGCCCGCCGCCGAGGCCGTAGTGACCTGGGATCGCAGCAAGTGCGGTGTGCACCATGGCGTCCGAGAATGCTCGGCCGACTTTGCGTTCGTCGGGATCTTTGACAGTGAGGCGCCAGATTGCTGTTGCCTCTTCCTGGGTTGCAGGGTCAGGCTTATTCGTCGGAATCACACGGCTGGTGACCGACTCGAAGTCTTCTGGCCGATACGGACAGGCGTCCCAAAATGCGGCCTTCGCCAGCTTGGCTTTGTCCTCGATATCGAGGCCGGTGAGCGCGACGGTGAACGAGTTGCGAAAGCCACCCAGCTCATTCATGGCCACCTTGAGTGTGGACGGTGCCGCCTCGCCACGGGTCCCCGACACTTTCACTCGGTCGGGCGCGATCTGTTCGAGTTCGACGGTGTCGAAGCGCGCTGTGACGTCGGGGCCGAGGTACGCGGGGCTCCCGATCTCGTAGAGCAACTGCGAGGTGACGGTGCCGACCGAGACCTCGCCGCCAGTGCCGTCGTGCTTGCCGATAACCGATGATCCGTCTGCTGCAACTTCGGCCCACGGGAAGCCGAACCGGGCACGGCCGCCGATCTCCTCGCGTCCCTTGATCTCCGTGAAGAACGAATAGTTGCCACCGGTGACCTGAGCACTGCATTCGATGAGATGACCGGCGACGACACCGCCGGCGAGCTGATCGAGGTCGGTGCGTTTCCACCCGTGGTGCCAGGCGGCAGGGCCGCACACAACGGCCGCGTCTGTGACGCGGCCAGTGATGACGATGTCGGCACCGCGCGTCAGCGCGTCAACGATGCCGAAGCAACCGAGGTATGCGTTGGCGCTGACGTAGGCATCGAGATTGCCCAATCGCGTCACATCGGAGGTTCCGTCGAACGGTGCAAGCGCTCCGCTCGCGGCCAGTTCGTGAATGCGCGGCAGGAGGTCGTCGCCGTTCACGTAGGCGATTGTCGGGGAAAGACCAAGCTTGTCGGCAACGTCCTTCACCGCTTCGGCGCAGCCGTCAGGGTCGAGGCCGCCGGCGTTGGACACCACCTTGATGCCCTTCTCCATGCAGGTGCCCATGACCTGTTCCATCTGTCCGACGAAGGTTCGTGCGTAACCCTGCCCCGGACGCTTTGCTCGGATACGGCTGAGGATCAACATCGTCAGCTCGGCAAGCCAGTCGCCGGTGAGGACGTCGATCGGCCCGCCCTCGACCATCTCGAGCGCGCCACTCGGCCGATCGCCGAAGAAGCCTGAGCAGTTGGCGATGCGGATCGGGTCAGTCATCGTGAACGCTCCCGGGGCACAGAGTTGCGAAAGGGGCCTGACCCCATACGCAATTGTTCATTCGATTGCCTCGAGTGCGACGAGTAGATCGCCCTGGTCGACTCGATCGCCGACAGCGAAGCGGACTTCGCCGACGGTGGCAGCTGCAGTTGCAGTGATCTTGTGTTCCATCTTCATTGCCTCGACCACCATCAGGACATGGCCCTCGCCGACGGTTTGACCTACTTCGACATGGACAGCAATGACGGTTCCAGGAAGCGGGCAGATCGGGCCGCCACCGGCGTCGTCAAGCTCGTGTTCGACGAATCGGGGCAACTGGGTGAAGACAACCGAGCCCGCTGCACTTCGGGTGCGAACAGTCTCGCCGTCGATGGCCACGTCGACGGCATGTCGGACGCCATCAACCTCGATGACTTCGCGCTCGTCGGTACGGGCCAGCAGGCGGACCGCCATTCGACGGCGCTCATCGGTCGTCAGCGTCCCGTCATCGGTCGGCGCCGGCCAAGCTCCGATTGACACCGACGCTGTCGATCGCGAGTCGACAACGAACTCGACCTGATGGTCGGTTGCACCGTCGGTCCACGTCTGACGTTGGCCTTGGGTTCGGAGGGTCCGAAAACCGGAGGGTGCGAAACCGTGATGCTTGTCGTCCGCACGCGTTCGTCGCTCTTCGGCGAACACCGCAGCCAGCAGAAGTGCTAACCGGTCATCTCCGATGGGACCCGCCGGCGTGAGGACGTCGGGATGCTCACCGAGATAGGCCGTCGGCGTGTTGGCCGCGAGAAAGTCGCGTTCGCCGAGCGTCGCCACGAGCATGTCGATATTTGTGTCGACGCCCTTGACCTGAGATGTGCGAAGTGCCCGGGCGAGCATGCGAGCCGCATCGTGGCGGGTCGGTGCGTATGCAATGACCTTCGCCAGGAGCGAGTCGTAGTTCGGAGAGATCACCGCACCAGCACGGATGCCGGTGTCGGTACGGACATCGTCGCTGACGTCGAACGCAGTGATCTCACCGGTCGACGGCATCCAGTTCGTCGCTGGATTCTCTGCGACCACGCGCACCTCAATGGCATGGCCGGTGATCGTGACGTCGTCTTGCGAGACCCCGAGTGGTTCACCCGAGGCGACACGTAATTGCATTTCGACGAGGTCGAAGCCGGTCACTTCTTCGGTCACCGGGTGCTCGACCTGGAGCCTGGTATTAACCTCCAGGAAATTGATGACCTGACCGTCGTCAGACTCGCCGACGAGGAACTCGACAGTGCCTGCACCGACGTACCGGACAGCGCGGGCCAGGGCGAGGGCACCTTCGCAGACTGCGGCTCGCGTCGCTGCAGAAATCCCAGATGACGGCGACTCTTCGATCACCTTCTGGTTGCGGCGCTGAATCGAACACTCGCGCTCACCGAGATGGATGACGTGGCCATGCTGGTCGCCCATGATCTGCACTTCGATGTGCCGACCGCGTTCGATGTACGGCTCGATGAACACTGCGCCGTCGCCGAACGCAGCCTTGGCTTCGCGACTCGCAGAGAGAATCGATTCGGCCAGAAGCTCGGGCTCGGTGACGATGCGCATGCCACGCCCGCCACCCCCGGCTGCGGCCTTGACGAGTGCCGGCATGGGCACGCCGTCAGGCACTGCGCCATCGCCGCCGACTTCCCAGATCGGCGTGGTTGGCACGCCTGCATCCACCGCGGCGCGCTTGGCAGCCACCTTGTCACCAAGCAGCGTGATCTGTTCGGGGGTTGGCCCGACCCAGATCAGGCCGGCGTCTTCGACGGCTTGGGCAAAGGCGGCGTTCTCCGCGAGAAAGCCATAGCCCGGGTGGATCGCATCGGCGCCGGTTGCCTTCGCAGCAGCGATGATTGCATCGCCGCGCAAGTACGACTCGGCCGCGGTCTCGCCACCGAGTGCCACGGCAACGTCAACACTGTCGACGTGCAGCGCGTTGGCATCAGGCTCTGAGTACACCCCGACGGTCCCCATGCCGAGCCGGTGCGCGGTGCGCGCTATCCGGACGGCGATCTCGCCGCGGTTGGCAATGAGTAATTTGTTGATCGGCCGCCGCGGCACTGGCTCAGAACCCTCAGGTGGAGCCCACTGGTCACTCGACCCGGTCAATTCGTTTGATGCAATCATCTCAGTGCCTCCACACGCCGTAGCTCGTGGCCCCAACAACTTCGTTGCTGTGCGCCGCCGACAGGGCCATGCCCAAAACAGTTCTCGAATCAGCCGGATGGATGATTCCGTCGTCCCACAATCGGCCAGTTGAATAGAGCGCCGTCGACTCGTGTTCGATCTGGGCTTCGAGTGCTGCAGTCTGTGCTTGCAGCGCCTCCTCGTCGACGTCGACCCCGCGACCAGCAGCGCTGTTGCGAGCAACAATGTCCATCACGCCAGCGAGCTGCTTCGGGCCCATCACGGCAATGCGATGGTTGGGCCACGTGAAGATGAAGCGGGGGTTGTAGGCCTTGCCGCCCATGCCGTAGTTGCCGGCGCCATAGCTGGCCCCGACCATCAAGTTGAAGTGCGGCACGGTCGAGTTCGACACGGCGTTGATGAGCTTGGCTCCGTTACGGATGATGCCGCCCTGCTCGGCTTTCGAGCCGACCATGAAACCGGTGATGTTGTGCAAGAAAACGAGCGGCGTGTTGGTCTTGTTGCACAGCTGGATGAACTGTGCTCCTTTCTTGGCCTCCTCCGAAAAGAGGATGCCGTTGTTGCCGAGCACGCCGACAGGGAAGCCATGAATCGACGCCCAGCCGCAGACGAGCTTGTCGCCGTACAGCGGCTTGAACTCTTCGAAGCGACTGCCGTCGAGGAGCCGGGCGTAGACCTCGCGTATCTCGAAGGGGATGCGTACATCGGCCGAGGCGCAGCCCAACAATTCGGCCGGGTCGTAGATCGGTTCGTCGGGGGATTCGGTCGGACCCGGACCGAGCTTCTTCCACTGCAGATGCTTCACGATTTGGCGGGTGATGCGAAGGGCATCCATTTCGTCTTGCGCCAGAAAATCGGAGAGACCCGATGTGCGAGAGTGCATATCAGCGCCACCGAGTGACTCTTCGTCAACCACTTCGCCGATCGCCATCTGCACCAGCGGCGGGCCGCCAAGGTAAGCGGTTGCCCTGTCTTTGACGAAGACCGTGTAGTCGCTCGTGCCCGGCGTGTACGCGCCACCAGCTGTGTTGGGGCCGAACGCCATTGTGATGGTGGGAATGCCCATTTGCGACAACTGTGTGAGGTCACGGAAACTCGCACCACCTTGAATGAACAGGTCGGCTTGGCGGGGCAGGTCGGCGCCGGCGGACTCGTTCAGGTTGATGACCGGCAGACGGTTTTCCTTGGCAATCTCGGTGAAGCGCTGACTCTTTTTCCATGTGGTGGGGTTGGCCGAACCACCGCGCACAGTCATGTCGGTACCGGTGATCAGACACTCGACGCCTTCGATCGTGCCAATGCCCGATGCGATGCCGACACCGATCGGGTCTTCGGTCCCCCACGCAGCCAGCGGGCTGAGTTCGAGGAACGGTGTGTTCGGATCGATCAGATTCTCGATGCGCTCACGCACGAGCATCTTGCCGCGCTTGCGATGGCGGTCGACGTAGCGCTGGCCGCCGATGCCGGGCACGTTCGCCATCTCGGCAGCGACCACGTCCCAGAGCTTTTGCATCTCTGCGAGGTTCGCCTTGTAGTCGTCTGACTTCGTGTCCAGACGGCTCTTGATCACACTGCCGATTGCCATGCGTTCCCCTGTTCTGATCGACTGCTTTGCGCACTTGTTGCCGGAGACTCGACAGTTCGCGAGGCGACCCAACAGATGTTACGGTACCAGATGATGGCTTTTGGTACCGCACCGCAACCGTTGCTGCCGCGACGGGCTGAAGAACGCTTGGGAGCGCGGCACCGCGAGATACTCGATCAACTCGAGACACAGTTCCTGGAACGCGGCTTCTCCGCCGCAACGGTGGCCGCGCTCGCAAGCGCTGTCGGCTGTTCACGCCGAACGCTCTACGAACTGGCACCTTCGAAAGACGCGTTAGTGCTCATGGTGCTCGACCGGTTCCTACACCGAGTGGGGCGCAGTGCCCTCGACTCGGTTGATCATGACGCCCCGATCGCCGACCAGGTCCGCTCGTACATCAATGGCGCCCTCGAACTGCAACGCCTGACCGCAGCGTTCGCCGACGACCTTGATGACGACCCTGCGGCCCGCCGCCTTCTCGATCGCCATTTCCGATACGTGATGTCGGTCAGCGAGGGACTCATCAAAATGGGAATCGAAGCGGGCGAATTTCGCGACGTCTCCCCCGCTGTCGCCGCCGGCATGCTCGCCGGTAGCGGCCTCTACTTCAGCCAACCCGGCATCCTCTCCGACATGCACATGACCCGCGACGAGGCGAGCGCTGAGATGACCGACATCGTGCTCCGCTCGCTTCGCAACGACAAGAACTGAGAACCTGGCCACATGAATGACGCAGCCCCCACAGTCGAAACAGTTCGCGCCGATCTCATCGCCGAACAGGACGCACTCGACTCGATCATCACTGACCTCGAGCCTGAAGCCTGGGCGCTCGCCACCCCCAGCCCGCGTTGGTCGATCGCCGACCAGATCGGCCACCTCACCTACTTCGACTGGACCGCGGCGCTGGCCATCAGCGACCCTGATCAGTTCACTTCACTCACCGGCGAGCTGATGGGGACGATGAGCCCAGACGCCGCTGACGACGCGATGGATCTCGCCACCCTTGGCGACTACCGGGCAATGTCTCCAGACGAGTTGCTCCACGCGTGGCGCACCAACCGTGGCGTGCTGTCCGCAGCCTCGGCATCGCTCGGCGAGCAGGATCGCGTGATCTGGTACGGCCCGTCGATGGGATCAAAATCCTTCCTCACGGCCCGCCTCATGGAGGCGTGGGCACACGGCCAAGACATCGTCGACACATTGCAGCAGAACGACATCAACGCACCCGAACGTCCACACACCGACCGCATCCGCCACATTGCTCAACTCGGCTTCATCACACACAAGTGGAGCTACATCAATCGCCGACTCGAGGCGCCGTCAGCTCCGGTCCACGTGTCGCTGACCTCACCGTCCGGCGCCACGTGGGACTTCGGCCCCGACGACGCAGCCAACACGATCACCGGCGCGGCAGTCGACTTCTGTCTCGTCACTACCCAGCGTCGCCACGTCGCCGACACCAACCTTGCAGTCACCGGCGATGTTGCGACCGCCTGGATGAACATCGCTCAAGCCTTTGCCGGCGGCGCCACCGATGGCCCCGCAGCTGGCACCTTCTGATCAGGAGATCACCATGACCACCCTCACCCCCGGCGCCTTCGAACTGAACGATGTCCAACAACAGATTCTTGACGAAGCCGAGCGCTTCAGCCGCGAGCAACTCCTCCCGCTCGCATCAGAGATGGACAACACCGAGGAGTGCCCGGACGATCTCTTTCAATTGTTTGCCAAGCATGGCTACCTCGGGATCACCATGCCGGAGGAGTACGGGGGCCAGGGCCTCGGCCTGTTTGAGCAGGGTCTCATCTGCCAGGCGATGGGTAAGTACAACGCGTCGGCGATGCTTACCTGGGGCGCTCACGACAACCTGTGCGGTAACAACATCCTGCGCAACGCGAACGACGACATTAAGCAGCGCTATCTACCCGGCATGTGCGACGGCTCGATCATCGGTGCGCTCGGCCTGACCGAGCCCGGCGCCGGCTCCGACGCCCTCGGCTCGATGGCTACGACAGCGGTCAAGGACGGCGACGAGTACATCCTCAACGGCTCGAAGACATACATCACCAACGGCCCCATCGCCGACATCGTCCTCGTCTACGCAAAGACCAATCTCGCTGCCGGCCATCGCGGCATCACCGCGTTCGTCCTGGAAACCAAGACCCCCGGATTCGCAGTCGCCCAGAAGCTCAGCAAGATGGGCTACCGCGGAAGCCCGACCGCGGAGTTGGTCTTCAACGACTGCCGAGTACCTGCCGCGAACATCGTCGGCGAACTGAACGGCGGCGTCGGCGTTGTGATGAGCGGGCTCGATGTCGAGCGCATCTTCCTCGCACCGGCCGCCGTCGGCATGGCTGAGCGATGCCTCGAATTGAGCTTGGACTACGCCCTCACCCGCAAGCAGTTCGACAAGCCGATCATCGACTTCCAGGCAATCGAGTTCAAGCTTGCCGACATGTGGGTTGGCGTCCAGATCGCCAAGGCATACGTCTACCGAGTGCTCGCCATGTGTGCCGAAGCTGACGAGTCAGAAGCTGGCCGAGGCGCCGTCCATGCACACTCCGCCGCGGCGATTCTGTATGCCACCAAAATGATGCGCGAAGCCGCCGACGAGGCAGTGCAGATCCATGGCGGCGCCGGCTACATGTGGGAGATGGAAGTCAACCGCCTCTACCGCGACGCCAAGCTGCTCGAGATCGGTGCCGGCACCCAAGAAGTCCGCCGCGGCATCGTCGGCAAGTACCTCCGCGGCACGCAGCCGTAGCCGCTGGCCGGAAACCTTCGCGCTCGGCCGCTGGTGATTGCGGGCGTGGGAACAGCAGCGGCTCGGCCTCGTCGATGGGGAACGAGTTCTGGACGTCGGTTGCGGGTGCGGCGATGCTGCGATCTCCCTCGGATTCGATCTGGGTCCCGCGGGAGAAATGGTCGGGGTCGACGCGAGCGCTGCCATGTTGGAAGTCGCACGTCAACGAAGCAGCGAGGTGCCGTGTGCCGTTCGGTTCTCGGTGGGTGACCCACGTTCGCTCGACGAGGCCGACCAGCCGACGTTGCACCTCGATGTCGGCGACCCGCAAATCACGAAAATGGTTCGCAATGGGCTGCGCGCCGAACGAAATCGACCGTCCAATATCGGGCGACGACTCGCCGCACTCGCAACCGCTGCGGGCTGTGAGGTGACGATGGAAACGACGGACACTCAGATCTGGACTCGGTGGAACCCAGATGAGTCACCGGCACCCGACGGGTGCTTCTCAATGACGAGTCTCGCCGAAGACCTCGTGGAAAAGGGCCAACTCGAAGCCGGTGACGTGTCTCGTTTTGTCGGCAAGATTCACGAAGCGGCGCGACGCCAACGCTTCAACATGTCGCTCACCATGCACGCGGCCATCGCAGTGCGACCTTGAGCAAATCGAAGACGACGCTGCGGGCAGATCCAAGAGACTTCAAATCATCGTCGGTCTCGGCGCTGCCGCTCTACTGGCATCGCTCGCTATCGGCGTCATCGGTCACCGGAGCGTCAATAACGAGGTATCCCGAATTCGCGCGATGGCGACAACCGCAGTCATCGATCCCGACGACATGGCATTCTGGGGATTTGACGGCTCAAGCGATCCGGTGTTCGACGTGTTGGGAGCGAAGCCAAGAGAGCTCGTGCAGCATGCCGACCTCGGTTGGTGCGCATGGATCGAGGTATCGCATCTCGCCTCGAACCGCTCCCTGTACTTCGAGGTTGGAGCGAACGGCACGGTCGTCGAGATCGAGAGTTGCTGACTGTCTTTGTTCCTCCGAGTGTGGGAAAACGAGTCCATCATCGGTCAATCTTTCGAAGTCACGAGCAGGCGCTTCTACTGCGACGAAGCACCAGAAACTTGGCTCTCCCCCTCGGAGTCGACTCGCCCGGCGCAGCGCAAGACTGAGCGTCCTGAGAGGAAAGAAATACCTGGTCAGAAAGAGTATATGGAACATATGTTCGCTATACTTGTTTCATGTTCTCCTCCCTCGTTGAAGAGCTGATCGTCACCGACGATCCGGCACTCATCGAACGGTTGCGAACCAACGAACTCGACGCCCGCCGGCTCGCAGCCGAGCAGGCCGCAATCACACGTGAAGTCGAACGACGCGGCCTGTTCCACGACGATGGACACCGATCGGTCAAAGCATTCCTGCGGGCCAACCTCAACTGGTCAAACAGCCAAGCCGCCAGCACCATCAAAGTCGCAGCACTCCTCGACACTGTTGCCGGCGCCGGCAACGCACTCCTCAACGGCCACATCGGCACCGCCCAAGCCAATGAACTCGGCCGACTCCGCGCCAACCCACGCGTCGGCGACCAACTCACGGCCACCACCGACGCCGCCACCACGCTGCTCGACGCCGCCGAACAACTGAAATACGAAGACTTCCGGATCGTCGGGCTGCGCTGGGAAACACTTGCTGACACCAACGGCGCCGAACAACGCGCAGCCAACAACATCGAGCACCGCGACGCCACCGTCATCGACGCCGGCGGCGAACTGTTCATGCGCGCCACCGGCGGCACCGCACTCAACACCGCCGAAATGGTCGCCATATTCGACGCCTTCGTCGACCACGAATTCCAACTCGACTGCGCAACCCGCGACGCCACCTACGGACCCAACGCCCCAACATCACTCCTTGAACGCACCGACAAACAACGCCGACGCGACGCCCTACAAAACATTTTCCGTGCCGCACAAGCCGCCACCGACGCAGGCCTCACCGTCGGGCCAATCCCGACAATCGTCAACATCATCGCATCGCGCTACGACACCGAACTCGCACTCGCCACAGCCGGCCTGACACCAACACCCACCGGCCTCACCGCCCCACCACTAACGCAACGCCGCAAAGAAACCGCCTCCGGCTCGCCCATCAGCAACGACGAACTCGTCCGCTCACTCATCCACGGCCGAGTCCGATCCGTCATCACCGACAACACCGGCATGCCCATCAGCTACGGCCGCACCCGCCGACTCTTCACCGGCCCCATCAGAGCCATGGCCAAACTCCTCGGCCACCGATGCTCCCACCCCGGCTGCGATATCCCCGCCGAACGCTGCCAAGTCGACCACCTCGACGAATTCGCCAACGGAACCGGCCACACCTCACTCACCAACGCCGGGCTCGAATGCTCCAGCCACAACCGCCACAAACACCGAACAAAACTCCAACGAACCCGAATCACCACCGACCACATCGAAACAACACGCGCCGACGGCAGCACCATGCGCCCCACCGGACAACGCACCCGAACCGACATCATCCGTGCCCGACTTCGCAATCAGCCGGCTCTGTCAGCGGAGGCCAAATCGGCCATCGACGCGGCGATGATCAAAAGGTCGACGTGGAACGTGGTACGCCTCCGGGTGGTCGAGGGCGAGCTTCGGCTCGCCGCCTGACGCGACCGACGGTCGGTCAGTAGATGATGTCGAGCGAGTACCGCAGTGCTTGGTCGAGACGAGCTCTGGCGACCTCGTCGAGATGACCGACGGGCTCGTCGTCCAGGTCGTCGATGGAGACCGTGATCACGTTGTCGCAGCTGATGACGCACACTTCGGGAAGCCCATGCTCGGGTCCGAGTTCGACCTCAGACCGGATGCCGCGAACCGTCCGCGTGATGGGTGCGCAAGTCACCGAAGCCAGCACGTCGATTGCAGCGTCGCGGGTCAGCACACAGACCGGCCGCCGGCCCGCCGGAGGACCAAGGTCTGCCCAGTAGATATCGTTGCGAGCTACCACGCCGGAGCGGACTCGGCAGCAAGTCGTCGTGCTGATTGAACGAGCGCTGGGTCGGCGGGCCTGCGCAGGTACGCGACACGGAGCTGGCGATCCGCAGTTGCGAGCCCCTCGGCGTCGAGGACCGCTTGAGCACCTCGACGCATGAGTTCTGAACGGTTCGTGCCGAGATCGGTTGCCAACGCATCGAGTTGTTCGACGAGATCATCATCGAGCTGTACCAGTACTTCACGTCGAGCCATAACCATATGCTAACCCATATGCTCATCCGTATAGTCCACGGTGAGAACGTCGGGCGCCGCCCCCGTCGAAGGAGTCATCTGGGTGTGGGCGCTCAACCCTCGGAAGCCAGGCTTCTCCTGAATGTCCTGGCACCTCGGGTCAGAGCGTGACCGAATCGCCGCCTGACGTGACTGACGGCAAAGCGCTCGGCCCCGCTGTATCGAGCCTGGCAGTTAGCCTCTCCGGCATGAGCTCTGCCCGGCGTGCTGACCCGTTTGGGGTCGCCGCGCTCGCAGCAGCGGGTGCGATGGTGGCGCACGAAATCGGCTACCTCGGCGAGACCGACGAGAGCGTCGTGTCACACGAGTACTTCGGCATCCTCGGCCCGATTGTCATCCTCGCTCTGTGTACCGCAGCATGGTTCGGAGCTGTCCGAGTTCTTCGACGTGACACCGGCCGCGCTCCATCGCTCGCACTGCTAGCCGGCGTGCAGGTCGGCTTGTTCTCAGCGATGGAAATCGGTGAACGCATCAGCACCGGTTCGGCCAGTTCACTGCTGTCAACTCCCGTACTCCTCGGCCTGGCACTCCAACCGCTCGTCGCATGGGCTGCGCTGCAGCTGCTCAGCGCCAGCCGCCGGATTATCGAAGCATTCTTCGTTCCCGAAGCGCCGACCATCTCCCCTGTTGCTCCGCAGCTGCCGCACTGGCGCATCGACGTGCTCGTCGAAGCAGTGCTCGGCGCCCGGCTCCGTGTTCGTGGACCACCGATGGCCTGAGTTGCCTCAGCCATCCATTCACGAACAACACACAGGAGACCCTTCATGAATATCTCAATCACACGGCGATTTGCCGTGCCCGCACTGCTCGCACTCGGACTCGCCGCATGCGGTTCCGATACCGACTCGTCCAGCACCGCTGCCGAACCCGTCACGACAGACATGGGCGACATGAACATGGACGACATGAACATGGGCGACATGAACATGGACGACATGAACATGGGCGACGCCGATGCCACCCCGGCCGACGAGGTCGTCGGAGCGTCGCTCGCTCGCGGCGAGTTCGTCCTGATGGACACGCGGCCCGCCGGCTACGACGACGTCGCCGGTACCGCGGTCATTGCACGCCACACCGCTGGCACCACCGTGACGACCGAGCTCACCGGCCTCGAACCCAATGTCAAGTACATCAGCCACGTGCACGCGCAGGCCTGCACCGACGAGAATGCCGGTAATCACTACCAGTTCGAAATCGGCGGCGACACGACACCACCGAACGAGATTCATCTCGCCTTCACGAGCGACAACGATGGCAACGGCTTCATGACCGCCGAGAACGCTCAGATTGCCGGTGTCGACGCCGTGGCCTTCGTGGTCCACCCCGCCGAGTTCATGGACAACAAGATCGCCTGCGTCGACTTCATCGAAGACGAAGCCGGCATGAGGGGGCACACGGCCGACGGTTGATACCCGGTCGACCCCGCTGAACAACGCAACCTGAAATCGGAACGGAGCCGGCGCGACCACTTGGTCACGCCGGCTCCGTCGCGTTCGGAGGAGTTGTCGGTCAGGCCGAGATCAGCGACACCGTCAGGCTCAGCTTGTTGCCGTCGACACCGCCGAGCGCAACAGCGACAGCCGAGTTGAGGAAGGCAAGATCTTCGTTGGCCGTCTCAAACACGATCAGTTCCTGCGGGCCGGTGGCATCGGAACCGCGTCCGATCGCCTGGTACGCAACAGCATCGGCACCCTCACCGATGCGGGCACGAATCTCGAGCGCTTGCACGCCGTCAGCGCCCACGCGGACGATGTCGACGCCGGCAACCTTTCGTTCGCCTTCCCAGTGACTCGACGTTGCGGTGCCTTCGAAGGGAACGTCGACACGGAAGCCCGTCGCGGTTCCGCCGATCGGCGTGAACTTGAGCTTGGCTTCAATCTGGCAGAACTCGGTCAGTGTGGGCATTGGTGTCTCCTGATGGTGATTGCGTTGAAATGAGAATGGTTGATTGCGTGAACTGTGCGGGTTACCAGACGGCAACCGGGTCGAGCGAGATGACCTTCAACAGGTCGGCCTGGAAGGCGTCAAAGCCGTCACTTCGCACAGTGCGGCGCTGATCGTTGAACTGGCCGGGCCCTGCGATGATGTCGACGTCGAGGTCCCACCGTTTGAGGTCGTCGAGAATCGCTTCGATCCAGAGCGCTTCAATGTCCGCTGACGACTGTACGACAAAGCCCTCAGCGAGCATCTCCGGTTCTGACGCGACCGAATCGAACAAACCGAACGCCATCGGCATCAGCCGTTCGATCGACGCGACGAGGCGCGCCGACTGATCAGTGGAGGCAAGGCGACTGAGGAACTGTTCGGCGTGAGCGAGATGGAACGACTCTTCGCGTTGCGCACGAAGCGAGAGTGCTGCAACCACAGGATCGGTGCACGACTCCAGCGCTTTCCAGCGCAGGTCTTCGGCTCGGTCGTACAGCCAGTGCCGGACCAGCGAATCGCTCCAGTCAGGACACTCGATTTCGGCCAGCCAGCAGCTGCGATACTCGCCCGGCGCGCGCTGCAACGCGAACGCGTCGAGCTGCGATCGGTCGGTTCCCGCGTCATCGAGTAGCAGTTCGTACAAGCCGATCGCGTGGCCGAGTTCGTCCTGGGCAATCGAACAGAACGCCAGATCTTCTTCAAGGAACGGGCCGAGGCCGATCCAGTTCGTGTGGCGGGCACCAATCATGTGCTCGTCGTCGGCGAGGGCGAGTAGATGCTCGCGGGCCGCTGCTGAAAGGCTCATGCTTCGGACTTCCGGTTCTCTTTGCGACGTGCAGCGACGACCGAGCCGTCGTTGTGGCGGTGCGATTTGTGGTCGTTGACAGCCATCGACTCCGGGTCGGCGACCAGCACGTGTCGACGATCGACCAACCACATTTCGGACCCTTCGGCCCGGCGATTGTGTGTCTCGCGGGCATACATCACAGCCATTTCCGAGTCGGCTGCGTCGAGTGAGCCGGCATGGCGGAACTCGTCGCGCCCGGGCTTCTTCAGAAAGACCTCGTACGTGTTCATGATCCAACCCTTCTGTATCGCACCATCTGTGACTGACTTTCCTGACGGCTCATCGCATCGCTGTTTCCGAAACCAACCATCTGTGACTGACTTTCCTGACGGCTCATCGCATCGCTGTTTCCGAAACCAACCATCTGTGACTGACTTTCCTGACGGCTCATCGCATGACTGTTTCCGAAACCAACCATCTGTGACTGACTTTCCTGACGGCTCATCGCATGACCTCGACGGGGTTGCGGCAGCTGTCACACCAGGCGACCGAGCGACATCGGGTGGGGCCAGCAAGGCTTTGGTCGACAACAGCGTCGCTGCCGCAAATCGGGCAGCGCAGGCCACCGTCTTTGCGTCGGAGTACCACCGTGAATTCGTCGGCCAGTGTCGTACGGGCGCGGTCGGTCAGCCGCCCGTTGGTCCATACCGGGCCAGGCAGCCATTCGACGGTGCAGTGCTCCACCTCGGTGAGCGTCAGCACGGCGCGCTTCACGTCGGTCGCGATCATGTCGAGGGCAGGACAGCCACTAAACGTCGGGATGAGGCCGATTGTTGCGACGTCGCCCGACTCCGAAACGGTGACCGACTCGACCAGACCGAGGTCGGCAATCGACACGTCCGGGTACTCCGGATCGTGCACGCTCGCGACGGCGTCGGTCACCGACCGGACAAGGACCTCAACCGAAACGGAAGAAAGAGTGCTCATTGCTCGAGCGCCTCTCGGACCCATGCCGTATCGGCCCAGTTGCCGGCGGCTGTTGCGATTCGTCGCGCCGAGTCAGGCCCACCGTTGCGCATCGTGGCCTTGAGCGGTTCCCAGTCGATCGAGCCGGCCTGCCATTGGCCGTCGGCATCCTGATGCAGCTCATTGTCGGGGATGTCGAAGCCATATCCATGGAGCAGCGGCACGTACTTCTGGACGTAGGCCTGACGGAGTACTTCGTTGCGCTCCGACTTAATTTTCCAACGGATCAGCAGATCGGCGTCACCTGCAGGCGAGTCAGGCCCGAAGAGTTGCACAGCAGGCCACCACCATCTCGTGAGCGCGTCCTGGAACATCTCGCGTTGCGTGTCGGTGCCGGTGGCCAGACGCAGCAGCATCTCTTCACCGTGGCGCATGTGGAAGCCCTCTTCGGCAACGATCCGCTTGAGGACCCGCTTGTACGGCCCATAGGTGCACTCGGCAAACACCGCACGCTGGCTCGCGAACGCTGCAGCATCGACGAGGAACGCAATGGCGACCTGATCGGCCCAGGTGACCGCTTTGTAGTGAAAGACGTTGTGGAATCGTGAGCGGCCGTCGAAGAGTTCCTCGAGCATTTCGGTGCGCGTCTTGACGCCCATGTCGGCAGCCACCATGTAGAGGAGGTGGGCGTGGCCGATCTCGTCCTGCGTCTTCGCGAGGAAGATCTGCTTGAGCCGGAGGCCGGGAGCGTGCGGGATCCAATCGCGCTCGGTCAGCCCACCCATCAGTTCTGAGTTGGCGTGAAACTCGATGAACCTGAAGACCTCGTTCCGGAACTCGTCAGGCATATCGTCTCCCGGCTCGACCATTCCGCCGGCATCGATGAATGCCTGGAAGTCGTCGAGGTCGGACCAGGTCCGCCCGGCTGTCAGTGCGTCAGCAAGGGTGTGCATCAGATGCTCCTATTATCGAGGGTTCGGCTTAACTTGCCGCCTTCGGATCGTGGAACAGATCCGGGTGGTTCGACCGACACGGTCACACCGAGGAGCAGCGACGTGCGCATCTCGGACTTGATCTCGGCGGCGAGATCGTTGTCGGATCGAGCGCTCTCCGAATCGTCTCGCTCGACACGAAGGTGCAACGTATCGAGCGTGCCGTCACGGTCGACAACGAGCTGGAAGTGCGGGCTGACGCCGTCGATGGCAAGCAGTGTGTGCTCGACCTGGCTCGGGTAGACGTTCACGCCACGGATGACGAGCATGTCGTCAGCGCGCCCGACAACGAACGACATGCGAGCATGTGTCCGGCCGCAGACCGCAGGCTCGCGGGTGATCGAGCAGAGGTCACCTGTCCAGTACCGCAGCACAGGGAACGCCTGCTTGGTGAGGCTCGTCAGCACCAAGACGCCAACTTCGCCGTCGGGCAACCGTTCTCCGGTGTCTGGGTCGACGATCTCGGGCAGGAAGTGGTCTTCCATAATCACGAGGCCGTCTCGGTCTGCCGTCTCACACGACACGCCCGGCCCGATCACTTCGGACAAGCCGTAGATGTTGACCGCGATGATGCCGAGACCGGCTTCGATTGCTTCGCGTGTCGCATTCGACCACGGCTCAGCACCGAGGACCCCGACCTGCAGCGAGCAGTCGGGTCCGGCGTCGCCGAGTAGCTCGGCCAAGGTCAGCGCATACGACGGCGTGCAGCAGATCGACTCGGGAGCAAAGTCTTCGAGCAGCATCAGCTGCCGTTCGGTGTTGCCTCCGGAGACCGGGATGACGTTGATGCCTGCTTCCGTGGCACCATCGTGCAACCCAAGCCCGCCGGTGAAGAGGCCATAGCCGTACGCGTTGTGCAGCATCTGGCCGGGCTCGATCCCGGCGCCGCGCAGGCAGCGGGCGACACAGTCGGCCCACACCTGGAGATCGTCGGAGGTGTAGCCAACGACGGTCGGTTTGCCCGTGGTTCCCGAGCTGGCGTGCACTCGAGCGAGCTCATCACGCGGGACGGCGAAAAGGCCAAATGGATAGTTCTCACGCAGGTCGGTCTTACGAAGGAACGGGAACTTCGCCAAATCGTCGAGCGTTGTCGGGTCGGCGACGTCGGCGATGCGCTCTGCCATGACGGGCACGTTGGCCCGCAGACTCGCAATCGTTGACTGCAAGCGTTCGAGCTGGAGCGCTTCGAGCTGCGGGCGCGGCATCGTCTCGATTTCATGCTGGTGAAATCCGGTAGTTGGCATGTCTTCCCCCTGGTTGAGAGTCAGTCTGACAGCTCGGTCAGAGATCGTCAAGGCCTTAATGATCTCCTAAACAGAAGCTCCGGGTCACTCAGCGTTGAGTATTTTCCGAAGCAGACCGGTGAACTGATCGAGCTCCGCTGGCGACAGCGCGGCGAACAACTTGCCCTCTCGCGTGTTCTGTGCCCGATAGGCCGTTCTCAACATCTCGACGCCCGCAGAGGTTGCGCTCACCGAGACGAGCCGACCGTCGTCATGGTCACGCTTGCGACGGGCCAGCCCCTCTTTTTCGAGCGTGGTGACGACACCGGACACAGCGGCTCGGGAGACTCCGGAGAGCCGTGCGATCTCTCGAACTTCCAAGGAGTCGAAGACCCAGACCGTGAACAACACGCGGAATCCGGCGATCGACAATCCGAGTGGCCGATGCACTTCGGATTCGAGGTCGCCGACCACTCGCGCCGAGACGCGGAACAGATCAAACATCGCAGCAAACGTGCCGAGGTCGATGGGGCGCTCGTCGTTGCCGAGTTCAACCACCCGTTCAGCGGCGCGCCGTTCGAAGTTGTCGGGCTCAGTCATTGGGCTCCGTTCCGAGCGCTTCGACAACCGAGCCGCCGAGCGTCAACGTCTGACCCCGGAAGATCGCAATGGTCTCCCCCGCCTCGTTCAGTACATCCACGTCGTGCACGGTGTTGCGCCCACGAATTGCGACAGTCCGGCTGGTGGCGGTCAGCCGGTCGCCTGCGTAGGCCGCCTTGATCCATTCGATTGACGCTGTGGTGGCGAGTGACTTCTCGTCACCCGCGTTCGATGCGTGGCCCATCACCGTGTCGGCGAGGGAGAAGATGATGCCGCCATGGCACGTGCCTAACCCGTTCGTCATCGCGTCGGTCACCGTCATCGATGCAGTGGCAGCTCCGAGTTCGGCACCGGCGATGACGATGCCGAGGCCCTGCGCTACATCGTCTCGCTCGTGCATTGCGGCAGACGCTGCAGTGATCTGACTCATCTGGCGAACCATAGTTTCCCTTGCCGCCGCACAGGCGAGCCCGTGTGAGACAGCGTTGATGGATTCGCTGCTCACCGTCACCCGGCTGCCCCTCCGCTGCGTCCCAGCAAAGCATCGGCTCCTACCGTCATGACATGCACATGGAGATCCTCCCGTTCACCATCGCTGTTCCCGACGCCATCATCGATGACCTGCACACTCGGCTCACCAACACCCGGTGGCCCGAGGCCGAGTTGGTCGATGACTGGAGCCAGGGCGCGCCATTGGCTTATGTCCAAGAGGTGTGCGAGTACTGGGCCAACGGGTACGACTGGCGCACGCGCGAAACAGCGTTGAACCGGTTCGATCAGTTCACCACCGAGATCGACGGCCTCGATCTGCACTTCATCCATCAGCGATCGCCGCACGCCAACGCCACTCCGCTGCTCCTGAGTCACGGATGGCCCGGTTCCATCGTCGAGTTCCACAAGGTGATCGAACCGCTCACCGACCCGACCCGGTTCGGCGGCGACGCTGCCGATGCGTTCCATGTCGTCGCGCCGTCACTGCCCGGCTACGGGTTCTCGGCTAAGCCGACCGAAACCGGCTGGGGCATCGACCGGATCGCTGGCGCTTTCGCCACGTTGATGAGTCGGCTCGGGTACGACAAGTACGTCGCGCAAGGTGGCGACTGGGGCGCCGGCATCACCACCGCGCTCGGGGCGCTCGACCCAACGCACTGCCAAGCGATCCACGTGACGCTCGCCATGGGCGCTCGGCCCAAACTCGACAAGGAACTCACCCCCGAAATGCACCATGCGCTCGAGCGACTGCAGTTCTACCGCGACTGGGACTCGGGCTACTCGAAGCAGCAGGCAACTCGTCCGCAGACGGTGGGCTACGGGCTCGTCGACTCACCGTCGGCGCAGGCCGCCTGGATCATCGAGAAGTTCTGGGCGTGGACTGACAACGACGGGCATCCCGAAGACGTGCTCGACCGCGACGAGATGCTCGACAACATCATGCTGTACTGGATCAACGGCAACGGCGCGTCGTCGGCACGGCTGTACTGGGAGAGCTTCGGGAAGGGCACGCGACACGTCGTCACGATCCCCTCGGGCTTCGCCGTGTTCCCGAAAGAGATTTCCCCGCCGATCCGAGAATGGGTCGCCGACAGCTACACCGACATCGTCCGTTGGCAGCGTTACGACAAGGGTGGACACTTCGCAGCGTTCGAGGTTCCCGAGGTCTTTGTGGCCGAGATCAGGTCCATGTTCCGGCGATATCGTCCGGGATTCTGATTTCTTTCGACCACACATCGACTGAGCCTCCTGCGCACGGTCAAGATCCCGGCAGCGCCAAGGCGGCGTTGTCGTACCGATCGTTCCGCATCATCTTCATCGGGTTGGCGCTGTCCCAAGTCGGCACCTGGATGCAGAACTTCACATTGCCCGCCTACATCCAGGCCCGGACCGATCGTCCGGCACTGGTGGGTGTCACGATCTTCATGCAGCTCGGTCCGCTCCTCCTGCTGTCGATCCCTGCCGGCGTGCTCGCCGACAAGGTCTCAAAGCAGAAGCTGCAGCTCACAATGCAGGCTGCATCGGCAATTCTCACGCTATTCCTTGCGTTCTTCGTGGCTCGCGATGCTGCACTCCTCGCGATCTTCGGAACACAGTTCGCGATCGGTGTTGCGAACGCACTCAACGCTCCGGCGTTTCAGGCGAGCATGCCGTTGCTCGTGCACCGTAAAGACCTGCCCGGTGCGATCAGCCTGAACTCGGCAATGATCAACGGCAGCCGCGTGATGGGCCCCGTCCTTGCTGCAGTGCTCGCATCAGCCGGGATGAGCACCGCACAGATTTTCGTCGTCAACGCCGGGACCTATGTCTTCTTCATCGTGGCGCTGCTCATCGCCCGCATGCCCGACGTTCGTGGCACGTTCCCAGAAGTCGGGTGGCGTCGCTTGCTGACCGGTACGAACATCGTCCGCAACCGCGCCGTGCTCTCGCGACTTCTCGTCGGCATGTTCTTGTTCTCGCTGTTCAGCCTCCCGTTCGTCGGCTTGTTCCCGTCGATTGCGCAACTCAACTTCGGGTTCGATCCGCTCGGCAACTCGTATCGAGGGCTGTATGCCACCTGGGGCTTCGGCGCGTTCTTCGGCGCGATCTCGGTGGGCACCTGGCTCTCTGATATCCGCCGACATACGTTGATCGTCCGCGGCTTCACTGCGTTCGCGATCGCCCTTGGTGTCTTCAGCCAACTCCGAGACGGTGTGTCGCCGTACCCGGTCGGCTTCGTCCTCGGCTTTGCCTACTTCATGACCGCCACGGCGATCACGACCGAACTCCAGTTGAACCTGAAAGACACCGAGCGTGCATCGGTGATGCCGCTGTGGTTCATGGCGTTCGGCGGCACCGTGCCGATCGGCAACCTGGTGTTTGGTGTCGTGATCGAATGGGTCGGCGCACGTGCCGTGCTCGGTTTCGGCGCCGTGTTCGCGCTCTTCCTCGCCTACTGGGTTGACCTCCGCCAGTTCAAACGGAGCGCCTTCCTTCCCGAACAAGATGGCGGCGAGAAGTACACCCCGGTCAACGCCAGCCGCTTCATTTAAACAATTGCGCATGGGGTCAGGCCCCTTTCGCAACTCTGCGAGCAGTTGCGCAGCGCTATCGGACCGCTATCTGAGGAGTTGCGCAACAATCCTCTCGAGGCCTGCTGAACGGCTTGCCTTGACCAGTACAACGTCGCCGGCTCCGAGTGCGCCGATGAGGCCGACCGGATCGTCGGTTGAGCGCACGCCGTACAGGTCGGTGCCGGTGGCGACCAATTGGATGCCGAGCGTTTCTGCGATCCGTGAGACTTCCCGATGTCCTTCGACTTCGTCCTGGAGTTCGCCCATCAGACCGAGGATTGCGATCCGCCGATCAGCACGCATCGCGGCCACTGCTTCGAGGGCCGCTGTCATCGACGTCGGATTCGCGTTGTATGCGTCGTTGATCACCGTTGCACCGCTCGGAGCGGTCGACACTTCCATCCGCATCGCGGACATCTGAGCGTTTGCCAACGCCGCGATTGCAGCGTCGAGTGACACGCCGACCGAACCAGCAACAGCAATCGCCGCAGCAGCGTTCATCGCCATGTGTTTGCCGCTGATCGCCAACTGCACATCGCCACTCCCCCACGGTGTGTCGACCCGGAAGCTTGGTCGGGCCAGATCATCGAGTACAAGGTTGCTGATGCAGATGTCGCCCCCGCCGTTGGCCGCTGTGCCGTAGGTCAGGACCGATGCACCCGTGTGCTTCGCCATGGCAGCAACACGGTCGTCGTCGGCGTTGAGGATTGCTGTGCCCGACTTCGGGAGTGCGGCGACCAGCTCCTGCTTTGCCTTCGCCACACCGTCGATCCCGCCGACGCGTTCGGTGTGTGAGTAGCCGACGGCCGTCACGACGCCGATGTCTGGTCGGGCGACTTCGCACAAGGAGGTGATCTCGCCGAACCCGCGCATCCCCATTTCGAGAACGAGCACCTCGGTGTCATCCGGTGCATTGAGAATCGTCATCGGCAAGCCCTGCTCGTTGTTGAAGCTGCGCTCGTTCGCCGTGGTCTTGCGCTCCGCCGAGCACGCCGCGGAGATCAGGTCCTTCGTCGAGGTTTTGCCGACGCTGCCGGTGACGCCGACCACCGTCGTATCAAGTTGCAGTCGGGCCCAGCCTGCGAGGCGCATCAACGCGACTGCGGTATCGGCAACTTCGATGGACGTGCCGTCTTTGCGCCACGGGTCGGCTTGCGATGTCAAGTGCGCTACAGCGCCGGCTTCACGGGCGGCTCCGATGAACTCGTGACCGTTACGCTCGGCGACGATCGGCACGAACAATTGCCCTGGGATCAACGAGCGGGTATCGAACGATGCCCCATCGAATACGACGTCGGGCCCCAGCAGACGTCCCGATATACCTGCAGCTGCTGATGATGCCTGAATCCTCACGGTCCGGAACGGTACCGTCACGGCCATGCCCGGTGATGAAACAGAACGGATCAATCTGATCGTGTTGTTTGGCGGCCAAAGTGCCGAACACGACGTGTCGTGTACGACGGCTGCGCATGTCTTGGCCGCTGCTGATCCGGCAAAGTACGACATCACGCCAATCGGAATCTCGACCGACGGACAGTGGGCACTCGCCGACGGTGCGCTTGCCGCACTTCGCCGGGGCCCAAACGCGCTCCCTTCACAGCTTGACCCGTCGGGTTCAGATGTCTCGCCGACACCGATGCTTGCGAGCGCCTCCGATGCCCCGGGACAAACGGTTGTCATGCCGCTTCTCCACGGCCCGATGGGCGAAGACGGCACAGTGCAGGGCCTGCTCGAACTCTCTGGCCTCGCGTACGTCGGGGCTGGTGTGCTCGGCTCGGCAGTCGCGATGGACAAGGCAATGGCCAAGCAGGTCTGCACCGCTGCCGGCATTGCGCAGGCTCGCTACCGGGCCTTTGCTGAGCACGAGTTGACGCCTGCCCTCGCCCAAGACATCGCCGACGATCTCGGCCTGCCCGCATTCGTGAAGCCTGCGAACATGGGTTCGTCGATTGGAGTGTCAAAAGCGAGCACCGTCGAAGAACTCCGAGACGCCATCGACCTGGCGCTCAGCTACGACGAGATGATCGTTGTCGAAGAGGCCGTCGTTGGCAAAGAGATCGAGGTCGCTGTGCTCGGCAACACCGATCCGCAGGCCGCGACACCCGGTGAGATCGTGCCTGGCGATGACTTCTACAGCTACGAAGACAAGTACATCAGCGACCGCTCGTACGCGGTGATCCCTGCACCGATCGGCGAGGCGGCACTCGCCGAAGCGAAAGAACTGGCGATCGCGACGTTCCGCACACTGCGGTGCGACGGGCTCGCACGCGTCGATTTCTTCTGGGAAGACCCGAGCACCCAAATCAACGGCAGGCCAGGTCGCGGGTTTTTACTTAACGAGGTGAACACGATGCCCGGCTTCACGCCCATCTCGATGTTCCCAAAAATGTGGATCGCCGATGGTGTCAGCTACCCCGAGATCATCGATCGGCTTGTCGACCTCGCCATCGAGCGGCACGGTCGCCGCCGTCGAAACACCGCTCACTGACTCGCCGGTCAGGCTTGGAGTGCGGCGCGTAGAAACGCACGCAGCTCGTCACGGAGCGATCGCAACCCGGCTGCATCGGCGGTCCAGCCGACCGCACGCAGCACCTCGGGCTCGGTCGCGATACCAGTGATCGTCGCGTACCCGAGTGCCGCAATCAGCCGCGGGTCGCCCGCCCTCAGTCGCCCTGCTGCCATCTCGTCGCCGAGGTAGGCAACGGCGCGGTCGATAAGCGGAGCAATGCGTTCGGCAAGTCGATCGGCTTGCCCATGGCTTAATCGGCTGACCTCACGGACCAATCCGAGCAGCCCAGGTCGGCGCACGGCAGGCCGAAATACCGCCCGAACAACGGCGTCGATCCGATCGAGCGGATCGTCAGGCGCCGACCTGACGGCGGCGTCGATCACGCTGACCAATTCGGCAGCCACCTTGTCGAGAACCCCGTCGACCAGAGCTTCTTTCGAATCAAACCAGTACAGGACCGTCTGTTTGCGTACCCCGACGTCACGCGCTATCTCGTCGAGCGACACGGCAACAACACCACGTACGCCGAACAGGTCGAGCGCCGCATCGAGGATTCGCTCACGAGTCGTTCGATCGGTCACTACCTACCTCCATTGCATCATCATGACATCTCTCTCTACCAATTGGTAGACAATCGTGATAGAACGTCAGACGTGATCGCCGAATCCCTTGCGGGCAAACGTATTGCCATCACCGGCTCGACCGGTTTTGTTGGCACGGCACTCGTCGAGCGCATGTTGCGCTCGGTCCCCGACTGCGAACTTGTTCTGCTCGTCCGCGACGGCAAACGCACTCCTGCCGCCCAGCGGACGCAGAAAGAGATCCTGAAGAACAACGCATTCGACCGGCTCCGCGAGAAGTTCGGTGCCCCTGATTCGAGCGAAACCTTCGCCGAGATGACCGATCGTCGCATCACCACGATCGCCGGTGACGTCAGCCGTGACGGCCTCGACCTCAATGACACCGATCGGGCGACGTTCGCCAACTGCGACACCATCATTCACTCGGCCGCCGCCGTCTCGTTCGACTCGCCACTCAACTCGGCCGTCGAGATCAACCTGCTCGGCCCCGTACGCATCGCCGAGCTGTGCAACGAGATCGGCATCACCCCTCACATTGTTGCGGTGTCCACCTGCTACGTCGCCGGCAACCGCCGCGGCCGGGCGCCAGAAGAACTCGTTAGCGAAGGCCCGTGGGACATCGGCCTTGACTGGCGCAGCGAAGTCGCATCGGCCCGCCGCCTGAAGGGCGACACCGAAGCAATCAGCCGGACACGTGAGAACCTCGAACGATTCCGCAAGGACGCCCGCACCGAACTCGGTGCCGCCGGCGCACCAGCACTCGCCGCAAAAACTGAGCAGCTCCGCGAGCGCTGGGTCCGTGCCGAACTGGTCGACGCCGGCCGGTCGCGTGCCGCCAGCCTCGGCTGGCCCGATGCGTACGCGTACACGAAAGCACTCGGCGAGCAGGCGCTCACCGAGATGAAGGGCGATGTGCCCGTCTCGATCGTCCGACCGTCGATCATCGAGTCGGCATGGGCCGAACCCAATCCCGGCTGGATCCGCGGCTTCCGCATGGCCGAACCGGTCATCATCTCCTTCGCTGGTGGCCTCCTCAAAGAGTTCCCCGGCGTCCCCGAGGGCACCGTTGACGTCATCCCCGTCGACATCGTCGTTGCCGCGATCATCGGCGTCGCTGGCGCAGGGCCCGACAAGGCCCCCAGGATCAGCCAGGTCGCGTCAGGTGGGGTCAACCCCCTGCGATATCGCGCCATGGTCGACTGGACCACCAAGTTCTTCACCGACAATCCGCTGTACGACAAAGACGGCCAGCCGATCATCGTTCCCGAGTGGAAGTTCCCTGGCCGCGGTCGCGTGCAGAAGCAGCTGACGCGAGCCCAGAAGGTGCTGACCACCGCTGAGAAGGCCCTGCAGACGCTTCCCCTGCGTGGCAAGCAAGCCGACTTCGCAGCTGAACTCGAATCAAAGCGGCAAGACATCGAGCGGGCGCTCGAATACGTCGAGCTGTACGGCCTCTACACCGAGTGCGAAGCGATCTACCAGATCGACAACCTGCTCGGCCTCTGGGACACGCTCGATGCTGACGACCAGCGCGACTTCAACTTCGACCCGCGGGTTATTGATTGGGATCACTACGTCAACAACATCCATTTGCCGTCGATCGTCCAGCACGCCCGCGTCAAGTCCACACCGGGCAAGTCAAAGGCGACCGACCGCATGGGCCGGATGCGCAAACAGGTCCTCGACCCGAAGCGTCACGTCGCTGCCTTCGACCTCGAGAACACACTGATTGCATCGAACGTCGTCGAGAGCTACTCGTGGCTGGCCACCCGCCGCCTCGATACGCCCGAGCGCCTCCGCTACGTGTTCCGCACGCTGCTCCAAGCCCCGGGCCTCCTCAAGATCGATCGCCAAGACCGCACTGACTTCCTGCGCCACTTCTACCGTCGGTACGAGAACGCACCGGTCGCTCAGGTTGAAGCCGACGCACGCGAGATGATGACGCAGCTCATCATGGCCAAGAGCTTCCCCGAGGGCCTTCGCCGCGTACGCGAGCACCGCGCTGCCGGCCACCGCACGATCCTGATCACCGGCGCACTGAGCTTCAACGTCGAAGGCCTGCGCCCACTGTTCGACGAGATCTTTGCTGCCGAGATGACCGTCAAGCCCAACGGCACCTACACCGGCGAAATGCCCGTCGTGCCGCCGACCGGCGAGGCCCGAGCACAGCTCCTCACCGACTACTGCGATCGCGAAGGCCTCGACATCGCTGAGTGCGTGGCCTACGCCGATTCCTCGTCCGACCTTCCGCTGTTCGAAGCCGTCGGCTTCCCAGTTGCAGTCAACCCGGAAACTCGGCTTGCCACGATTGCTCGCAAGCGAGGCTGGCTCGTCGAAAACTGGAGCAAGGCATCGGGCTCATCGCAGCCGATCCTGCCGATTGGCAAGTTGATGAGCGAGCGCGAACGAAAGGCATTCGTTTCATGAGGGCACTGCAGGTCCGGCGCAACGTCGCGAAGCTCGGCATGGCCCGGATTGCGTCAGCCGTGTCACCCACCATGGCGGCCAAAATGGGTCCGCTCGACCTGCGCACGATCGACGATCCATCCTGCCCCGGCGGCACAAACGCCACCGGCTGGCATCAGGTCAAGACTCGGCTCGCGGGCATCTGCGGCTCAGACATCTCGCTCGTCGAAGGGCACGCATCGACCTACTTCGAAGACTGGGTCAGCTTTCCGTTCGTCCCCGGCCACGAAGTCGTCGGCGAACTCGAGTCGGGCCAGCGCGTCATTCTCGAACCGGTCTTGGGCCATGCGGCGCGCGGCCTCCCACTTCCCTTCGAGGGCGCCTCACCCGCAGACGGCGACGACTACGCCCACCTCGCTATGGATTCCAACGGTGGAGCACTCGAAGCGGGCATCCAAACCGGCTTCTGCTGTTCGACCGGCGGCGGCTGGGCCCCCTGGTTCTGGGCCCACGAATCGCAGCTCCATCACATCGACGGTTCGATGCCCGACGAACGAGCTGTCCTGGTCGAACCGCTCGCTGGCGGCATTCACGCTGCCCTCCTGAGTCTTCCAAGCCTTGCTGGCATTGAGAATCCTGTTGTCGCCGTCCTCGGTGCTGGCACCATGGGCCTCGCAGCGATTGCTGGCCTCAAGCGCTACGTTCCCGAAGCCCGCATCGTCGTCGGGGCTCGCTACTCGCACCAGCAGGCCTTCGCCAAGGCGCTCGGAGCCGACGTCGTCGTTCCGGACAGCCAACTGCAGAGCGCCGTTCGCCGCCAAGTTGGCGGCATGGTCGTCGGCGGCCAACTCACCTCCGGCGCCCACGTCACGATCGACGCCGTCGGATCGAACTCCTCGGTCGTCGATGCGCTCGCGATGACCAAGCCCCGTGGTCGAGTCGTACTGCTGGGCATGCCCGCCGACGTCACCCTCGACCTCACTGGGCTCTGGCACCGAGAGACCGAGTTGAAGGGCGCCTACACCTACGGCACCGAGACCCTCGCCGACGGCAGCACCGCAAAGACATTTGACCTTGCCGTCGACACCGCCAACCACTTCGAGGCCGAGCGCTTACTCTCGGCCACCTACACGCTCGCCGATCATGTCGACGCCATCGCCCACGCGGCGACCGCCGGCCGACGCGGCGCCGTCAAAATCGCATTCGACCTGCGCACTGGAGATAGCTGATGCCACGCCCCGGATTTGTTCTTGACGTCGATCGCTCGACACCACCCATGCTCTTTTGGCGCGGCGAGAACTTCAGCCTCGAACGCCTGCCTGCCGATCGCAGCCGAGTGATCTACCCGCCCGAGCCACTCGCGGGCATCGAAGATCCTGAGGGCGCAATTCGCAACGCGCTCCTCAACCCGATGGACGCCGACCCGTTGCCGACGCTGCTCAAGCCCGGCATGAAGCTCACCATTTGCTTCGACGACGCATCATTGTCGCTCCCGAAAATGCGCCGGCCTGACACCCGCCAGCGGATCATCGAGGCCGTGCTCGAAATGGCTGCCGAGGCTGGTGTCGACGACGTCCACCTGATCGCGGCACTCGGCCTGCACCGTCGGATGCACGACTACGAACTCAAGCACGTGCTTGGCGATCGTATCTTCGATGCGTTTCACCCACGTGGCACGCTGTACCAGCACGACGCTGAGGACTACGACAACCTCACCGTGATCGGTGAGACCGAAGAGGGCGAAGTCCTCGAGATCAACAAGCGCGTCGCCGAGTCCGACCTCGTTGTCTACGCCAACGTCAACCAGGTCGCCATGGACGGCGGTTGGAAGTCGATCACCACTGGCGTCGCCTCATACCGGTGCCTGAGCTTCCACCACAATCCGAAGACGCTGCAAAACACACGCAGCCTCATGGACCGCCACCACAGCGCACTACACAAGAGCCTGTGGCGGATGGGTGAGGTCTTGCGCGAGAGTGGTCCGCAGATCTTCACGGTTGAGACCACGCTCAACACAAACACGTTCCCGAAGCCGTTCGACTTCCTCGCCAAACGCGAGTGGGAGTGGAACGCCAAGGACCGCGCCACGTATCTCGCCACGCAGAAGTCGCTGAGTGCGATGCCCGTGAAGGCGCGTCGCAAAATCATGCACTCAATCGAGTCGCCATACGAGATGACCTCGGTACAGGCCGGGTTCACCCCGACCGTGCACGAAGAAACGCTGCAGCACGTGTACGCCCAGCACCTCGTCGAAGTCGAGGGTCAAACCGACATTTTGACCATGGGCATCCCCTACATCTGCCCCTACAACCCCGAGGGCGTCATGAATCCGATCCTCGTGATGTGTATGGGCCTCGGCTACCTGTTCAACATGTACCGGGGCAAGCCGCTCGTGCGTGAGGGCGGCGTCATCATCATGACGCACCCGACGTACCGCGACTTCAACCCCGTCCATCACCCGAGCTACATCGACTTCTTCGAAGAAGTGCTCACCGACACGACCGACCCAGCCGTGATGAGCGAAAAGTGGGAGAAGAAGTACGCCGAAGACGAGTGGTACCGCCACTTGTACCGCACCGGCAACGCCTACCACGGCGTCCACCCGTTCTACGCCTGGTACTGGGGCGCACACGGCCAGCAACACGCCGGCAAGGTCATCATCGTCGGCGGTGATGCCCCGACCGTTCGTCGTCTCGGCTTCACGCCGGCATCGACAATGAACGATGCCTTCGAGATCGCCAGCGACGTCGTTGGCCGTGCCCCGACGGTGACCCACCTCCACGTTCCGTCTGTCCTCGTCGCTGACGTCAAGTAAGGCGCGACGGTCTCTGAGATGGCGAATCCCTATATGAAGCGGGCGCAGAAGCTCGCCGGCAAGGCGGAAAGCGCCGTACGCCAAGCGACGACGCCCTTGCGGAACTTCGGGTTCCCGTTCCGAGCTCCCACGGTGCCGCGCGGGGTGGAAGTACCTCCCGAGGCGTCCGGCCTGGGTGCGCACTACAACACCGACTGGGCACGTCGTCCTCTTGCCTCCAGCATTCGCGGCGTGATCACCGAGGGGCCGATGCGCCTCGCTGCTCGCATCCTGACCAACCCTGAGGTCACCGGAGTCGACCGGCTCGCGTCCCTGCAGCGGCTGGAAACTCCGCCACCCGTGATCTTCGCTCCGACGCACCACAGCCACTTGGACACCGGCCTGATGATCCGGTCGATTCCGCTCGTGTGGCGACGCGACCTCGTCGTTGCTGCCGCCGCCGACTACTTCTTCAACAAGAAGTGGAAAGCCATTATCTCGGCACTCGCGCTCAACGCTGTGCCAATCGATCGTGAAGTCACGGGGCGCAAGTCCAGCGACATGCTTGTGAAACTCATGGACAAGGGCAGCAGCCTCATCATCTACCCAGAAGGTGGGCGCTCCCCCGACGGCTGGGGCCAAGACTTCAAGGGCGGCGCTGCCTACCTGTCATCGAAGACCGGTGCACCGGTGGTGCCCGTGTTCATCGATGGCACCGGCTCGATCTTCGGCAAAGGCATGAAACGTCCAAAGCCGGGCAGCACCAAGGTCGTCTTCGGCGCACCGATGTGGCCCGAAGAGGGCGAGTCAACCCGTCGGTTTAATGCCCGCATCGAAGCCGAAGCAACAGTGCTCGGCGACGAAGCGCTCACCGACTATTGGTCGGCCCGCAGCCGCGCTGCCCGCGGTGAAAGCCCGTCGCTCACGGGCCCCGAGCACACCAGCTGGCGCCGTGACTGGGATCTTGCCGATCGTCGCAAGTTGGGCGCCGCAGGCAAACGCCGCCGAGCCAAGCGCTCCTGGCCCGACTTGGGCTAGACAACGCAGCGCCGGTTTGCCCCGCTCTTTATCGGAGCATCTTTGAAGAGAGTCGCTTTCGCGCCAGGATCAGTTCTTGACAGTTGCCTGGAACAGGTACCCGTTTAATACCTCTTGGAGTTGTGAGGCGTTGTTGTCGTCGCTGTCGGCAAGAGTGACGGTGACGTTCATCCCGCGCGGCCCACCGGCTGCGACGACTACGTCTCCCGTCAGATGCCGTTCGGCGAGGATTTTTTGGACGGTGCGCTTGACGGTGTCTTCGCGCAGGGACGGCTTGAAGATCTTGCCGACGGCGGTCATCGGGATTGCGTCGATGATCCTGATCTCTTTGGGCCAGGCTGGCCGTTCACCAATTTCGGCTTCAGCGAAGGCACGCAGCTCCTCCTCAGTGACGGCGACGCCAGGGACCAGTTGCACGTAGCAGACCGGCAATTCCCCGGCATAGGAATCAGGCATCCCGACCGCGGCGGCGACAGCGACGGCCGGGTGACGTTGCAGAGCGTTCTCGATCATCAACGGGTCGATGTTGTGGGCGCTGCGGATGATCAGGTCTTTCGATCGACCGGCGATGTAGACCCTGCCGTCAGCATCGGTATACGCGAGATCTCCACTGTTCAGTTCTCCGTCGACAAATGTCCCGACGTTCTGAGTCTTGTTGCGGTAGCCGGGTGACACGGTTGGACCCCCGACCGTCAGCACTCCGACTTCCCCCACGTCGCAGGGGTCACCGAGTGATCCATCGTCGGTGAGACGACGAACGGTGACTGTCGTGTACGGGAAACGGAGGCCGACCGAGCCGGAACCTCCCTCGCCCTCAAACGGATTGCAGGAAATGATGCCCGACGCCTCGGTCATCCCGTAGATCTCGTTGAGCCTCGTCCCGGTGACGGCCTCGAACTTCTCGCGCACTGCAACGGGGAGCGACGCTGCGCCAGTCAGACCACCTCGCAGCGAGCTGATGTCGGCCCCACCGAGAGGTACATCGGAAATCGCGCCGATCGCAGTGGGCACCGCAAAGGCAAGCGTGACCCCGTAGCGCTCGCAGATCCGCCAGAAATTCGTCACCATCTCCGGGTTCCTCATCCCCGACGGCGACATCAGCACGATTTCGGACCCGGCCAGGAACATGCTGATACCCAGCAGGATGGTGCCAGCCACATGAAACATCGGCGACGTACCGGTCAGTACGTCGTCGGGCCCGAGGTTCATCAGCGCAGCACTGCCGAAGCCCGCCGTCAGCTGGCCGTTGTGGCTGTGCGCAGCAAGCTTCGGGACACCGGTCGTCCCACCGGTGTGGAAATAGGCAGCGACATCATCGCCGTGACCTCGGGAGTCGAAGACCAGGCGGTCCGCAGGTTGATCGCCAATTGCATCGAAGTAGTCGACGACGCCCTCAACAGGTGCCGTGCCGGGCGGGGCAACCCGCACCAACGTCAGCCCAGGCATCAGGCGCTGCAACTCGAGCGACTTCTCCCAGATGTCGAGCTGCGGGTGCGGCCCCAACGTCACCAGCACTTTCGCTTCAGACGCTTCCAGGAGACCTCGGATGTGGTCGGGCTGCAGAAGAAAGTTGATCGGTACGGCAGAGCCAACGGTCTCAGCCGCCCACAGGACAGCGTGCGTCTCGATGAGCGTTGGCAGCATGAACGCCACGCCGGGTCGTACACCGCCGAGACCAGACAACAAGTTGGCAGTCTGGCGGACAAGCCCCAACAGCTCCGGATAACTCACGCGGCGGGGATGCTCGTCATCGTCTCCCGTCATCACCATCGTCAGCGCGATCCGATCACTGTGCACCTCCGCCGCTCGGACCAGAACGTCGTACACGCTGTCACCAGGCAGCCGCTGCCGGAGAGGCATCTCCGATTCGAACCGTTCCACGTCCGACAACGTCCGCAACGGACTCTCGAGCCAACTCGTCACTACAGATCTCCTCGGTCATGGGGCAGTCGTCGATCGCTGTCCGCGACGAATGGCCATAGGTATAGCTCGCGGCGTTTCATGAAGTCCGACCGCAAGACATACCCACTGCGGGCGACCGACTTGTCAAACCTCGTGGACCGAGCGTCAGCCTGCATGGATGGCAATGGCTGGCTCGTCTCCCAACATGCGTCGAGTCACCAGGTATCGATGTTGGGGCGGTCTCCGCGTGCTGGTGGTGCGGCGGCGAGCAACGTCGAGAGCCAACGGCGCGAATCGGCCGGGTCGATGACATCGTCGATCTCGAAGTGCGTTGCCACACTCAGCGCCTTGCCATGCTCATACATCCGGTCGACCATCTCGGTGAACAATGCATCGCGCTCGGCATCAGATGCCACCGCAGCCAATTCCTTGCTGTAGCCGAGCCGGACAGCTCCCTCGAGGCCCATGCCGCCGAACTCACCAGTCGGCCACGACAGGCAGGCGAGCGGCGCCTTCGTGGAGCCACCCATCATTGCCTGCGCCCCGAGGCCGTACGCCTTGCGCGTGACGATCGTGATCATTGGAACCGAGACGTTGGCCCCGGTGACGAACAGGCGCGAACAGTGCCGCACCAGCGCGCTGGCCTCGACGTCTGGACCAACCATCATCCCGGGGGTGTCGCACAGGGTGATGATCGGAAGGCCGTGCGCATCGCACAGCTGCATGAATCGTGCTGCCTTGTCGGCCCCGTCGGAATCGATTGCCCCAGCCAGATGGTGGGGATTGTTCGCCACGATGCCGACGGGTCGACCTTCGAGCCGAGCGAATGCCGTGACCATACCCAACCCAAAGTCGCGTCGGAGCTCAGTGATCGAGTCGATGTCGAACAGTCCGTCGATGACGGTACGGATGTCGTAGGCGCGTAGCCGATCGAGCGGCACGACATCGCGGAGCGCCGTTTGATCGGGTGCTTCCCACTTCTGAATCGTGCCCTGGAAGTAGCCGACGCACCGCTTCGCGATCGCCGTTGCCTCCGCTTCATCAGCCGCCACAATGTCAACGACACCGTTCGCGCGCTGCACTTCGATCGGACCGATTTCGGTCGGTTCGAACACGCCGAGCCCGCCACCTTCGATCATCGCGGGGCCACCCATGCCGATGTTCGAGTCTTCGGTTGCGATGACGATGTCGCAGCAGCCAAGGATGGCAGCATTGCCGGCAAAGCAGTAGCCAGCATTGACGCCGATGAGGGGCACCGTGCCGGAAAGCTGTGCGAACCACAGGAATGCCAGGCAGTCGAGGCCGCTCACGCCGATGCCGTCGGTGTCGCCCGGCCGACCGCCGCCACCTTCGGTGAAGAAGACCAATGGAATGCGCAGTTGCTCAGCGAGTTCGAACAGCCGGTCTTTCTTGCGATGGTTCTGCGTGCCCTGCGTACCGGCTAGCACGGTGTAGTCGTACGACACAGCAATCGCCTTACGCGTCCGTTCGTCAGCGAAGAGATCTCCATTGATATCGCCGATGCCACCGACCAACCCGTCGGCGGGCGTTTTGGCGATCAGGTCGGCTACGTCGCGCCGTCGCCGCTGCGCAGCGATCACCAGTGGGCCGTACTCGATAAACGAACCCTCGTCGACGAGGTCAGCAACGTTCTCACGTGCTGTTCTCCGGTTGCGTCGGCGACGCTTCTCAACGGCGTCGGGCCGAGCTGCGTCGAGCCCACCCACATGCCGTTCGATCACTTCGGCCAGATCGGGCCGGTCGAGCCCCTGCGGCAGCGACGCTGCCGCGGAGACGTCGGGAGGCGGCAGGACATCACCCGCGGCGGCAGCAATCGGGGGGCCGAGTGTGACGAGCACGTCGCCGGGCGACACCGTCGACCCTTCAGCCGCAACCACGGCCTCGACAACACCGTCGACCGGAGCCACGACTTCGTGGTGCATCTTCATCGACTCGACGAGCGCCACCACGCCCCCGGCTCGTACTGGGTCACCTGCTCCGACGAGCAACGCCACCAATGTTCCTTGCAACTCCGTCGACACCTCAACACTCATGCAGAGTGTCTAACCGAGACCACCCACCCCGATCGAAGCAGCCGGTCCGGCGCCACTCGAGTCAGATCGAGTCAGATCGCGGGAGTGCGCTGGAACGAGGTGATTGATTTATCGCCCATGACCAGTTCGGCTGCCACTGCGGCGAACAGGGCGGGCACGATGAAGCCTGGCTGTCCTGTCGTTTCGGCAACGAACATCACGGCCGCAAGTGGAACTCGATAGCCGGCGCCGAGGAACGCTGCCACGCCGAGCAGCACATAGAGCGTCGGGTCGAGCGGGTTGACGATGTCGCCGACACCACGACCGACGATGGCGCCACCGACGACGAGCGGGATAAACACACCACCGACGCCGCCGCCCGCCAAGGTTGTTGCAGTAGCCATACATCGAATGAAGAAGATGGCGACGAGTAGCCAGACAGAGTGCGACTCAGCCAGCCAACCGAAGACCTCGTAGCCCGAGCCAAGCGTGAGGCTCTCGCCGGTGAGCCCCCGAGTGATCACGAACAGCACGGCCAAAGTGGTGCTGGTGATCATAAGGCGCGTGACGATCGGCCGCAGCGTGAATGCCTTGGCCAGCCGAATCAGGCGGGAGAACGCACGGGCGCCCAGTGCGCAGCCGATCCCAATGAGCACAGCACCAGCGAGGTCCTTATATTGGAACGCGACAGCACGGTCGGAATCGAACGAGAAGATCGGGCTCGTGCTACTGAAGGCCACGAACACGAGGTAGCCGGATGCTGATGCCACGAGGGCGGGCAGGAGCATGCGGCGCGCCATCTGATCCCGGAATGGAACTTCGAGGGCAAAGATTGCTCCGGTTGCGGGCGCCTTAAAGATCGCCGCCACACCGGCCGCAGCACCAGCAACCAGCAACGTTCGATAGTCGGCGCCACGGAAGGCAGCTGGAACCCGTCGCTGGATGAAGGCGCCTATTGCAGAGCCGCCGTACATCGATGGGCCTTCCAGCCCCATTGCGCCACCCATGCCGAGCGTCGTAAATGCCGCGGCGATACGACCAATGAACGCTCGCGGACGAAGTGGATACTCGGGGTCGTGGAATGCGCGGAGGTATTCGTCGGATGTGGCAGGCGTTGCACCCTTACCGATCGTCCTCAAGATGATCGCCGATGCCACGAGGCCGATCCCCGGCGCGATCGCTGCAAACCACAGCGGGCCGTGCACCACACGATCGAGTGCGACCTCGGCGACGAAGAACTCGAAGAACCGAACACCCAGCCCAGTGATTGCTCCAGTGATGGCTGCAAGCAACACGACTTCTCGAGAACGGCGAACGAGGTCACGGAACTCACCAGAAGCGATATCGAAAGTGGCCGGGCGAAGACTCTTCATCACTCTCTGACCCCACACAGTGTCGAAGTCTACGCCTCACCACCAACTTCTTCGGGGCGCGCCCACGGTTGGAGCGACCCTCCGATGGCACCGCTATTCCAATGAGGCGGTGTGGGCTGCTTCGGATTCGTGCAAACGACGAGCGCGTTCTGCCAGTAACGGAACCATCACGACCACGGTGTTCGGTCGCTCCCGCAGACGTGTGGTCAGCGCCAGCGTGCTCTGGTTGTGCAGCAGGTTGTCGAAGACATGCGCCTCGACATAATCCGGCATCACCACCGTGACCATCGCGTCCGGATGACGCCGTTCGATCTGGTCGATGTATCGGAACACCGGCCCGTTCAATTCGCGGTACGGGGATGGCTGGATGACGAGGGGCGCTCCGAGGTTCAGCGCGTCTCACGCGTCGCGGACCGCCGATCCTCCGCTGCTTTGGCCGGCGTGGATCGTCTGAGCCGCTCATGCTTTTCGGCGAATGTGGCGAGTGGGCGCCCGAGGAGTCGCCCCTCAAAGGTCGAGTAGTGGCGGGTCATGACAAGTGAGCGTGTGGGGATTTTCGACCCAGCGAGCAAACCACAGGCGAAACCGCGCACGAGACGGACGCTCACATCAAATCAAGAGGTGGGACCGGACTGCGCCTGACCCTGACCCTGACCCTTCGAATGGGTCAACTGGGGTGGCAGTGACTCCTCTCCGGAAGTAGACAGCGATGACCAGTGCGCTGATGGCCATCACGAATCCTTCTGCAACGAGTGACTGCGGGGCAATCGTCTCGCTCCAGTTACCTATGTCATCCATCGATCCGGGCAGGCCGACGGGCGTCAGTTGGGGGTGATGCTGGTGTTCGTGCTGGTGTTCGTGCTGGTGTTCATGGGGAGGGAGGGAGGGAGGGAGGGAGGGAGGGAGGGAGGGAGGGAGGGGAGAGGGAGAGGGAGGGGAGTTCGTTTCGATTTCTTACTGAACCATTTGCGAACTGATGTTTCGCTGAAGATCGCTGAAGGCTTCTTCAGCTTGATGCTGCGAGGGTGACAAGATGCGAGTGCTGGTAGTCGAGGACGAAGTGCGTCAGGCCGCCCCTGTCCAGCGGGGCCTCGAAGCAGAATGGTTTGCGGTCGACGTTGCGACGAATGACGTCGACGGTCTCTTCTCTGGATGGCCACCGAGCAGAGCTATGACGTGATCGTGCTCGACGTGATGCTGCCGGGGTTGAACGGATACCGAGTGTGCGCCGAGCTACGCGCACGCAGGGTCGCAACGCCGATCCTGATGCTCATCGCAAAAGACGGTGAGTTCGACGAAGCTGAAGCACTCGACACCGGTGCCGACGATTTCTTGTCGAAGCCGTTTTCCTCTGTCGTTCTCGTGGCCCGGTTGCGTGCGTTGATCCGGCGCGGCGGAAGCAACCGCGCCCCGCTGCTCGTCGTCGGCGATCTCGCCGTCGACGTTGCGGGCCGGTCATGCACAATGGCCGGAACCCCAATCGCGTTGACGCCGCGGGAATTCGCAATTATCGAGTACTTGCTCGTCCACCAAGGCGAGGTCGTTGCCAAAAGCGACATCGTGAGCCATGTCTGGGATTCGGCGTTCGACGGCCACGACAACGTCATCGAAACGATTCGCAGTGGCGGATATCGGATCCGTGCTCATGTCTGACAGACACAAAGGCTCGCTCCGGTTACGGATCACTGCGGGAGCGACCGCAATCGTGCTGTTCGCGCTGTTGGTCACCGGACTCGCAGTGTCCGGATTGCTCCGCCGATCAATGCGAGCACTGAAGACCTGTTGATGACGCGGGTCTCTGCTGTGACCGAGGTCGCAGCTACCCGTCACGATCTACGCCATCACCGCACTCGACGTCGCAGCAGCAGCGCGGAACTACCTCCAGGTGTGTTTGCTGATCGCCCTGTCAGGGGTCGGGCTGCTGACAGGGGCGGTGGTCTACTGGGTTGTCGGCCGATCACACCGGCCGGTCGAAGAGATGGGCCAACAAGTCGAACGTGTCTCCGCCGACGAACGACGAGCGCGTGAGTCCAACGGATCGCGACGATGAGCTTTCTCGGCTGGGCGGCATGCTCAACAGTTTGCTTGGCCGACTCGAAGAGGCATCGGACCAGCAACAACTGTTCGCTGCAAACGCCTCGCACGAACTCCGCAGCCCGTTCTCTGCGATGCGCACCGATCTGGAGGTCGGTCTGGCGTACCCGGACCGGACAGATTGGGAACGGACCGCCAAAGATGCACTCATTGAGATCGAACGTCTCGAGCAAATGACATGGTGCTCCTCATGTGCGATGAAGATCATGCTTGTATCCCGATCGACCAGGACAGTGCCGTGCAGGTCGTGAGGAATCTTCTCGACAACGCAGAGCGCCACGCGACGTCTTCGGTGACAGTCAGCCTCGACCGTTCCGGCGAAACGATTGAGCTCCGGGTGGACAACGACGGATCCCCGATCGCCACCGAAGACAGAGAACGCGTCTTCCAGCCCTTCCTTCGCCTCGACGAGGCTCGCTCACTCGAAGCCGGCGGCTCCGGCCTTGGCCTCGCCATTGTCCGAACTATCGTCACCTCCGCCGGCGGCGAGATTCACGTCGACGATCGTGACGGATTCACCCGCTTCGTCACGATATTCCCGACGGTCAGTGAACAGTTCAGCCCAGTGCGAGCAACTCGGTGAAGTACGGGATCGTCTTCCCAAGGCCCTCTCGGAGCTGAATCGTGGGCTCCCAGCCGAGGTGCAGCTTGGCCAACGTGATGTCAGGCTGACGCTGCTTCGGGTCGTCGCTTGGCAACGCCTCGTGGATGAGACCACCACGCGAATCCGTCAGTTCGACGATGATCTCAGCCAATTCCAACATGGTGAACTCGCCGGGGTTGCCAATGTTGATCGGGCCGGTCTGATCGCTGTCGAGCAATGCGAGGAAGCCGCAGATCTCATCAGCGACGTAGCAGAAGCTCCGCGTCTGGTTGCCGTCGCCGTAGATGGTCAGCGGCTCGCCGCGCAGCGCCTGGACGATGAAGTTCGACACAACACGACCATCGTCGGCCTGCATGCGCGGGCCGTAGGTGTTGAAGATGCGCACAATCTTGACGTCGACGTCTTTCGAACGGTGATATGCCATGGTCAGCGCCTCAGAAAACCGCTTGGCTTCGTCGTACATCGACCGCTCACCGATCGAGTTGACGTGGCCCCAGTAGGTCTCCGGCTGAGGGTGGACCAACGGATCGCCATACACCTCGCTCGTCGACGCCATGAAGAACTTGGCATCGTTGCGGTATGCGAGTTCAAGGAGGTTGCGCGTGCCGATGCTGCCAACATCGAGGGTCTCGATGGGCAACGCGTAGTAGTCCTTGGGCGAGGCAGGGCTCGCGAGGTTCATCACGGCGTCGACAGGTCCGTCGACATCGCACGACGCGACGACATCACCCTCCACCAGGGTGAACGCCGGGTTGCCAACGAGGTGTGCGACGTTGGCGTGTCGGCCCGTCACGAAGTTGTCGAGGCAAACGACCTCGTCGCCACGAGCAATCAATGCGTCAGTCAGATGCGAACCCAGGAATCCAGCGCCACCGGCGACGACGACGCGCATTAGCGGCGGCCGACGCCGTCGTAGCCGAGGCCAGCATTCTTGACGTCAGCAGGGTCGAACAGGTTGCGCATGTCGACCATTGTGGTCCCTGCACGTGCCCGCTGTGCGACGTTCGAGAGATCAACCGTGGCGAATTCGGGCCACTCGGTGAACACACAAATCACGTCGGCTCCGTCAGCGATGTCGATCAGTTCTGACGTCAGCTCGATGCCAGCCAGTGCAAGCTCCTGGTGGGGCGACAGTTCGCCGCACGTGGTCGGGTCGAATGCCCGAACGTGTGCTCCGGAGCGGCGGAGTTCAGCGATGATTGCCATTGCTGGCGATTCACGGAGGTCGTCGGTTCCAGCCTTGAACGTCAGACCCATTGCTCCGACCGTCACTCCTGTCAGGTTCGAATGGTGCCGACCAACGGCCCGTGCGACCTTGTCGATCATCCGGGCACGCTGTTCGTCGTTGACTTCGACCACTCCCTTCATCATCGAAAAGTTGTAGCCGTGGTCTTCGGCAATTTTGACCAATGCCCGCGAGTCCTTGGGGAAGCAGGAACCACCCCAGCCGGGGCCAGGCTTGAGGAACTGACGGCCAATGCGCTCATCCGAACCAATCCCCTCGACGACAGCCACAACGTCTGCACCGACGGCTTCGCACATGGCTGCGACAGCGTTGACGAAGGAGATCTTCATCGCCAAGAAGCCATTGGCGGCGTATTTGATCGTTTCGGCAGATGCCGGGTCGGTGATGATGATCGGGGTATCGATGCTGTCGTAAAGCTGCGCAACTTTCTCGGCTGCTGCGCGGTTCGCTGATCCAATGACCACGCGGTCGGGTTGCAAAAAGTCTCCGACGGCGGTGCCTTCACGGAGGAACTCCGGGTTCGACACAACGAACACGTCGTCACGCTGGAGCACGGCTTCGACCGCGAGCGTCGAGCCCACGGGGACCGTCGACTTGTTGACCACGACAGCACCAGGTTTGAGCACCGACGCGATCTGCGCGGCAGCTGTTTCGATGTACGACAGGTCGGCGCTGCCATCTTCGCTCTGCGGCGTCGGAACGCACAGGAACACGATGTCGGCGTCTGCTGCAGCAGCAGCTGCACCCAGGACGAACTCGAGTCGCCCGGCAGACCGGGCATCGCGAACGATCTGCTCGAGGCCATCTTCGACGATCGGGATGTGGCCGTCGTTCAGAAGGTCAACTTTGCGTTGGTCGATGTCGCCGCAGACGACATGGTGACCAATGTGGGCAAAGCACGCCCCAGTGGTCAACCCGACGTAGCCCGTCCCGACGACGCCGAGGCGGATTGATGTAGCTGACATGGGTGTGAAACCTTCGGTGATGATGTCGGACACGTTGACGCCTCAGAACCTATCGGCGGTTCGTCACAGCTCTTGATGACCGCGACCGCGGCCAACCTCAGTTGCGGGGAACCTCGTTCCACGGACCGGCCTTGTCGACACGGGGTTCGCCCGGCAGGCCAAGAACCTGCTCGCCCAAGATGTTTCGCATGATCTCAGACGTTCCGCCCTCGATCGAGTTCGCCCGGACCCGCAGGAAGGCGTAACGCAGGCCGTTTTCGGCGCCGCTTGCAACTGATTCTTCCGGGCGACGGAACGTGTAGTCGAAGTCGACCAATGCGTCGGCGCCGAGCAAGTTCATGCAGAAGTCGTACAGACCCTTATTGAGTTCGGAGTATGCGAGCTTCGCAATCGACATTTCCGGACCAGGGTTACCCGACGTAGCGTTCTGGCTTGCACGCATATTGGTAAGTCGCCCGACCTCGGCCTGAACCCAGAAATGCATGAGCCGATCCTTGGTTGCTGCGTCCTTGCGTGACTCATCCATTGCCTCCCAGACCTGGACAGCGTCGTTGGCTGCACCACCGCGCCGCGGCGCACCGCCGCCACCTCCACCGATCGCGCTGCGCTCGTTCATCAGGGTAGTCAGGCTGGCCCGCCAGCCTTCGCCGACAGCACCCACGCGGCACGAATCCGGCACACGGACGTCGGTCATGTAGACCTCGTTGAACTCGGCCTCGCCGGTGATCTGGCGGAGCGGTCGGACTTCGACACCGGCGGCATGCATGTCGAGTGCGAAATACGTCATGCCCTTGTGCTTCGGGGCCTCGGGATCGGTCCGGGTCACGAGCATCCCGAAGTCGGCGATGTGCGCAAGCGTGTTCCACACCTTCTGCCCGTTGACGATCCACTCGTCACCGTCGCGCTCGGCTCGGCAGCCCAGGCCGGCGAAGTCGGAACCGGCACCTGGCTCGGAGAACAGCTGACACCATCGCTCTTCGCCGGTGAACATCGGACGCAAGAAGCGTTCCTTCACCGAGTCATCGGCGTGCGTGGCAATCGTGGGGCCAGCGAGGTTCATGAAAAAGGTGCTCGGATCGGTCGGCTTGGCACCGGCTGCCTTGACGCGCCGTTCGACGACGCGGTTCAGCTCTGGGCGAAGACCCATTCCGCCGTCGCCTTTGGCGAAATGGACCCATGCCAAGCCAGCATCGAAGCGTGCTCCGCGGAACGCTACGTCGTCCATCTGCGAGGGATCGTGCTGAGCGAGCAGCGTGTCGAGCGCGTCGTTGACCAGTTGCGTCTCGTGATCGGTCGAGATCGAACTCGGGGCGGTGTCAGTGACAGTCATCTGCAGAGTTTCGCAGACCAGCATGATCGCACCGAAGTTCGAGCGTTCGACGTTCGTCACGCTCACGACTCCGCCCGGCTGAGCATCCCTGTTTCTCTATGCCGTTGCTAGGTACGTTCGGGTGTTGTGTTGCACTTTATTGTTTCCCTGGAACTCGCCGACGACAGCGCCGCGGCGCTGAGTGACGCCTGTGGCCTTGAGCCGAGGTTCGTCTGCGAGCGGGTGTTCGAAGCCACGGGCGGTAATGAAGCATTGACTCAGATCGCCGACTGGTTGATCGGGCGCCCACTTTCGGTTCTGGCAATCGTCCTCGTCGCGTGGATTGCCACACGGATAGCCCAGCGCTACGTTCGCAGGCTCGTCAAACGCATCGTGGCGCCCGATCGCGACGCGACAGTTCGACGGCTGGCCAAGATCGGCATCGATAATCCGGCGTCGTTCATTGGCACCGAACCAGTCCCCCGGCGTGATGCTCGGGCAACGTCGATCTCCGATGTGGTGGGAAGCACGATCACCGTGGTGATCTGGGTCGTTGCCTTCATCTTGATCATCGGTGAGTTCGGCTTCGACCTTGGACCGTTCATTGCTGGCGCCGGGATCGCTGGCGTGGCGCTCGGCTTTGGCGCGCAGAGCTTGGTCAAGGATTGCATTTCCGGGTTGTTCATGCTGGTCGAAGATCAGTACGGCATCGGCGACATCGTGGACCTCGGCGAAGCAATCGGTGAGGTCGAACAGGTGACACTGAGGACGACCGTGTTACGCGGCCTCGATGGAACGGTCTGGCATGTGCCGAACGGCGAGGTGCAGCGAGTGGGCAATAAGTCGCAACTCTGGTCGGTTGCGCTCGTCGACATCGACGTGGCCTACGACAGCGATCTCGCCGCAGCGAAGAATCTGATGCTCTCGACAGCCACCGAGGTCTGCACCTCAGAGGAATGGTCGCCGGATGTCCTCGACGAGCCCATCGTCCTCGGCGTCGAGACCCTCGGTGCCGACGGCATCACACTCCGCATGATCGTCAAGACGTCGCCTGGCTCGCAATGGGCGCTGCAACGCGAACTCCGTGAGGCGTTGAAGGCCAGCTACGACAGCGCTGGGATCGAGATCCCGTTCCCGCAACGCACCGTCTGGGTCCGGGGCGACACCACCGGCCTCGGCCAGCCTGCGCCAACCGGACCCTGATGACTCGCGATCAGTCGTCCGGGCTGAGACCAGACAATGTTCCAGCGGGTGTCACAATGTTGCGATGTTGATCGGCATGGCGGGCCTGAGTTGGGACGCATTCGCTGCCGCACCCAGCACCACGGGGCTCGTCATCAGCGCACTGCTCCTGGGGATCGGCGCTGGAACACTTTGGTACGGCGAGCAACGAGTCGCCCCCGAGCGTCCGCGGCCTGCAGGAGCATCTGGTGCACTGCGCCGCGAGTCCCCTGCCGTTGTCAACATGCTGACGAATGATGCAACGCTGACCGCATCGGGCTTTCGGGCCACAGTGATCGACCTTGCTGCGCGTGGGTGGCTCCGTCTCCTCCCACCGCTCGATGACGATGACGACGATCTCGGACGTGTCCGTCCCGCTGCAACGGCGTACGAGGGTGATGCATTGCTCCCGCACGAACGCCTGGTGCTCCAACATGTGATGGCACGATTCACCACCGATCGAGCAATTCCGGCACGATTCCTTGCGGTCGACATCAAGGGTTCCTGGTGGCGCCGTTTCCGATCCTTGGTGACCAACGACGCACGGAGCGCCGGCCTCGTCACTCGACGTTGGCCCATCTGGCTGCTGGCCATCCCTGGCGCCATCGTCCTCCTCAGTGCGTTGGTGTGGTGGAGTTCCCGTGGCGGCAACGCCGAGGTCGCTGTGGTCGACTCGGTCGAACGTCGCCTGTGGGCAGTTGCGATCCTGGTCGCGATCGTCGCCCTCGGCTGCCGGGTCGTTCGCCATGCCATCGAACGTCCGCTGACGCACACCGCAGCCGGCCTTGCAGCAACGCAACAATGGTTAGCTGTTCGACAACGACTCATTGAGGGCGACTTTGGACAGATGGCTGCAAGCTCAGTCGAAATCGGCGACCGCCGCCTGGCCTACGCATCCGCTACCTGCCTGGCCGATGGTGCAGCCGTCGAATTCCCGCTCGCTCGTGAAGACCATCACCGCGCCTGGAGCAGCGTCGGTGCCGAGCCACGTCTTGTGCGCGTCAAGTATCCGATTCGTCTCGGCTACGGCCTCCACCCTGTGATCGCGCTCGTCGGCGGCGTCATCACGGCGTTCGTCGGCCTCAGCCTCCGCCGGTTTTCCAGCGACACGGCCCGCGGCGATTCTCTCGACTCCCTGTACGCGAGGTTCCCCGAGCAAGCCTGGCTGATCGTTGACGTGGCGGCCGGCTTCACGGTGCTTTCCTTCATCCCGATCGTGGTCGGGGTGATCGTGGCTCTCTTCGGAGCAGCCGATGTATTCAGCACGGTCGAACGCACCGGTGTCGTCCTTCGAGCTCGTCGCCCAGCCGAAGTGGCACCGCTCCCCCGATTCATTCGCAAGCGGATCGAACGCGACCGCTACTCGCTCTTCGTTGCTGTCGACAACGGAAAGCAGAGCACCGTGTACGCGTGGCGTGCCGGTGAACGGAACGCCATCCCGCAGGGGGCGAACGCCACCGTGCGGGCATCGCCGATATTGGGCTACGTCCGACGGGCCACGCCGGTCGGCCATGTCCTCGGAGACTGAATGAGGCCTCCCGGAATTAGGCCTCCTGAGTGACGCCGACGAGATCGGTGTTGCGCTTGATCGCCGCAATGATCTCGGCGTGTCGCGGCGCCGGGAGGTCGTGGCCCATGTCGGGGAACATCAGCAGGCGGGAATCCGGCACTGCACGGGCTGTTGCGATGCCGCCACTGGGAAGAACGAGCTTGTCCATGAGCCCGTGGACGATCAGTGTCGGAACAGTGACGTTGCCCAGACCTGCTGTCCGGTCGGGGCTGGCCATGATGGCGGCTGTCTGGCGGGCTGTGCCTTTCGGGCGGAACGATCGCTCGACACTGATCTGGCTGCGGAGCACGTGTTCGGCTGCGTCGTAGTGTGTGCCGCTGAAAAGCTTGAACATCTCTGTTGATCGCTCGGCCGCCGTCTCTTTGGTCGGCGGCTTCATTCGGGCGAGCTTCGGCATGATCTTCGGTGAGATCCGGCCCGACTTGCGATCACCCGGGTTCGACATGATTGAGGTCAGCGAGCGGACTCGCTCAGGGTGCTCGATGGTCAGCGTTTGGGCGATCATGCCGCCCATCGACATGCCCACGACGTGTGCTGATGCGATGCCGAGAGCATCGAGGAGGCCTGCGGTATCGTTTGCCATGTCAGTGAGCAGGTAACCGGCCTTCGGCGGACGCTTCGCAAGCATTCCCATGACGGCCTTCACCTGGGTGGGCGGTTCCCAGTCGAACTCGGTCGACAGGCCGCTGTCGCGGTTGTCGAACGTAATGACTTGAAAACCTTCGGCTGCGAGCTGCTCGGGGAAGCCTTCGGGCCAGTCGGTGAGTTGGCCGCCAAGCCCCATCACGAGGAGAAGCGGTTCGCCCTCACCGGTCAATTCGTATTCGATTGTGATCCCGTTTGCTTGGACTGATGCCATCGCAGCAGGCTAGGCGCAGCTCGGGCCAAGGGCCCGCGCGCTACAGCGCGTTAAAGAACCCGGCCTTGAGGTAGGCGCCCTCGGGGTACGTCACTGGATGATCGATGTCGTGGCCGGTCCGCACCATCTGACGGAGCTCGCGGCCTGCCGCATCAGCGGCGTCGAGCAGCGTGGCGAAGAAGAGGTCAGACGTGACACGGCTGGAGCACGAAGCCTGGACAAAGACGCCGCCTGGACGCACGAGCCGGAGCCCGATGTGCGTCAACCGGGTGTAGGCGCGGACCGCGACGTCGATGCTCGACTGCTTCTGTGCGAATGACGGCGGGTCGATCACGACGACGTCGTAGGTCGACCCGGCGCGAGCGAGGGCGATCATGACTTCAAAGGCGTCCCCGACCTCTGTCGTGTGCTCGCAGGCCTGTACTTCTGCTCGATCGGCGTTCAGGGCCATGTTTCGTTCGGCCGCTGCCAACGTCGGAGCAGAGATGTCGACGCTGTGGACCGAACGAGCTCCGCCAGCTGCTGCATGCACGCCGAAACCGCCCGTTGAGGCGAACACATCAAGCACGTCGCGGCCCGTAACCAAACGGCCGAGGCGCATCCGGTTGTGGCGCTGATCGAGGAAATGGCCCGTCTTTTGGCCTTGGCGCACGTCTGCTTCGAACCTGAGCCCGCCTTCCGTGAAGAGCACCGGGCCCTCGATGATCTCACCGGCGATGACATCGCCGTCGTCGAATCCGTAGGTTTCGCCACCGGCGACGTTGCGACCAAGCCTGAGCACGACCGACGAGGGCCGCATTGTGGTTTCGAGTGCAGCGAGCACGGTTCGGAGGTGCGGGAACCAGACGCTCGAATACAACTTGACAACCAAGGTCGTGTCGTAGGCATCGACGATCAATCCTGGGAGGCCGTCGTTCTCGCCATTGACGACGCGGTAGCCCGGATGGCCACCGAACTCGGCATCGAGCAGCGGTTGTCGGATCGCCCGAGCTGCGTTGATCTTCGACTCCCAGAACGCCTGATCGATGGTCGCTGTCTTGCCGATGTGGACCATGCGCAGGGCAATGGGTCCAGCCGGGTCGAACAGGCCGATGCCGACGAACTTGCGGTCGTTGTTGAACACGATGGCCAGGTCGCCGGTGTCGCCTTCTTGGCTTGCGGAAACGATCGAATCATCGAACACCCACGGGTGGCCTGCGCGGACGTGGCGCAGCGCGTCAGCAGTCAGCCGGACGGCAATTCGGCGGTCGCTGAGGGTAGGAAGTTGTTCGAACACGCCCCAAGCGTACGGGCGGAACGGGATGACGGGCTCCGTGCCCCAGAACGGGATGACGGGCTCCGTGCCCCAGAACGGGATGACGGGCTCCGTGCCCCCCCTTAGCCGTTTGGAACGACGACGACGCCGACGTTCGGCGCAACGTTGCCGTCGTGGACGTCGGCCCATGCCTGTGCCATTGCGCCGACGCCCGTGCGGTGGTCGATGGTCAGCCACGATCG
>Ga0209702_10000442_pt1 | contig 85242 bp, 72 predicted proteins | sample FRY01_FD_187210 | JGI IMG/M metagenome (GOLD analysis project Ga0209702, IMG submission 187210) | Freshwater microbial communities from Lake Fryxell liftoff mats and glacier meltwater in Antarctica - FRY-01 (SPAdes) (version 2) | ecosystem: Environmental > Aquatic > Freshwater > Ice > Glacier...
ATGGAAGCAATTGGTGCTTTATCTAGAATTACAGAAGAATTATTAAAAATGTTTAATTCAGTTTTTGGATTATTTGCTAGTACTGTTGCAAGTTGCTTAGCATTAAACATTACCGCTTCAGATCAATATATAGCTATTGTTATTCCTGGCAAAATGTTTGCAAAAGCTTACAAAGATAAAGGTTTAGCTCCAGAAAATTTAAGTAGAACTCTAGAAGATTCTGGAACAGTAACATCTGCATTAATACCATGGAATACATGCGGTGCATATCAAGCAGGTGTTTTAGGTGTTTCTACATTAAGTTACTTGCCTTATGCATTTTTTAACATAATTAGCCCGTTTATGACATTAATTTTTGCAGCATTTAACATTAAAATCAAACAATTAGTTTCTCCTATCAAATAACTAAACAACTATAAATAAAACTTATTAAAAGATAAAATTTAACCATTACTAAATTTAAGTAATGGTTTTTTTATTTGTAAATTTGGTTGGATTAATAATGTATTTATTAAATATTAATAAAAAAAATACAAAACAATTAATAATATCAAAATTATGGAAGACTCTAATAACATTAGCAAATGCCCGGTTATGCACGGGGGTAATACAGAGACAAGTAACTCTGTAATGGACTGGTGGCCAAAAGCACTCAACTTGGATATCTTACACCAACATGACACAAAGACTAATCCTGTGGGACATGACTCTAATTACAAGGAAGAATTCAAAAAACTTGATTTGGAAGCATTAAAAAATGACTTAAAAGTATTTATGACTGAAAGTCAAGACTGGTGGCCATCAGATTGGGGACATTATGGAGGATTAATGATTCGTATGGCATGGCATTCTGCAGGAACTTATAGAATTTCAGATGGTCGTGGCGGAAGCAACACCGGCAATCAACGTTTTGCTCCCCTAAATAGTTGGCCAGATAATGGAAATTTAGATAAAGCACGACGTTTACTGTGGCCAATAAAGAAAAAATACGGTAATAAAATATCTTGGGCGGATTTAATGATATTAGCAGGTAATATGGCTTATGAATCTATGGGCTTTAAAACATTTGGATTTGCTGGTGGTCGTGAAGATATTTGGCATCCTGAAAAAGATGTGTATTGGGGAACAGAAAAAGAATGGCTAGCACCAACAAAAAACAGATATGAGAGTGTCGAAAATAGAGAATCTCTAGATAATCCTCTTGCCGCTGTTCAAATGGGCTTAATCTATGTAAACCCTGAAGGAGTTGATGGTAAACCAGATCCACTAAAAACAGCTATTGATGTTCGTACAACTTTTAAGCGAATGGCAATGAATGATGAAGAAACTGTTGCCTTAACAGCTGGCGGACATACAGTAGGTAAAGCTCATGGAAACGGCGATGCATCTAAACTTGGCAGAGAGCCAGAAGCTGCAGAACTAGAAGCTCAAGGTTTTGGATGGCTTAATCCTAAAGGAAATGGCAATGCTGGTGATACTGTAACAAGTGGTCTTGAAGGAGCTTGGACTACTAATCCAACAAAATGGGATCATGGTTATTTTTATTTACTATTTACATATGATTGGGAATTAAAGAAAAGTCCGGCTGGTGCATGGCAATGGGAACCAATAGGCATTAAAGAAGAAGACAAACCTATAGACGCTCATGATTCAACCAAAAGAAACAATCCGATAATGACTGATGCAGACATGGCGATGAAAATGGATCCTATATACAAAAAAATATCAGAAAAATTTTATCACGACCCAGCGTATTTTGATGATGTTTTTGCTAGAGCTTGGTTTAAATTAACCCATCGCGATTTAGGACCAAAAAATAGATATTTAGGAGCTGATGTTCCAAAAGAAGACTTAATTTGGCAAGATCCTATACCAACTGTAGAAAGCAGTATAACAAATACTGAAATAGAAGACCTTAAAATAAAAATACTTAATAGCGGATTAACAAAAGTAGAACTTATAAATACAGCTTGGGATAGTGCTCGAACTTTTAGAGGCTCTGATTTTAGAGGAGGTGCAAATGGAGCAAGAATACAATTAACTCCTCAAAAAAATTGGATAGGAAATGAACCTGAACGATTACAAAAAGTTTTAAATAAATTAAGTAAAATACAGGCTGATTTTTCTAAAAAAATTAGTATTGCCGATTTAATTGTTCTTGGAGGAAGTGCAGCTATTGAAAAAGCAGCACAAGAAGGAGGAGTTAATGCAAAAGTTCCGTTTACACCAGGAAGAGGTGATGCAACAGAAGAAATGACAGATGCTGGATCTTTTGCAGAATTAGAACCAATTCATGATGGTTATAGAAACTGGTTAAAAAGCGATTATGACATTAAACCAGAAGAGTTATTGTTAGACAAATCGCAATTAATGGGATTAACAGCACCAGAAATGACTGTTTTAATTGGAGGAATGCGTGTTCTTGGTACTAATTATGGTGGAACAAAACATGGTGCTTTTACAGATAGAATTGGAGTGTTAACTAACGATTTTTTTGTAAATCTAACCGATATGAACTACAAATGGGTACCAACAGGTAAAAATTCATATAATATTATAGCCAGAAAAACAGGAGATACAAAATGGACCGCTACAAGAGTTGACTTAGTATTCGGGTCTAACTCAATATTACGTGCTTATGCAGAAGTATATGCACAAGATGATGCAAAAGATAAATTTGTAAATGATTTTATAAAAGCTTGGGTAAAAGTTATGAATTCAGATCGATTCGATATTTAATAATTATTTTCAAGAAATACTAAATTTATATCCAAGACCATCACTATTTTGATGGTCTTGTTTTTTTTGTAAAAAACTTAAATTTATTGATATATCTTAAATATTTATAACGCTCAAAATTATTTAATAAAAACTATAAATTTTTAGGTTATATAGATAAATAATAATATTAATACTTTCTAAATCTTTTAAATAAGTTAGAAAGTATTTTTTATGACTATTTTAAATACCAGCTTAATAAAAATCTAAATAAATTTTCTTATTTTTGAACTCTAAATAATATAAAATGGCAACAATAACATTAGGTGGAAATCCGGTAAATACAAAAGGCAATTTACCAGAAGTTGGTTCTAAAGCTCCTAACTTTGAACTTGTAAAAAACGATTTATCTTCTGTAACTTTACAAAACTATATTGGTTCTAAATTAGTATTAAACATTTTTCCTAGTATAGATACTGGAACTTGTGCTACTTCTGTTAGAACATTTAACCAAAAAGCATCTACACTAAATAATGCAAAAGTATTATGTATTTCTCGTGACTTACCTTTTGCTCAAAAAAGGTTTTGTGGTGCAGAAGGAATAGAAAACATAGAAAACTTATCAGATTTTAAATCTGGTAAATTTGGAGACGATTATAATCTAACCATTTTAGATGGCCCTTTAAGCGGCTTACATTCTAGAGCTATTGTAGTTCTTGACGAATCTGGAATTGTTATTTATACAGAACAAGTTTCAGAAATTGCACAAGAACCAAATTACGATGCTGCTTTAAAAGCAATTTCTTAATTTAAATGAATTTTAATAAAGAAAATTCCTTTTTAACAGGAAGATTTAAAGGCATTAAATTTGCAATTAATGGTGCTTTTAAATTAATTACAACAGAACATAGTATAATGGCTCAGTCTATTATAGCTGTTTTATTAGTAATTTGCGGCTTTTATTTTGATATTAATAAATTAGAATGGATGTTACAAACATTTGCAATTGGTATGGTGCTTAGCATCGAAGGATTAAATACCGCTGTAGAAAAAATGGCCGATTTTATTCATCCTGATTTTAACGAAAAAATAGGGTTTATAAAAGATATAGCAGCTGGTGCAGTATTTTTTGCAGCAATAACCGCAATTATTATAGGTTGTATTATTTATATACCCTATTTAGTTTAATTAAAAATTATAATAAACTATTATAAATTGGAATGGCAAATACATCCAAATCAAAGGCAGAAGATCCTATAAAAAGTAACCTTTTAGGCGAAAATAAAGGATGGCAAATTTCTAAACAATACAAATTTGTTTACGGGATTTTTATGATTTTATTTTCTGTAGCATTATTGTTATCTATGATTTCTTTCTTACTATATTGGAAAGAAGATCAAAGTGCTGTTAATGTTTTTACAGATAGAACCGTAAGTGTAGAAAACTGGTTAGGTAAATTAGGAGGTGAAATCGGCAAATTGTTTATTTTCTGTGGCTTTGGCGTGGCATCCTTCCTGTTTGTTAAAACCCTATTTGTGTCTGGAACTTATTTTGCATTAAACTTACCTTTAAAGAAACTCAAAAACACTTGGTTTTGGGATTTGTTTTCTATTATCATCATCTCCATTAGCTTTGGTTTCTTTGCCACTACTCTACCTGAATTAGGCGGAACAATTGGCTTTGAAATGAATTCATTCTTCCAAGATTATATTGGTAAAGCAGGCACATTACTCGTTTTAATTTTTGGACTCATTATTTATTTGATTTTCAAACTTAAAATCTCTCCCGAAAAAATTCAACACTTTTTTGAAAGGGCAAAAAAAGAAATCAAGTCGGATTTAGATTCGAATAATGATGGAAATGGTGCAATTGCCTACAATTTAGAAGAATATGCTGTAGAGGAAGAATTGGAACAAATTCATTTAAAAACAAATGGTTCACAATTTGAAATTAATAAGGCCGCGTTAAAACCGACCATCAATAATCCTTCGGAGATAAGCTTAAAGATAAATCCTATTGAAGAAGAACAGGAATTAATTTCGCCTGAAATCATTCCTACTCATGAAGCTAATTTTGTAATCGAAAAAGCGGCGGAAGAGGATATTATTGAAGAGAATTTGGCTTCACGACTCGTTGCCGATTTTGGATTATTTGACCCAACTTTAGATTTACCCCATTACAAATTTCCAACATTAGATTTATTAAAAGACTATTCAAATGGCGGAATAACCATCAATCAAGAAGAATTAGGAGAAAATAAAAATAGGATTGTAGATACACTTCGCAATTATAAAATAGAAATTGCGCAGATAAAAGCCACTGTTGGTCCATCGGTTACGCTATATGAAATCGTGCCTGAGGCCGGAATTCGTATTTCTAAAATCAAAAGTCTAGAAGACGACATTGCCTTGTCACTTTCGGCATTGGGTATTCGTATCATTGCTCCTATTCCTGGAAAAGGAACTATTGGAATCGAGGTTCCTAACAAAAATCCAACAATAGTTTCGATGAAAAGCGTTATTGGCTCTGTCAAATTTCAGGAAGCCGAAATGGAGCTGCCAATTGCTTTTGGTAAAACTATTTCGAACGAAACTTTCGTGGTAGATTTGGCAAAAATGCCCCATTTATTGATGGCTGGAGCAACTGGTCAAGGAAAATCTGTTGGTTTAAATGCAGTGATAACTTCCTTGTTGTACAAAAAACATCCAGCTGAAATTAAGTTTGTTTTAGTTGATCCAAAAAAAGTGGAATTAACACTTTTTAATAAAATAGAGAGACATTATTTAGCCAAACTTCCTGATATGGATGAAGCTATTATTACACATAATGATAAGGTAATCAATACATTGAATTCGCTTTGTATAGAAATGGACAATCGCTATTTGTTGCTGAAAGATGCAATGGTTCGAAATATCAAAGAATACAACGATAAATTCAAATCAAGGAAACTTAACCCTGAAAATGGACATCGTTTTCTGCCTTATATCATATTAGTTGTCGATGAGTTTGCTGATTTGATTATGACTGCTGGAAAAGAAGTGGAAACACCTATTGCGAGATTAGCCCAACTTGCAAGAGCAATTGGGATTCACTTGATTATTGCTACGCAAAGACCTTCGGTAAATGTAATTACAGGTTTGATAAAAGCCAATTTTCCTGCGAGAATAGCTTTTAGAGTTACTTCAAAAATTGATTCCAGAACAATTCTTGACACTCAAGGTGCCGATCAATTGATAGGTCGTGGCGACATGCTTTACACCAATGGCAATGATATTGTTCGTGTTCAATGTGCATTTATAGATACCCCGGAAGTAGAAAAAGTAACAGAATATATAGGTTCTCAAAAAGCATATCCAGAGGCATATTTACTTCCTGAATATGTTGGCGAAGAAAGCGGCATTAATCTTGATGTAGATATTTCTGACAGAGATACTTTGTTTAGGGAAGCCGCGGAAATTATTGTAAACGCTCAACAAGGTTCGGCTTCGTTATTACAACGTAAATTAAAATTAGGTTATAATAGAGCTGGAAGAATAATAGACCAGTTAGAAGCTGCCGGAATAGTTGGACAATTTGAAGGTAGTAAGGCAAGATCTGTAAATATTACAGATTTAAGTTCTCTTCAGGAATTTTTTAACAATGAAAAGAAGAACAATTAAAATGAAAAAATTTATTACAGTAGTAACTTTATGTTTTGTAACATTTTTAACAAATGCTCAAGATAAAAATGCTAAAAATCTTTTAGACGAAGTAACAGCAAAAGTTAAAAGCTATTCTAATATTACAATCGACTTTAAATATGCATTGCATAATGCAAAAGAAAACATAAACCAAGAAAGTAAAGGAAATGTAATACTTAAAGGAAATATGTTTTATTTAAACTTTATCGGAATTACTAAAATTTATAACGGTAATAAATCTTACACTATAAGTCCTGAAGACGAAGAAGTTACTATATCCAGAGTAGATGATAACGATGATAATGCCATAACTCCATCTAAACTACTTACTTTTTTTAATAGTGGTTATAAATGCTATATGGATGATTTAAAAAATGTTGGAGGAAGAAAAATTCAATATATAAAACTAATTCCTATTAGTTCGAGAGATCAAAGAAAAGAAATTTTATTAGGTATAGACAGTCAAACAAAAAACATTTATAACCTTATAGAAATAGGAAAAAATGGTACAAAAACAACTTTAACTGTTAATTCTTTTAAAACCAATCAACCTTTATCAAAAAATCAATTTACCTTTGATGCAAATAAATATAAAAATTATTACATCAATAAAATTGATTAATTCTTTAAGTGAAAATACTTGATAAATATATTCTAAAATCATTCCTAATTACATTTACATCTGTATTTGTAATCTTATTCTTTATCTTTATTTTGCAAGGTATATGGCTTTTTATATCTGAACTAGCCGGCAAAGATTTAGACACTTTTTTAATTTTCAAATTTTTAATACTATATTCTCCAACAGTTGTTCCGTTGGTTTTACCTTTGTCTGTACTATTGGCTTCAATTATGACTTTTGGGAGTTTTGCAGAAAATTATGAGTTTGCAGCCATGAAATCTTCTGGAATATCTCTAAAAAGAGCCATGAGATCATTAATTATATTTATATTTATATTAAGCGGTATAGCATTTTTATTTGCTAATAATATAATTCCGCAAGCACAATATAAATTTATAAATCTAAGAAAAAGCATTCTTCAACAAAAGCCTTCTATGGCAATAACAGAAGGACAATTTAGTACTGTTGGCAACTATTCTATTAAAGTAAACGATAAAAGTGGCGAAAACGAAAACATTTTAAAAGATATTACAATTCATAAAATCTCAAACCTTGGTGTTGGAGCAAATGTTGTTATTAAAGCAAAAGACGGGGAAGTAATTAGCAGTAAAGGCTCTAATACATTACAACTAATTCTTTATAATGGCAATTATTACGAAGATATAATTACAAGAGATTATAACGATAGAACCAAAGTGCCTTTTGCAAAAAGCTATTTTAAAAAGTATGTAATAAATTTTGATCTATCTCCACTACAAAAAATTGATTCTGATGAAATAACAAACACTAATACAATGTTAAATATTAGTGAGTTAAGGTATACTTTAGATTCTTTAGAACAAAACAAAAAGAAAGATCTAATATCTTTTTCAGAAAATATACATCAAAGATTAGCTGCAACTAATACCATGGCTATAGAAAAATCAAAAGCAAAAGACACTTTAATAACAGACTTAACAAGTATACTTCAACCCTATCAGCAAGTGCAAATTTTTGATATTGCAAGAAGCAATATATCTGGAACTAAAGCATCTATAGATGGTTCGAAATTTGAATTTGAATTTAAAACAAAAAACATAAACAATCATTGGTTAGCACTTTACGAAAAATTTGTAATTGCTTATGGGTGTTTATTAATGTTTTTTATTGGAGCTCCATTAGGTGCAATTATTAGAAAAGGCGGACTAGGTTTGCCAATTGTATTTGCTGTATTGATATTTATTATATTTCACTTTATAAATGTATTTGGTAAAAAATTAGCACAAGAAGATGGTATTCTTCCTTTTTTTGGAGCTTGGATGTCCTCTACAATTTTAACACCTTTTGCATTACTATTAACATATAGAGCAACGAATGATATAGGGTTTATTAATTTAGATAGTATTTTACAGCCTATTTATAACTTTATAAATAATAAGAAAAACAAACAACAAACTAAATAAAATAAAATGTCTAACAGTAAAATACAACTAAATACAATAGAAGAAGCTATCGAAGATATTCGACAAGGTAAAGTTATTATAGTTGTTGATGATGAAGATAGAGAGAATGAAGGCGATTTTATGGCTGCAGCAGAAAAAGCTACTCCAGAAATGATAAATTTTATGGCTACACATGGTAGAGGTCTTATTTGTACTCCTTTAACAGAAAGAAGATGCAAAGAGTTAGATTTAAATTCAATGGTAGCAAATAATACCGACCCTATGGAAACAGCTTTTACAGTTTCTGTAGATTTAAAAGGTAATGGAGTTACTACAGGAATATCTGCAGCAGATAGAGCTAAAACAATACTAGCTTTAGTAAATGAAGATACAAAATCACATAATTTAGCAAAACCAGGACACATTTTTCCTTTAATAGCCAAACAAGGTGGAGTTTTAAGAAGAACAGGACATACAGAAGCCGCAATAGATTTTGCTCGTTTAGCAGGATTTAAACCAGCAGGTGTTATTGTAGAAATTATGAATGAAGATGGCACAATGTCTCGTTTACCTCAATTAGTAAAAGTAGCAAAAAAGTTCAATTTAAAATTAGTTTCTATAGAAGATTTAGTTGCTTATAGAATGCAACATGATAGTTTAATTATAAAAAAAGAAGACTTAGAAATAGAAACACGATTTGGTAAATTTAGATTAAGAGCCTATTTGCAAACAACTAATAAACAAGTACATATTGCTTTAAGTAAAGGTAGTTGGAATAATGGTGAAGCTATTTTAACAAGAATTAATTCTACTCAAGTTAATAACGATATTTTAGGCACTTTAACCAACAATGTTGATGCAAAACTTGACAATATGTTTAAGAAAATTACAGATGAAGGAAAAGGTGCAATATTATTTATAAATCAAGAAGTAGAATCTTTAGACTTATTAAATAGAATTGTTGAATTAAAAGAATTACAAGAATCTGGTATTTTTAAAGCTCCACAAATAAAAATGGATGCAAAAGATTTTGGAATTGGAGCACAAATTTTACATGATTTAGATATATCTAAAATCAAATTAATGAGCAATTCTGGACAAACAAAACGTGTTGGAATGATAGGTTACGGATTAGAAATTACAGAATATGTAAATTTTTAATTTTATAAATGAAAGTAAATGAAATGATTAGTTTAATTGAATAAAAAAACTCAAACTTTTCATTAAAAAATGTTTGCAAACTCAAAAAAGGTTTCTATATTTGCAACCGCAATCAGTAAATGAATGCGACATATTGGAGAAATGGCAGAGCGGTCGAATGCGGCAGTCTTGAAAACTGTTGACTGTAACAGGTCCGGGGGTTCGAATCCCTCTTTCTCCGCTGAATTAAAACCCTAACTATTTATTTTCAATTAGTTAGGGTTTTTTCGTTTATGGGTACGAGTTTCGAAACTCGTACCAGCCCATACCTAATGCTCGGACTAGCTGGTGGTTATTGGTTGCATTAACAACAGAAACCGCTAAATTTTGTTGAGTCTTTGCTATTTAATCTGCTTTTTTTATAAAACATCTAGACTTCCTTTACCTTCTCTTATAACAACTGGTTCGTTTCCTGATAAATCTATTACAGTAGATGCTAAATTATCTCCATAACCTCCATCAATAATTAGGTCTACAATATTTTGCCATTTTTCAAAAATTAATTCTGGATCTGTAGAATATTCAAGTACATCATCTTCATCTCTAATAGACGTTGTAACTATTGGATTACCTAGTTGTTTTACAATTTCTAAAGTAATGTTATTATCGGGAACTCTAATGCCAACCGTTTTTTTCTTTTTAAATTCTTTAGGTAAATTATTATTTCCTGGTAAAATAAACGTATAAGGTCCTGGTAATGCCCTTTTTAATATTTTAAAAGTAGATGTGTCTATTTGCTTTATGTAATCAGATATATTACTTAAATCGTAACAAATAAAAGAAAAATTAGCTTTTTCTAGTTTTATGCCTTTTATCTTAGCAATTTTTTCAAGAGCTTTTGTGTTTGTTATATCGCAACCTAATCCATAAACTGTGTCTGTAGGATAAATAATTAATCCGCCATTTTTAAGAACATTAACAACTTTTTCAATTTCTTTTTGATTCGGATTATCTGGATATATTTTAACAAATTGTGCCATAAGTAATTAAATGTGTTTTCAAAAATAAGAATAATAACTTATTATTTGTTAATAACAACTTTATATGCAGGATCTTCTATTGTATTAACATCTATTATTGCTTCTGGAACTAATGCTAATATTGCAGTTATACTTGATAATATTTCTGTTTTATAGTTTACTTTTTGAGAAAAGTTAAATAGGGTAATTACTTTTTTTATGAAAAATTTTAAGAAAATTATATTATAAATTATCTTGATTATATATAAATAAGTCAAAATATGATTGCTAAATTTAGGCAGTAAAAACTATAAAAAAACAATGTAAATATTTCTACTTCAATATTTATTAAAAATAAATTTTATATATTTACAAATACCAATAATAAACTAAACAAAATGCGAGTTTTAAAGTATTTTATGTTGCTATTTATCTTAGGATTTATAGCTTTTTCTGTTTTTATAGCAACACAAGATGGTGGTTATACAGTACAAAAAAGCAGAATTATTCCTTTGTCTAAAACTACTTTATATCAATATGTTAATAATTTTAAAAACTGGCAAGATTGGGGAAGTTGGGTAGATGAAGACCCAAAAATGAAATTTATTTTTTCTGATATTTCTTCAGGAGTTGGCTCTCAATACGAATGGGAAGGAAAAAATGAAGACGGTTTAATAAAAAATATTTTTGAATCAGAAAATGACAGTATAGTTTACAGCATCTCTACTTCTACTGGTAAATTAAACTCTTTTATATCTTTTAAAGAAGTAAAAGGAGGCACTTTAATTACTTGGTCTAGTTCTGGAACTTTAGATTTTAAAGGCAAATGTAATTCTTTATTATACGGAAGTAAACAAAATGAATTAGAAACGGTTTACACAAAAAGCTTAGAAAAACTTGAAAAAGTATTAACTAAAGAAATAGCTACATATAACATTGAAATTGAAGGTGTAGTTCAAATAGACTCATTGTTTTACTTGCAAAAAAAATCAGACTCTAAAATAACTGATTATTATATAAAACTAGGTAAATTAATGCCCGAAATTTTAAATTTTACTGTTGCTAACAAAATGCCTCAAAAAGGTAAACCTTTTACTATTTTTGACAAATACGAACTTAATAATAACCGTATGTTGTTTTCGGTTTGTATTCCTTTAAAAGAAGAAATATACACCACAGCACAAAGTGAGTATACTGCTGGTAAACTAGAAAGTCACTCTGCGTTAAAAATTATATTAAAAGGAGATTATTCTCATAGTAAAAAAGCATGGGAGAAAGGATTTAATTATATTATTAAAAATAAATTAGAAGAAGTTAAAGATGGTATTTATAGAGAAGTTTATATTACAAGTTCTTTAGATAGCCGCAAACCATCTTCCTATATTACAGAAGTTTACATACCTGTAAAACCAACAATAATTCCAAAACCAAGAGTAGATATTCCAATTATTATACAGCCAAAAACATCTTTAACAAAAGAAAAGTAACTTATTTATTAAACCTTTTTGCTTTTTAACTGTCTAATTTATAAATTAAGAATTGCAAGAAGATAAAGCTTTAATAGAAGATTTGTTAAATCTTAAAACGCAAAATACTGCGTTTCAAAAGCTTGTATTTTTATATCAGAAGCAATTATATAATCAAATAAGATCTATTGTTATTGATCATGATGATGCTCACGATGTTTTACAGAATACTTTTATAAAAGTATTTCATAATTTATCATCTTTTAAAGGAGAGAGTAAATTGTTTTCTTGGATTTATAGAATTGCTACAAACGAAGCAATTACATTTATAAATAAAAAAGCCAAGAAAAATAAAATTACTAATTATGAAGTTGTAGAAAAACTGATAAATAATTTAGAATCTGATGTTTATTTTGAAGGAGATGAAATTCAATTAAAACTTCAAAAAGCAATAGCAACGTTACCAGAAAAACAGCAATTAGTTTTTAAAATGAAATATTTCGAAGAGTTAAAATACGAAGAATTGTCCAAAATTTTAGATACTTCTGTAGGAAGTTTAAAAGCATCATATCATCACGCAGTAAAAAAAATAGAAAATTATTTAAAAAATAATTAAACCTTTTTTAAAAAATATAGTCATAAACACATGAAACCATTTGATTTAAATAACGACCCAAAAATAAAATCAGGATTTAAAACTCCTGAAGGCTATTTTGATGATTTCAGTCAAAATTTAATGGCTAGAATAAATCAAGAAAAACTAGTAGTAAAACAAACTAAAGTAATATCTATTAAGCCTAAGTATACTAAGTTATATTGGTCTGTTGCTGCAGTTTTTGCTTTAATTATAACAGGTGCTTTTATTTATAATTACAGTATTGTTAAAGATAATTCTATCGAATTTGAAGACTTAGAAAACTATGTAAGTTACCATCCAAATATTACAACTTTTGATTTAGTTAAAGAATTAAATAATGCAGACATTAAACAATTAGAAGAAAATTTATCTAATAACGAAGAATTAATTAATAATAACTCGTTAGAAACATATTTATTAAACAATCAAAATATCGAAGAGATATTAATAGATTAAGCCATGAAAAAAAACTACATCATATTATTTTTTGCGCTTATTTTTGTAAGCACTATTTCTTATTCTCAAAATTTCAAAGAAAAAAAAGAGCAAATTAAAGCTCTAAAAACTGCATTTATTACAACAGAACTTAGGTTAACATCTGCAGAGGCTCAAAAATTTTGGCCTGTTTATAATGCTTACGACGAAAAACAGTTTGAAATAAGACAACATAAGCTAAAATCAATAATGTCTAAATTAGACTTAAGTCTTGATACTTTAAGTGATAAAGAAGCACTTTTATTATTAAATCAAATGGAGAATATAGAAGATGAATTGTATTTATCTAGAAAGAAATTAACAATAGAGTTAAAAGAAGTAATTAGCCCAATTAAAGTATTAAAACTTAAAAAAGCCGAAGACGATTTTAACAGACATTTATTAAAACAAATTAAATCTAGACAAATTAGAAATTAATTTAATCTCTTTTAAAATTTAATTTTACAATTTTATTTTTTCCAGCTGCAACAGCAGATAAATGGTCTATAAATCTAATAGTATATAAGTCTTTTTCTGAATGAAGTTTTATCCATGTAAAGCCAGAACTATCAGAAAAATGTATACCATTTGGCCCAACACTTACCATTAGCCTACCGCCAGTATCAGGAACAAATTGAACACAAGAAGAGTATCCAAAATTAGTTTTATCTTCAAGATTTGCCCATGTTTTTCCACTATTAATAGTAACAGCTTTACTATTCTTTGTTTCTTTCTGATTTTCGTAATCACCACCAGCAACAAAGCCAATAATCTCGTCATGGAAATCTGCAGTATAAATACCCGTCATTGTTTTACCATGAGTTATTGGTGTATTAAATACTTCCCATGATTCTCCTTTATCTTCACTAAAGAATATTCTAGATTTCTTTCCGCCAGTTACAATCCATGTATTATTGTTTTTAATTACAATATTAGAGTTACTTGCAGCAAAAGCGGCTTCTCCTTCTTCTATTTTAGGTAGTTTATCACATGGTAATTTATTCCATGTTTCTCCACCATCTCTAGTAATTAAAATTGTTAAACATTTATCTTGCGGATCGCCCATTGCAATACCTTCTCTATCATTCCAGAATTGAATACTGTTGTAAAAAGCTTTAGACCCTTTATCTTGAAACACTTTAGTTAAAACACGCTTTTTTTTAGTTACTTTATATATTAAAGATGGTTTTTCTGTACTTAATAAAAATACATTATCTCTAGTTACAGATATTCCTCTAAAATGAGGAGTATTGTCTTTAGACTTTATTTTACAAATTAGTACTCTAGGCTTATCAAGCCTACAATAACCATAAGTGCCTTTATTTGTTGCATACCAAACTTTGTTTGAGTCAATTGCAATTGCTCTTACGCTAATAGAATCTTTTAATAAATTTACAATTTCAACCGTTTTAAAAGGTGATCTTGTATATATATCGTACGTTTTTTCTTTTTCACATGAGAATAGTGAAAATATTATGAAAAATAAAAAATAAATCCTACTCATTTTGTTAAATTTTTAGGCGAATGTATGTAAATAATATCGATGTACAACACATTTAACGGTTATAATGCAACTTTAGTTATTCTGGCACGGAAATTGGTTTATGCCAAACATCAATAAGTTTTTACAAACTATAAAAATAAATGCTATGAAAAATACAATCTACACTTTAGTAATTATGTTTGTTAACCTTATTAATATTCAGGCACAAAATAAAACAACCGTAAGAGCTAATTCTATTGATATAAGCGACAACTTAGACCTTAGAGCAATTGCTCATATTTTTGGAGAAGCAAAAGATTTAGAAGAATTTGAAAAAAACTTGAACGATTCTGCATATCAAATATCAAATTTAGATTTGAATAATGATAATCAAGTAGATTATTTAAGAGTAATAGAATCTGTTGAAAATAGAACACACCTAATAATTGTTCAAGCAGTAATAGAAAGAGGTCTTTTCCAAGATGTTGCTACGATAGAAATAGAAAAAGATAGAAACAATAAAATACAGGTTCAAATAGTTGGAGATGTTTATATGTATGGAGATAATTATATTTACGAACCAGTTTATGTATATAATCCAGTAATTTATAGTACATTTTGGAGACCAAGATATAGTCCTTATTATTCTCCATGGTATTGGGATTATTACCCAAGTTACTATTATTCTTGGAATCCGTTTTCTGTTTTTAGATACAGAAATCATATTAATGTATATGTAAATGTTAACAATACTTGTAATTATGTAAATTATAGAAGAAGTTATGCAAGTATTGCAATGCATAATCATCATAGAGCAAATGGATATGAAAGACAACATCCTAATAAATCATTTACCCAAAGAAATAATTCTGCCACAAATAGATATGAGTTAACTAGAGAAAGAGATACACATTCTGTTAGAGCCTCTGATTCTAGAAATAATACAAGAAGAAATGAGGTTTCTGATACTAGAACTTCTAAAAACAACTCAATTACTGGAAATAACGCTACAGGAGTTAGTGCTAATAATGTAAGAGGTACTTTTAGAGAAGCATCTGTTAAAAATGATAGTAGAAATGATAATCGAGAAGTAATAACTATATCAAGAGTAGACAAAAAAGCTACAATTAGATCTAATGAAACAGCAAGAAGTCAAGGTTCTGTAAATTCTGTTAGTAGAACATCAGAATCTAATAAAAGAAGTACTGTTAATCAACCCTCAAAAAGTTCGTCTAGTAGAAATTCTGGAGGTTCAAGAGGAGAAATAAACAGCACAAGAGGTTAAATTTAGTTAGTAATAAAAAAGTCGCCCATTTTAGACTGAACCCAAAAGTTTAGTCACTATTTGGGTGGCTTTTTTTTATTCTTCTATTTCTACCTGATGAGATTTAGAATATGTTCTCCATTTATCTATACAATCTATCATATCTTGTGGTAACTCTGCATTAAAACGCATAAACTCTTTTGTTACAGGATGTTCAAAGCCTAAAGTTCTTGCATGCAGAGCCTGTCTAGGTAACGCTTTAAAACAATTATCTATAAATTGTTTGTATTTAGTAAAAGTAGTTCCTTTTAAAATTAAATGTCCGCCATACCTTTCATCATTAAATAATGTATGCCCAATATGTTTTAAATGCACTCTAATTTGATGCGTTCTACCTGTTTCTAATTTACACGAAATTAAAGTTACATAACCAAAACGTTCTAAAACTTTAAAATGTGTAACCGCTGGTTTTCCAATTTCTTCATCTTCAAAAACAGCCATTTGCATTCTGTCTTTTAAATGTCTTGCAATATTACCTTCTATCCTACCTTCATTTTCTTCTATATTTCCCCAAACTAAAGCAACATATTCTCTTTCAGATGTTTTAGCAGCAAATTGTTTTGTTAAATACGCCATTGCTATTTCTGTTTTAGCAACAACAAGCAAGCCCGTAGTATCTTTATCAATTCTATGAACAAGACCTGGACGTTCGGAACTGTTTAAAGGTAAATTCTCAAAATGAAATGCCAAAGCGTTTACAAGAGTTCCAGAATAATTACCATGTCCAGGATGAACAACCATGCCAGCAGGTTTATTTATAACCAAAAGTTGATCATCTTCATAAACAATATTTAACGGAATGTCTTCTGCTTCTAATAAATATTCAAAAGGAGGATGTGGTAATAACACTTTCACAACATCAAAAGCTTTTACTTTATAGTTAGATTTTATAGGTACATCGTTAACAAATATATTTCCAGAAGTTGCTGCTTGTTGTATTTTATTGCGGGTTGCATTTTCTATTAAATTCATTAAAAATTTATCAACCCTTAAAGGCGATTGCCCTTTTGCGGCTTCAAAACTATAATGTTCATATAATTCGTCGTCTGTATCTTGTTCTTTATTATTGTTCATCTAATATAATTCTATCTGTTTCTAAACTGTCTATCTCTTCTTCATAACCAATTTCACCATCACCAAGTACTAAATCTATTCTAGAAGTCTTCATTACTTTAGTTCCAGGTTTAACAATTTTTCCGTCCATTCTCATTTCTAACACCATGTCTTTACCTAAATAGGGTCTGTAAGTCACTTGCCCTAATTCCAGCCCTAGTGCTTTTAATGTTGGTTCTGCTTGTCTAAATGTTTTTTCTATTAAATCAGGCAAAACAACATCAACATATCCGTTAGAATTTATTTTAAAATATACTTTTCTTCCTTTTTTAACTTTTGCACCAGCTTTTGGGTCTTGTAACATTACAGTGTATTCTGGAAAAGATGCATCAAAATCTAATGTATCTAGCAATACATAATCTAAATTTAAGTCTTCTAGCATTTCTTCTGCTTGTTCTACAGTTAGTTTACTTAAATTTGGCACCTTAATTTCTTGCCCGTGATTAGTAAAAAACGACAACATATTTAAGAACAAAAATGTTAATAATGTAATAATTATAAAAGCAATTGCTAATTGTCCGAAAAAGACTTTACTTGTAATATATTTTCTAAAACTCATTTTATTTTATTTGCGACAAAGATATAAAATAATTAAAGGTTTTTTCTTTCGGTAATTAATGATAATTTTGTTGTACTAACTTTAATTAAATAAAAACTTAGTAATGAAAAATGTTGCTATTATAATGGGCGGATATTCAAGCGAATATCAAATTTCTTTAACAAGTGGAAACGTTGTATATCAAAATCTTGATAAAAATAAATTTAATGCCTTTAGAATTCATATTTTTAAAGAAAAATGGGTTTATGTTGATGATAACAATTTCGAATTTCTAGTTGATAAAAACGATTTTAGTGTTACAGTAAACAATTCTAAAGTTATATTCGATGTAGTTTTTAATGCAATTCATGGAACTCCAGGAGAAGATGGATTAATGCAAGCCTATTTTGAATTATTAGAAATACCCCATACAAGTTGCAATTATTATCAAGCAGCATTAACGTTTAATAAAAGAGATTTATTATCTGTTTTAAAACCATACGGAATAAAATCTGCAACATCTTATTATATAAATTATGGAGATGAAATTAATATAGATGAAATTATAAATAAAGTTGGCTTACCTTGTTTTGTAAAACCAAACAAGTCGGGTTCAAGTTTTGGTATTTCTAAAGTAAAATCTAAAGATGCTTTTTTAACCGCTTTAGAAGTTGCCTTTAAAGAAGATAACGAAATTATAATAGAAAGTTTTTTAGATGGCATGGAAGTATCTGTAGGAGTATTAAATTACAAAGATAAAATTACAGTATTGCCTATTACAGAAATTGTTTCTGAAAATGATTTTTTTGATTACGAAGCAAAGTATTTAGGAAAATCTCAAGAAATAACTCCTGCAAGAATTAGTAATGAATTAAAACTTAAAATAGAATATATTTCTAAAAAAGCATACGAAATACTAAAAATGAAAGGTTTTTCAAGAAGTGAATTTATTATTGTAAACAACGAACCTTATATGTTAGAGATAAATACTATTCCGGGTTTAACAACAGAAAGTATTTTGCCACAACAAGCTAAAAAAGCAGGTATATTGTTACCAGAATTATTTGAAAATGCAATTAATTTAGCCTTAAAAAAATAATATTTATTATGAAAAAAGCAATTTTTCCAGGTTCTTTTGACCCTATTACGTTAGGACATTACGATATTATAAAAAGAGGAATTAACCTTTTTGATGAAATTGTAATAGCAATTGGCATAAATGTAGATAAAAAATATATGTTTTCTTTAGAAGATAGAAAACAATTTATTGAAGAAGCTTTTAAAAACGAACCAAAAGTAAGGGTTATAAGCTACCAAGGTTTAACTATTGATTTATGTAAAAAAGAAAAAGCTAATTTTATTTTAAGAGGTTTAAGAAACCCAGCCGACTTTGAATTTGAAAAATCAATAGCTCATACCAACAGAAAATTATCTAAAATAGAAACTGTTTTTTTGCTTACTTCAGCAAATACTTCTTATATATCTTCCAGTATTGTTAGAGATGTATTAAGAAACGGTGGAGACATTTCTGTACTTGTGCCAGACTCTGTAAAAATTAAATAATTTATTTATATTTGAAAAATATATAATAATATTAAGTATGAAAAAATTTCTAATTTTTCTTTTGTTACCGTTTACTTTTATTGCACAAAACATAAATCTTTTAACTCCGTATGAGTTGGGCAATGGCAATCAATCTACAACTTATAAAGAATGTATAGAATACTATAAAACATTAGATAAAAGTTTCGAAACTATTTCTATGCAAACTATGGGGTTAACAGATAGTGGAGAACCTTTGCATATTGTTGTTTTTAACGGAGAAAAAGAATTTAATTTTAAAAAGCTAAAAGATACAAAGGCAATAATTCTTGTAAATAACGGTATTCATCCTGGAGAACCAGACGGAATAGATGCTTCTATGATGTTATTAAGAGATTTAGCAACATCTAAAATAAAAGTCCCTAAAAATACTGTAATTGCTGTAATTCCTATTTATAATATTGGAGGCTCATTAAATAGAAATTCGCATTCTAGAGCTAATCAAAATGGTCCAGAAGCATACGGATTTAGAGGGAATGCAAGAAATTTTGATTTAAATAGAGATTTTATAAAAACAGACACAAGAAACTCAAGAAGTTTTCAAGAATTATTTCATATCGTTAATCCAGATATGTTTATAGACAATCATGTTAGTAATGGTGCCGATTATCAATATACTTTTACTTGTATTGCAACATCATACCAAAGACTTGGCGGAGAATTAGGAGTGTTTTATAATCAAGAAATGCATCCGAGTATTATGTCTGACTTAAAAAAGAAAAAAATAGAAAGTGTACCGTATGTAAATATCCGTGGCGATAAACCAGACGATGGTTTTGCTCAGTTTATGGATTCGCCAAGATATTCTACAGGATATACTACTTTATTTAACACAATTGGTTCGGTTCCAGAAACTCATATGTTAAAAGATTTTGCAAGTAGAGTTAATGTTACTTATGAGTATATGGTAAGTACAATAAATTATGTAGACAAAAATTATATTATAATTAAGAAACTTAGAAAAGACAATTTAAATATTTATAAAGAGAAATTAACATATCCATTGCAATGGGAAATAGATTCGAGCAAAGTATCTACAATTAAATTTAAAGGTTACGAAGGAACATATAAACCTAGCGATGTTTCAGGAAAAGATAGATTGTATTATGATAAAAAATTGCCTTTTACCAAAAATATTCCGTTTTATAACGATTATAAACCTACTAAAACTATAGTAATTCCTGCTTATTATGTTGTTCCTAAATCTCAATGGCCAATAATAGAGCTTTTAAGGCTTAATAACATTGAAATGAATGCTTTAGTATATGATAAAGATATTGAAGTAGAAAGCTATAAAATTGCAGATTATAAAACAGCAAAATACCCATACGAAGGTCATTATGGACATTATGATACTAAAGTAACCTCTACAATTAAAAAAATAAAATTTTATGAAGGAGATTATTTAATCTCTACAAATCAACCAGGAGTTAAATATATTATAGAAACATTAGAACCAGAAGCTGTAGATTCTTATTTTAATTGGAATTATTTTGATGCTATTTTACAACAAAAAGAACATTTTTCTGCTTATGTATTTGAAGATTTAGCGTTTGATATTTTAAATAAAAATTCAAAACTAAAAGAAGAATTCGAAATTAAAAAAAGTACAGATATAAAGTTTAAAGAAAACGGTAGTGCACAATTAGACTGGATTTATAAAAACTCTGAGTATTACGAAAAAGCACATTTTCAATATCCAATATATAGAATTAAATAAAAAAAGCTGGTAATTAATTAATTACCAGCTTTTTTTAATGACTACTTTCTTCATGCTATTCATGATCATGACCATCGTGACTTTCATGCATTTCTTCTGCATTAGAAACAAGATCCATTTTACAAACCGGACAAGTTCCGGCCGCATCATAAACTTTGCCTTTTTCGCAATCCATTGGGCATTTGTGTCCTACAACTTGGGCGGTTTCTACAGCTTCTGTTTTACTTTCTTTATTTCCACAAGAAATAACTCCAGAAAAAAGCAGTGCAAATAATACTATTGTTTTTTTCATAATTAATTATTTTTAAGGTTTATTTTTATATTTTTATTTCGAACAGCAATTTAATGTTTTCGTATGAATTGTGCAATAAACTTTCTATTTCATTTGGTTTAACCCACACAACCTTTTCTATTCCTTCATTTTCTTGACCTATTAAATTCCCCATATATGTAGAATTCATTTCGTACCATGTAGTAACCTTTAATTTATACTTTCCGTTTCTTTTAAATACATGATATGTTTTTTGTAATTTACTAACAATAAAAAGTTCTTTTACTCCAGTTTCTTCTTCTACTTCCCTCATTGCAGTTTCTTTCATCGTTTCATTTTTCTCGGTTCCGCCTTTTGGTAAATCCCATTTTCCATTTCTAAAAATAAACAAAACATCTCCATCTTTGTTGTAAACCAAGCCTCCACCAGCTTTAACAACAGGTATTTTAGATTTTAATGTTTTAAGAATTTTCTTTTCGTCTGGATGATATAAAATTGCTTTATCAATTTTATTAGTAAACAATTTAACTATAAGTTGCTTAATATCAACACTTTCAAGTAAAAACAATTGAAAGTCTGTTTCTTTCAGAATTTCATTTGTTAAAAAAAGTGGTTTGTCGTTCACAAAAACTTTATACATTTGTAATATGATTTTAAATAAAGAAACTGCCAGCAAAACATCCGAATTGCTTTTACAAATAAACGCAATTAAATTAAATCCAAAAAATCCTTTTTTATGGGCATCAGGATGGAAGTCTCCAATTTATTGTGATAATAGAATAACTCTCTCATTTCCAGCTATTAGAAATTATATTAGAGATGAGTTTGCAAAAAATATAGAAAAAAATTATGGAAAACCAGATGTAATTGCAGGAGTTGCAACTGGAGCAATAGGCATTGGTGTACTTGTTGCAGAGATTATGGGGTTGCCTTTTGTTTATGTTAGACCAGAAGCTAAAAAGCATGGCAGACAAAATAAAATTGAAGGTTTTTTACAAAAAGGGCAAAATGTAGTAGTTATTGAAGATTTAATTAGCACTGGAAACAGTAGTTTAATGGCAGTTGAGGCTTTAAAAGAAGCAGGAGTAAATGTTAAAGGAATGGTTGCAATATTTACTTATGGATTTGACGTTTCTATAGAGAACTTTAAAAAAGCAAATGTAGAGTTAAGTACACTTAGCGATTATTCTAATTTATTAGAACTTGCAGTAGCCAAAAAATATATTACAGAAGAAGAACAAATTACTTTGCAAGAATGGAGTTTAAGCCCATCTACTTGGGGAGTTACAGTATAAATAATAAATTATATGAAATTAGAAAGTCCAAAAATTGCAGTTCAAAAATCTGCAGAGTATTTATTCAATTCTTTAACAGATGTTAAGAATTTCGAAAAATTAATGCCAGATAATATTGCAAAGTTCGAAGTAACAGGCGAAGATTCTTTTATATTTGGATTAAAAGGCATGCCAGAAATAAAATTAAAAATGAAAGAGAAAACACCTTTTTCTAAAGTGATTTTAGGAGCTGCCTCAGAAAAATTACCATTTACATTAACTGGAAATATAGAATCTACAGGAGATAATTCTTCTGATATTGAGTTGCATTTTGAAGGAGAATTTAACCCAATGATTGCAATGATGATAAAAGGTCCGATTACTAAGTTTATTGATACCTTGGCATCTAATATGGGTAAACTATAGTTATATTATTCAACTATAGCATCATAAATAACTTGCTGAATATTTTCTCTGATATTGTTTTTAGACAACATATTTCCTGAATTATAATCGGGAAAAGTTCTATTAGATAAAAAGATATATACTATTTCTTTTTCTGGATCAGCCCAAGCCATAGTGCCTGTAAAACCAGTATGTCCAAAACTTGTCATAGATGCACAACCGCATGTTGGTCCAGAATTAGAGATTTGTGGTTTATCAAAACCTATTCCTCTTCTATTGCCTTTATCACAATAAAAACAGGTATTAAAAATATCAAATGTTTTTTCTGTAATATATTGTTTATTGCCATAATTACCTTTTTGTAAATACATTTGCATAATTTTAGCTAAATCCATTGAGTTAGAAAAAATTCCGGCATGACCTCCAACTCCACCTTCCATTGCAGCAGCCATATCATGCACATATCCTTGAACTGTTTGATGTCTAAAATAATTATCAACCTCTGTTGGAGGAATAACACTCATATCAAATTTTCTTAACGGATTAAATAATGTATAATTTGCTCCAAGAGAATTATAAAAATTTTCGTTGCTAACAAGGTCTAAAGATTTGCCTGTATATTTTTCTACAAATTCTTTTAAAATAATAAATGTAAAATCGCTGTATTTATACTCTTTTTTATCGCTTACACTGCTGTTTATAATTTTGTTAATTATAGAATCTCTATAAGATTCTTTTATATAAATATTTTCGGCTACTTGCTTATTATATTCATCAGAATATGTTTTGCGATAGTATTTTTCGCTAGGTTTATTATTTTCGTCTAATGTTTCTAAATAAAACGGAATCCAAGCGTCTAGACCTGCAGAATGTGTTAATAAATCTTTAAATAAAATGTTTTCTTTATTAGTATTTTTAAAAACAGGAAGCATGTCTCCTAGTTTGGTATCTAAAGTAACTTTTTTTGTATCATACAACTTCATTACATTAGGTAATGTAGAAACAATTTTGGTAATAGAAGCAACATCATAAATATCTGAATTTTTAACTTTTACTTCTTTTTTATAAGTATGAAACCCAAACGATTTTTGATAAATAACTTTACCATAACGAGCAATTAAAACTTGACCGCCAGGCGTCATTTGTTCGTTAATGGCTTTAGTAATTATTTCATCTACTCTGTTTAAAGTTAAAGAATTCATGCCTACATTTTCTGGAGTAGTAAACCCTAATCTGTTTAATTTTATAGTGTTAATGCCGTGATTTACACCAAATTGATCGTTTATAGATATTGGTAATTTTCCTTTTGCCTGAATTGCACCAAAAATAACTTGAGCAGAAACTATTTGAGCAATTTTATTGTTTTGATAAGATATTACAATACCATCTATATTATCTAAATTTGGCATTGACAATAACGAATATGGCTTTGTAAAAATATTTAATATTACTTTGCGTTGTTTTGCAATACTTGAAATTATTTCAATTTCTGTAGCATTAAAATCATTTTTTCGCCAAGCTCCATCTGCTTTATGAAAACCAATAATTACTTTTGTGTAATTACTTAATAAAGTGTTTAAAGTATCTAAATTAGCAGAAAAAACTTCGGTAACCTCGCCATATTTTTTTAAAGTTTCAATATAATCAGTATTAAAATCATCGCCTAATTTAACGTATGCAATTTTTTCTTTTTCTAAATCTTTTATAGGCAAAATATCTGACTGATTTTTTATAACCGTTATTGCATTTTCGTATAATTTATATTGTAAAGCATCGTTGGTACTTTTATTTAAATCGTTGTATAGATTTTCTAAAACAATTGGATTTAATTTATTTAAACCTGACTTGTATTTAAAATGAAGAATTTTTTTTACAGAAAGCTCTAACCTTTCTTTAGTAAGTTTACTGCTAACTAATGCTTCTTTAATTTTTTCTACAGCAACCGGAACATCTTCTGGAAAAAGTAAAATATCGTTTCCAGCTAATAATGCTTCTAAATCTATTTCGCCAGGTTTTTTAAAATTACTTGCACCTTTCATGTTTAATGCATCTGTAAAAATTAAACCATTAAAACCCAATTCTTTTTGCAGCAAATCTGTAACTATATTATAAGATATAGATGATGGGTATCCTTTTCTATCATCAAAACTTGGAACACTAAGATGGGCAACCATAACGCTTGCTAAACCTCTGTTTATTAGCTTTTTATACGGATATAGCTCAACATCTTTAATATGTTCTTTTGTAAAGTTTATTATTGGTAATGTATAATGAGAATCTGTTTCTGTAGCACCATGACCTGGAAAATGTTTACCTGTTGCAAAAACGCCATGTTTTTGCAAACCATTCATTAAAGCCAAAGCTCTTTCTGTAACGTTAAATTTATTTTCTCCAAAAGATCTATTACCTATTATAGGATTTTTTGGATTAGTATTAATATCTATAACAGGAGAAAAGTTAAAATGAATTCCCATTCTTTTACTTTGATGAGCCATTTGCTCGCCAGTTTTTTCTATTAACTTTAAGTCTTGAATTGCACCTAAAGTCATATTCCATGGATATCTATAAGTAGAATCTAATCTCATGCTTAAACCCCATTCTGCATCTATACCAATAAATAAAGGAGTTTTGGCTTTACTTTGGTAATAATTTGTGAGTTTTGCTTGTCTAACTGGACCTCCTTGAAAAAAAATTAATCCTCCAACCTTTTGGTCAACAACTAATTTTTCTACAGATTTAACATGTTCTGCATCTTTATTAGAATATGCAGCAACCATAAATAGCTGGCCAATCTTCTCGTCTAATGATAATTGATTAAAAAGACTATCTACCCATTTATTTTCTTGAGAAGTACTTTTAAAGAAGTAGCCAATTGTTTTATCTTCATTCGTTAAAGAATCAGATTCTTCTATTTTAATTATTTCTTCTTTAGGATAAGAAATTATATTTTTTTTAGAGCTACAATTTACTGTTACAAAAACTGTGAGTATTAGAACTATAAATAGATATTTTTTCATTTATTATTTTTTAAAAAAATCGGCTATGCCAGCTTTCACTTGCAGGAACTTCCCAACAGTCATTAAGCTCTTGTATTGTGTTTATTAAATTATTAAATACAATAGTGTCTTTGTTTACCGCTTTTTCTTTTACCATTTGTTTAAAGTCTAGTAAAGATTTATGAGTAATAAATTCTCCTTGTTTATAGGTAACATTCATTTTATCAAGTAAATCAATACTATATTTTTGTTCAAGATTTTGAATAAATGCTACAGAAGCGTCAATAGAGCAACCTGTTACATTTTGTACTTCTTGATTTACAGAAAGAATTATAAATCTATTGTATTGAATTAAATAAGATGCCTCTAACGAAGTGCCATGAGCTGACCAATTTTCTATAAATTCTATAAGCGAAGTGTTTATTTCTTCTATTTCTGCATCTGATAATTTTCTATTAGATTGATATATCCAAATTCGAGATTCTTCTGGCAACGTATTAAATTCAACTAACATATTGTTTTTTTTATAAATCTTTAGCGTTTGCAATTAATTCTGCAATGTCCAAAACTTTAATTTCACTTTCTTTTTCTTTGCTTTTTACGCCATCTGTCATCATCGTGTTACAAAAAGGACAACCTGTAACGATTATTTCTGATTTTGTTTCGAGTGCTTCTTCTGTTCTTTCTACGTTAATATCTTTATTGCCATTTTCTGGTTCTTTAAACATTTGAGCTCCACCAGCACCACAACATAAACCGTTAGCACGAGAACGTTTCATTTCGACTAATTCAGCATCCAACTTTTGAATTAATTCACGAGGAGCTTCATAAACATTATTTCCTCTGCCTAAATAGCAAGGGTCGTGAAAAGTGATTCGTTTTCCTTTGAATTGATCGCCTTCTATAGTAAGTCGCCCATCATCTAAAAGAGATTTTAAAAATTCTGTATGATGAACAACTTCGTATTTACCACCTAATTCTGGATACTCATTTTTTATTGTATTAAAACAATGCGGACAAGCAGTTACTATTTTTTTTACCTCATAAGCATTCATAACGTTTATATTCATCATTGCTTGCATTTGAAATAAAAATTCGTTCCCTGCTCTTTTTGCTGGATCGCCAGTACAACTTTCTTCTGTACCTAAAACTGCAAATGGTACATTTGCATTATTTAAAATCTTTACAAAAGCTTTTGTAATTTTTTTGGCACGTTCATCAAAACTACCAGCGCATCCAACCCAAAATAAAACTTCGGGTTGTTTGCCTTGAGCCATCATTTCTGCCATAGTTGGCACTACTAAATTTTGAGCCATAATTATATGTTTATTTTTTCTTTCTTTTATTCGTGATGTTCGTCATCAAAAACCTGAATGGTAACATCTTTTTCTACTAAATTTGTAAATTTTCCTCTAAAACGAGTTGCTTTTACTAAGTGATTATCTATCCAATGATAATTGCCTCCTCGAGGTTTGCCCATTACCATGCCATGATATTTAAACCCATGTTTTTTAAGCCATATTTCGGTATAATCTCTATGTTCTTCTGTTCTTGATGTAAAAAAGAAGATTATATGACCTTCATCATACCATCTATTTAATGTTTCTAACGCATCTGGATAAACTTGAGCTGTTAGCATTCTTTCTGGTTCTTCGTTTGGAATATCATCGCAAACAGTACCGTCTATATCTATTAAATAATTTTTTATTCCTTTTGGTAAAATAGGACTTATTAAATGTCCGTTTTCTGATGTTGTTTGTAAATTCTTTTCAATGTCTTCCTTCTTCATGCTGTATTTTTAAATTTATAATTTTAAATACATCCCCAAGTCTCATATTTATGGGAATTAATTTATTGCTAATTTTCGTCTTTCCAATTTAGTCTATCCATTTGGTTGTATTGCCATGGAGCTCCATTATTTTCAATATTTGTCATCATGTTATTTAATGGCATTGGAGCTGCACTTTGTTCCATAACAAGATATCTTCTCATATCCATAATTATAGATAACGGATCAATATTAACCGGACATACTTCTACACAAGCGTTGCAAGATGTACATGCCCATAATTCTTCTGGAGTTATATAATCGTTTAATAAAGATTTTCCGTCTGGTACAAAAACACCTTTATTGGCATCTATGTTTTTACCTACTTCTTCCAAACGATCTCTTGTATCCATCATTATTTTACGAGGAGAAAGCAATTTACCAGTTTGACTTGCAGGACAAGCAGCTGTACATCTACCACATTCTGTACAAGTATATGCATTTAAAAGTTGTACCCAATTTAAGTCTTGAACATCGCTTGCACCAAATTTTGAAGGAACAGCTTCTGGATTTGATGGAGCTGCAAAAGGATCTGCTGTTGGATCCATCATTAGTTTAACTTCTTTTGTTACACTTTCTAGATTATCAAATTGTCCAAGTGGATTTAAATTTGCAAAGTAAGTATTTGGAAAAGCTAATAATATATGTAGATGTTTAGAAAAATATAAATAATTTAAAAACACTAAAATTCCAACAATATGTAACCACCAAGTTGTTCTTTCTATAACCATAACAACTCCTGTTGATAATTCATTAAATATGGGAGAAATAAACTGACTTATTGGAAAACTACCAACTTGGGTATAATGAGAAACCTCCATGTTTTGCAACCAAAGATCTGCTGCATTCATAAATAAAAACAGTACCATTAACGCCATTTCAAAATACAAAATGTAATTAGCATCTTTTTTAGGATATCCTTTCATTTCTGGATTCCAGAATCGTTTTACTTTTATTATATTTCTTCTTATCCAAAAAATAATTACAGCAACTAAAACTAAAAATGCTAGTATTTCGAATGAACCAATTAATACATTATAGAGTCCTCCTAAAAAAGATAAAACCCTATGAGTGCCAAATAATCCATCAATAATAATTTCTACTACTTCAATATTTATAATAACAAACCCTAAGTAAACTATAATATGTAGAAAACCAGAAATTGGTTTTTTAATCATTTTAGATTGCCCCAAAGCAATTAGAATCATGTTATTTAATCTTTCTCTTTTATTATCAGAACGATTAACATCTTGACCAAGTTTGATGTTTCTTATAAGTTTTTTAATGTTAATTACAAAATAACCAACTCCAATAGAAAGTATAATTGCAAATAAAATATTATCTAAATAACTCATCTTTTTTTATTTTTTAACTTTAGTAATAGTGTCGTTTACTGGTGCAACATACGGTTTGTTTTTCTTGCCAAAAAGAGAAACATTTACATATCTTGTTGGATACAATCTTAAATCTTGTAATAATAATTCTAATTCTTTTGAGGTTTTAGACATGTTATTGTATAAAGCTTCGTCTTTTAATAATTTACCTATTGTGCCGTTTCCAGAATTTACTTTAACCATAATTTGATCTACATTACTTAATGTTTTTTCTAGATTAGCAATAATTTGTTTAATATTAGAATTAGATAAAGAGTCTGAAACTTTTTCAAAGTTAGAAGACATCTTTTCTATGTTAGATAAAGAGTTAGTTAAACTTACACTATTATCATTTAATAGTTTATTAACTGAGTTAGATATTATGCTTAACTCTGATAAAGTTTTACTTAATTTTTCGAAGCTATTATTTAGATGTTGCTTGTTATTAGAATTCATTACATCGTTGAGATTAACAAGTAATTTATCTGCATTAACAAGCATAGATTCTAGTTTTTCTTGTAGAGGAGTAAGTTTTTCTGTAACTAAAGCAGTTAGTCCAGGTTTTACTTCTCCTTTTAAATAGTCTCCCGATTCTGAAACTGAGTTATCTTTAAAATTTAGAACAATCTGTACTTGCTTACCTCCTATTAGTCCAGGTTCGTAAATTTTTGCAATAGAAGATTTAGAAATAGGAAAATCTGTCCTTACTTGTAATTCTACAATTAGTTTGCCAGAATTATCTTGAAAGTCTATAGATTTTACTTTGCCAATTATTAATCCGTTAATTGTAACTGGAGCAGATGGATTAAGCCCTTCTACATCATCATATAAAACATAATAAGTTTTATAGTTAGTTAACATATCTGTTCCTTTTAAAAAACTATATCCCCAAATAAATAATAATATAGAGGAAATAACTAAAATAGCGGTTTTAATTTCTTTTGTTAGTTTCAATGTGATTAATTTTATTAAACAAAATTACAATAATAAATGCAATTTTTAAGTTAAGATTTTAGAGCTTCTTGAATACTTATTTTTTTTCCATTTTTAAACGCCACAACAAAAGAAGATGGAAATCCTTTTGCTTTGGCTTCTTTTAAAAACCTATTAGCATCATCATAACTTGAAGTTTCTTGGTAATAATATTTATACAAGCCACCTTCTTTTATCTTTGATGTGTTTTCTAAACCTTTAAAATTAGATGGTGTTAATTCTAAATTTGTTCCACTTGCAGAAATCTGAACTTTAAATACAATCTCGTTAAAATTTGTAGTGGTTTCTTTATAAGATTCTTTTGAGGTTGAAGAACTAGTATCTACTTTTTCAGTATTTAGTACAACAGTTGTATTAGAATTACTAGTTTCTTTAAAATTTACAGTTTGAGCAGCTCCATAATACTCTTTATTATAACTAATAATTGCATCTGCAATACCTTTAGCTAGTTCATCTTGGCCTTTATCTGAATTTAAATATTCGCCTTCTGGTTTGTAAGATATAAATCCAAGTTCTGTTAGTATACTTGGCATACCTGTTTGATTTAAAACTAAAAACGGAGCTTGTTTAACTCCTCTGTTTTTACGTTCTAATCTATTTGTATATTCGTTTTGTATTTTGGTAGCAACATCTATACTTTGATTTATATATTCTTCTTGCATTAAAGTTAAACCAATCATAGTTTCGGGAGAATTAGGATCGTAACCACCATATTTTAATTTATAATCGTTCTCTAAAGTTACTACCGAGTTCTCTTTTTTAGCAACTTCTAGATTCGAAGCATTTTTAGTTAAACCCATTACAAATGTTTCTGCACCATGAGCCAAACTTTTAGCAACAGCATTGCAATGTATAGAAACAAATAAGTTAGCATGAGCTTTATTGGCAATATTTGCTCTTTCCATTAACTCTATAAAAACATCTGTTTTACGTGTGTAAATTACTTGAATATCGCTATGACGTTCTAAAATTTTACCTACTTTTAATACTACAGATAAAGTAATGTTTTTTTCTACAAAACCATAATAATTTGCACCATAATCTTTTCCACCGTGACCTGCATCAAGTACTACTTTAAATTTAGTCGAACTTTGAGCATGTGTATTAGTTATAAATAAAAAAGAGAATATAATAAAGGCAAATATTAATTGCTTGTTTTTGTACATAATAGGTTAAAAGTTAATTTTAAGTAAAACACTTCGTTTTTAATATTATTATTTCTGTATTTTTGACCAAATATAATATGTAGTTTTGGACATTCGAAAATTGATACATAATTTTACAAAAATAGCATTAAAACCGTTGCATACAAACTTATTTCATATCGTTTTATCATCAATCTTTCTAACAATTGGAATTAATTCAGTTAATGCTCAAGAAATTAAAAACAATACTCAAACATTCCCTTTAAATATAGACAATAAAGAATTAACTGTTAATAAAGAGAGTGTTTTATTAGAAAAAGATTCGATTAAAAAAGATTCTGTAAAAGTTAAACCTGTTAAAAATGCTTTAGAAGGAAAAGTAAAGCATAAAGCAATTGGATACACTAAAATAAATAATAAAACAAAACAAATTACTCTATATAACAAGGCAGAGCTTAATTATCAAGATATAGAGTTAAAAGCAGGGATTATTATTTTAGATAACGAAAAAAACGAAGTTTATGCTGGAAGAATTAAAGATTCTGCCGGAAATTACACGCAACTTCCAGTTTTTAAACAAGGTAATAATGTTATTGAACCCGATTCTATTCGTTTTAATTTTAAAACAAAAAAGGCATTAATTTGGAATTCTAGAACAGAACAAGGAGAATTTAAAGTAAAAGCAGAATTAACTAAAAAAGAAAATGATACGGTTTATTTTTTAAAAAATGCACGTTTTACAACTTCGAGCGATGTAGATAACCCAGAATATTATTTTAAAACCAGTAAAATAAAGTTTGTGCCAAATAAAAAGGTAGTAACTGGTTTTACAAATATGGTAATTTCAGATGTTCCTACTCCTATTTTTGTGCCGTTTGCTTTTTTTCCAATGACAGAAGAACAAAAATCGGGTATTATTTTACCAACATTTCAAGATACAAGAAGTCAAGGATACTCTATTCAGAATGGAGGTTTATACCTAGCTTTAAGCGATAAATATGATTTAGCTATTCTTGGAGATTATTACACAAATGGAAGTTATGGATTGCGTTTTGAGAGTAATTATAAATTTAAATATGAATTTGATGGTTCTTTTAGATTAAGATTTGAGAATTTAATTACTAGCGAAAGAGGTTTTCCAGACTATTCAAAACGAAGTAATTACAATATAAATTGGCAGCATAGTCAAGATGCAAAAGCAAATCCGTCTTCTAGATTTACAGCATCTGTTAATTTAGGAAGTAGTAAATATTTTAGACAATCGCTAAATCAAACTAATGTTGGAGCATCATTAACAAACAGCTTGAGCTCTTCTGTTTCGTATTCTAAAACATTTAATTCTGTTCCGCAAGTAAATTTGTCTTTTTCTGCAACTCATAATCAAAACACTGGAACCGAAGTGATAAATATGACCCTGCCAACTTTACAAGCAAGTGTAGATAGAATTTTTCCGTTTGCACCAAAAGACGGGGTTAAAAAAGGATTTTTTAAAAATATAAACTTGCAATATAATTTAAGAGGCGAAAATAGAATTAACACTACAGATTCGTTATTTTTTTCATCTCAAATGTTTAAAGATGCAAAATCTGGATTTCAACATTCTATACCATTAAGTACTAATTTTAAATTATTTAAGCATTTTAGTGTTACTACAAGTGCTAATTACAACGAAGTTTGGTATTTAAAAACAATAAACAAAGAGTTTAATCTAGATGATAATAAATTAATAACAAAAGAAATAAATGGTTTTGATGCTTTTAGAACTTACTCTTTTTCTTCAAGTATTGGAACAACAATTTACGGGACATTTAATTTTGATAAAGACAGTAAACTACAATCAATCAGACACGTTTTAAGACCATCTATATCGCATTCTTATGCACCAAGTTTTGAGCAGTATTACGATACTTATGCTATAGATGGAAGTGGTAAAATGAACACTTATTCTAGATTTGAAGAAGGAATATTTGGACAACCAGATAATAATTATAGCAATAATCTAGGTTTTAGTATAAGCAATACGTTAGAAGCTAAAGTAAAAGATAAAGACCCAACAAAAGAAGAGTTAAAGAAAATAATACTACTAAATCAGTTTAATTTATCTACAAGTTATGATATGGCTGTAGATTCTTTAAAATGGTCACCTGTTAGATTAAGTGGTGGAACTGCTTTTTTTGATAACAAGTTAAATGTAAATTTTGGTGCAACTTTAGACCCTTATGCAATTAATGCAGCAGGAAATAGAATGAATCAATTTAACATTGACAACGGTGGAAGTTTATTTAGAATGACAAGTGCTAACATGACGCTTAATTATTCTTTAAGAAGTGGCAATTCTAAAAAAGATGAGAATAAAAATAATGCAAATCAAGATAACGGCGGAAGAAACGATGACTTATTAGGCGTAAGTACAGATTTTAGTGACCGAAGACAAAGTCAGTTTGAAAATGAAGAAGAGTCGGTATTCTCAGAGTTTTATAACTCAAAAACTCCCTGGGATTTAAACTTTGCATATTCTTTAACCTATTCAAATAATAATAGAGAACAACTAGTTTCGGGTAATACACTTATGGTTTCGGGTAATATTAGTTTAGCACCAAGATGGAAAGTTGGAGTGTCTTCTGGATATGACTTTGCACAAAATGGTGTAACTTTTACACAATTTAGATTTGAAAGAGATTTGCAAAGCTGGAGAATAGATTTTAATTGGTCTCCTTTTGGAAATAACGCCTATTGGGGCTTTTTTGTAGGAATTAAATCTTCTGTACTTAGTGATATTAAATGGGATAAAAGATCTTTACCAGATAGACAATTAAATTAATATATATGAAAAAAATAATTTTTACAGACAAAGCACCTGCTCCGATTGGACCATATAATCAAGCGGTTTTAATAAAAGACACATTATATACTTCTGGACAAATTGCAATAAATCCTGCAAATGGAGAATTAGTTTTAGATGATATTAAAACAGAAACTAAACAAGTTATGGAAAACCTGAAAGCTATTTTAGAAGCAGCTGGAATGACTTTTGAAAACGTTATAAAAACAACTATATTTATTATGAATATGGGAGATTTTGCAAATATTAACGAAGTTTACGGTTCTTATTTTAACAAAAAAACTGCTCCAGCAAGAGAAACAGTTCAAGTAGCTTGTTTACCTAAAAATGTAAACATAGAAATATCTATAATTGCAATTCTATAGCATCTATAAGTAATTGTGCAGTAGCCTCATTAGTTGCTAAAGGTATGTTGTGAACGTCGCAAATTCTAATTAACATATTAATATCTACTTCATGAGCATGACTAGAAAGTGGATCTTTAAAAAACAGAACCATTTTTGTTTTGTTTTCTGCAACACGAGCTGCTATTTGAGCATCTCCTCCTATTGGACCAGAAAGCATTTTTTTAACTTTAAATCCTGCATTTTCTGCTTTGATTCCAGTTGTACCAGTTGCTACTAATTTTATATGATTAGAGCTTAAAAATGTTTTGTTCTTATTTAAAAACTGAACCATTTCTGCTTTTCTACCATCGTGTGCTATTATTGCTATTTCCATACAATAAAGATATAAAAAAAGTCTAAAGTTTTTACAGGTTTCTTTTTTATTTGTTTAATACATGATAAGCTATTAAACCATCTATTGGTCTTCTTAAAACATTACCAATTTTAATATTGTTTTTACTTAATATTGTTTCTAATTCATCTTTTAAATAAAAAGCTATAGAACCAACAAAATGTACAGGGACTGTAGTATGATTATCAAATTGTTTAATGTAGTTTTCTACAAAATCTTCTAATTCTAATGCAATGTATTGCTTACAAAAATCTGTGTCTTTGTTTTTAATTAAAAACTTTGCAAAGGTTGCTAAATATGCATTTGGATTTGGTTTTTTATATAAATTTTCTTTTATAAAATCTGGATCTACATTAAATTCTTTTTCAAATTCTAAGGCTAAGTCTTTTGGCATTTTATTAAAATAATAACCTCTTAATAAATGTCTTCCAAATCTATTTCCAGAACAATCATCCATGCAAATGTAACCAAGCGATTGAACTTTTTGATGCAAAATATTTCCGTCAAAATAACTACAATTAGAACCAGTGCCTAAAATACAAACTATTGCTTTTTCGTTTTTTGGAGTAGTTGCATAAACAGCAGCATAAGTATCTTCAAAAACGGTAACATTTGCGTTAGAAAAGTAATCTTTAAAAACGTTTGTTAAAAAATCTTTCATTCTATTAGTACCACAACCAGCACCATAAAAATATAAATTTGTGACTTTTAATTTATTATGAGAAATATCAAATTTATTTTCTAATCTACTTAAAATTTCTTCTTTATTTAAAACCTCTGGATTTAATCCGAGGGTTTGAGTTGTAAATAATACTTTGCCATTATTGTCTATTGCAATCCAATCTGCTTTAGTTGAGCCACTGTCTACTAATAATTTCATTTAGATACTTTTATATTATATAAAAAAATCCGTAATGCTACCATTACGGAGAAAACAAACAACCTATTTTAAAGTTGAAATATAAACAGATAAATCTATTAATTTACTAGAATATCCATACTCATTATCATACCATGATACTAATTTAAAAAATGTTGAGTTTAAACCAATTCCAGCTTTAGAATCTACTATAGATGTTCTAGGATCTGATATAAAATCTTGCGAAACTACATCTTCGTCTGTAAAACCTAAAATTCCTTTCATTGTAGTTTCTGAAGCAATTTTTAATACTTTCATAATCTCTTCGTAAGTTGTTTCTTTAGCTAATTTTACAGTTAAATCAACTACAGAAACATTTGCAGTAGGAACTCTCATTGCCATTCCGGTTAATTTTCCGTTTAATTCTGGAATAACTTTCCCGACAGCTTTTGCAGCTCCTGTAGAAGCTGGAATTATGTTTAATAACGCAGATCTCCCTCCTCTAAAATCTTTTTTAGAAGGTCCGTCTACAGTTAATTGAGTTGCAGTAGTTGCGTGAATAGTTGTCATTAATCCTTCTACAATACCAAAATTATCGTTTATTACTTTAGCTAAAGGAGCTAAACAATTTGTAGTACAAGATGCATTAGAAACAATAGTATCTGTAGCTGTTGCTTTAGTGTGATTAACACCCATTACAAACATTGGAGCATCTGCAGATGGAGCAGAAATTACTACTTTTTTTGCACCACCTTTAATATGATAATTTGCAGTTTCTAATGTTGTAAAAATACCTGTACATTCTGCTACAACATCTACGTTTACATCATTCCATTTTAAATTAGTAGGGTCTTTTTCTGCAGTTACTCTTATTAATTTATCGTTTACATATAGTTGATTGTCTTTTACTTCAACTTTACCATTAAATTTACCATGAACAGAATCATATTTTAACAAATAAGCTAAATGTTCTACATCTAATAAATCGTTTATTGCTACAACTTCTACATTATCTCTATTATAGGTTTCTCTAAAAACTATTCTTCCTATTCTACCAAAACCGTTTATTCCTAATTTTACTTTTAACATTTATTTAATTTAATATTATTATTTTTCTTGATATTGATTTTTGCAATTGATTTTTGTAATTGATTTTTGTAATTGATTTTTGTAATTGATTTTTGTAATTGATATTGACTTTTGCAATTGATTTACGTTGACATTATCTCTGAAACTCTTAAAAGTTCTTTGTCTATTCCTGAATGGTCTTTAATTGCTTGTTCTAATGGAGTTAAATTAACTTTATCGTTTAACAAGCCAACCATAAAATTACTTTTACCTTCTAAAAGAGATTCAACTGCTTTTACTCCTAATCTTGAAGCTAAAACTCTATCAAAACAGCTTGGAGCCCCACCTCTTTGCATATGACCTAAAACGGACACTCTTACATCATATTCTGGCATATTTTCTTCTACATAATCTTTTAATTCGAATACATTTTTACCAATTTTATCGCCTTCTGCAATAACTACAATACTTGAAGATTTTCCGGATTTTTTGCTTTTTTTAAGAGATTCTATTAATCTCTCTAAGCCTAAATCTTCTTCTGGAATTAATATTTCTTCAGCTCCAGCACCAATTCCAGCATTAAGTGCAATATGTCCTGCATCACGACCCATAACCTCTACAAAAAATAGCCTGTTATGAGAACTTGCTGTGTCTCTAATTTTATCAATCGCCTCTACAACAGTGTTTAAAGCTGTATCGAAACCTAGCGTATGACTCGTACCAAAAATATCGTTATCTATAGTTCCCGGAATACCCATTACTGGAAAATTGAATTCTTTATTAAAAACTAATGCTCCTGTAAAACTACCATCGCCACCAATAACAACCAATGCATCAATGCTAGATTTAATTATATGGTCATAAGCTTTTTTTCTTCCTTCAACTGTCATAAACTCTTTAGAACGAGCTGATTTTAGAATAGTTCCTCCTTTATTAATTATATTATTAACAGAGCGAGGTCCCATTTCTTTAAAATCGCCTTCTATTAAACCTTGAAAACCTCTGTAAACACCAACACTTTTAATATTATGATACGCACAAGTTCTAATTACAGATCTAATTGCTGCATTCATTCCTGGAGAATCTCCTCCAGAAGTAAGAACTGCTATTTTTTTTATTGTATTCGACATTTTTATATGATTGTATTGTAAATTTAGCAAAGAAATTAGAATAAAACGAGTAGTTCTTTTAGTATTTGTAAGAAAACTAAAATATCAAACGTTTTCGTTAATAAGTTTTTAATTTGAGTATTAAAAACTTTAAAAATTAATATAAATAGATTATAATTCGTCTGGAATAACTTCTTGGTTAGTTTTAGTGCTTTCTGATTTAATTTTTTTACGCTGAATAAACTCAATAAATTCTGGATTATAATCTGAATCTGGAATTTGGTCGTCTGGGCTTGAATCTTTAGTAAGTTTCGCATTTTTAAATACTTTATTTATAAGTTCTTTAAAAGTATTAAAATCTACTTGATAAGACACGCCAAGACCTTGAGTATATCCAAAATTTTCTCCTATATAGTTAATGTCGTTTTGTCTGTTAAAAAAACGCATGTTGAACGTTCCATCTTTATTTACTTTGTAAAGAATTTCTACATCTCCAATAACAGCAGCATTATTTAAACCACCAACTGGTACACCAAATTTACCATTAACAGTAATTTTATCATTTATATTAAATTTGGTATTAAAACCAACACTACCACTTGCTTCTCTACCAGGTGTGTTATCTGCAGTTACAACTTCTGGAGTAATTAATATTTTACTGTCTTTATCATTTAATAAATCACCAAAAATACCCGATGCTGTATCAAATAAATTTTGAGACAATGCATTTTGATTCAAGCCACCTTCTGGAGTTAAAAAACTACTTGACGCTAATAAATATAATGCTTGTGTTTGTCTAGTGTCTGAATCGCTTAATTTTGTTTGAATTTCTGATTTTAATACAGAACTAACAGTTGGAAAATTTATACTAAAATTAGGTTCTGGATTTGCAATATTTCCACCAATATCTATACCTACTTCTACTGGAATTTTTCTGTTAAAGGATGGATTATCTAATAAAACTGCTGGATTTGCAACTGTTTTATATACTGCTTGTAAATTTAATCTAGCTTTTAACGGGTCGCCATCCCAAACTATTGAACCATATTCTTTTACATCAAATACTTTACTAACAATACCGCGGTATTTAAAAAAGTATTTTCCTTTATAAATCTGAAAATCGCCATACATATTAAATTTTCCTAAAGTATTTATTTGCATATAAAGGTTTCCTACTCCACTTCCGTTCATTAAATGTCCAGTTTCTCTGTCTAGAATTACCTCTATTTCGGCATCTGTATTTACATCTAAATCAAAATTTAATTCAAGGCCTTGGTAATTTCTTTTTTGGCTTTGTAAATTACTTGATAAATTAAATTTTTCTTGTGGAGTTATGAATCTTAAATAATTATTATCTCCAACAGATAAAGTTTCTGCTATTGGTATTTTTATGATTGTTCCTTTTTTAGAAGAAGCTTCTACATTTATAAATAATGCATTTGTTAATCCCGAAATTGTTGCTATTCCTCCAATAAAAGCAGTTCCATAATAATAAGCATCTTCTTGATCTTTAGTGTCTAATACTAATAAATGATTTGAGTTTACAGCTAAATCTAAGTTCCAATTTTTTAAATTTGTATGTCTAATAGTTCCCGAAAGAATTCCTTTTGTATTGTATTTAGTATCTGTTAAATTTATATTTCTAAACAAAAACTGCCTGTCTGTTAAATCTACAATTGCATTGTTTTCTAGTTGGTAATCAACATTTAAATACGGAACTTTAAGTCCTGCTTCTTTTAAAAATAATCTTCCATTCATTTCTGGGTTTTTAAAGTCGCCTTCAAAACTAGCTGCTCCAGAAAGCATGCCTCTAATATTAGAAATTGCACTTCCGCCAATTATACTAAATGCACCTATATTAAAATTATTTAGTCGTAAATCAAGATTTATGATAGGTTTTTTGTTTGTTATAGCTAAAGACCCTTCTATATTTAAGTTTTCTAGATTTTTGTTTTTAAGTGTTGAACTAACCTCAAAATTATTAAAATCTCTATTGCCTTTTACATCTAGATTTAAATTTCCTAGTTTAATATTGTTAACCTCTAAATCATCTACAACTAATGAAGCGTATGGTTTATATTGCGAATTTATTTGTTCAAAATTTACAATTCCGTTTAAGGTTCCATCAAAAATTAATTTATCGTATTCTGGAATAATTTTGCCTAAATTAACATTGCTAAAATCAAGTTTTAAGTCTTTATAATTATCATTTTCAATTTTTCCTAAAAATTTAATTTTTTGATCTTGATTTGTAATTTCAAATTCATCGAACACAAAATTATTGAAATTTTTATTAAAAATAATTCTATTTTTATTGTTTTCTTCGACATTTATATGCCAGATATAATTGTTGAGATTTAGTTCAGATTTTTGTATCCCAACAACACTGTTTTTGTTTATATCTATTGTATGATATGCATTTATGTTATAATAATCTTGATTGTTTTTACCACCTTTAAATTCTGCTCTAAATAGCAAAGAATCTTTCATGGTAATATTAATCAAATTAAAATCTGCCACTTTATAATACTTTGTTTTGATACTATCTATTTGAATATAGGTATTATAAAGATTGTTTTTGTTGTCTATTTCTAGATTTACTTTTTCAAATTGATTTTCTAAAACAGAAATTTTAGGAGAACTAAAGTTCATTTTAAAATCGTTTGTATCAGAGTTCATACTTCCTTTTAAAAAAGTGTTTTTACTCAAAACAATTTCCGGATAAAATATTTCTATAATCTTACTGAATACAGATAAATTAAATTTTAAATATTGCCCTTTTCTAATTTTGTTAGGTTTATAGTTTGTATAAATGCTACCAAAAGAGTTTTCTATAATGTCTAATACTTGTTCAAAATCAAATTTACCTACAACCTTTCCTTCTATAATATCGGGAGAGTTTATTGTAATTGTTCTTTCCAGGTTTTGATCGAATGTGGAGTTTAACTTAAAATCTTCGAAAATAAATATATCTCTTTCATTTTGATAAGAAGTATGTTCTACAACTACATCTCCATATAAATTATTTATACTGTTTCCTGTTAAATTAGAATCTATTTTACCTTTAAAAATAGATAGGCTATCTTTTGTTATAAAATTTAATTCTTTAAGATTTGCATAATCTATTTGAGTTTTAAACTTATAGACATTTTCTTTTTTAGACACGTCTACCAAACCATCAAAATCTAGAAATAAATTTGGGTCGTTTACATTTACTTTACCTTTAAATATTGGTTTTTTAAAAGTGCCATTTAAAATTATTTTAGTGTAATTGTAATTATTAAATTCTAATTGCGATATCTCGCCTACTAATTTTGTGTCTATAAGATTTTCTGTAAAACCTTTACCTTCAACATCTACATTTAACGATGCTATACCTAAATTAGAATTATTTAAAAAACTTCCAATATTAAAGTTATCTAAAATAATATTACCAACATATGATGCATTGTCTATAAAATCTATATTTGTTAGTACAACATCGGCAGAAATTTTACCTAAATCAGTTTCAATATCAAAATCGCTTTCTATTGCCGTTGTTGTTATGTTTGTACTGCCTGAAAGATTAAATTGCCCTAATTTTATCAGAGAACTTGGCAAAGATTTTCCTAAAATATTTGGCAGTAAGCTAGATAAATCGCTGTAATTAGACGAAACCTTACTAAACGTTCCTATTAAATTAAACTGATTTTTATTTTTACTAAATAGATTTCTAAAATTAACATTGCCAATTATAACAGAGTTATTAGAATCTATTAAATGTAAATTTTTAATTCTAAAATTATTTAAATAACCTCTTATGTTTCCTTTTAAATCAAAGACGTTATTTTTACCTAATTCTTTATAAAAGTATCTAATGTCGTTAGTGGCAACTTTAGCTTCGTTTATTTTAATATCAAATAATACTTTGTTGTTGAAATCTTTAAAATCTTTTCTGTCGTATTTTAACGTAACATCGCCTTTTAATAAAGATTCTTTTGTATTTGTAACAAGGTCTTTTAAAACTATATTTTTTTTTGTATAAATAAAATTTGCTTGTAAATTATTAACAACTAGACCTCGATAATCTTTAAAAGACATTTTATTTATTACAGTTGTTACATCTGGACCTAAAATTTTAAAGTTAGAAAGTTTGGCTTCTAAATGTATTAATTCTAAATCTTTTGGGTTAGTCCTGTTTTCATCTGTTAGTAAAAAACGACTTTCTGTAAAATAAACATCTTTAGCAGTAAGTAAAAACTTTTCTGTAGATGGTTTTTTGGTGTCAAAAGCTGCAATAAATTTATCTAAATTAGTTTCTTTCTCGTTTTTGTAATTTTTTAAATTTAGATACAGTTTGTTTAGCCTAAGTGTTCCAAAAAGTAAATCTCCTTTATATAGCTTTTTAGCATCTAGAATGTTTGTGTTTATTAAATTGATATAAATTAAAGTGTCTTTATGATGGTCTTTTATTAATACATCTCTAAGTTTAACACCTCCAAAAATAGTTATAGTAACCTGGTTTACATTTATATTAGTTTTAAATTCTTTATTTAACTCTGTTGTAACATACTTACCTATCTTAGTTTGAACAAAAGGAAGAGATAAAACAATACCAGAAACCAGTATAAACAAGAGTAATGCTACTAGGGTTCTAAATACTATTTTTTTTGCTTTTTTGATAAGTACTATTTTAAAAATTAAAGTTACGTAATCTACAATAATCTATTTCTAAAAAATGACTATTTTTGACACGATGTAAAAATAAAGAAAATTACGTCTTTATTAATATAACTATTCAAATTTTGTGCCTTTTTTTATGAATCAATTAAACACTTACATTTTAGCGATAGAAAGTTCTTGTGATGATACATCTGCAGCTATACTTTTAAACGATAAAGTTTTGTCTAATATTGTGGCAAATCAAGAAATTCATAGCGAATTTGGAGGTGTTGTTCCAGAACTTGCTTCAAGAGCACATCAACAAAATATTGTGCCTGTTGTTGATTTAGCATTAAAAAAAGCAGGAATAACAAAAGAGCAATTAAGTGCAATTGCTTTTACACAAGGTCCTGGATTAATGGGTTCTTTGTTAGTTGGAAGTTCTTTTGCAAAATCGTTATCTATTTCTTTAAACATCCCTTTAATAGCTGTTAATCATTTGCAAGCTCATATTTTAGCACATTTTATTAAAGAAGATGGGTTTAGCAAACCTACTTTTCCTTTTATTGCATTAACTATTTCTGGAGGTCATACTCAAATTGTAAAAGTTTTAAGCTTTTTTAATATGGAAATAATAGGAGAAACAACAGATGATGCTGCTGGAGAAACTTTTGACAAAACTGCAAAAACACTTGGTTTGCCCTATCCTGGTGGACCTTTGGTAGATAAATTAGCTCAGTTAGGTAACCCAAAGGCTTTTAAATTTACTAAACCTAAAGTGCCTGGTTTAAATTTTAGTTTTTCGGGTTTAAAAACGCAAATTCAATATTTTGTAACTAAAAATGTAAAAGAAAATCCTAATTTTATAGCAGAAAACATAAATGATATTTGTGCATCGGTTCAATACACAATCATTGAAATTTTGATAGAAAAATTAAAAATGGCTGTTGCACAAACCGGAATTACACAAATTGCAATTGGTGGCGGCGTTTCTGCAAATTCTGGAATTAGACAAACGTTGAAAGAAGCTGAAAGTAAACATGGATGGAAAACCTTTGTGCCCAAATTTGAATACACAACTGATAATGCTGCAATGATTGGTATTGTTGGATATTATAAATTTTTAGAAAATGATTTCGAAAATTCGAGTGTTGTTTCTAAAGCAAGAATAGAATTATAAGATGCAATTATTTTATAGTAAAGATATTTCTAAAGAGCAATTAAGTTTTGTTTTTGACAAAGAAGAAAGTAAACATATTATTAAAGTTTTACGTAAACAAATAGGCGATATTCTATACGTTACAAATGGGTTAGGTTATTTGTTTAAAACTGAAATTACTTTAGCTTCTGATGCTAAATGCACGGTAAGAATTTTAGAGAAAGAATTAAAGAATCCATGCAACTACAATTTACATATGGCAGTTGCACCAACTAAAATGAATGAGAGATTTGAATTGTTTTTAGAAAAGGCAACAGAAATTGGTATTCATCAAATTACACCTATTATTTGTGATAATTCTGAAAGAAAAGTTATAAAAACAGAACGTTTCGAAAAAATTATACTTTCAGCAATGAAACAATCAAATCAATGTTACTTACCTATATTAAATGACCCAATAACCTTTAAAAACTTTATAAAAAGCAATACTTGTAGTATAAATTATATTGCTCATTGCGAAGAAACAAATAAGCGTACATTTAAAGATGTTTTTGTAAAAGAAAAAGCGATATGTATATTAATTGGGCCTGAAGGAGATTTTTCTGAAAAAGAAATAAATAGTGCTTTAGAAAAAAAATACATTGCTGTATCTTTGGGAAATACTCGCTTACGAACAGAAACTGCAGCTCTAGTTGCTTGTCATACTGCTAAATTGTTAAATCAATAACTCATGAACAAATATTTAATTCTATTACTACTTTCTACCTCAATATATTCTCAAGAAATTGCGTTGTTAAAGTATAATGGTGGAGGCGATTGGTATTCTAACCCAACCTCGTTACCTAATTTAATTAAATATTGTAATTCATCAATTAATACAAAGATTAACATTAAACCAAATACTGTAGAGCCAAGTAGCCCTGATGTTTTTTCGTATCCTTTTATTCACATGACAGGACATGGAAATGTAGTTTTTAACATACAAGAACAAAATAATTTACGAAATTACTTAACATCTGGAGGGTTTTTACATATAGATGATAATTATGGAATGGATAAATTTATTAGAAACGAAATTAAAAAAATATTTCCTAATAATCCGTTAGTTGAATTAGCTGCTTCTCATCAAATATTTAAATTTCCAAACGTATTTAACAACGGTCTGCCAAAAATTCATGAGCATGAAAATCAAAAACCTCAAGCATTTGGTATAACCATAAACTCAAGATTAGTACTGCTTTATACTTTCGAATCTGATTTAGGAGATGGATGGGAAGATCAAGAAGTACATAATAACCCCGAAGATGTTAGAATTAAAGCTCTAAAAATGGGAGCAAATATTTTAAATTATGTGTTTAATTATTAATTTTCTAGCATAAATAAATATTATTTAAAAAAAAGTATATTTATGTATATGTTTTCTGAAGAACAAAAAAGCAGAATGTTAGCTATTTTTGTAGTTGGCGGACCAAGAAATACGTTTGCTCAATAATAATTAGTAATATTTTATATAAAACTCATTAGAATCTAACGAGTTTTTTTATTTTTATACCTAAATAAAAAATATGTATACTTCTAAAAATATAGCTTTAGGTATTTTAAAAGCAATTGGTGCATTAACACTAGTTTGTTTTTTATTGTTTTTGTTATATAAAATTCAAATAGTATTAATATATATCATAATTTCTTTAGTGCTTGCATTAATATGCAATCCAATGGTTACTTTTTTAAATAAAAAATTAAAGTTTTCAAATCTTTGGGCAACAATATTTACTTTGGGTATAATGCTTTTACTTATGTTTGGCTTTATAGTAATGTTTATACCTTTAATTGTTTCACAAGGACAAAATTTATCATTATTAAACACAGTTGATATTCAAGAAAAATTTACTATTCTTTATCAAAAACTCAATCTATACTTACTTACTAACAATATTGAGTTAGATAAAGTAATGTCAGAACTTGATATAAATTCTAAACTTGATTTTGCTGTCTTACCCTCTTTTTTAAACTCTATTTTAAATGCAATAAGTAGTTTTAGTATGGGGTTTGCTTCTGTTCTATTTATAACTTTTTTCTTTTTAAAAGATAAAGCTTCATTTGTATTAAGTGTTACAAAAATACTTCCAACAAAGCAAGAAACTAGAATTTTAGCATCTATAGATAAAATAAAAGCTCTGTTGTCTAGATATTTTATTGGTTTACTATTGCAATTATTAATTGTCTTTATTCTATATTATATTGTACTAAGTATTTTTGATTCTGAAAATGCTTTTGTAATAGCTTTTTTATGTGCTGTTTTAAATATTGTGCCATATATTGGTCCAATTATAGGCTCTGTATTGGCGGCAACCATGACAATGATTAGTAATATAGGAAGTGATTTTCAATCAGAAATTTTACCAACTACTATTTATGTCTTTATTGGTTTTATGATAGTTCAAATAATAGACAACAACATTAATCAACCGTTAATATTTTCTAATAGCGTAAAATCGCATCCATTAGAAATATTTTTAGTGGTATTAATTGCAGGATTTTTATCTGGAATAATCGGAATGGTTGTAGCTATTCCGACTTATACAATAATAAAAGTTATTGCAAAAGAATTCTTTTCAGAATATAAATTAGTTAAAGAAATTACTAAAAATATTTAATTGATATTTATTTTAAAACATTTATAATGTATAATGCGAATCAAGGGTTGAAATGTGCCGTTAGGCACTACATATCGGTAGAGAAACAAATCGAAACGAATTTAGCGTGCCGTAGGTACGCAACAAAACAACCAAAGTTGCGTACCTACGGCACGCCAACGAATTTTAAATTCAAATTCTACCGATATGTAGTGCCTAACGGCACAATATATGGCATTACAACTCTTGATTCGCATGTATAATAAATCTTTATTATTACCTGAAATTCAAGAATTTATTGCCAAAAACTTAAATAATGACCTATCTATAATTGCTTTAAAAAAAAATCCTTTTCAATTTATAGATTTTATCGAAGTATTAGAGCAAATACAATCTAAGTCTAAATCAATGGATAAACTTAATACGTGGTATAAAACAAAAGGTATTTTATTTCCTAAAAAAATAGCTATAGAGCAAACTTCGTCAGAGCAAACCGCTTTATATAAATCTAACTTAGTCAACGGAAACAGATTAATAGATCTAACTGGTGGTTTTGGCGTGGACTGTTTTTATTTTTCAAAAAAAATAAAAGAAGTATTTCATTGCGAAATAAATGAAGAGCTTTCGCAAATTGTAGCTCACAATTTTAATTGTTTAAATGTATCTAATGTAAAATGTATAAACGACGACAGTTTTAATGTTTTAACAAATTTAGATTTAAAATACGATTGGATTTATGTAGATCCTTCTAGAAGAAGTGATGTTAAAGGGAAGGTGTTTTTACTAAAAGATTGTTTGCCAGATGTATCTACTAATTTAGAGTTTTATTTTAATTATACTAATAATATTTTAATAAAAACAGCGCCAATACTAGATTTAACTGCTGGAATTAAAGAGTTAGATAATGTAAAAGAAATTCATATAATAGCTATAAATAATGAGGTTAAAGAGATTTTGTGGGTTTTACAAAAAGGATATAATTCGGTAATTATAGTTAGAACCATAAACATAACAAAAGGCACAAATGAAATATTTGAATATAAATTAGGAAATGAATCTTATGCCGATTTTAGTCTGACCAAAGATTATTTATACGAACCAAATGCTGCAATAATGAAGTCTGGAGGTTTTAACGAGATTTGTATTGCGTATAATTTAAAAAAGTTAAGCCAGCATTCTCATTTATATACAAATAAAGAAAAAATAGATTTTCCCGGAAGAGTTTTTAAGGTTTTAAAAAACATTCCATATTCTAAAAAAGAAATAAAAGAAAATCTTGAAAATATAAAAGCAAATATAACTACTAGAAACTTTCCTGAAACTGTAGAATATATTAGAAAAAAATGGAAAATAAAAGATGGAGGCGATTTATATTGTTTTTTTACAACAGATATAAATAACAATAAAATTGTTTTACTTTGCCAAAAACTAAATTAACTAATGAAAACTATATTTCTAACAATTACATTAATAATCCCTACATTACTTTTTTCTCAAAGAAACTGTAATTTTGACGTAGAAGTTAAAGATAGTCTAGGCACTTTAAAATCTATAAAAGAAATATTAATGTATGAAAGAGTCTTTGGAAATAATGAACAATATTTATTTTTTTCTTTATCAAATTCTGATGGGACTCCATTTTTATCTCTACAGCAAGTACAAAAAAATAACATTTTTATTAATACAAATTGTTTAGACAAAAACTCTAAGATATATATTCAATTAGAAAATGATAAAATTATAACTCTTATTCATACAGACAATGAGTTTTGTTCAACTTTAATTCAAGAGCAAAACAAAAACATGAGAGTATTATCTGGAAACTTTTTATTTTTAAAGAATTCTTTTGAAGAACTAAAAAAGAGTCCAATTAAAACAATAAGAATTAAATATTCTACAGAAACAGTAGATTATTTAATTAAAAGCGAGTTACAGTCTGAGTTATTAAAAGAGTTTTATAGACCTGCAAACTACTTTATAGACTACTTGCATTGTGTAGAAAACTAGTCGCAATTCCATTTAAAATTAGAAATCTTCTCTTTTTCTTTTACATTTAAATTATAATGCCACCATTCAGAATCAAAAGATAAAAAATTATTTTTAAACATTATTTTTTTTAAAATCTTTCTGTTTTTTAAAACTTCTTTGTTTAAAGAAGTGAAATTATGAGAAGCTTCTGGTCCAAAAAAGTCAAATCCAGTTCCCATATCTAATTCTTCCCCATTTACATTAACTAATGTAATATCTACTGCTCCACCCCTATTATGTATTGATCCTTTTTTTGGATCTGCTACATAAGTTGGATTCGGAACAATTTCCCACATTTTTTTTTGAACATCTAGTGGTCTATAACAATCAAAAAGTTTTATTTTATACCCTTTTTTTATAAAAGTTGAGTTTGCTTCTATCAAATATTTTACAGTTTGATATCTTAAATAACATTCAGAACAATCATAAACTTTTTGATTTAAAAAATTATTTTGTGAAGCGTATCTCATATCAAAAACAAAATCATTAGAAAAATTTTTAATATTAACAAAAGTAGAATCATTAATTGTACTATCAAATTTAATGTTAGTTTTAAGCGACTTACAAGATATAAAAAATAAAAAAAATAAAAAAAGCAAGATTCTCATAACTAACTATTTAAAGCACTTTAATTAATCTAAAAACTCACTCTAATAATCATGAATTAATTCTTTATGCGTATCATAAAAAAGTTGAGCATCTCCTCTGTTTTTAAACGCTAAAAATTGAGGGAAAACAGAGATGCAAATATAACAAGAAAAAATATCGTCTTTTATTATAGGTAAAATAGCATAATTATTAACATTACTTTTCCATCCGCTTTTAAAAGATTTAAGTAACTGACTTAATTTTGACTTTGCTAACGTTGCTTTTGCTTGATTTTCTGTAGCAAAAACATTCATATTTTCTTCGGTAACAGGTCTGTCTTCGTATAATTCAACTTTAGAAAAACTATTAATATAATACCCAGATATCTCACTCAAGTCCATCCAGTCGTCTATTAACGATGAATTTTCTTGAATAAATTCTTTTAATGCACTTAACTCTTCTAGATTTTTAGTTTGTTGAAGTTCTAGTAAATTAAGGCGTTTTAATATATTTTGTTTTTCTTCAGATGTCATTGTATAAGCTTCCGTCTTAATTTATAAAAGAGGTACAAGGTAAAATTTTTATTAATAAGAGCAATCTTAATTATGTAAAAATAATTTTAACAAGAGTAATACTTATTAAATTAATTTTATTAGAAAGTACTAAAAACAAGAAAACCACTAAAAAACAGTGGTTTTCTTGTGAACGGTATAGACTTGTATTCGAACCAAATAATCGATTTTCTTGAAAATTTAATTCAAAATTTATTCTAAAAAAAATGACTCCGCTGCGTTGCAGTTGCATGATGTTTCCGTTTTTATCATACCACAAACTCTCGTTATAACTGTTGGTTACAGGAGTTGACTCATAAGGTTTTTGATAAACTGCTTTTTGAAGTCGGTTTAATTGGTCGTACTTGTAGCCGTATTTTCGGACTTGCTTTTCGGGCACAGAATGCAATTCTGCACTATCTGTAACGAGAAATTTATTGCATATCCGAGCCATCTGCCCTTATGGTGTGAAAATTTCTTTAATTTCTATTACTTTTCCTTCATTTAGTATTAATAAGAAAATTTTATCATCATAGTTGTTCTTAAAGTATTCGAGAATGCTTTTAATATCATCACTTTTGAAATTATTATTATTTACTAAATCTATTTTTACATTTTCTGATAATTCTAATTTTCGTAATTTAGAATTATCATTTACAATATAAAAGTCATTAGGAATTGAATATTTTTTTTGACCATTAACAAATTTTATATCTGCATCACCATTCTTTTTAGCTTGTTCAATTGCTTTATCACCTGTTAAGTATTGAATATAATCAGCTTCTATATAGTGTTTATCATTTTCGTCATAAATATTTGTTATTAAACAGTAATTCTGTTCTTGCTTAATGTTGATTTCTTTCTTGCAATCGTTTAAGGATATTAAAAATATCCAAATGAAACTTATTATATTCATCATCTTCATTTTTTTATTTACCAATTCACCCAGATAGCACGGATTTGCAATCCGTGCCCATAATCTAATTCAAAACAAATCTAACAAAATAACTTCTAATTCATTCTATAAACCTGCATAATTTCGAGCTGAACTGAAAGAATAATCCGAGCTATCTAGGTCATACTTGTAGCCGTATTTTCGGACTTGCTTTTCGGGCACAGATTGCAAATCTGCGCTATCTGTAACGAGAAAATTATTGCATATCCGAGCCATCTGGGTTTCTTGTGAACGATATAGACTTGTATTCGACCCAAATAATCGATTTTCTTGAAAATTTAATTCAAAATTTATCCTAAAAAAATGACTCCGCTGCGTTGCAGTTGCATGATGTTTCCGTTTTTATCATACCACAAACTTTCGTTATAACTGTTGGTTACAGGAGTTGACTCATAAGGTTTTTGATAAACTGCTTTTTGAAGTCGGTTTAATTGATCATACTTGTAGCCGTATTTTCGTACTTACTTTTCGGGCACGGAAAACATTTCCGCGCTATCCGTAACGAGAAATTTATTGCATATCCGAGCCATCTGGTCTTTTTTTGGTTATCATAGATATATGTTAAGTTATCTATAACTAATTCATAGGTGTAATCATTGCCACACGAAAGGATTCGTGCGGTAGCGGGGGTTATCGGTATATTATGCTTTATTTGTCAGGATAATCAAAGGATTTATAGATACTATCCGCTTTAGACAAATTCTTTTCAATAGCGATGCCATTTCTATAATATTCAATTAAAGTTTCCTTACAACGGGTTTCATCTGCCAAAGCTCCCTTATGTAAAATATAAATAAGAAAATCTTGTTCAGGCTTTTCTAAATTTGAGATATAATCAATTTTAAATTTGTTGTCAAAAGCTATCCTTATATAGTTTGCATAAAAATCATAGCATCCAACTTTATTCGTCTTCTGAATTTTTAGAGAATACGCAAGTAAATCCTGATAATTATTTCCGTCTTCCAAATGATTAGATAGGATAGCATAAGATGTTAGGTCAGAATTACTCATGACTTCGTCTTTCAAAGTTTGAATTTTATTTGAGCTGTTTTTTGAACAACAACATAAAAACAGGAAAATTAAAGAAACAGATTTTTTCATATTTATTTTTTTACCCCAGATAACGCAGATTTGCAATCCGTGCCCATAATCTAATTCAAAACAAATCTAACAAAATAACTTCTAATTCATTCTCTAAACCTGCATAATTTCGAGCTGAACTGAAATAATAATCCGAGCTACCTAGGTCATACTTGTAGCCGTATTTTCGTACTTACTTTTCGGGCACGGAAAACATTTCCGCGCTATCCGTAACGAGAAATTTATTGCATATCCGAGCCATCTGGTGGTCTTGTTGTTGTTTTGCTTGTTGAAAAACTATTCTTTGAATTTCTATTTTATGTCGATTCATCTATTATGGAAACTAAATACCAACAATCGTTTATCAATTTAAATTCGTAAGACATGTAAATTCCATTGTCAAAACCCACTCGTTTGTAAATCATTCCATCTTTTGTTTTTTCCTTTTCTATCTTATACTTATAGTATTCTTTTTTCATAGCAGAAGAGTCTTTAGAAAAATTTATGTATTTAAAATTTGTAACTTTAGTAATGTTTTCAATAATTGGTTCTTCACTTGATTCATAATCATAAGAAACACACTTTAATGGCACTTTAATTCTGCTCTTTTGAAAAATTGAGTCTTTTGAGAAATTTTTAAAAAATTGCTCAAAATCTTGCAAACATTCTTCTTCAATTTGTATGTTTTTTTCTAGCTCTTTTTTTTGAGGTATTATCTCATTTTCTTTATCTTCTTTACAATTTAGTAAAAGTGAAGTAAGTGCGAATAATAAAAATATTCTTCTCATGACTGATTATGATTTAAAAGGATTATTAGGTGGTATAAATGGCATCGGTACCGGAGTTGGGAGTACTAACATCATAATACTATAATTTTTTAAACGTTAATAGAATGTTTTCAAGTTCTTCTTTATTGTCTTTTGGAACATTTATATATCCAATAATAATATTTCCATTTTTCTCCAATAAGAAAATATTATTATTTTCGCTAAACGAATATTTTAAATCATCTTCATCAATAAACCTTAAGTAATCTTTTGGTTGAAGGAATCTACTAATTAATGGAGAAGCAGATTTACTATCAGTTATAAATACAACAATAGAATCAGCTAAATTAAATCTATACTCACTGGATTCATTTCCATTAAAAATAATCTGTCTTTTGTAATCTTTATTTAAAAATGATATCTCATATTTATTTTTACCAAATTGTAATTTTTCTTTTTTATGAGGCTTGTTGATAACTGAACAAGACAAACTAAAGAAAATTAATATTATCATTAAAAAATTAAAAATATTTTTCATAAGATTTAAAATTTGATAAATTAATTTTATTAGAAAGTACTAAAAACAAGAAAACCACTAAAAAACAGTGGTTTTCTTGTGACCCAGTCAGGATTCGAACCTGAGACCTACTGCTTAGAAGGCAGTTGCTCTATCCAGCTGAGCTACTGGGCCTATTTGTCGGGGTGGCAGGATTCGAACCTGCGGCCTCCTGCTCCCAAAGCAGGCGCGATAACCGAGCTACGCTACACCCCGAAAAAAAAGCGGAGAGACAGGGACTCGAACCCTGGCGACAGTTACCCGTCGACAGATTAGCAATCTGCTCCGTTACCACTCCGGCACCTCTCCTATTAATTTTGCAAAGAATTAATCTTTTTTGCGGTTGCAAATGTAGTTTAACATTAGCTAGTTTACAACTATTTTAGTGTATTTTTTTTATTTATTTTACATTTATTCTTTTACATATTAATTGTCAGTTATATACAAAAATATTATTTTTAATAAATTAAAAGGTATACTATAAATTGCATAATGAATATGAACTATTTTAAATATTTGACCCTTTAATGTTTAATAAATAGCTTTAAAAATCTTAAATTTGCAAAATAATCAAACATAACAATACAATGAGTAAAAATGTAGTAATAGTATCGGCAGTTAGAACTCCAATTGGTAGTTTTATGGGAAGCCTTTCAACAATATCTGCTCCAAAATTAGGTGCAATTGCTATAAAAGGTGCTTTAGATAAAATAAATCTTGATCCAAACTTAGTAGACGAAGTTATAATGGGTAATGTTATACAAGCTGGTGTTGGTCAAGCACCTGCAAAACAAGCAGCACTTTTTGCTGGATTACCTAACACTATTTCATGTACTACAATAAATAAAGTTTGTGCTTCTGGAATGAAAGCTGTGATGCAAGGTGTTCAAGCTATTATGGCTGGAGATGCAGAAATTGTTGTAGCAGGTGGTATGGAAAACATGAGTTTAATTCCACATTACGTTTATTTAAGAAATGGTTATAAATTTGGACCTGCAGCATTTATTGATGGTATGCAAAAAGATGGTTTGACAGATGCTTATGATAATAATGCTATGGGAGTTTATGCAGATTTATGTGCTACAGAACATAACATTTCTAGAGAAGAACAAGATGCATACGCAATTCAATCTTATAAAAGATCTGCAAAAGCATGGGCTGATGGAAAATTCGATAATGAAATTGTTCCAGTTGCTGTTCCTCAAAGAAAGGGCGAGCCTATTATGGTTACACAAGATGAAGAATTTACAAATGTTAAGTTAGATAGAATACCAACACTAAATGCTGTTTTTACTAAAGATGGTACTGTTACAGCTGCAAATGCATCTACTATAAACGATGGTGCTGGTGCCGTAGTGTTAATGAGTGAAGATAAAGCAAAAGCATTAGGATTAAAACCACTTGCAATAATAAGAGGATATGCAGACGCTTCTCAAGAGCCAAAGTGGTTTACAACTTCTCCTGCTAAAGCATTACCTAAAGCACTAGAAAAAGCAAAATTAACTATTAGTGATATTGACTTTTTTGAATTTAATGAAGCGTTTTCTGTAGTTGGACTAGTAAATGCTAAATTGCTTGGTTTAAACCAATCTAATTTAAATGTAAATGGTGGTGCTGTTTCTTTAGGTCATCCTCTTGGTTGTTCTGGAGTTAGAATTATTATTACATTAATAAATGTTTTAGAGCAAAACAACGCAAAAATTGGAGCTGCAGCAATATGTAATGGTGGTGGCGGTGCTTCTGCAATTGTAATAGAAAGAATTTAAGTAAGTTAATCTTGATTATTAATGTACGGAATCTGTAATTTAGCTATAATTTCATTAAGAATTGAACCAAGTGATAGAAGCGAATTAATTTCGCAAGTGTTATTTGGTGAATTTTTTGAAATAATTGAAAAACATAATCATTGGCTAAAAGTTAAGCTTACTCATGACTTATATGAAGGTTGGGTCGATTCTAAACAAATTCAAGAAATTTCTCTTGAAGAGTATAATATTCTAAAAAGTAGCTCGATAGTTTTAAACGCAGATTTAATAGATTACATAACTACTAAAGATAATTTATTAATGCCTATACCTTTAGGAGCTACATTGTCTTTTTTAGATTATAAAACCATTAATAAGTCAAACTTTGAGTTTGAAGGACTAAAAACTACCGGAATAAAGCCTAAAAATAATCTTCTTAAAACAGCATTTATGTATTTAAATGCACCCTATTTATGGGGAGGGAAAACTCCGTTCGGAATAGATTGTTCTGGTTTTACACAAATGGTTTACAAATTAAATGGATATAACTTGTTAAGAGATGCCTCACAACAATCTGCTCAAGGAGAAGCTTTGAGTTTTATAGAAGAAAGTGAACCTGGAGATTTAGCTTTTTTTGATAACGAAGATGGAAAAATTATACATGTAGGTATTATTATGAAAGATAATTATATTATACATGCAAGCGGAAAAGTTAGAATTGATAGATTAGACCATTTAGGTATTTATAATCCAGAAATTAACAAGCATACACACAAACTTAGAGTTATTAAAAAAATAGTATAAAAAAGCCCGTTTTATAAAAACGGGCTTTTTTATACTATAATACATTATTCCATTGTGGCTTTTAAAGCTTTATATTTATCTGTCATATCTAAAGAAGAATAAACATTTAATAAAGTTGTTTTGGCTTCATTGTTATCAGGATCTAATTCAATAACTTTTTCTAAATAAGGTAATGCAACATTAAATATAGATTTTCTTTGAGCTTGTAACTCATCGTATCTTTTATTGTCTTTTGCAGAAGTTCCTAATTTATTCATTTCGTCAACAATAGCTGTATCTTTTTCTAATTTTAAAATAGCTAAATTTAAATAGGCATTTTTATAACTAGGTTTAATTTCGATTGCTTTTATATAATATTTTTCAGCATCCGCAGTATTATTTGCCTTAGAAGAAATTACTCCTAGATTATAATATAAATCTGGATCATTTGGACTTATTTGAATAACCTCGGTGATTATCTTTTTGTAAGTCTCAAGATCATTTTCTTCTAAATATAAATTTGCTTCTGTAATTGCTAAAGAAACATCACCCGGATTGTCTTTACGTGCTTGAGCAATAGCTACTTTTGCTTTTTTATTTTCGCCTTTTTGAACTAAAATTAAAGCATATGTTCTAAAGATATCACCTCTTTTAGAAGCAATTTTTTCGTCACTTGGTTTTTCGTGAGAACCAGATTTAACAAATAAATCTCTTTCTACTTTAGAATTAAAAATTACAGGTTTTTGTTTAAGTTTATCAACAGCGATATAAGACATTCCCATTCCTGAATAATTTAAATCTTTAAGTTTTTCAAATAATTCAAGTGCTGTGTCATAATCTTGAGCATTTACAGCTCCATTTGCTGCATAATATAAATAAACTGTATCTTTTGGCATTAATTTATATGCCTCGTATAATTTTGTAGTACCTTCTTTAAATTTATTAGCATTATTATCCTCAATAGCTGCATTAATTAAGCTATTTCTAACATTAAATAGTGACTCTTGAGCTTGAGAAGAATATTTAGATTTTCCTGTAGCTTTTTCTATATCTATTAAAGACACATAAGATTTTGCTGCTGCTAATAAATTTTCTCCTTTTTGAGCCGGAATTACTTCTGCCAATTTAAGGTAAGAGTTACCCTTTAAAAATAAAAATTTTGCTTTTTCCTCGTCTGTAGCATTAGTAATAACAGCTTCTGCCGCAGTAATTGCAGATTTAATTTCAGATGGATCGCCATTTTTAGTTGCTTTTTCTAAAGCTTTTAATTCATCTTTTTGAGCAAAAGCACTCATAGACATCATAAAAGCAAAAGTTAAAATTACTGATCTATTTTTCATTGTAATTCAATTTAATTAATATTTATTCTTTGTTTAATTTGTTTCCTCGTTTTCTTGAGTTTCTTCAGAAGATGATTCATTTGACTCTTGATCATCATTTTCTGAATCATTTTCTAAGTCTTCTTCTCCTTCTTGTTCTTCAGGCTCTTCTTCTCTCATAACTTTTGCAACAGCAGCAATAGAATCGTTACTTTTAATGTTAATTAGCTTAACACCTTGAGTTGCACGACCCATAACTCTTAGGTCAGAAACTTCCATTCTAATAGTTAACCCAGATTTATTAATAATCATTAAATCATCTTCGTCGGTAACAGCATTAATAGAAATCAAAGCACCCGTTTTTTCAGTAATGTTCAAAGTTTTTACACCTTTTCCACCACGATTGGTAACTCGGTAAACGTCTTCTCCATCGTCGTCAACCAACTTGGTTCTTTTTCCATAACCATTTTCAGTAACAACTAATAATTGGGTATCTGTAATATTTTCATTACTTACAGAAACCATACCAATCACTTCATCTTTATCATTTGCTAAGGTAATTCCACGAACTCCAGAAGCTGTTCTTCCCATTGGACGTGTTTTTCCTTCTTCAAAACGAACCAATTTTCCAGATTTAACAGCAATAAGAACTTGGCTATCACCATTAGTTAATTTTGCTTCTAACAATTCGTCATCTTCTCGAATAGTTATGGCATTAATTCCATTCACTCTAGGACGAGAATATTGCTCTAAAGATGTTTTTTTAACTTGTCCTTTTTTAGTAGCCATAATCACATAGTGGCTGTTAATATATTCTTTATCTTTTAAATCTTGTGTACAAATAAAAGCTTTTACTTTATCGTCGCTTTCAATATTTACTAGATTTTGTATTGCTCTACCTTTACTTGTTTTACTTCCTTCAGGAATTTCGTAAACTCTCATCCAGAAACATTTTCCTTTTTGAGTAAAGAACAACATATATTGGTGGTTTGTTGCAACAAACATCTGTTCTAAGAAATCTTGGTCTCTTGTACCGGCACTTTTTTGTCCAACTCCTCCTCTATTTTGAGTTTTATATTCTGATAAAGCTGTTCTTTTTATATAACCTGCATGAGAAATTGTAATTACAACATTTTCGTCTGCTATTAAATCTTCTATACTTACATCTCCACCAGCATATTCAATTACCGAACGTCTTTCATCTCCATACTTATCTCTAATTTCTACTAGCTCTTCTTTAATTAAGTTCATTCTTAATTCTTTATTAGCTAATAATTCTTTTAAATGAGTAATTAATATCATTAAGTCATCATATTCTACTCTAAGTTTATCTTGCTCAAGACCAGTTAACTGACGTAATCTCATCTCAACAATAGCTCTAGCTTGAATTTCAGACAATTTAAATCTTTCGATTAATTTATTTCTTGCCTCTTCTCCATCTTTTGAGCCTCTAATTAATTTAATTACTTCGTCTATATTGTCTGAAGCAATGATTAATCCTTCAAGAATATGAGCTCTTTCTTCTGCTTTTCTTAATTCGAATTTAGTTCTTCTAACAACAACGTCATGGCGGTGTTCTACAAAATAATGAATCATGTCTTTTAGATTCAACATTTGTGGTCTACCTTTAACTAATGCAATATTATTTACACTAAAAGAAGATTGTAATTGTGTATACTTATATAAGGTGTTTAATACAATATTAGGAACTGCATCTCTTTTTAGTTCGTATACAATACGCATACCATTTCTGTCAGACTCGTCACGAATATTAGAAATTCCTTCAATTCTTTTATCATTGACTAATTCAGCAGTTTTTTTAATCATTTCTGCTTTGTTAACTTGATATGGTATCTCTGTAACAATAATTGCTTCTCTACCGTTGCTTTCTTCAAAACCAACTTTAGCACGCATTACAATTCTACCTCTACCCGTTTTAAAAGCTTCTCTAACGCCATCATAGCCATAAATTATACCTCCAGTTGGAAAATCGGGAGCTTTAATATAGTTAATTAATTCGTCGATTTCTATATCTTCATTTTCAATATAAGCTAAAATCCCGTTTATAACTTCCGTTATGTTGTGTGGTGCCATGTTGGTAGCCATTCCCACTGCAATACCAGACGCACCATTAATTAATAAATTAGGAACTCTAGTTGGCATAACAGTTGGTTCATACAAAGTATCGTCAAAGTTCAACTTGAAATCAACGGTTTCTTTGTCAATATCTGCCATAATTTCTTCCGACATTTTTTTCATTCTGGCTTCGGTGTAACGCATTGCAGCTGGACTATCTCCATCTACAGATCCAAAGTTACCTTGTCCGTCTACTAATAAATATCGTAAACTCCATTCCTGAGCCATACGAACCATTGCATCGTAAACAGAAGTATCTCCATGTGGGTGATACTTACCAAGTACCTCTCCAACAATTCTAGCAGATTTTTTATGTGCTTTATTAGAAAACACGCCTAAGTCGTACATTCCGTATAATACTCTTCTGTGTACTGGCTTTAACCCATCTCTAACATCTGGAAGTGCTCTAGATACAATTACCGACATCGAATAATCGATGTAAGCTGATTTCATTTCATCTTCAATGTTAATGGGGATTACCTTTTCTCCTTCAGACATATATTTTATATATTATAATTATAGTTAATTTTAACGTGCCAATATACGAATTTTAAACGTTTTTAAAAGGTAAAACTTAAAGTAATTTATATGATTTATTAACAACTTATACTTAATGCAAATCAAGGGTTGGGATGTCGTATATTGTGCCGTTAGGCACTACATATCGGCAGAATTTGAATTTAAAATTCGTTAGCATGCCGTAGGTACGCTATTTTTTATAGGAATCTATTGCTGTCGCAATAATCTACGGCACGCTAAATCCGTTTCGATTTGTTTCCCTACCGATATGTGGCGCCTAACGGCACATTTCAACCCTTGATTCGCATACTTAATAAATAGTTAATAATTTATTGTATATTTAATCTTTAATTAATTTTATTTTTATCAATTTAGCTGACAAGCATAATGAATAGGTACAATTTTTGTATTTATCATTTTCTATTATTAAATTTACAAGAATTAAAAATTGCAATATGGATGATAATTTTTCGCCAAGAGTTAAAGATGTAATTACGTATAGTAAGGAAGAAGCATTAAGATTAGGTCACGACTTTATTGGTACAGAGCATCTTATGCTTGGTATATTAAGAGATGGTAATGGCAAAGCAATCAACATATTAAATAGTTTAGATATAGATTTAGATCATTTAAGAAGAAAAGTTGAAATTTTAAGCCCTGCTAATCCTAACATTGAAATAAATAACGAAAAGAAAAACCTACATCTTACAAGACAAGCCGAAAGAGCGTTAAAAACTACTTTTCTTGAAGCTAAAGTTTTTCAAAGTACTTCTATAAGTACAGCTCATTTGTTGCTATGTATATTAAGGAATGAAAACGACCCTACTACAAAATTATTAAATAAGCTGAAAATTGATTATGATTCGGCTAAAGAACAATATTTAAATATGATTCCAAACAACAACGAAGAAGATTTTATAGATAACTTACCTAAAAATGAATCTTTTAATGATGATTCAGGACAAGATGACAGTTTAAAAGAAGCTAGTTTTAACAACCCTGCAAGTAAAACTAACAAGAAGTCTAAAACTCCTGTTTTAGATAATTTTGGTCGTGATTTAACAGAAATGGCAGAAGAAGGTAAACTTGACCCTGTAGTTGGTCGTGAAAAAGAAATAGAAAGAGTTTCTCAAATTTTAAGTAGAAGAAAGAAAAATAATCCTTTACTTATAGGCGAACCTGGTGTTGGTAAATCTGCTATTGCAGAAGGTTTGGCACTTAGAATTATACAAAAAAAAGTGTCTAGAATTCTTTTTAATAAGAGAGTTGTAACGCTAGATTTAGCTAGTTTAGTAGCTGGTACAAAATATAGAGGACAGTTTGAAGAACGCGTAAAAGCGGTTATGAATGAGCTTGAAAAAAATGATGATATTATTCTTTTTATAGATGAAATTCACACTATAGTTGGAGCTGGTGGTGCAACGGGTTCATTAGATGCTTCTAACATGTTTAAACCTGCTCTTGCAAGAGGAGAAATACAATGTATTGGTGCAACTACTTTAGATGAATACAGACAATATATAGAAAAAGATGGTGCTTTAGAAAGAAGATTTCAAAAAATTATTGTAGAACCTACTTCTGTAGAAGAAACAATTACCATTTTGAATAATATTAAAAATAAATACGAAGACCATCATAATGTAACATATACACAAGAAGCTATTGAAGCTTGTGTTAAGTTAACAAATAGGTATATGCCTGAGAGATTTTTGCCAGACAAAGCTATAGATGCTTTAGACGAAGCTGGTTCAAGAGTTCATATCACAAATATTAAAGTTCCGCAACAAATTTTAGAGCTAGAAAAGCAATTAGAAGATGTACGAGTTTTGAAAAATACAGTTGTTAAAAAACAAAAGTATGAAGAAGCTGCTAAACTTAGAGATGACGAAAAACGTATAGAAAAAGATTTAGCAATAGCTCAAGAACAATGGGAAATTGATTCTAAAAATAACAGGATTTCTGTAACAGAAGATAATGTAGCAGATGTAGTTTCTATGATGACTGGAATTCCAGTTAATAGAATTGCTCAAACAGAAAGTAATAAATTAGCAAAACTTCCAGAACTTATTCAAGAAAAAGTTATTGGTCAAGAAGAAGCTGTATTAAAAATATCAAGATCGATTCAAAGAAATAGAGCTGGTTTAAAAGACCCAAATAGACCAATTGGTTCATTTATATTTCTAGGTCAAACTGGTGTTGGCAAAACACAGTTAGCAAAAGTTTTAGCAAAAGAATTATTCGATTCAGAAGATGCACTTGTTAGAATTGACATGAGTGATTATATGGAAAAATTTGCTATTTCTAGATTAGTAGGTGCTCCTCCTGGATATGTAGGTTACGAAGAAGGCGGGCAATTAACAGAAAAAGTTAGAAGAAAACCTTATTGTGTTGTTTTACTTGATGAAATAGAAAAAGCTCATCCAGACGTATTTAATATGATGCTTCAAGTGCTAGACGATGGTTATTTAACAGATAGTTTAGGTCGTAAAATAGACTTTAGAAACACTATTATAATAATGACATCTAATATTGGTGCAAGACAATTAAAAGATTTTGGACAAGGCGTTGGGTTTGGAACAGCTGCAAAGGCCTCTCAAGCAGACGATCATTCTAAAAGTGTTATAGAAAATGCATTAAAGAAAACTTTTGCCCCTGAATTTTTAAATAGAATAGATGATGTAATTGTATTTAATCCTTTAGAAAAAAAACATATCGATTTAATTATTGAAATCGAACTTAAAAAACTATTTGCAAGAATTAAAGATTTAGGATATACTCTTGTTTTATCTGATGCTGCAAAAGGATTTATTGCAGAAAAAGGATTTGACAAACAATTTGGTGCAAGACCATTAAAAAGAGCTATTCAAAAATATGTAGAAGATGGTTTAGCAGAAAAAATTATAACATCTAAAATATCCGAAGGAGATGAAATATTTATGGATATAGAAGAAGGTTCCGAAGAATTATCTGTTAAAATAAAGAAATTAGAAAAACCAACTAGCTAAGTAAAAAAAACTCTAATTAATAACATTTTTTTAGAATATATTAAAAGTCAAGAATGGTAGAAAATAAACTCGTTTTAGGTTGTGAAGAATGGTGTTCATTTCCAGAGTTAGGAATTCCGATTATTAAAGCAAGAGTAGATTCAGGTGCAAAAACATCTGCATTACATGCATTAAATATTAGTCCGTTTGTTAAAAATGGAGAAAATTGGGTAAAATTTGATTTAAATCCAATTCAAAACAATGCAAAAACTATTATACATTGTCAAGCTCCTTTATTAGGTAAACGCATTGTTAAAAGTTCAAGTGGTTTTAGAGAACAACGTTTTGTAATTCAATCTAATGTTGTTTTGGGTAATAATAATTGGGATATTGAAATTACATTAACTAATAGAGATTCAATGGGTTTTAGGATGCTTTTTGGCAGAGAGGCAATGAGTGGAAGAGCATTAGTTGATCCAGGACAAAAATATACTGCTGGAGATATTAGTCAAGAAAAAATAAGAGAACTTTATCCAGATAACGATGTGCCAAGATCTGGATTAAAAATTGGTTTATTGGCTAGCAATCCTAATTTATATAGTAATAAAAGAATTATAGAAGCTGGTGAAAGACGTGGACATGAAATGATTTTTTTAAATCTAAAAGAATGTTACATGCGTTTAGATGCTACTACTCCAGAAATACATTATAGAGGCGGAAGGGTTTTAAACGATTTAGATGCTGTAATTCCTAGAATTAGACCTAGTATGACTTATTATGGTTGTGCCTTAACAAGACAATTTGAAGCTCTTAAAGTTTTTAGTTTAAATTCTGCTTCATCAATAACAAAATCAAGAGATAAATTATACTCTTTACAAATGCTTTTAAACCATGGTCTTAACATTCCAACAACAGGTTTTGCAAATTCTCCCTTAGATACTAACGATTTAATTAAAATGGTTGGTGGTTCGCCATTAATTGTGAAACTTTTAGAAGGCACACAAGGTAAAGGTGTAGTTTTAGCAGAAACTAAAAAAGCTGCAGAATCTGTAATTAATGCTTTTAAAAGTCTAAACGCTAATATTTTAGTCCAGGAGTTTATTAAAGAAGCTAACGGTAAAGATTTGAGGTTGTTTGTGATAGATGGCAAAGTTGTTGCAACAATTCAAAGAGAAGCTTTGCCAGGAGAATTTAGAGCAAATATACATTTAGGAGGAACAGCTTCTGTCGTTAAGCCAACTAAAGAAGAAAGATCTATGGCAATAAGAGCTGCAAAAGCTATGAATTTAAAAGTTGCTGGTGTAGATATTATTAGATCAAATAAAGGACCTTTACTGTTAGAAGTAAATTCATCGCCAGGTTTAGAAGGTATAGAAGGTGCAACTAATAAAGACATTGCAGCAGAAATGATTAAAGCTATAGAAAAGAACTTTAAATTTAAATTAATAGTATGAGAAAAGAATATAAAATAATTCTAATATTGTTTTTATTGGGTTGTATAATAACCATAATTGGTGCTTTTTTAAAAATTACACACAATCCGAATTCTAATTTCGTTCTAGCACTAGGAATGGTTTTAGAAATTATAAGTTTAATAATGCTTATTCTTACTATACTAAAAAAGAAATAAAAATGCCCAATTGGGCATTTTTTATTACAATTCTATTTTAAAACTATTTAAAAAAGAAATAGAATTCTCTATATCGTAATGTAAAATTCTATCCTCTTCAACAATCGGCACAACTTTTCTATACAATTTTATAAATGTTTCTATAAAAATACTTGATTGTAAAGGTCTTCTAAATTCTATTGCTTGCGAAGCATTCATTAATTCAATTGCTAAAATACGTTCAAGATTTTCTACAACTTTTAAACATTTAGTTGCAGCATTTGCTCCCATACTAACATGATCTTCTTGACCGTTACTAGAAACTATACTATCTATAGATGCCGGAGTTGCTAATTGTTTGTTTTGACTAACAATACTAGCCGCTGTATATTGCGGTATCATAAATCCAGAATTTAATCCTGGATTGTTTACTAAAAATACAGGTAAATTTCTTATCCCAGAAATTAACTGATACGTTCTTCTTTCAGAAATACTTCCTAATTCTGCTAAAGCAATTGCTAAAAAGTCTAATGCTAGAGCTAATGGTTGACCATGAAAGTTTCCGCCAGAAATTATAATATCCTCTTCAATAAAAATATTAGGATTATCGGTAACAGAATTAATCTCTGTTTTAAAAACTTTTCTAGCATAATCAAACGCATCTTTTGATGCTCCATGTACTTGAGGCATGCATCTAAAAGAATATGGGTCTTGAACATGCTGTTTTTTTTGATTAATTATTTGACTTCCTTCAAGAAATTCAAGAATTCTACTAGCTGTTTGAATTTGACCTTTATGAGGTCTTATTAAATGAATTAATTCGTTAAACGGTTCTTTTCTTCCATCAAAACCTTCTAGGGAAATTGTTCCAATTAAATCTGCCAAATAAGAAAGTTTTGAGGTTTTAAGTAATATATAAACTCCGTAAGAACTCATAAATTGAGTGCCGTTTAATAAACCTAAACCTTCTTTAGATTGTAAAATTATAGGTTCCCAACCAAATATAGAAAGTACATCTTTTGCCCTACGCTTTTTACCATTATAATTAACTTCTCCTTCACCAATTAAAGGCAAACTTAAATGTGCCAAAGGTGCTAAATCTCCAGAAGCACCAAGAGAACCTTGAGTGTAAATTATTGGTAAGACATTGTTGTTGTAAAAATCTATTAGTCGCTCAACTGTTATTAATTGAACTCCCGAATTACCATAGCTTAAAGATTGAACTTTAAGTAATAACATTATTTTTACAATTTCTTGAGGCACAACATCACCTGTTCCACAGGCATGAGATTTAACTAAATTTTCTTGTAGCTGAGACAATTTATCATCACTAATAATTACATTACATAAAGAACCAAATCCAGTATTTATACCATAAATTGGTTCTTTGTTAGATTGCATTTTATTATCTAAATAATCTCTACATTTTTGTATGTTTATTTTTGCTTCTTCAGATAATGCAATGGTTTTATTATTAAGAATTATATCTTGAACAGTTTCTAATGATATAACATCGGAGGTAATATAATGAGTCTGATCCATTTTAAATTTTAAATTTATGAATAACCTTTTAGGTCATCAAATATTAATTTATTAATTAGTCTTGATTATTAAACTTAGCTTTCTTACTACCTTCGTAAATATCATACTTTAATAATCTTGTTTCTAATTTTCCGTTAAATAGTTTTATTTTTCTAGATGGTCTTAGACCTACAAACTTTAATGCATCTAAATTACCTGTAATAAACCATGCACTTGTATTAGGATAATTTTGCTTAAAAGTATCCCCTATTTCTCTATAAAAATGCTCCATATCTATATCTAATCTTTCGCCATAAGGCGGATTAAAGACCATGTGTAATGGACCTTCGGTCTCTTTTTTGGTTTCAAAAAAGTTAGCTTGTTTTATAGAAATGTAATCTTCTAAATTTGCATTTCTTATATTATCTGTTGCTTTATGAACGGCACTCGGAGCTTTATCAAAACCTTTAATAGTATAATTAAACTCTCTAGTTTTTTTCATCATACTATCAATAATTTGTTCAAATAAAGTATTGTCCCAATCGTTCCACTTTTCAAAAGCAAACTCTTTACGATTAATATTAGCAGGAATGTTACAAGCAATCATTGCAGCTTCTGCTAAAATAGTTCCAGAACCACACATTGGATCTAAAAAATGACTTTTTCCTTCCCAACCAGAAAGCAACAACATTCCAGCTGCTAAAACTTCGTTTATTGGAGCAATATTAGTAGCTGTTTTATAACCTCTATGATGTAACGAATCTCCAGAAGAATCTAATGCAATAGAACATTGGTCTCCATCTATATGAATATTAATTCTTAAATCTGGGAAATCTTTATCTATGTTAGGTCTTTTACCTAAATTGTCTCTAAATTGATCTACAATTGCATCTTTAGATTTTAAAGCAACGTATTGCGAGTGATTAAAATGCTCTGAATGTAAAGTTACATCAACTACAAACGATTGAAGTTCTGATATATATTTAGACCAATCTACACTTTGAACACCATCATATAAACCTTTATCATTAAAAGCTTTAAACTGATGAATTGGTTTTAATACTTTTAAGGCTGTTCTTAAAGATAAATTTGCTTTATACATAAAACCTTTATCGCCAACAAAACTTACCATTCTAATACCTTGTTGTATATCTTGGGCACCTAACTGTTGTAATTCTTTTACCAAAATTTCTTCGAAACCGAATAAAGTTTTAGCTACCATTTTAAAATTTTTGTCCATCTTTTATTTGAATCAGATTTTGTTAATTTAAAATTTTTTTCATTGTATAAGACTTATTTACTGTTTCTATGTATTCTTTCTCTGGATTACTTCCACCTGTAATTCCGCATCCTATATATAGATTAACTGCGGTATCTTCTACATTTAAACACCTTAAATTAACGTATAAATCAGAATTATTAATTATATTATTTTGAATATCTATGTTTAATTCACCTAAAAAACCACTGTAAAAATCTCTGTCATAATTTTCGTTTTCTAAAATAAATTGCAAAGCATTTTCTTTTGGAAAACCACAAACTGCTGGTGTTGGATGTAATATATTAATTAATTTTCCAACATCTAAATTACTATTTATTGTAGCTGTAATATCTGTTTTAATATGAAGCAGATTTCCTGCTATTACAGTATACGGACTAGAAGTTTTTATTGAATTAGAAATTTCTGAAATAGCGTTGAAAACATAATCTGTAACATATTGCTGCTCAACAATTTCTTTATTACTCCATTTAACTTTTTTATTTTTAGCATATAATTGCGTTCCGGCTAAAGCAACTGTTTCTATATTTTTATCTTTAATCTTAAGCAATTGTTCTGGCGATGCTCCTATCCAAAAACCAATTTCTGGATGATAAAACATGTATCTAAAAGCAGCTGGATAAGTATTTAATATTTGTTTAAATGATTTAATAAAATTAAAGTTAATTAGTTCTACCCTTTCTTTTCTAGACAATACAACTTTATCAAACTCTTTTAAAGCTATTTTGTCTAATGCTTTACTTATTATTTCTTGAAACTTAGTTTTTCCTAAAGAATCTACTTCATTAAAATAATTATTAGAAGTAGTTTCATTATAATTTATTACATCTTCAATTAAAACTTCAGATTCTTCAATAGGAATAATGTATTTTTTATCATTTAAAAAAGAATTAATTATAAAACCTCTTTGATAATAATTCTTTAATTCATGCAATTTTGAATCTTTTTGAATACAACAAATCAACTTTTTTTGATTCGGTTTAGAATAAACTACAAACGGAATGTTTTGAGCTCTTTTTGTTTCAATCAAATCAAAAATAGAATTCATTTAATCTTTTTTTCTATTTAAAATCATATTTGTTAATTTACAAATAGAAATTAAATTATTGTCTTCGTCTGTTATTTTAATTTCCCACAAATGTATGCTTCTACCTTTATGTATAATTCTAGCAGTACAAAAAATAGTGCCTTCTTTCTTACTTTTTAAATGATTTGCAGAAATTTCTATCCCTCTAGCTTCTTGCTCTTCTGGATTTAAAAACATAAACGAAGCCATGCTACCAACGCTTTCTGCAATTGCAACCGTTGCTCCGCCATGTAACAACCCCATTGGTTGATGAACCCTTGAATTTACAGGCATTTTAGCAGTTAAAAAATCCACTCCAGCATCTATATATTCTATCTCTAATGTTTCCATTAGTGTGTTTTTACACCAATGGTTACATAACTCTAATGTTTTTTCTTTATTGAACATTTAAAAAATATTTATGCAAATTTAGTTAAACCAATCGAAGACATTAGAATAATTCTTTAAAAAAAACGTTCTTTACTTATTAATTTATTTTACTTAATATTGTTTTAAATAATATTTCTATTTAATGCGTAATTCTCTTTTACTTTGTTTAGCTCTTATTTCTTTGTTTTTTACTTCCTGTAGAAAAGATTTTGAATTTGAAACAAATCCAGGTGGTTTACTTTTTTCTAAAGATACTGTTTACTTAGATACTGTTTTTACTAACATTGGATCAAGTACTTACACACTAAAAGTGTATAACAAAACCAATAAAGACATTAATATTCCATCAATAAAGCTTGCTAAAGGATTAAACTCAAAATACAGGATAACAGTAGATGGAATGATTGGCAACAATAATAGAATATTTGAAAATGTAGAATTGCTTGCAAAGGATAGTATGTATATTTTTATAGAAACTACTGTAGATTTCGTTCAAGCAGATCCTGCAAGTTTTTTATATACCGATCAAATTGAGTTTTCTAATGCTTCGCCAAATGTACAAAAGGTTGAATTGGTTACTTTAATTCAAGATGCCTATTTTTTATATCCTAAAAAGTTTTCTGATGGAACAACCGAAACTTTACCAATTGGTAACGATGAAATTTATGGTTTTTTATTAGATGAAAACGATCCTGTTAATGGAAATGAATTAAATTGGACAAACGCAAAACCCTATGTTATTTATGGTTATGGAGCTGTTCCTTCTAATAAAACATTAAACATTCAAGCTGGAACAAAAGTCCATTTTCATAATAATTCTGGATTAATTGTTAGCAATAATGCATCTATAAAAGCAAACGGGATTCCGCCAATTAATGCTTTAAATCCGCTAGAAAATCAAATTATTTTTGCAGGAGATAGATTAGAGCCATTTTTTGAAAATGTACCTGGACAATGGGGAACAATTTGGTTCACACAAGGTAGCAAAGAAAATATTTTAAATAATATTATAATTAAAAATGCTACTGTTGGATTACTAGTTTCGGGAAATACAAATTTAACGAATCCTTTAGCAGATATAACTTTAAATAATGTGCAGATTTATAACAGTTCAAATTCTGGAATTTTAGCAAGAACTGGCTATATAACTGGTTCTAATGTAGTTATAAACAGTGCTGGTCAAGCAAGTTTAGCTTGTACATATGGCGGTAAATATAATTTTATTCACTCCACTTTTAATAACACATGGCAAAGTTCTAAGCAAGTATCTGTTTTGTTAAATAATTATATAGAAGGTGCAATACCAGAAACACAACAAATGGTAGAAGCAAATTTTAAAAACTGTATTATTTATGGCTCCAATCAACTGCAAATGTTGATAGATAAAAAAGGTACAAATTTATTTAATTATAATTTTAATAGCTGTTTTATCAAATTTAACAATATAGATAATCAATATACCAACAACCCTTTATATCAATTTTTAACAGATGTTGTACATTATAATTCTAATATAATTGCCACAAATTCTTCTACTTTAAACCCCAACTTTTTAAATGTTCCTAAAAACAAACTAAATATTGGAGCGAATTCGGCTATAAAAGGATTGGCTAACTTTAGTTTTTCTAATGGATTGAACGATATTTTAAACAACCCTCGTACAAATCCGTCAGATATTGGTGCTTATAATTTCGTCACGTTTAATTAATATTATTTTTAACCGGATTATTTAAAGCCTTATCTTCTTATAAATCAAATGCCACTTTTTTTTATAGTTTTTTTAAATTGATTTGATTAAATTTGCACTTTAAACACAACAACTAACTACAATACAATGATTCATTTCTTCGGAAGCGAAAGTAATACCGTATTTGCTGTACAAACGCAAAACGATCTTTTGGCACAAGACATTTCAAAATTAAATTGGTTATTTGGTAACACACATAAAATTAAAAAATCCGTTCTTACGGATTTTTTTGTTGGTCCACGTGCTGCAATGATAACGCCTTGGAGTACAAATGCTGTAGAAATTACTCAAAACATGGGTGTTTCTGGTATTATTAGAATTGAAGAATTCGAAAAAGTTTCTGAAAAATTTACTGAATTTGATTCAATGCTTTCTCAAAAATATATTGACTTAAATCAGGATATTTTTACCATTAATGTGCAACCCGAAGCTATTCTTGAAATTGATGATATTGCAGCATATAATAAATCCGAAGGTTTAGCTTTAAGTGAAGAAGAAGAAGAATATTTATACAATTTAGCTACTAAATTAAAAAGAAAATTAACTGATTCTGAAATATTTGCTTTCTCACAAGCCAATTCAGAGCATTGTCGTCATAAAATATTCAATGGTACATTTATTATTGATGGAGAAGAAATGCCAACTTCTTTATTCAAATTAATAAAAAAAACATCTGAAACAAATCCTAACGATATTGTTTCTGCATATAAAGATAATGTTGCGTTTGTAAAAGGGCCAAGAGTAGAACAATTTGCTCCTAAAAGTGCCGACAAACCCGATTTTTACGAAAAGAAATACTTTGATTCAGTAATTTCATTAAAAGCAGAAACACATAACTTTCCTACTACTGTAGAACCTTTTAACGGAGCTGCAACTGGTGCTGGCGGAGAAATTCGTGATCGTTTAGCTGGCGGACAAGGTTCTTTACCATTAGCCGGAACTGCTGTTTACATGACTTCATATTCTCGTTTAGAAGAAAACAAGCCTTGGGAAAATGCAATGGAAGAACGTAAATGGTTGTATCAAACACCAATGGATATTTTAATAAAAGCTTCTAACGGAGCTTCCGATTTTGGTAACAAATTTGGTCAACCTTTAATCACTGGTTCTATTCTTACTTTCGAACATCAAGAAAAAACAAATCCTAACATGGTTTCAAACACTGTTAGGGTTGATAATAGAAAACTTGGTTATGATAAAGTAATTATGCAAGCTGGCGGAATTGGTTATGCAAAATTAGATCAAGCAATTAAGAAAAAACCACAAGAAGGAGATAAAATTGTAATTCTTGGTGGAGAAAATTATAGAATTGGAATGGGTGGAGCTGCAGTTTCTTCTGCAGATACTGGTGCTTTTAGTTCAGGAATCGAATTAAACGCAATTCAACGTTCTAATCCAGAAATGCAAAAACGTACTGCTAATACAATTCGTGGTTTAGTAGAAAGCGATGTAAACCCAATAGTTTCTATTCACGACCATGGAGCTGGCGGACATTTAAATTGTTTGTCAGAATTAGTTGAAGAAACAGGCGGATTAATCGATTTAGATAAATTGCCAGTTGGCGACCCTACTCTTTCGGCTAAAGAAATAATTGGCAACGAATCTCAAGAAAGAATGGGATTGGTTATTGCTAAAAAAGATATCGATATTTTACAACGAATTGCAGATAGAGAGCGTTCTCCAATGTACCAAGTTGGTGATGTAACTTCAGATCATCGTTTTACATTCGAATCAAAATCAACTGGAGCAAAACCTATGGATTATGCTTTAGAAGATTTCTTCGGAAGCTCTCCAAAAGTAGTCATGAATGATTCTTCCGTTGTTAGAAAATATGCTGATTTAGAATATGATATTAAAAATATTTCCACTTATTTAGAGCAAGTTTTACAATTAGAAGCTGTTGCTTGTAAAGACTGGTTAACTAATAAAGTTGATAGATGTGTTGGTGGTAAAGTTGCTAAACAACAATGTGCAGGACCGTTACAATTACCTTTAAATAATGTAGGTGTAATGGCTTTAGATTTTAATGGTAAGGAAGGAGTTGCAACATCAATTGGTCACTCGCCTATTGCTGCTTTAGTTGATCCTGTGGCAGGAAGTAGAACGGCAATTGCCGAAGCTTTATCAAATATTATTTGGGCTCCAATTAAGGATAATTTAAAAGGAATTTCACTTTCAGCAAACTGGATGTGGCCATGTAAAAACGAAGGCGAAGATGCTCGTTTATACAAAGCAGTTAAAGGATGTTCTGACTTTGCGATTGAATTAGGAATCAATATTCCAACCGGAAAAGATTCGCTTTCAATGAAACAAAAATATCCAAATGATGAAGTAATTGCTCCAGGAACTGTAATTATTTCTGCAGCAGGAAACTGTACAAACATAACTAAAGTAGTTGAACCTGTTTTGAGATCCCAAAGCGATGGGATGACAATTGGTTCAATTTATTACATCAATTTATCTCAAGACAAATTTAAATTAGGAGGTTCATCTTTTGCACAAGCGTTGAACAAAATTGGAAACGATGTGCCAACAATTAAAGACGCTGCTTTCTTTAAAAATGCATTCAACACTATTCAAGAATTAATCAAAGACCGTCAAATTGTTGCTGGTCACGATATAGGAAGTGGTGGTTTAATTACTACTCTATTAGAAATGTGTTTTGCCGATGTTAATTTAGGTGCTAAAATAGATTTTTCTGTTTTTGAAGAAAAAGACATCCTTAAATATCTATTTGCAGAAAATATAGGAATTGTTTTCCAGGCTAAAAAAGATGCAGTTTTAGAAAATAAATTAAAAGAAAATAACGTTTCTTTTTATAAATTAGGAATTGTTACAACAGATGAGAGATTAGACTTTGGTTCTTGGGGATTAAGCATACCAAAATACAGAGATATTTGGTTCAAGACTTCTTATTTATTAGATTCAAAACAATCTAAAAATGGAACCGCTTTAGAGCGTTATAATAACTATAAAAACCAACCCTTAAATTATACTTTCCCAAAACACTTTACTGGAAAAATTCCTGCAATTGACGCTTCTAAACCAAGACCAAAAGCAGCAATTATCCGTGAAAAAGGAAGTAATTCTGAAAGAGAAATGGCAAATGCTATGTATTTAGCTGGTTTTGATGTAAAAGACGTTCACATGACCGATTTAATATCGGGTCGTGAAACTTTAGAAGATATTAGGTTTATTGGAGCTGTTGGTGGTTTTTCAAATTCAGATGTATTAGGTTCGGCTAAAGGTTGGGCTGGAGCATTTTTATATAACGAAAAAGCAAACACTGTTTTAAAGAATTTCTTTAAAAGAGAAGACACACTTTCAGTAGGTATTTGTAATGGTTGTCAGCTTTGGATGGAATTAGAATTAATTAATCCAGAACATGAAGTTCATGGTAAAATGTTACATAACAATTCAAATAAGCACGAAAGTATTTTTACATCTGTAACTGTACAGAAAAATAATTCGGTAATGCTTTCTTCTTTAGAAGGAGCTACTCTTGGAGTTTGGGTTTCTCATGGAGAAGGAAAATTTAATTTACCTTATACAGAAGATAAATATAACATTGTTGGTAAATACAGTTACGAGAGTTATCCTGCCAATCCAAATGGTTCAGATTTCAATACAGCAATGATGTGTGATGCAACAGGTAGGCATTTAGTTATGATGCCACATATTGAACGTTCTACTTTTCCTTGGAATTGGGCACATTACCCAGAAAACGGACAAAAAGACGAAGTTTCTCCATGGCACGAAGCATTTGTAAATGCTAAAAAATGGATTGATAATAAATAAAAAAATGGCTTCTAAATTTAGAAGCCATTTTTTTATTTAATACTGTCTTTTCTTTGAATGTATGAGTGTAAAAAATCGCCTTTGGGCTTCCCTAAATCAAATGAACTCCATTTAGTTAAAAAACGAGTACTCGTTCTAGCCTTATCTCTATTCATGTTTTCGTATTCTATTCTATATAAAGCTGAATATAATTCTGCTCGACCAATTCCATGATAACAATGAATCAAAACCGGATAATTATTTGGGTCATCCATTATCTTAAAAAAATAATCTAAATTCTTTTTATTTGGCACTTGATCTGATCCATTATTAAAATAATTTACACCCGAAATTTTTGCTATAGCGTTTTTTTCATCTAATAACTCTTGAGGAATTTCTGGATTATTAACATCGTCTCCAGTTCCTGGAAAACGCAAATCTATTATACTTTTAATGTTATTTTTTTTTACGTAATCTTTAATTTCATCTGGTGGAATTACACCGCTTTTATAAACTTTTCCTTCAGTAATCGTTTCGAAATTATGGTTAATGTGCATACCATAAACATATTTCCCTACAAAAAGCATTGTAATAATTACAATTAATATTATTATTTTCTTTTTCATTATTATAATTTTTTATCTATAATTCTGTCGAAATAATCTTTTAAAAATGCTTTACAACTTAGTTCTAAATCATTCATTTCTTTATTTCTACTATTAATTAAGTTATTGGTTAAATCTTTATCGTTTATGTTATAAAAACCAATGGCTTTATTTCCATCAAACACACAAATATAATTATCTTTTATGAATTGATAATTTTTTCCATTATAATTTATGACATAAGGCTTTATGTCATTTTTATTTACTAAGCTTCTTCCCCAACTTCTAAATGGTTTTTTATAACCAATAATATCAACAATTGTAGGGTATATATCTATTTGTTGAGCTAAATTTGTATCAACTCCTTTATATTTTCCATTAGGAGAATATATCATAATTGGAACAGTATTTCTATTTACTGTTTTATAATATTCTTTATAATAAACTTGGTTTCCGTGATCTGCAGTTATAATAAAAATAGTGTTTTTAAACCATGGTTTGTTTTTTGCTGATTCGAAAAACTTTTTAAAAGCATAATCTGTATATCCAACACATTGATGCATTTGAATGTTTCCTTTCGGAAATTTACCTTCGTATTTTTTTGGAATAACATACGGTTCGTGAGAAGAAACTGTAAATATCGTTGAAAAAAAAGGACCTTTCTTTTTACTCAAAGTTTGTTCTGTATATTGAAAAAAAGGTTCGTCCCAAATTCCCCAAGAACCATCGAATTCGTTATCGTTATTAAATTCAGTTTTCCCATAATAATTATCAAAACCTAAAATATTTCCAAAACCAAGAAAACCCATAGAACCATTTGGAGCTCCATGAAAAAAAGATGTATCATAGTTTTTAGTATTTAGGATAGAAACAATAGATTCTATCTTTTGCTTACTATATGGAGATGAAGTAAAAGCCTCTTTGAAAGAAGGTACTCCTGCTAAAATTGATGACATTCCATGAATAGATTTGCTTCCGTTAGCAAATGCATTTGTAAATATTAAACTTTCTTGAGCTAACGAATCTAAGAATGGAGTATAACTTACATAATTCTTAATCCCATTACCTTTATTAAAAGCACCAAGATATTCTCTTCCATAACTTTCAGTAATAAATAATACAATGTTTGGTGAACTCTCTGGGTTATTTGAATATTTTTTAATTGGTTTAAAATTAGATTCGATTAATTGATTGTCAATCTTAAAATTTACCTTATTAAAAGTTTTTACATTTAATGTTCTTAAAATAGCAAATGGAGTATTTAACACTAAATCAGCTTGTTCAATTTTTGTAACATGTCTATTTGCATCTACTAAATTTATTGGTCTTGTACTTTTTTTAAAATCTCCTCTAATTCCTCCAATCATTAGAGTTGTAAAAATTAAAAATGATAAAATTGAAGTTGATGAATAATATATTTTACCCTTTAAATATGGTTGGTGTTTAGATCTTATTTTTTTGTATAAAACAATCCACAATATAGATAAGCCTATAAAAAGTAAAAAAACATGCCAATATGTAATTAAAAATCTAACAAGCATTAGTCCTTTACGCTCTTCATTCTTCATTAAATCCCATGCCGCAATTGTAGTTCTAGTAAATGTGTATTTATAATAAATCAAATCAATAAAATTTGTTGCATAAAAACTTAGGTTTGAAATAAAATATACGTAAAAAAGCATTTTCTGATAACCTTTTTTATGATTTATCCAAAAAGGGAAAACTGATAACACAACAAAGAGACTATTAATATACAGTATTGCTGTTGTATCAAATGCTAATCCATAATAATAAATAGTAAAAAATTCTGATATTGAAGAAATTTTTAAAATAGAATTATTATAAATTAAAAATAGTACTCTGCTTATAAAATAGAAAAGATATACTAATAAAAGCCTATACAGTAACACTTTATATTCTAAAACTCTAAAATAGTCCTTCATTTATAAATAATAATTAAATTTGAGATGCAAAAATACAAAATCTTAAATTATATATATTTAAATTAAAATTTATTAATTTGCGTAAAATTATAACTGTTTTAATCAATGACACAAATAACAAGATTATTCGATTTTCCGTACTATCAATTAGAGAAAAATAATTTAAAAAATTGTTTAGTAACCAAGTATAATGGTGAGTGGATTAGCACTTCAACACAAGAATACATTAATAAATCTAACGCTATTTCTAGAGCTTTACTTAGACTTAATGTATCAAAAAACGATAAAATCGCTATAATTTCTACTACTAATAGAACCGAGTGGAATATTACGGATATTGGTTCGCTACAAATAGGAGCTCAAACTGTACCAATTTACCCAACAATTTCAGAAGAAGATTATGAATATGTTTTAAATCATTCAGAATCTAAATATTGTTTTGTTTCGGATATAGATGTATACAATAAAGTAAAGGCAATTCGAAAAAACGTTCCTCTTTTAATAGATGTTTATTCGTTTAACGAAATAGAAGGTTGCAAAAACTGGAAAGAATTATTAGAACTTGGTACAGACGAATCTAATCAAATTGAAGTTCAAGAAAGAAAAGATAATGTTGATCCAAGTGAGTTAGCTACAATAATATATACATCTGGAACAACAGGAAAACCAAAAGGTGTAATGCTTTCTCATAAAAATATTGTTTCTAATGTTTTAGATAGTTCCCCTAGAATTCCTTTTAAAGAAGGTTCTGGTGTTGCTCTAAGCTTCTTGCCTGTTTGTCATATTTTCGAAAGAGTAATTCTATATCTCTATCAGTATTATTCTGTTTCAATTTATTTTGCAGAAAGTATAGAAAAATTAACAGATAATTTAAAAGAAGTAAAACCAAATATAATGACCGTTGTTCCTCGTTTACTTGAAAAAATTTACGATAAAATTTATGCAAAAGGAGCAGAATTAAATGGCATTAAAAAAGCACTTTTCTTTTGGGCCATTAAATTAGGGCTAGAATACAAACCATATAAAGAGAACGGTTGGTTTTATGAAACTAAGCTTAAAATAGCTAGAAAACTAATTTTTAGTAAATGGAAAGAAGCTCTTGGCGGAAATTTAGATTTAATGGTAACTGGTGCTGCTCCTTTACAAACTAGATTGTCTAAAGTATTTGCTGCAGCAGGGATTCCAGTTATGGAAGGTTATGGTCTAACAGAAACCTCTCCTGTAATAACGGTTAATGATATGAGAAATGGCGGATTTAGAGTTGGTACAGTTGGTAAAGTTATAGATAACTTAGATGTTAAAATTGCTGCAGATGGCGAAATTCTTTGCAAAGGACCAAATGTTATGATGGGTTATTATAAAGACGAAAAGCTAACATCGGAAGTAATTGTAAATGGTTATTTTCATACGGGAGATATTGGTGAATTTGACTCAGATGGATTTTTAAAAATTACAGATCGCAAAAAAGAAATGTTTAAAACCTCTGGTGGTAAATATATTGCTCCTCAGTTGTTAGAAAATGCAATGAAACAATCTCTTTTTATAGAACAAATAATGGTTATTGGAGAAGGCGAAAAAATGCCTGCAGCAATAATTCAGCCTAATTTCGAATTCTTAAAAGAATGGGCTTCTAAAAAACATATAAAACTTGGAAATACTAATCAAGAAATTATTGATAACCCACAAATTATTCAAAGAATTCAAGAAGATATAAACAAATTAAATGAAAAGTTGGGAAATTGGGAAAAAATTAAACGTTTCGAATTAACTCCCGAAGTTTGGAGTATTGATGAAGGTCATTTAACTCCGACCTTAAAATTAAAGCGAAAAATTATTAAAGAAAAGTACAAATTACTTTACGAAAAAATTTACTCTTAATACTTAAAACCCTTCATACTAGAAGGGTTTTTAATTTTATCATAATTACCTACTAATTATTTTTATAAAATAATTGCAAATACTATGCATGCATAATAAATATTTATTATCTTTGAAAAAGCAAATTCAAATTATGAAGGATAAAACTATAGATTATACATTAAGAGCTACTTGGCAAGCAGTAGCAAGAATGTATAATGAAGAAGCAAATAAATATGGCGCTACTATGTCTTTAGGCTTTGCTCTTTTAAGTATTGATAAAGAAGAAGGCACTCCATCTACATTTATAAGTAATCGAATGGAAATGGAAGCTACAAGTCTTACCAGAACATTAAAATCACTTGAAGAAAAAGGATTAATAGTTAAAGAGAAAAATCCCGAAGATGGTCGTGGTGTTCTAATTTATCTAACAGAATTAGGAAAACAAAAAAGAGAATTATCAAAAGTTACAGTTCTAAAATTTAACGAAATTATAAGAACTAACATTTCTGAAGAAAAAATAAAACATTTTATGGAAGTTTCAGAGATGATAAATGAATTGATAGTTGAGAAGAAGATATTTTAAAAATGTATATTGTATACTGTAAATTGTATTGACAGAGTTTACAGTATACAATATACATTTTTACAATTATACAAAAAAGAAAAAAAATGAACTATTTTAAAGAATTGAAAGTTTGTCAAAAAGCTATTGAATTAGTTACAAACACTTATTTAAAAACACAAACTTTTCCAAAAGAAGAAATACAACATATTCAAAATATGATAATCAAATTACAAAATTTATTAGAAAATAAAACTATATGATTTAGATTGCATACTTTAAACTGTAAAACGAAATTTACAATAAGGAACAATACATTATACAGTATACAACAATACATTATACAACAAAAAAAACATGAAACGAACAATCAAAAAAGTGGCAGTAATCGGCTCAGGAATTATGGGTAGCGGCATTGCATGTCATTTTGCAAATATTGGTGTAGATGTGCTTCTACTAGATATTGTGCCAAGAGAATTAACAGATGCCGAAGAAAAAAAAGGATTAACTTTAGAAAACAAAATTGTTCGTAATCGTATGGTTAACGATCATTTAGCAAATGCTTTAAAATCGAAACCCTCTCCTATTTACAGCCAAAAATTTGCAAATAGAATTACAACAGGTAATTTAGAAGATGATTTATCTAAAATCGCTAATGTAGATTGGATTATTGAAGTTGTTGTTGAAAGACTAGACATTAAGCAAAAGGTTTTTGAACAAATTGAAAAATTTAGAAAACCTGGCACTTTAATTACATCAAACACATCTGGAATTCCAATTAAGTTTATGAGCGAAGGAAGAAGCGAAGATTTCCAAAAGCACTTCTGCGGAACACATTTCTTCAATCCAGCACGCTATTTAAAGCTATTTGAAATAATTCCAGGTCCACAAACTTCATCAGAAGTGCTGGACTTCCTTACAATATATGGTTCAAAATATTTAGGCAAAACTTCGGTTATAGCCAAAGATACGCCAGCATTTATCGGAAACCGTATTGGTATTTTTGGCATTCAAAGTTTGTTTCATTTGGTCAAAGAAATGGGATTAACTATTGAAGAAGTTGATAAATTAACTGGTCCAGTTATTGGTCGCCCAAAATCGGCAACATTTAGAACTGTTGACGTTGTAGGCTTAGATACATTGGTTCACGTTGCAAACGGAATTTACGAAAACTGCCCGAACGACGAAGCACATGAATTGTTCAAACTACCAGATTTCATCAATAAAATGATGGAGAACAAATGGTTAGGTAGTAAAACAGGGCAAGGTTTTTATAAAAAAGAAAGTAAAGAGATATTAACTTTAGATTTAGATACTTTAGAATATAGAGCATCTAAAAAAGCATCGTTTGCAACATTAGAACTCACAAAAACAATCAATAAACCTATTGATAGATTTAAAGTTTTAATTAAAGGAAAAGATCGTGCTGGAGAATTTTACAGAAAAAATTTCTCGGCAATGTTCGAATATTGTTCAAATAGAATTCCAGAAATTTCAGATGAATTATACAAAATAGATGACGCCATGAAAGCTGGATTTGGATGGGAAAATGGTCCATTCGAAATATGGGATGCAATTGGAGTAGAAAAAGGTATAGAATTAATGCAGGCTGAAGGAAAAAAACCTGCGGCTTGGGTTACAGAAATGATAGCTTCAGGAAGCAAATCTTTCTATGTAGTAAAAGAAGGAGCTACTTATTTTTATAATATTCCATCTAAAAAACAAGAAAAAGTTCCTGGTCAAGATGCTTTTATCATATTAAACAATATAAGAGAAAGCAAAAAAGTGTGGAGTAATAGCGGAGCAATCATCGAAGATTTGGGCGATGGAATTCTGAATTTAGAATTCCGATCGAAAATGAATACCATTGGTGGCGATGTTTTGACAGGAATTAACAAGGCAATCGACCTTGCTGAAAAAGAATACAGCGGATTAGTTATCGGTAATCAAGGAGCTAATTTTTCTGTTGGTGCTAATATCGCAATGATTTTTATGATGGCGGTCGAACAAGAATATGATGAATTAAATATGGCAATAAAGATGTTTCAAGACACGATGATGCGAGTGCGTTATTCCGGTATTCCGGTAATCGTTGCACCTCACGGAATGTCTTTTGGTGGTGCTTGCGAAATGAGTTTACACGCTGATAAAGTGGTTGCTGCGGCAGAAACATATATGGGATTAGTAGAATTTGGTGTTGGAGTTATTCCAGGCGGCGGTGGATCGAAAGAAATGGCATTGCGTGCCTCGGATTTATTCCGTAAAAACGATGTCGAATTGAATGTATTGCAAGAATATTTCTTAACAATTGCGATGGCAAAAGTTTCTACTTCGGCTTATGAAGCTTTTGATTTAGGCTATTTACAGCACGGAAAAGATGTTATTGTGGTTAACAAAGATAGACAATTGGCTGAAGCCAAAAAACACGCTTTATTAATGGCAGAAGCTGGTTACACACAACCTATTCGCAGAACGGATGTAAAAGTTTTAGGGAAACAAGCTTTGGGAATGTTCCTAGTTGGAACTGACCAAATGGAAGCCGGAAAATACATCTCTGAACACGACAAGAAAATCGCCAATAAACTGGCTTATGTTATGGCTGGCGGTGATTTATCAGAACCAACATTGGTATCAGAGCAATATTTATTGGATATCGAAAGAGAAGCTTTTTTGAGTTTGTGTACAGAAAGAAAAACATTGGAGAGAATTCAGTTTATGTTGACAAAAGGGAAACCATTGAGAAATTAGATAATAGATAAAAGACGGATAGATAAAAGACTCTAAAAAGTCTATCATCTATTATCTCTCTGTCTATCATCCAAAAATAAAAATTATGAAAACAGCATACATAGTAAAAGCATACAGAACAGCGGTAGGCAAAGCTCCAAAAGGTTTATTTAGATTTAAAAGACCTGATGAATTAGCAGCCGAAACAATAGAATTCATGATGAATGAATTGCCAGATTTCGACAAAACACGAATTGACGACGTGATGGTAGGAAATGCCATGCCAGAAGCGGAACAAGGGTTGAATGTTGGTCGATTAATTTCGTTAATGGGATTAAAAGTTACTGATGTTCCGGGTGTAACTGTGAATAGATATTGTGCTTCAGGACTAGAAACCATCGGAATGGCAACAGCTAAAATTCAATCGGGAATGGCAGATTGCATCATTGCCGGTGGCGTAGAAAGTATGTCGTTTATTCCAATGGGTGGTTACAAACCAACACCTGATTATGCTGTAGCAAAAGCAGGAAATGAAGATTATTATTGGGGAATGGGATTAACCGCCGAAGCGGTTGCCAAACAATTCAATGTTTCCCGTGAAGATCAAGATGAGTTTGCTTTCCATTCGCATCAAAAAGCATTGAAAGCCCAAGCCGAAAGTAAATTCGACAAACAAATTGTGCCTATTACAATCGAGCAAACTTTCATTAATGAAAATGGTAAAAAAGAAACAAAATCGTACATCGTAAATAAAGACGAAGGTCCAAGAGCAGGAACTTCTGTAGAAGCATTAGCTGGATTAAGACCTGTTTTCGCCGCTGATGGAAGTGTAACAGCAGGTAACTCATCGCAAATGAGCGATGGCGCTGCTTTTGTATTAATCATGAGCGAAGAAATGGTAAAAGAATTAAACTTAACGCCAATTGCAAGATTGGTAAACTTTGCTTCGGCTGGAGTTGAACCAAGAATTATGGGAATTGGCCCCGTAAAAGCAATTCCGAAAGCATTGAAACAAGCAGGTTTAACTCTAAATGATATTGGACTAATCGAATTGAACGAAGCTTTTGCATCACAATCATTGGCAGTAATTAGAGAATTAGGATTAAATCCCGATATCGTGAATGTAAACGGTGGAGCAATTGCATTGGGTCATCCGTTAGGTTGCACTGGTGCGAAATTATCAGTTCAATTGTTTGACGAAATGAAACGTCGTGGCGATAAATATGGAATTGTGAGTATGTGTGTAGGAACTGGACAAGGAAGTGCGGGAGTTTTTGAGCTTTTATAAAAAAATTCGTCCTTTTGTCATTCCGACGAAGGAGGAATCTCCATAATAATTGAGGAATAGTTTGATGAGATTCCTCCTTCGTCGGAATGACAAGATTGTGAAAAATTCTATTAAAAAACTAAAATAAATAAAGAAATGAACGACATAACAAGAGGTGGACAATTCATCGTAAAAGAAACAAAATGCGAAGACATCTTCACTCCAGAAGACTTCTCGGAAGAGCAAATTATGATGCGCGATTCGGTAAAGGAATTCGTTGACAAAGAAATTTGGCCAAACAAAAACCGTTTCGAAGCGAAAGATTACGCCTTCACCGAAGAAGTGATGAAGAAAGCCGGTGAAATGGGATTTTTAAGCGTTGGCGTTCCCGAAGCTTATGGCGGAATGGGAATGGGATTTGTGGATACGTGCTTGGTTTGCGACTATATTTCGGGAGCAACGGGTTCGTTTTCGACTGCTTTTGGAGCTCATACCGGAATTGGAACAATGCCAATCACATTGTACGGAACGGAAGAACAAAAGCAAAAATATGTTCCAAAATTAGCTTCTGGCGAATGGTTTGGTGCTTATTGCTTGACAGAACCAGGAGCAGGAAGTGATGCCAATTCTGGAAAAACTAAAGCCGTTTTATCCGAAGACGGAAAATATTACAGCATTACTGGAGGCAAAATGTGGATTTCTAATGCAGGTTTCTGTTCCTTATTTATTGTTTTTGCCCGAATTGAAGACGATAAAAATATTACAGGTTTTATTGTAGAAAACGATCCAAGTAACGGAATTACCATGAACGAAGAAGAACATAAATTAGGTATTCGTGCTTCTTCTACGCGTCAAGTTTTCTTTAATGAGACCAAAGTTCCTGCCGAAAATATGTTATCCGAAAGAGGAAACGGTTTCAAAATCGCAATGAATTCCTTAAATGTTGGTCGTATAAAATTAGCCGCAGCTTGTTTGGATGCACAACGTAGAGTAACTTCCGGAGCGGTTCATTATGCCAACGAACGTATTCAGTTTAATGTTCCAATTTCGAGTTTTGGAGCAATTCGATACAAATTGGCAGAAATGGCAACAAGTTGTTATGCTGGAGAAAGCGCCACCTATCGTGCAGCAAAATCAATTGAAGACAGAATAAACGCTAGAGTTACCGAAGGAAATACACATCAAGAAGCCGAACTAAAAGGTGTTGAAGAATTTGCAATTGAATGTTCTATATTGAAAGTTGCTGTTTCGGAAGATGTTCAGAATTGTGCTGACGAAGGAATTCAAATCTTTGGCGGAATGGGATTTTCAGAAGACACGCCTATGGAAAGTGCTTGGCGTGATGCAAGAATTGCTCGTATTTATGAAGGCACGAACGAAATCAACAGAATGTTATCTGTGGGAATGTTGATTAAAAAAGCGATGAAAGGTCATATAGATTTACTTGGTCCAGCATCAAAAGTGCAAGAAGAATTAATGGGAATTCCATCATTTGACACACCGGATTATTCCGAATTATTTGCCGAAGAAAAAGTTATAGTTACCAATTTAAAAAAAGCATTCCTTATGGTTGCTGGTGGTGCGGTTCAAAAATACGGAATGGATTTAGATGCACACCAACAATTATTGATGGCATCGGCAGATATGTTGATTGAGATTTATATAGCCGAAAGCACCTTATTAAGAACAGAAAAATTAATCAAAAAAGTTGGTGCTGATAAAGCACAAGAGCAAATTGCAATGGCAAAATTATACCTATATAAAGCCGTAGATATTATTTATTTAAAAGGGAAAGAAAGTATTATATCTTTTGCCGATGGCGATGAAGAACGTATGATGCTTATGGGATTGCGCCGCTTTACAAAATATATTAATATGCCTAATATTGTTGGGTTACGAGAAACTATTACCGCCAAGTTAGTGGCAGAAAATAGGTATTGTTTCTAATATAAAAATAAAGTTAAGTTAAGTTGATTGAAAAATCGTCTCATGATGCAAATTATGAAGCGGTTTTTTTATTAAAAAAAATTCTTATATTTGAAAAAAAACAAAATGAAGCATACAGTCACTTCCTTATTTTTACTTTTTGCAATAAATATATCTGCTCAGACAGATACAAGAATTTACGATATTGTTAAATCTATATCATCCGAAAGAATAGAAAAAGATGTTAAAATACTTGCCAATTTTGGAACAAGAAATACATTTAGCGATACGGTATCTACTACAAGAGGTATTGGTGCCGCAAGAAGATGGATAAAGAATGAGTTTGAAACAATCTCAAAAAGTTGTAAAAATTGCATAGATGTTTTTTATCAAAAAGATTTTGTAACAACAAATGATGGTGAAAGAGTTCCAAAAGATACATGGATTGTAAATGTTGTAGCCATTCAAAAAGGTACAAAATATCCAAATAAATTTATAATAATGAGTGGAGATATCGATTCTAGAAACTCTGACACTATGGATTATTTAGGAGATGCTCCAGGAGCAAACGATAATGCCTCTGGAATGGCTGGTACTATTGAAGCTGCAAGAGTTTTATCTAAATATCAGTTTGAGAATAGTATAATTTATGTTGGTC
>Ga0209702_10000444_pt1 | contig 85222 bp, 85 predicted proteins | sample FRY01_FD_187210 | JGI IMG/M metagenome (GOLD analysis project Ga0209702, IMG submission 187210) | Freshwater microbial communities from Lake Fryxell liftoff mats and glacier meltwater in Antarctica - FRY-01 (SPAdes) (version 2) | ecosystem: Environmental > Aquatic > Freshwater > Ice > Glacier...
CACTCCGCCACACAACGTCACGCTTCTCTGCCTGCCGCCCTACTCGCCCGAACTCAATCCGGTCGAGAACGTCTGGGAGTACCTGCGCAAGAACAACCTCGCTCTGCGCGTCCACGGCACCTACGACCACATCGTCGATGCCTGCTGCAAGGCCTGGACTGATCTTCTCGCCTCCCCACAAAGGATCGCATCCATTACAAGGCGCCGATGGGCTGAACTGTCATGAGTTCTGTCGGTTGGTATTACTCGATGCCGTCACGGCCAAGGAATACGGCGCGGTGAACGAGATCGTGCCGACGGGTGGCCTTCTCCAGCGCGCGCATGAAATTGCCGAGCAACTCGCCGCTCTCCCGCCGCTTACCGGACGATACACGCGCATTGCGCTGACCCTGAAGCTGCGTCGGATTATCGACGAAGGGGCAGGCTATGGCCTCGCGCTTGAAGGGGTCAGCGCCGCCGACGTGGCGCTGCGCATGGCCGCCGCTGCCTGATTTTTACTGCCCATCTGAACGCAGAGGAATACCCCAATGACTCTCCAGGACCGTCTCGACGCTTTCAAGGCCGATTTCAAATCCGGCAAACCGCCGTTCAATGCCCCTGACCATATCCACCCGATCATGGCGCGTGCGACCGAAGCACTCATCGCCTCGGGTGCGGCCAGTCGTGCGCTAAAGGCCGGCGACCGTGCGCCCGAATTCACCCTTGAAGCCCCCGATGGCACACCCTTGTCGTCCGCCGATCTGCTCGCAAACGGACCGCTCGTCGTCAGCTTCTATCGCGGCGTCTGGTGCCCCTATTGCAACATGGAATTGCAGGCGTTGCAGGCCGCGTTGCCCGATTTCTTGGCAGCCGGTGCCAGCCTTGTCGCGATCTCGCCCCAGACGCGCCCGAACAGCCGCAAATCGCTGCGGGAGAATGCGCTCGACTTCCCGATCCTGTCGGATACGCATAACGATGTCGCCGCCGCGTTTGGGCTCCGGTTTGCACTGCCCGATTACTTGGTCGACCTCTACAAGTCGCTCGGCAATCAGCTGCCGACCTTCAATGGCGACGATAGCTGGACACTGCCCATGCCCGGCCGCTTCGTGATCGGCGGCGACGGCATCATCACTTATGCCGAGGTTAACCCGGACTATACCCGCCGCCCGGAGCCCAGTGACATGCTGCCCGCGATCCGCCGCGCGCGCCTGCTGCTCGCTGCCTAAGATTGTCGAAAGGAGACCGCTAATGATCCGCCGCACATTCCTCATCACCGGGGCCAGCAAGGGCATCGGGCGCGCGCTGTCCGACCGGCTGGCGGCGGCGGGTCATCACGTCGTCGGGATCGCCCGCAATGCCGACGATCCTACATTTCCCGGCACCCTGGTAGCGCTCGATCTTGCCGACGGTGATGCGACACAGACAAGTCTTGCCCGCCTCGTTGCGGACCATGATTTTGATGGCGTCGTCAACAATGTCGGTCTCGTTCGCCCACAGCGGCTGGGCGAGATCGAAATCGATGCGCTCGACGACGTGCTTCGCGTCAATCTTCATCCGGCGGTAATCGCCACACAGGCCCTGCTGCCCGGAATGAAAGAGCGCGGTTGGGGTCGAATCGTCAATGTGTCGAGCCTCGTGGTGCTCGGCGCGCCCGAACGCACGGCCTATGCCGCCGCCAAGGCCGCGCTCGTCAGCTTTGCGCGAAGCTGGGCCCTGGAGCTCGCCGAAACCGGCATCACCGTCAACGCCGTCGCCCCCGGCCCGACCGAAACCGAACTCTTCCGCCAGAACAATCCCATCGGCAGTGCAGGTGAGGCGCGTTATCTCGCTTCGGTGCCGATGCGCCGTTTCGGCAAGCCTGCCGAAATCGCCGCTGCAATCGACTTCCTGCTCACTGACGATGCCGCGTTCATCACCGGGCAAACGCTGTTCGTTGACGGCGGCGCGTCGGTAGGTCGGGGAGGACATTGACAAATGTCGTTTGATATCAGTCAACTTCGCTATGCGATCGCGGCGGCGGATCACGGCAGCTTTTATCGTGCGGCACGCGCGCTCGAGATTGAGCAGTCAACGCTTAGCCGGAACATATCGAAACTGGAGCGAATCGTTGGAGCAAAGCTGTTTGACCGGTCGCGTGCAGGCGTGGTCACCACGGTTGCAGGCCTCCGATTTGTTCGAAGGGCAAGGGCGATCGTATTCAACGCCGACCAGATGCTCGGGGATTCTCATTCGCTTAGTAGCCTATGCCGGGTCACGCCGAGAAGTCGGCTTCTCCGCCACAAGTCCGCCGCCAAATTTTACTGATGCTTCGGGACCTTTGGTGCCCCCGGCCGGACTCGAACCGGCACGATCCTTGCGGATCAAGCGATTTTAAGTCGCTGGCGTCTACCAATTCCGCCACGGGGGCACACGGGGCCGACCATAGTCAGGGTCGATTCCCGTGTCATCCCGTTCAGGCCTCGTCGGGCACGGTAAAGCGGGCAGGCGACAGCGAGGCTTCCGTGACGCCGAGGTCGGCGACCTCGGCGGGGAGGGGCTTGCCCAGCGCCAGCGCGGCGGCGAGGTGGCCGGCGGCGTAGCCGGTCTGGATGCCGTAGCCGCCCTGACCGGCCAGCCAGAAGAAACCCTCGATCTTGGCGTCGTAGCCGGCGACCAGGTTCTTGTCGTGCACGAAGGAGCGCAAGCCGGCCCACTTGTTCTTGATGCGGCGGATCTGCAGCGTGCTCGCGGTCTCGATGCGGTCGACGGCAGTGGCGACGTCGATCTCCTCGGGCTGGGCGTCGCACGGCGCCGAAGGTGTTTCGTCGGCGAGCGAGCCCAGGAACTGCCCGACCTCGGGCTTGAAGTAGAAGCTCTCGTCGAAGTCGATCAACATCGGCAGCGGCCCGAGATCGAGGCCTTGCGGTGCATCGAAGGTGAAGGCCGTGCGCCGCTTGGGCACCAGCCCGACCGGGACGCAGCCGGCGAGGCCGCCCAGCACGTCGGCCCAGGCGCCCGCCGCATCGATGATGTTGGCGGCGTGCACCGTTTCGCCGTCGTGGAGCACCAGGGTCCACAGCCCGTCGAGGCGACTGAGACCGGTGACCTCGGCGTTGAGCCGCAGCACGGCACCCGCGGCGCGCGCGCCCCTCAGGAACCCGCCATGGATCGCCGCCACGTCCATGTCGTCGGCCTCGGGTTCGAAAACCGCGCCGCCGGCGGCCGTTTCGGGCTTGAGGATGGGCAGGCGGCGCAGCACCTCGTCCGGCTCCAGCCAGCGCACGGAGGGCACGAGCTGGGCATAGTCGGCGGCGGCAGCCTTCACGGCGGCTTCCTGTCCGGCATGGCCCGCGACCAGCGCGCCGCGCGGCGTCAGCAGCGGATGGTCGGCGAAGCCCACTGGCGGATCGCGATAAAAACGACCCGAGGCGACCGTGATGGCGCGGATTTGCGCACTCCCGTAGGTCTCGGAGTGCAGCGCCGCGGAGCGGCCCGTCGTGTGGTAGGCGGGAACGTTCTCGCGCTCGAGGATGATCACTTTCGCATGGGGCGCGAGGTGATAGGCGACGGAGACGCCGGCAATGCCGGCGCCGACAATGGCGAAATCGAAATCCTGCATGGGCGGTACATTGCAAGGTCGATGCCACGCCTGCAATAGTCGGCACGCGAGGAAACAAGCAATGAACATCGCCCATCTGCTCCTGGGCTCCGCGCAGGAGTTTCACGACCTGCCCGCGCTGGCGCGCGGGACATCGCCGCACCTCAATTATCGTGAGCTGTGGCGCAAGGTTTCGGTCATGAGCACGCATCTCGCCGGCCGCTTCGGCCTGGTCCGCGGCGACCGCGTGGCCTTCGCCATGGGCAATTGCGTCGAGTCGATCGAGGTGATGTACGCGATCTGGCACGCCGGCCTTTGCGCCGTGCCGATGAATGCCAAGCTGCATGCCAAGGAATTCGCGTTCATCCTGGAGAATTCCGGCGCCAGGCTCTGCTTCGTGACGCCCGACCTCGCCGACACCATCGCCGAGGCTGCAAAAGAGGCCCCGGCGCTGCAGGAGATCGTCGACGTCACGACGCGTTCCTACACCTTCATGGCGGTGGGCGATCCAAGTCCGATCGCCGACGCCGAGCCCACGGAGCTGGCGTGGCTGTTCTACACGTCCGGCACGACGGGGCGACCCAAGGGCGCCATGCTGACGCACCGCAATCTGCTGGCGATGACGCTCAACTATTTTGCCGACGTCGACCGTCCACCGCCGGGCGGCTCGATCGTGCATGCGGCGCCGATCAGCCACGGCTCGGGCCTGTGGAACTTCGCCATGCTGGCGCGCGGCTCGGTGCAGGTCTTTCCCGAGAGCGGCAAGTACGAGGTGCCGGAGACCGTCGAGCTGATGAACCGCTGGCCGGAGTGCTCGATCTTCCTCGCGCCTACGATGGTGAAGCGGCTGATCGAGCATGGCAGCGTGTCGGAGCTCAGGCCCGATGCGCTGCGGCTCATCACCTATGGCGGTGCGCCGATGTATGTTTCGGACCTCAAGCGCGCGCTCGACCTTCTGGGCAACAAGCTGATGCAGCTCTACGGTCAGGGCGAGAGCCCGATGACCATCACCCATCTCAGCCGCGAGTATCACTGGGATCGCACCCATCCGCGCTGGGAACAGCGCCTGGCCTCGGCCGGACGTGCCGATTCCTGCATGGAGGTCCGGATCGTCGACGAGAAGGGACGCCAGCTGCCCGTCGGCGAGGTCGGTGAGATCATTGCCAAGGGCGATCCCGTGATGGCGGGCTACTGGAACAATCCGGAGGCCACGGCGCGCTCGCTGCGCGACGGCTGGCTATGGACCGGCGATGTCGGCGCCTTCGACGAGGAGGGGCTGCTGACGCTCAAGGACCGTTCGAAGGACATGATCATTTCGGGCGGCTCCAACATCTATCCGCGCGAGATCGAGGACGTGCTCAACCTCCATGCCGGCGTCGCCGAATGCTCAGTGGTCGGCCGTCCGCATCCCGAATGGGGCGAGGAGGTCGTGGCCTTCGTCGTGGCGCGCGCCGGGCAGCCCCTCTCGCCCGCCGAGCTCGACAAGCTCTGCCTCGACAACATCGCCCGCTTCAAGCGCCCCAAGGACTACAGGTTCATCGAGGCGCTTCCGAAGAACAACTACGGCAAGATCCTGAAGACGGAGCTGCGCAAACTGCTCTGATGCCTGAGTTTCACGTTCCTCTCCCCCCTTGGGGGAGAGGCTAGGTGAGGGGGTATGCGGGACGAAGCGATCGAGAGAGCCCGCAGATTACGGCGCGAGGGCAGCCGCGCGGAACGAATCTGCTGGGAGCTGCTGCGAGACCGCCGACTGCTTGGCGCCAAGTTCAGACGGCAGCATCCGATTGGCCCATATTTCGCCGACTTCGCCTGCGCGTCGCTCAAGATCGTTATCGAAATTGACGGCGATCATCACGCTTTACAGATCGAAGCTGACAACCGGCGCACGGCGGCGATGGAGCGAGACGGTTGGCGTGTTTTGCGATTCTGGGCAAATCAAGTTGTTGAGAATCGCGAAGGTATATGGGCGGAGATCGAAAGGGCTCTCATTGCGAACGCCCCTCACCTAGGGTCAAAACCCATAAAGTTGTGCGCCGCCATGTCTGCTTTCGGCTAGATTCCAGACAGCGGTGACGTCAAGCGGTTCGTCGGAAAAGGGCCAGAAGCTGTCGCCAAGCTCGAAATCAGATTTGGCTCGCCGAAGCGTCCGCAGGTTGGGATAGCAGCGGAACCGGAGCCGTTCATTTCAAATAGTTTACCGAAAGCTTGTCGATCTTTCCGTTGAACTTGAACGGCGCGCGATCGAAATATGCGAGGGACACCGGCGAGTAGCTGTCCATGCCGACGTCGAAGGCATCGTTGCCGGTAAAGGCCAGCAAAGCCGCCTGTGGTACGTGGCCCTTGGCAACTTCCTGGCCGTTGACGCGGATTGTCACGTCCACGGATTTGGCTCGACCGGGGCCTGACATGCGCGACTCGACCTCGATCTTGACCTTGCCGGTCGGCAGGGGAGCCGACGATTCTATGCGGGTACGGTCGATTATGAACAGATTGTATTCGTAGGAGAGTTTGCCGTTCTCGACCCAGAACGCGAGCCCACCGGAAAATCCGCCGAGCGCATAGAGAACGCCTGCCGAGTCAGGCTTGAGTTCGGCTTCGATCGTCACGAGGTTGCTTTGCGCACCCAGTTTGGGGGCGGTGAACTCGGGTACCTTGGTCACGTCCTGGGTGTAGTGGAACGCGGTCGCCGGGTTGCGTGGTGCGTCCTCCGGATGGAAAACCACCGACCACAGGCCGCCGCCGATCGGATAGACCTTGTTCTCTTTTGCCGTGATATCGAAAGCCTTCTTCATCTCTTCAAGCTTTTGCGGCTGCTGCTTCGCAAGATCCTTGGCCTGCGAATAGTCGGCACGCAGGTCGTAGAGCTCCCACACGTCGTTGTCAGGCGACCATTTCAGGATGCTCGGATCGATCCCGATCGCCCATGGCGCGCGTGGGCCGAACGCCGAGGCCATGAAGCCGTTTTCATAATAGCCGCGGCTGCCCATGATCTCGAAGTACTGACTTTTCTTCCGCTCCGGCGCCGTGGCGGACGCGAAGCTGTATCTCATGCTGATGCCGTCTAGCGGATCCTGCGTCACGCCGTCCACCAACTTGGGTGCCTTGATGTCGAGCACGTCATAGATCGTCGGCACGATGTCGTTGACGTGGTGGAATTGCGGGTGTGGCGCCTTATCGGGCTTGATCGACTTTGGCCATGACACCACCAGCGGCGTACGGGTGCCGCCGAAATGCGAGGCAATCAGCTTGGTTGCCTGATGCGGCGTCGATCCCGCCCAGGCCCAGCCGGCGTGATACATGTTGTCGGCCTTCGGCGAACCCAGCACGTCGAGTCCACCCAGCTCGTTCATGGCGCGGATATGATCCTTGATCTGGCTTGCAATACCATTCTGTGACAGCAACTCGCTTATCGTGCCGACCCCTCCCTCGGCGCTGGAGCCATTGTCGCCCCAGATGTAGAAGATCAGCGTGTTGTCGCGGATGCCAAGTGCGTCGAGTTCGTTAATCAACCGTCCGGCCTGGGTATCAGCGTGCTCAACGAAGCCGGCGTAGACTTCCATCAGTCGGAGTTGGAACGGCTTCTCATCGTCCGGAATGTCTTTCCAGGCGGCGAGTGACGCGGGTCGCGGCGTGAGTTCGGTGTTGGCCGGAATCCAGCCGAGCTCTTTCTGCTTGGCGAAGATGCGCTCGCGCATCACGTCCCAGCCGCCGTCGAACTTGTCTTTGTACTTGTCCGCCCATTCCTTGAAGATGTGGTGCGGCCCGTGTGCCGCGCCGGGCGTCCAGTACATCATGAATGGCCGATCCGGCGTCAGCGCGCGCTCCTGGCGCATCCACGTGATCGCCTTGTCGGTCATGTCTTCAGTCAGGTGGTAACCCTTCTTGCCGTGCGAGGGATCAATCCGCACAGTGTTCTCGACAAGCGCCGGCTCCCACTGCGAGGACTCTCCGGCGAGAAAGCCGTAGAAATAGTCGAAGCCGATGCCGGGGCCGGTTGGCCAGTTGGTATAGGGCCCGACGGCCGTCGTTTCGGTCGCAGGCGTATTGTGCCACTTGCCGAACGCTGAAGTCGTGTAGCCGTAATAGCCGAGCGTCTTGGCAACAGTCGCGCTGGTGCGTGGAATCATGCCGGCATAGCCGTCCCAGTCGTTGGCCAGTTCGGCAATCTGGCCGTTGGCGACGCGGTGATGATTGCGGCCGGTCAAGAGCGCCGCGCGAGTCGGCGAGCACATCGCGGTATTGTGGAAGCGATTGTAGGAAATCCCCGCCTCCGCCAGGCGCGAAAGCGTCGGCGTGTTGATGTCACCGCCGTAGGTGCTCGGCAATGCTGGCCCAGTGTCGTCGAGCATGATGATGAGAATGTTTGGCGCGGCGGCCGGCAAACGGCGCACCGGAATATTGGGTTTGTAGGTCGATTCCTGCATGGTGCGCGCCGCCTTGCTCCCCGACGGCGTCGGCGGGAAGGGCAGCGAGTCTTGTGCCAGCAACGAAGAAGGTGCGCCCAGTGCAAGTGTGGCGAGCGTTGCGACGCCCGCGAACAATATTTTTCGGCTGGGGATGAATGACATCGTGCTCTCTCCGGCACTGGACACCACGATAGGGTGCTTACGTGGCTGCAATCGAGCCTAACGACCCAACCTACGCTTCTCTCGCCGGACCCGCTACAGGTCCGGTTTGGGTCAATCTCTGACGAACTGTTCAACGCGTCCAATGTCTGGAATCGGCCCGGAAGCAGAAGTAGACGATCACCCTCTATTGGGTTTTGACCCTAGCCTCTCCCCCAAGGGGAGAGGAACATGAAGTAATCATGCAATGAGAAATGTTGTCATGCGGAGTGAAGCGAAGCATCTTTTGGCAGCATGGAAATAGAGGAGGAAGAAACATGGGCAGCCTGATCGATTTCAAGCGTCCGGACGGTTCGACCTGCAAGGGTTACCTGGCCGAGGCTGGGAAGGGCCGGCCGGGGATCGTCGTGATCCAGGAATGGTGGGGGCTCAACGACCAGATCTGCGGCGTCGCCGACCGGTTTGCGCGCCAGGGCTACAACGCGCTGGCGCCCGACCTCTACAAGGGCCGCGTCACCCAGAAGCCTGACGAAGCCAACCACATGATGAGCGGCCTCGACTTCGTTGGCGCCTCCGACCAGGACATTGCTGGGGCGGTGAAGCATCTCGCCGGGATGGGCGGCAAGGTCGGCGTGATGGGCTTCTGCATGGGCGGCGCGCTCACCATCGCGGCCTGCGCCCGTCTCGAAGGCATCGCGTGCGGCGTGCCCTTCTACGGCATCCCGCCGGGCCAGCTCGCCGACCCGGCGAAGATCACGGTGCCGCTGCAGGGCCACTTCGCCAACAAGGACGACTGGTGCACGCCGGCCGCCGTCGACGCGCTCGAGAAGACGATGAAGGGCGCCGGACACCACCCCGAGATCTTTCGCTACGACGCCGCGCATGCCTTCGCCAGCGAGCGCAGCGAGGCCTATGACGTGAAGTCGGCCAACGCGGCGTGGGAGAGGATGCTCGAATTCCTGAAGAAGCACCTCTGATCATGGGAGCGCGCCACTGCGAGCGGAGTAACCTCCGCTCTGAAGTGGCGCTCTTTTCATGATTCATGAGCGCAACTGGAGTTGCGTGCTCCAATGACGATCCGTCCTGCCTTCGGCCTCGCCATCGTCGGGCTGGGCGCGTCGTTGGCGCCGCTCGACATCGCGGTCAACGTGGCGCTGCCGGCAATCACAGGCCATTTCCGGCTGGCGCTGGGCGACGTCCAGTGGCTGGTGATCTGCTACGTGCTGACCTACGGCTCGTTGATGCTGGTCGCCGGCAAGCTGGGCGACCTGTTCGGGCACCGGCTGATCTTCCGTATCGGGCTGGCGATCTCCGCCATCGGCTGCGCGGCCTGCGCGGCGGCGCCGGACTGGCCGCTGTTCCTGTGGGCACGCGGCGCACAGGGGATCGGCACGGCGCTGGCGCTGTCCTGCACGCCCGCACTCGCCACCTCGCTGTATCCGGAGAGCGACCGCACCAGGGCGCTGGCGGGCTTCGCCAGTTCCATGGCCATCGCCGCTGCGGTCGGCCCTGTCCTCGGGGGGGTGCTGGTCGAGCTGTGGGGCTGGCCCGCGGTCTATTGGGTGCGCGTGCCGATCGCGCTGGCGACACTGGCTTTGTCCGGACTCCTGCCGGCGCCCAAGCCCGATTCACGTCCATTCGATGCACTGGGGGCGGTGCTGCTTGCGGCCTGCATGAGCACGCTGCTGCTGTCGCTGGTCTTCTCGCAGCGCAAGGAGCTCGCGGGCGTGTGGGCACTGGCGATGGCGGTCGTGGCGCTGGTCCTGATCGTGGCCTATGTCCGCCGCGCCAACAGCGTGCCCGAGCCGATCATCCGGCCGTCCCTCTTTGCCGATCCCCGCTTCACGATCCCCAACCTGCTGAACGCGCTCGCCAACCTCGCGGGCTTCGCGATCCTGCTGCTGACGCCTTATTACCTCGTGAACGTGCTGAAGCTGACGCCGCTGGGCGTCGGCATCGTGCTGGCCATGGCCTATGGCGGCAGCCTGACCGGGGCGCCGCTCTCGGCCTTCCTGGTGAGCCGCATCGGCCAGCGGCCGACCGTCTTCGCGGGGATCGCCTGCGTCGGTCTCGGCCTGCTGCCGCTGGGCTTCACCGGCATCGACACGCCGGTGCTCGTCGTGGCAGCGCTGCTGGTGCTGGAGGGGATGGGGCAGGGCCTGCTGACGGTCGCCTATACCGACATCGTCACCGCGACCCTGCCGGCGCGCGACCGTGGCGTCGCGGGCAGCCTGTCGCTGCTGACCCGCACCATCGGCATCGTCGCCGGCGCCTCGGTCCTGACGGCGCTGCAGGCGCACGGTGCGCAGGGCTTCATGAACATGGCCGGCTTCCTCGCCGGCTACCGCTTCGCCTTCGTCGCGGCAGGCGGTGGGTTGCTGGCCGTGTTGCTGCTGTCGCTCCTGTGGCCGGGCGTCTGGTCGTCGCAGCCTCGCCCCCGTCGCAATTCGTGACGGTGAAGCCCTCCATCCTCATGGCAGCTTGATGTCGCCCTTCTTGATGATCCCGCCGAACATCGCACTTTCGGCACCGATGTGTGTCCTAAAATTTGAGGGATTTAGATAGGTCACGCGCATGCCGCCATTGTGGACCTTGGTGACGATGTCGGGCGCGCGGAGGGCCTCGGCAATCGCCTGGTCGAGGCGCGCGATCGCCTCGGGTGAGGTCCCCGCAGGGGCCAGGATGCCGAACCAGGAATCGCCGCCTTCCTTGCCGTAGCCGGTCTCCTGCAGGGTCGGGACGTCGGGGAAATCCGGGTGACGCACCTCGGCCAGGATCGCGAGGGCGCGCAGCTTGCCCGCCTTGATGTGCGGCAGGGTGGTCTGGTCGAATTGCGCCTGGATCTCGCCGGCCAGCAGCGCATTGGTCGCGGGTGCGCTGCCGCGATAGGGCACGTGGGTCATTTTGATGCCGGCTTCGAGGCAGAGCATCTCGCCGAACAGGTGGGTGATGGTGGCCAGGCCGGCCGAGCCGTAGTTGAGCTTGCCTGGATTGGCCTTCGCATAGGCCACGAATTCCGCAACGGTCGTCGCGGGCACGGAGGGATGGACGGCGAAGGCGCCCCACGACGTCGTCATGCGCGACACGGGCACAATGTCGCGATCGGGGTCGAACGGGATCGGCTGCAGATGGCGCGTGATGCAGACCATGGCCGTCGTCGTCGTGAGGAAGGTGTGGTGGTCGACCGTCTGGTTCTTCACGAACTCCGCGCCAATCATGCCCGAGGCGCCCGCCTTGTTGTCGAAAAGCACGCTCTGGCCCATGAGCTGCGCGGCGCGCTCCATGACGATGCGGCTCGAAACGTCCGACGGCCCGCCGGGCGGATAGGGGATGACGAGGCGGAGTGGCTTGGCGGGCCATGGCGCCTGTGCGATCGCGGGCGACGCGAGCGCGGTTGCAAAGGCCGAGGCGGTGAACGCACGACGACGCATGGACGCTCCTCCAAATCATTCTTGCTTGGAGGTAGCCTCCCACACAGGCGCCCGGCTCGCCAGCCTGCCCCGCGTGCTTCATGCTAGGGTCCTCCCATGAAGCGGTTTGGCGATTCTCGGGTGGCCGCAACGTTCAAGGCCTATCCGCCGGATGTACGCGCCCGGCTGATGGCGCTGCGCGAGACCATCTTCGAAGTCGCGGCGGCAACACCCGGTGTCGGCAAGCTGACGGAGACCCTGAAGTGGGGCCAGCCGAGCTACCTCACCAAGGAGACGGGCAGCGGCACGACGGTGCGTATCGACCGTTTGAAGGGCGGGACGGGCGGCCACGCCGTCTACTTCCACTGCCAGAGCGGGCTGGTCGGCCAGTTCCGTGAGCTCTATCCGGACACCTTCGCGTATGACGGCAGGCGGGCTATCAAGTTCGGGCCCGACGACCGGCTGCCCTTGGGTGAGCTAAAGCACTGCTTAGCCCTCGCGCTCACGCATCACTTGCGCGCGAAGTAGCGGCTGCGCAGAGAGAGGCACTCCTCCTCGAGGATGCCGGTCGTGAATTTGATGTCGGCGCCAACGAACTCGGCAAACGTCTCGACGGAGTAGCGGCCGAAGTTGCGTCCCACCGTCTTGAAGCGAAGGCCCAGCACCCAGTGGCCGACCTTGGCGTTCAACAAGGCGCCGGCGCACATCGGGCAAGGCTCTACCGTGGTGTAGAGCGTAGTGCCCGACAAGTCGTCCGTGCCGAGCGTGCGGCATGCATCGGAAATGGCGTCGGTCTCCGCATGGATCAGCGAGTTGGCAGTGTGGATGCGGTTGCGTCCGCGGCCGACGATTTTACCCTCCCGCACGATCACCGCGCCAACGCCCATGTCGCCTTCCTTGTCTGCGACGGCGGCGAGTTCGAGTGCCTGCCGCATCATCGTCTCGTGATGGTTTGTGTCCATGGCCACGATCATGGACGGGGCGTGTCGCATCGTCACCATGATTCCAAACCGGCCGTTCGTGCTAGGGTCGATCTCAATCCTTCCGTCCCCAGACGACGGGAGAGGAAGATGAAGCGGGAGCGGAGCGGCATGTCGGGAAAATTGAAAGACAGGGTGGCGATCGTCGTCGGGGCGGGCTCGAGCGGGCCGGGCTGGGGCAACGGCAAGTGCACGGCGATCACCTTCGCGCGCGAGGGTGCCAGGGTGTTCTGCGTCGACCGCAAGCGCTCTGCGGCCGAGGAGACGGTCGGCCTGATCGAGGAGGAAGTCGGCAAGGATGCTGCCGTCGCCTTCGAGGCCGATGCGTCGAGCAATGGGGATGTGAAGGCGATGGTCGATGCCTGCATGGCGAAGTGGGGCAGGATCGACATCCTCGACAACAATGTCGGCATCGGCTCGCAGGGCGGGCCGGTCGAATTGAGCGAAGACGAATGGCACCGCGTGTTCGACGTCAACGTGAAGAGCTTCTTCCTCACGGCCAAGCACGTGCTGCCGATCATGGAGAAGCAGGGTAAGGGCGCGATCGTGAACGTGAGTTCGATTGCGTCGATCCGCAGCCCCAAGGGGATTTCGTACCTGGCCTACAATGCCAGCAAGGGCGCGGTGAACTCGCTCACCATGGCGATCGCCTCGCAGTATGCGGAGAAGGGTATCCGCTGCAATGCGATCCTGCCCGGCCTGATGCATACGCCGATGATCGATTTCCTCGCCGAGCAGTATGCCAAGAGCGAGAAGGACCACAACCAGGCCTACGACAAGATGATCGAGATCCGCGACCGCGCCTCACCGACCGGCAAGATGGGCACCGGCTGGGACACGGCCAATGCCGCCCTGTTCCTCGCCTCGGATCAATCGTCCTACGTGAACGGGCATCTGCTGGTGGTCGACGGCGGCATCACGGTGCGGGCCTAGAGCGTCGGGATTTGGAGGGAATCGAAGGAGGCCCCCTCTGATGGGGGCGACCCCGGAGACGTCGTAGGGGGGGGACACAGTCGAAATAAACGAAATAAACGAAACAAACGAAACGACTCGGGCGGTTCACCGGAAGGGGTATCTGGGTACCGCCAGGATCGTGTCGGGACGTCCTGGATACCCTCGGCGGAGGAGCGCCCCTCTCGAATGCCTCGGGGTAAACTCCGGGAAGCGCCAGCCGAGGAGCCCGATCAGCGGCGCGCGCGTCTCAGGAGCGTCCGGAACACGATCGGTCCGGTGATGATGATCAGGAACAGCCGGAACAGATGGTGGGTCGCCACCATCGCGATCTCGATGCCGAGGGCCAGGCCGATCAGGCTCATCTCGGCGAAGCCGCCGGGGGCGTAGCTCAGCACCGTGGCGTCGAGATTGAGGCCGGTCAGCGCCACGGTGATCTCCGCAAATCCCACGGCGCAGGCGATGAGGATGAAGGCGGCGCCGATCGAGGCCGCCATCTCCTTGTGCAGCCTGTCGAAGTTGGCGCCGACGAAGCGGCAGCCGATGCCGGTGCCGACCACGACCTGGGCCGCCGCGACCAGGAACCCCGGGGGCTGGGAGCTGGTGAGTCCACCCAGATGGGCGATGGCGCTCACGATCATCGGGCCCATCATGAAGCTGGCGGGCAGGCGCAGCAGGCGGCCCGCGACGGCGCCTACGATGCCGCAGGCGATCAGGATAGCATAGTCCTTCCAGTCGTTGCCGGTCGGCCCATGGACCATGGTCAGCACGCTGGTCTGCGCGCCGTTCACCAGCCGGTACCAGATCGGAATGGTGAGGACGACCGTCAGGATGCGCAGCGCGTGAGCCAGAGCAATCGCGCGCTCCTCGCCGCCCATGGCGCCGCCCATGATGGTCATGTCGTTCAGGCCGCCCGGCATGGCGGCGAAGTAGCAGGTGACCTTGTCCCAGTCGGTGACGCGGCGCAGCCAGGCGTAGCAGAGGGTGGCGCCAGTCATGGTCATGCCAGTGAGGACGCAGAGGCTGACCGCCCATTCGCCCAGCCGCTGCAGAAGTTCCGGCGTGAAGCCCGAGCCCAGCAGCACGCCCAGGATGATGATCATGCCCTGGCGCAGCCTCACCCGCATGCCGATACGCAGGCCGAGGAACGCCGCCACCGTGGAGAAGACGCAGGCGCCCAGCATCCAGGCGAGCGGCATGCGCAACCAGTGGAAGAGGAAACCGCCCGCCGTGCCGATGACGATGGCCAGCACGAGCGGCTGCCAGCCTTCGTGGCCGATGGTCTTCTTCTGTCTGGGTTTTGAAGGGACGCCTTCGCTGCTCAAGGAAGAAACTGCTCCTTGAGAATGCGCTCCTCCAGATCGTGCTCGGGGTCGAACAGCAGGGTCAGGCGGGTGTCGATGGCCTCGGTCACCGCGACATGGGCGACGTTGGCGATCTCCACCGAGTCGGCCGCCGCCGCCACGGGACGCTTTTTCGGGTCGAGGATCGTGAATTCGACCTTGGAGGTGCGCGACAGCAGCGCGCCGCGCCAGCGCCGCGGCCGGAAGGCGTTGATCGGCGTCAGCGCCAGCAGGCCGGCGCCGAGCGGCAGGATCGGGCCGTGGGCGGAGAGGTTGTAGGCGGTCGAGCCGGCGGGCGTTGCCACCAGCACGCCGTCGCAATGCAGTTCGGGAAGGCGCTTCTTGCCGTCGACCGCGACTTCGATCCGCGCAGTCTGGCGGCTGGAGCGCAGGAGCGACACCTCGTTGATGGCCAACACCTCCGAGACTTTGCCGCGTGTGTCGGTCGCCACCATGCGCAGCGGCGTCAGCGACACCTGGCGGGCCTTCTTGAGGCGCTGCAGCAGGCCGCTTTCCTTGTAGGTATTTAGCAGGAAGCCGACCGTGCCGAGATTCATGCCGTAGATTGGCTTCAGGCGCCGCATGTTGCGATGCAGCGCCTGCAACATCAGCCCGTCGCCCCCCAGCGCTACGATGATGTCGGCCTCGGCCGTGGTGGCCGCGCCATACTGCTTTTCGAGGCAGGCCTTGGCCTCGCGCGCCGCCGCAGTGGTGGCGCAAACGAAGGCGAGGCGGGGGGCGGGCGGGGAGCGGGCGGCCATTTGGGTATCAGCAATGTTTGTTTGCAAGAATCGTACTATAGCCCTCCCCCGTGCCGGTGCGATAAAATCCCCCGATAAAGAAACTGCGAGGAGGAACGCAATGAAACTGGTTCCGCTGGGACCCGGCTTTGGAGTCGAGGTGAAGGGCGTCTCGCTGCTCGACGTCGCGACCGATGCCGAAGCCTACAAGGCCGTCCGCGAGGCCTTCGAGATGCATTCACTCCTGGTGTTTCGCGATCAGGAGATCGCCGACGACATCCAGGTCGCCTACAGCCGCGCCTTCGGGCCGCTGGAGCTGACCAAGGCGGCATCGCTCGGCGAGAACAGCTTCTATTCGCGCCTGACCAATGTCAGCCAGCAGGGCGAGATCGTGCCGCCCGATCATCGCCAGGTGCTGATCGCCAAGGCCAATGCGCTCTGGCACACCGACTCCTCGTTCAAGAAGACGCCGGCGCTTGCCTCCGTGCTGAGCGCCCGCGTGCTGCCCGGCGAGGGCGGCGAGACCGAGTTCACCTCGACGCGGCTCGCCTGGGAGCGGCTGCCCGGCGCCCTGCAGGAGCGGCTGAAGAATTCGGTGGCGACCCATTCCTACGCCAACAGCCGCGATCAGATTCATCCCGACCTCGCCAATGCGGAGGAGCGCAAGGCGCTGCCCCCCGTGCGCTGGCGGCTGAACTGGCGCAACCCAACCAACGACCGGCGCGCGCTCTATGTGGCGAGTCACGCCTATGCGATCGACGGCATGGACGATCGCGATGCCCGCCAGCTGCTCGCGCAATTGCTCGATGAGGCGACACGGCAGGAGTTCGTCTACAGCCACAAATGGCGCCAGGGCGACGCGGTGATGTGGGACAACCGCGCCATGCTCCATCGCGGCCGGCCGTGGGACTACAAGCGCGAACGATCGATGGTGCGCACGACGATCTCGGCCACCGAGGCGGACGGCCTCGGCGAAGTGAAGCCGCCGGTGGTTCACTAGATTGATCGGAGCGCGCCACTCCGGTAGCGCTCATGATGCGCCGCTGGAGCGGCGAGCGCCGCTGGTTCGGCATCAACCGATGCACGTGCTGCGGTTCTTCGGCGTCCTCGAGGTCGGCTTCTGCGACGAAGCCGCAGGGACTCGGCTATTCCGCGGCGATGAGGCGCTGCTGGTTCTGCTGCGCGGCGACCTTGGCGCGGGCGAGATCCTCGCCGCGGCGCTTGTTGACGGCCGCGCCGCCGCCTGAGGTTTCCGCGAACAGCGAAAGCTTGTCCATATCGTCGTCGACCACCGGCTGCAAAGCGAGATCGGTGTATTCGAGCCTCTTCGGGTCGTTCTTGACCTTTCGGCCGATGGCGATGCCCTGCAGGGTGAGGCGCGTGTAGATCTTCAGCTTGTGCCAGAAGTTGAGCGCGACCTTGAGATGGAACACGCCGATCGGCTCGATCGGCATGCCGTGGCGGCGGTCGAGGCGGTACTTCATGCGCACCGCGCCGCCTTCCAGCGGATGGACGCCCTCGGCCTCGAACATGATCTTGAACATGGTCATGAAGTGCGCAGGCTCGGCCGGGTTACGGCCGGGGATCGCCCCGTGGCGGCGCGCCACCGTCTCGATATGCTCGGGCGTGTAGTAGGCCGTCCAGGCTTCGCGATAGACCTGCTCGAACTCCGCGTCGCTCATCCTGGGATGATGCACGCAGCGATGATGCACGTCGTACTTGTTGAGGTCGGGGTCCATCCAGACGCCCTGCTTCCACAGCGTCTGGTGATCCTCCGATCCGGGGAGCGGCGTCAGGATGAACAGCTCGAGGATGTCGAGCGGCAGCTCCTTCTTGATGATCTCCATGTCCCGCAGGATCGACGCGCGGGTGTCGCCCGGGAAGCCCAGGATGTAGCCCGCCCAGGTCGAAGCACCGCTGTTATGCCACGTCTGCAGCATCTTGCGGTATTCGGTGATCTTGTTCTGGCGCTTCTTGGCGGCCAGCAGATTGTCCGGGTTGACGTTCTCGAGGCCGATGAAGACGCGATAGACGCCGGCCCAGCGCGCCTTGTGGATGAAGTTCGGAATGCGGTGACACTGGGTGTCGACCTGGATGATCAGGGACAGCTGGATGCCCTCGTTCTCCTTCAGTTCGATCAGCCGGTCGAAGAAGTCTTCCCAGTGCTTGTTGCGGGCCATGTTGTCGTCGGTGATGAAGAACGACGTGATGCCCTGCTTGTAGTTCTCGCGGACGATCGCTTCGAGATCGTCGGCGGTGCGGAAGCGGCTCTTGCGGCCCTGAACGTTGATGATCGTGCAGAACGAGCACTGGAACGGGCAGCCGCGGCCGAGGTCGAAGCTCGACATGCCGCCCTCGTTGCGCGCCAGCGCCGACGGCGGCAAGCGCGGAGTGGGCGCGCCTTCGAGGCCCGGCAGATCGTCCATGTAGTTGTAGAGAGGCTTCATGGTGCCGTTCATGGCGTCGCGCAGCACGAGGTCGAAGCGGCCTTCCTCGGCCTCGCCGGCGAAAATCGACACGCCCATGTCCATCGCTTCCTGGATCTCGGGCGGAATCACCGGCAGCATCGACAGGCAACCCGACACATGGAAGCCGCCGATCGCCACGGGAAAGGGGCCCTTCACGAACTTGCGGGCGAGATCGATGGCGTGCGGGAACTGGTTTGTCTGGACGCCGACCAGGCAAATCAAGCCCTTGCCACCGCTGCGTTCGATCTTCGCCATCAGGCGGTCGGGGCGGACGCGGGTGTTGGTCTCGTCGATCGGGTAGATGACGATGTCGACATCAGAGCCGAGCACCTGGCGGGCCTGGCAGTCCTCGCCCAACCCGTAGAGGGCAGCCAGGGTATTCGAGGGGATGTGCGAACGAAGCCAGGTGATCGGATAGCCGTCATCGTCATAATGAGTCGGCTTGATCAGGATCAGATGAAAATTCGTACGCTTTGCGGCACCGCCCATCGCGGACTTCTCCAGGTCAAAACATCTCGCGCGCGGTTCGAGAGCCATTTACCGCTTCACGGCTTTCACTTTCACAATGCTCTGAGCCGGTTTGCAACGCAACCGCGAGCCACTGATATTCACAAGTGATGAGGTGGTAATAGAACCACTAGAATTAGGGTTTTGTAGGGCCCAGCCCGACTATTAGTGCGTGCGGGCCATGCTAGGCCATTATTGCAGTCCGTGGCGCGAAAGCGCAGGGTCTGGCCATCCGAAGCGCTCCGACGAAAGGCGCAGGGAAGGGAACGAACAAGACGTGAGCCTCATCGCGCGTGTGCCCGCTCTGGTGCCTTTCCGGATCAGGAGCTTCCGCTTCCAGTGGCCGGCCGACCTCCTCGCCTCCTGGGCGTTCGAGATGGAAGGCGTCATCCTGGGATGGTTCGTACTGGTCTCGACCGGCTCGGTTCTGGCGCTGGCGGTGTTCGGATCTCTGCAGTTCCTCGGCACGCTGATATCGCCTTTTTTCGGCATGGCGGGCGACCGGATCGGTAACCGCAACGTCCTGCTCCTGATGAGGCTCGGCTATCTCGTCCTGGCAGCCTGCCTGACGGTCCTGTTCCTGACCGGCCTCGCGGCGCCGGTGCCCGTGTTCGTGCTGGCCACCATCATAGGGCTGATTCGTCCCTCGGACATCACATTGCGCAATCTCCTCGTCGGCGAGACCATGCCGGCCGACTACCTGATGCGCGCCATGGGAGTGTCGCGGACGACCGCCGATTCCGCGCGCATCGTCGGAGCGCTGTCCGGCGCGGCCCTGGTCGCCGCCCTCGGCTCGGGCCTGGCCTACGTGGCGGTCTGCGGCGTCTACGCGGTCTGTCTTGCGCTGACTTTCGGCGTCGGCACGCGCCGTCTGCGCTTCGTGGGCGAAGGCGAGGTCGCCCTGTCGGCGTTCAGCGCGCTGCGCCAGGGCTTTGCCTATGTCTGGTCGACGCCGGTCGTGCGTGCGGTGATGCTGCTGGCATTCCTGGTGAACTTCGCCGGGTATCCGCTGGTCGGCTCACTGCTCGCCTACGTCGCCAGAGACATTTATGGCATGGACCAGACCGGGCTCGGCTGGCTGATCGCCTGCTTCGCCGGCGGCGCGCTCACGGGATCGATCCTGGTGTCGATGTACGGCGCCCATATCCGGCCGGCGCGTACCATGATCGTCTGCACGATCGTCTGGCTCGCGCTCAATCTTGTCTTCTCCTGGGTGACCACGCCGCTGCTGGGCGAGGCGGTCCTTTTCGTCGCGGGCTTCTTCCAGAGTTTCTGCATGATCCCGATGGCAGTGATCCTGCTGCGCGTCACCAAGCCGGCCCTGCGAGGCTGTGTCATGGGGGTGCGGATGCTGGCGGTCTATGGTTTGCCGGTCGGACTGCTGCTGTCCGGCCCGCTAGTCGAATGGACGGGGTTCAAGGTGACCGGGACCCTCTACAGCGGACTGGGCATCTTCTTCACGATATTGATCGCCGTCTGGTGGCGGGCCGACCTCTGGGATCGCGCAGCTCCCGTGAACGCTCGCTGAGCGCAACCATCCGCCGAGCGGTGCGTTTCGACGGGAATGCATCACAGCCTCGCCACGACCATCGCTCTGGCGATGGCAGCCTTTCTCGCTGCTGCCGCTTCCGCAGGGGCGCAGTCGTCCTCGTCCGAGGACACAAAGCCGCCGCCCCGGCCCTCGGCGACGGAGGACGAACAACGCAGCATCTACACCTTCCAGGTCGAGAACGACGTCTTCAATCGCTTCGGCAAGTCTGACCGGGACTATACGAGCGGTTTGAGGATCGGCTGGCTGTCGCCCGCCATCACCGAAATGCCCCAGGGCATCGTCGCGATGACGACGATCCCGACCTTTCTGGGCGAAGCCGCCGCCGATTCGGTGATTCGCCGCATTGCCGTGTCGGCCGGCCAGAACATCTATACGCCGGAGAACACCTACGTTTCGAACCCGATCTATAACGACCGGCCTTACGCAGCCTGGCTCTATGCGAGCTTCGCCCTGCAGTACACGTACAAGCGCCACGACCCCAAAACCGGCTTCGATGAGCCGACCCGGCTCGACACGCTGCAGGTCGACCTCGGCGTGATCGGGCCCGCCGCGGGCGGCGAGTTCGTGCAGAACAATTTCCACACGCTAATCGGCGTGGCTCCGAGCTACGGCTGGGGAAACCAGCTTCACAACGAGCCTACCGTCGGCCTCACTTTCGAGCGGCGCTGGCGGACCGGGCGCGCCGTGCTGATCGACAATCCCAAGCTCGAAGTGGACTTCATACCGCGGGCGGCTGTCGCGCTCGGTAACGTCGCAACGTACGCCAGCGTCGGCGGGACGGCGCGCATCGGCAAGAATCTGCGCGACGATTTTGGACCGACGCGGGCGCGGCCGGCGCTTCCCGGATCGGACGCCTTCATCGGCGATGGCAGCTTCGGCTGGTATCTGTTCGCGGGCTTCGACGGCTCGGCGGTGGCCCGCAACATCTTCCTGGACGGCAATACCGACGGCTACAGCCAGCGCGTCTGGCATCGCCCCTTCGTCGCAGAGGCGCAGGTGGGCCTTGCGGTTCTCTACCGCGGTACCCGAATCTCATACACCCAGATCTTGCGGACGTCAGAATTCTTCGAGCGTGATCGCATCACCCAATTTGGCTCGATCAACGTCACGTTCCGATACTAATCAGGCACCACTTCCGGAAGTCATCAGGCATTAAAAAGGAGCGCCCGTGGGCGCCCCTCTTGTCGTCGGAGTGGGGCGCTGTATCGGCCCCATCGACAGCAGGCTCATCACGATGATGAACAGTTGCCTGCCGCTCCTTAGTCGAGGTTCTTCTCGGCAAACGACCAGTTCGCGAGCTTGTCCAGCCAAGCCTGGACGTGGTCCGGCCGGCGGTTCTGGAAATCGAGGTAATAGGCGTGCTCCCATACGTCGGCGACGAGGAGCGGCTTGCCGCCGTGCGCGATCGGGGTGTCGGCATTGGCCGTCGTCTCGATCTTGAGCTTGCCGTCCGCACCCTTGACGAGCCAGGCCCAGCCGCTGCCGAACTGGCCCACGGCCGCCGCCTTGAAGGCCGCCTTGAAGGCGTCGAGACCGCCGAAGCTGTCGTCCAGCGCCGACTTGATTTTGCCGGTCGGCTCGCCGCCCTTCGGCGTCATGCTGTTCCAGTAGAAGGTATGGTTCCAGATCTGGCCGGCGTTGTTGAAGATCGCCTTGCCCTTCTCGTCCTTGGCCGACTTCTTGACCACCTCTTCGAGCGGCATGTCGGCGTAGGGCGTACCGGCGGCGAGTTCATTCAGCTTGTCGACATAAGCCTTGTGATGCTTGCCGTAATGGAAGGAGATGGTGTTGGCGGAAATTACCGGCGCGAGAGCGTCATCGGCATAGGGGAGTTTCGGGAGTGTGAAGTTCGACATAACGCGAGTCCTCGAGCTGGCTGGCCCGGATAGACCCGGGCGGGCGACGTTCGACATGAACGCACCTCACCTTATGACGTTGCGCGTTGCGATGTTGCTATGTTTTTTGCCGCAATCGGGGGAATAAAACCCCGTTTTGCGTGTGGGATTCGCATGCACGTTTACGGGAGATTCCGACTGCCCGCGTCTCGCGTGCCCGAGTACTTCGTACCGCGCGTGTTCGATCGCGGTCCTTCCAGGAAGGATTGATTTTCATTGGCGGGCAAGTCGTTCTCACTCGCTCGGCTTCGATGCCATCTGAGCGGTTTTTTCAGCGAACGGCTCTTAGTCGCTCACTCTTCGGTTGCGCCGCCGATGTCGCCGGGTATCTGTAAGGCCAACTCATTCAAACAGGAGGTTTGCCATGAAGGGCAGCCCGCAAATCATCGCCGAACTCAACAAGCTCCTGAAGAACGAGCTTACGGCGATCAACCAGTATTTTCTTCATGCCCGCATGATGAAGCACTGGGGCTTCGATCGTCTCGGCAAGAAGATCTATGAGGAATCCATCGGCGAGATGAAACACGCCGACAAGCTCATCGAGCGCATCCTCATGCTCGACGGTCTGCCCAACCTCCAGGACATGGGACGTATCGCGATCGGCGAAACCGTGCCCGAGGCGCTCGAGGCCGACCTCAAACTCGAGAGCGGCGCCCGCACGGCGCTGGTCGAGGCGGTGACCGCCTGCGAGGCGGCGAAGGACTATGTCAGCCGCGAGATCGCGGTCAGCATCCTCGAGGACGCCGAGGAGCACATCGACTTCCTCGAAACGGAGATCGGCCTGATCGAGAAGGTGGGCGTGCAGAGTTACCTGCAGAGCCAGATGGGCGAAGGGAAGGGCCCGAGCTGAGCGCTCGGGAAGCGGGATCAGTCGGCGGCCAGGAGCGTCGGCTCCATGGACCGCTCACGGGCGATCGCGTTGGCTATGCGATCGCGCATGTCGCAAGCGCAGGTGCCGCACTGGGGGCTCTTGCCGCAGGCGCGGAAGACGTCGGCTGGGCGCCGGGCACCCGCCCGGACGGCAGCATCGATTTCGCGCTCGCGAATGGCTTTGCAAATGCAGATATACATGCCTTGACGGCCGTTTCTTCCCGCTGTTGCGACTTACTCGCACCCCCAACATAGGATCAGGGACGCCCGACGGTCAAGCCCCCCTGTGGGACCTCTGCTGGTGTTTGTCCCCCGGTCCGCGCGGCGTGTAGCATCCGGTCGCCATGACCCATCCGATCTTCAGCGAAGAACACGACCTCATCCGCGCCCAGATCCGCCGCTTCGTCGACGAGAGGGTCAGGCCCGAAGGCCCCCAATGGGAAGAGGCGGGCTTCGTGCCCCGGGACGTACTGGCCGAAATGGGCGGGCTGGGCTTCTTCGGCCTGCGCGTGCCCGAGGCGCTGGGCGGCTCCGGCCTCGACGCGCGTGCTTCGGTCGTGCTGGCCGAGGAAGTCGGGCGGTCGACCCACGGCGGCTTTGCCATCACCGTGCTGGTCCATACCGACATGGCGAGCCCCCATCTCGCGCGCTTCGGCACGAAGCGTCAGCTCGAGAAATACATGCCGGGCATCGTCGCGGGGACGACCATCACCGCGGTCGGCGTCACCGAGCACGGGGCTGGCTCGGATGTGGCCGCCATCCGTACCCGCGCCGTGCGCGACGGTAACCACTATGTGCTGAACGGCACCAAGATGTTCATCACCAATGGCGTTCATGGCGATCTCTACTTCATCGCCGCCAGGACCGATCCCGAGGCCAAGGGCAGCCGCGCCATCACCATGTTCATCGTCGAGAAGGGCACGCCGGGCTTCAAGGTCGGCCGCGCGCTCGACAAGACCGGCTGGCGCTCCTCGGACACGGCCGAACTCATCTTCGAGGATTGCCGCGTGCCGGCCGAGAACGTACTGGGCGAGGAAAATCGCGGCTTCTACTCCATCATGGCAAACTTCCAGACCGAGCGTCTGGTGATCGGCGCCATGGCGATGGCCGAGGCCCGCGAGGCGATCCGGCTGACCTTCGAGTACGTGAACCAGCGCACCGCCTTCGGCGGGCCCCTGTGGGACAAACAGACGATCCGCCAGCGACTGGCCAAGCGGCTGGCCGAGGTCGAGGCGGCCCGCCAGCTCGTGCATCACACGGCGTGGCTCGACGCACAGGGCGGCGATTGCGTGGCCCAGGTCTCCATGGTCAAGGCGCTGGCCGGCGATCTCGTGAACGAGGTGCTCTTCGACTGCGTGCAGTTCCACGGCGGCATGGGCTTCATGCGCGAGACCCCGGTCGAGCGTATGTCGCGCGACGCACGCGTCCAGGCGATTGGCGGCGGCGCCTCCGAAGTCATGCTAGAGGAAATCGCCAAGCGTTTTGGCACGGCAATCGCGAACGACGGGTAAAGCCTACCGTGACGCCACCGCGAACGGCCCGATGGCCGTGATGGCGCATTCCGAGCCTCCGGCAGGCCTGCAGCGCCAGCGACGTGGCATCCCGCTCGCTCGACCTGTCGGTCGACATCCCGATGCGGCCATTGGCAGCCAGTGCGACGGCGCGCCAGCCACCGGCGATCAGATACTGGTCAAGTGCCCTGGTCTGGGCATCGTCCATGCCGCTCATGTCCTGCGGCTTAAAGATGTCGGTGACCCTCATCGTCTGCGGCGTGCGGACCAGGACCTCGTTGTTCAGGGCGTAGACGACGCAGGGCCGCCCAGTCAGGTGGCCGCAGATTTGCAGGTTGCGGCGGGTCGCGTCGGTGTCGTTCTCGCTGGGCGTCCACAATCGAAGCGATTGCGTCCGAGCACGAATGCGCGGCTGTGCCGACTGGTCACATAGTGCGTGGCCAGTCTTTCGCGCGCTTGTGCCTTGAGTAGCGGGGCCGTCGCGGGATCGAAGACGATCGGCGGCACCGGCCGGGCGGCCGGCACGTAGGGTGGGGGCGGCATGGGCGGCGACCGGAACGACCAGACGACGTCATTCTCGACCGCGTAGAGCATGCAGCTGTCATAGTCGCGCACGATCGGTACTTCCCTTTGCACCTTCCTGTTGCACTCATCGAGGGCGACATGGCGCGCGGTCGCGTCGTCGACCCGGTCGGTCGCCATCGCGAAGATGCCGCGCACATTGAACGCGAAGGCCTTGGCGCCCTCGGCGTCGGCGTAGTTCTGCAGGGCACGCCAGCGAAAGTCGGGAACGAAGGGGACGTCCTTGGCCACCAAGCGTCGCAGGGTCGGGCTCGCCGGAGGGCCCGCCATCTGGGCCGCCGGGGCCGTGGGCGCTTGCGGGGCGGCGGCTGGTTTCGGCTCCCCGGGCGACGTCGCCCGGGGCGTAGGCGCGGTTGCGACGGTCTCCGGCACGGGCCGGTTCACGAGCGGCAGGGATGAGGTGGGCTCGGCGATCTGCAGCGACGGTGGCGGCGAGGGATGACGCAAATGGAAGGTCCCCGCCAGCGCGCCCAGCACGAGGATCGTCGCAGCGCCGCCGACAAGCACGAGGCGCGTGCGCGGCATCGACCTGGCCACCGCGTGCGCGGGATGGAGCGGGGCGTGCGAGGAGGCGCCGGGCCGCGCGCCGTCGATCTTGAGGCGATAGGCATGGATGGGGCGAGGTATGTTCTTGACGTGCTGCTCGCCGATATCTTCGGCGCCCAGCATCAGCTTGCCGATGATCTGTTCGTACACCGGGGATGAGATGCAGACGCCACCGGCTCCGAGATCGACTCCAGGCGCACCGCCACGTTCACGGCATCGCCCATGAGATCGTCGCCACTCTCCACGACGTCGCCCAGGTTGACGCCGATCCGCAGGGTGAGTTGGTCGTCGGCCGTCGACGTGACATTGGCCGAGCGCATGGCTTCCTGGATATCGAGAGCGGCGCGGACGGCCTCGACCGGGCTCGCGAATTCCGCCAGCAGCCCGTCGCCAGTCATCTTGAAGACCCGCCCGCGATGCTGGCGCACGAGGGCCCCTGTCGAACCGAGGCGGGCGGCCAGCAGCGCCAGCGCATGCTCCTCGTCGCGCGCCGACATGGTGCTGAAAGCCACGACGTCGAGAGCGAGCAGCGTGGTCAGCGGGCGGATCAGATTTGGATCGGTCATTGCGCGTCAGTTTCCAACTGGAAGATACCATAGCGCACGGTGGAGGACATGCTTGCGTGATTGCCCATGCTCTGCGAAGACCGAAACATGCAGTCCGCTGAGACCCGTTATTGGGAAGACTATGAAGTCGGCAGGAAATATCCTCTCGGCTCGACCAGTTTCACGGCCGAGGAAATCATCGAGTTTGCCGAGAAGTTCGATCCGCAGAGCTTCCATGTCGATGCCGAAGCCGCCAAGTCCTCAATGTTCGGAGGTCTTTGTGCGTCCGGCTGGCATGTCGCCGCCAAGCTGATGCGGCTTTTCGTCGACAGCTACGTCGACAAGCGGACGGCGCTCGGGTCTCCGGGCGTCGACGAGTTGCGCTGGCTGAAGCCGGTCCGGCCGGGCGATACGCTCACCGCCTGGGTCGAGTGCGCGAACAAGGTCCCGTCCAGAAGCCGCCCGACCATGGGCGTCATCCACGAGCACTGGACGGCGATCAATCAGGACGGCGAATTGGTCATGACCTCCAAGGGGGTCAACATGGTGCGTAGGAGGCCGGCATGAAGCAGGCGGTCAAGGGGCTCGACCACGTGGTGGTCATGGTCGACGGCATCGATGCGGCCGAGGCGGCCTACAGGAAGCTCGGCTTCCAGGTCCAGCCGCGCGGATTTCACAAGAAGCTCGGCACGGCCAATCACCTGATGATCTTCGACACCGACTATTTCGAGATACTCGGACTGGTCGAAGACACCGAATTCAACGCCGAGCGGCGCGAGTGGCTGAAGGACGGCGGCGGGCTGGCCAATGTGGCGCTGGCGACCGATGGCGCCGACGTGGCCTTCGAGGCCTTCAAGGCGGCCGGCCTCGTCCCCGACGCGCCGCTGTTCTTCGACCGTGCCGTCGAGGTGGCGGGCAAGACGGAACTGGCCAAGTTCCGCACCGTGCGAATCCCCAAGACCAACACGCCGGTGGTCGGCTTCTTCGTCTGCGAACATCTGACGCCGGAATTCGTCTATCGGCCGGAATGGGCTGCTCATCCGAACGGCGCGCGCGGCATCCTGGGCGTGACGGTGATCGCCGACCAGCCGGCGAAGTGGATTGCCGAACTCGAGAAGTATTTCGGCCCCGATTCGGTCAAGCGCGAAGGCGACGGGCTGGTGGTCGACACCGGCACCCAGCCGATCCGTTACATGACGCCCAAGGACTATGCCGTGCGCTATCCCGGCATCACGCCGGTGCGGCCGGGCGATCATCCTGCGCTGCTCACGCTGCGCGTCGAGAACCTCGCGGCCTGCGAGGACTTCCTGAAGAACAACGGCGTGAAGACGATCAAACCCGACTCCGGCCGCCTCGTCGTGCCACCGTCGGAGGCCGCGCATCTCACCCTGGAATTCTCGGAGCGTTAGTCTTCATGGCGTTTGATCTCGCCGACCGCGGCATCTATGGCTTCTCGACCACCGAAAACCTGCGCTTCGCCGACGTCGACGCCAACGGGCACATCAACAACGGCGCTTTCCTCGAACTGCTGGAGAATGCGCGCGTTTCATACCTGCGCGCGATCGTGCGCTCTGGCATGCCGCGCTTCCGGCTGGTCATCGGTCGCATCGAGGCCGACTTCAAGCGCCAGATGTTCTATCCCGGCACCGCTGTCGCCTGTGTCCGCATCATCGAGGCGCTCGACCGCAAGTGCGTGATCGGCCAGGGCCTGTTCGACGGCGAGGGCAATTGTACCGCCGTCCAGAAGGTCATCATGGTGTCGCTGAACGAGGAAACGCATCGCGCCACGCCGTTCGATCCCGCCGTGCGGGCCATGCTCGATCGGCTCGCGGCCTCGAAGGATGGGCTCGATCCATGACCGCTGCCATACCGGAAGGCTTCCGCAAGCTCGATGTCACCGACGACTTCATCGGGCTGGTGGGACCGCTCTGGTTCAAGGCGGAAGAGGACGGGCTCAGGATCGGCCTGCCGCTGCAAAAGCAGCATGGCAACCCGATGGGCTGGGCACATGGCGGCCTGCTCGTCACCGTCGCCGACATGGTGATGGGCGTGGGCTGCGGTTTCTCGACCGGCATGTTCTGGCCGCATCCCACGATCTCGCTCACCAGCGAGTTCGTGCGTGGCGCCAAACTGGGACAGTGGGTGGAGGGCAAGGCGCGCATTGCGCGACGCACCATCAACTTCTGCTTCGTGACCTGCGACCTGATGTGCGCCGGCGAAATCGTCCTGGTGGCCTCGGGCGTCTTCAAGGTGCCAGACCCGGACAAGATTCCCCAAGCGGCACGCGCCGTTGCGCTGTCGCCGCCCTGGAAGAAATAGCCGGGCTTGAATTGTCATCCTGGGAGCTTGTGATCTTTTGGATGATGCCAAATTGCAAAGTAATTTTGGAATCCCTGGGTCGCCGCGGCGATTCCTCATCTGTCGTTCGCGCGCGGTCGGGCGAATCAATATTGCTCGCCATCGCCCTATTTTGTCGGGCTACCAAATAAAATCACAAATTCTGAGCGAAGCGAAGGTTCTCACGTCCGCCAAGGAGTGCGCTGGTCGTTCCCTCAGGTCCTTCGCGATGCTCAGGACGACAGGAACCTATTTCTTCACCTTCTTCCGCCGGTAGATGCGATAGCGGTCGAAGTCCATCAGGTGTTCGTAGTTCTCGAAGGCATCGGAGAACAACCGGTTCTGCAGGAAGTAGTCGAGGTAATCGAACTCCTTGCCCTGGCAGCGCGGGACGCCGGCGATGCGGTCGACGATCAGCAGGTCGGGATGCTCGCGGGCGAAGTCCTCGCTCACCGTGTCGAACACGAACTTCTCGGAATCGCCCATCGTGTCGGGCGGATTGTAGAGTGCGGGGAAGTCGTCGCACGTCGCGTAGACGCCCTGCAGGACCCACATTGTGAGGAACCGCGTCGTCATGCGGCCGCCGATGTAGTTCACCATCGGCCAGAATGGGTAGATGCCCGGCGACAGGACGAGGATGGTCCGGTGCGGCGCGTTCTGTTCGATGATATGCTGCAGCCGGCCGCCGATCGAATCCTCGAACTGGCGCTGCTTGTAGAAGGGCGGCGTGTAGAGCGCGGCCTGGAAGTAGAGCAAAACCATGAAGGTGGCGCAGATCACCGCCACCGGCAGTCGATGGCCGCTGCGGCTGATCGGCAGATAACGGTCGACGGTCTGGGAGACGGTGAGGGCGGCCAGCAAGATCGCCGCCGAAAGCGCGGGCAGTACGTGATAGGGCCAGCCCTTGGCCTGGCCGATGGCAGACAGGGCGGCGCCCACGCCGAACACCACGAGGACGCGCGCGGCGATGGTCTTGGTGAAGACGATGGCCAGCAGGCCGAAGATCGCCAGCGCCAGCAGGGTGGGCCCCAGCACGTTGCTGGTCAGCACCTCGCGCCAGCCCGAATCGCCGATCGGCGCATAGGCTTCGACCGCGAGCGGCAGCACGAAATGCCCGAACTCCGGGAAGACCAGATACATCAGGGCGAGGTGCGCCACCGCGACCAGGCCGATGGCCCACGGGATCGGATCGGTGAAGGTGGGGCGCCAGCCGCGCCGGACCAGCAGGTAGAGTTCGACCGCGGCCGGTATGGCGAGATAGTGCGGTTTCATGGCGAGCGCGATGCCGGCCACGAGCCCTACGACGATCGACGCGAGGCGCGAGGGGTTCACGCCCTCGGCGCGCGCCATCGAGGCGATCAGGTAGGGCGCGCAGGCCACGAACATGATGTGCTCGCGCTGGCCGAAATGCTCGTTGGGCAGCACCGTGAACAGGAACAGCAGCACGGGCGGCAGCAGCGCCTCGGTGAGGGCGTGATCGGCCGACGGCACGAGATGGATGAGCTTCCGGCAGGCCCAGAACGAAGCGAAGATGCCGACCACCACCCAGGCCGTGAACCAGAACGTCACCGTGCCGGGCAGCAGCTTGGCCGTGAGCACCGGCAGGCCGTGCACGATGAAAGTCAACGGCAGGTTTTCGTCCAGCACCTCGACGTAGAGCTTCTCGCCGCCGATCCAGCGCGTCGACACGTCGAGGATGGCGGCGACGTCGTGATTGAGGGGGGGGAAGAAGTAGCCGGCGAGCCAGAGGATCGGCAGCGCGAACAGCGGTACCAGCAGCAGCCGCTCGACGCGCGGCGGGATTGGCGGAGGTTTGGTCTGAACGGTTGGCAAGGGAGGACGAAGATATCATAAGCGGACAGGAAGAGGAGACTTCCCGGGAGAAAGGCCGCTTCGTGGAACGGGCCGAATACGAGCTTATGCATGCGGTGGAAGATCGCATGTGGTGGTATCGCGGCCTGCGCCGGCTGGTCGCGGACCAGCTTGCCCGGGCGCTGTCGCGGTCCCCGGCAGGCGGACCCGTGCTGGATGCCGGCTGCGGCACGGGTGGCATGTTGCGCGTGCTCGGGCCGAGCGTGGCCGGCCGGCCGACCCTCGGTCTCGACTACGATCCGGTGGCTGCCGGGCTGGCGAAGGCCAAGGCGGAACGGCCCGTCCTGTCGGGCTCGGTCAACGAAATGCCGCTCCGCGACGGCACCCTGGGCGGCTATGTCTCGCTCGACGTCATCTGCCACGCCAATGTCGACCCGGCGCGTGCCCTGAAAGAGGCGCACCGCTGCCTCGCGCCGGGCGCGATCGCGGTCTTCAATCTGCCGGCCTACTCCTGGATGATGTCGGCCCATGACAGACGCGTCCACAATGCCCGCCGCTTCACGCGCGGCGAGACGCGGCTGCTGTTCGCCGATCAGGGCTTCCGGGTCCTTCGTGCAAGCTACTGGAACACGATCCTGTTTCCCCTCATGCTCATCCATCGCCTGCTCGAACGCGACGACGCGGACAGTGACGTGCGCGAATATCCTCGCTGGCTCGATGCGATCTTCTCGACCGCACTGACCGTCGAGCGCGCCGTCATCGGTGCCGGAGTCAGCCTGCCGTTCGGTGGTTCCCTCATGATCGTGGCGGTACGTGATGCTTGAGAATCCGGAAGAGGCACCGGCGCTGTCGATCGTCGTGCCGGTCTATAACGGCGCGGCGACCGTCGGCGACCTGGTGAAAGCCCTGCGCGGGCTGGAGATCGTGGGCGGGCTGGAGGTCGTCCTGGTGGTCGACGGCAGCCCGGACAACAGCCTCGACGTCTGCAAGCAACTCGTGGACCAGCACGGTGCGCCGGTGATCGTGCTGAGCCTCAGCCGCAATTTCGGCGAGCACAATGCAGTGATGGCCGGTCTCGCGCGGGCGCGCGGCGCCTACGCGATTACCATGGACGACGATCTGCAGAACCCGCCCGAGGAAGTGCGTCGCCTGTTCGAGCACGCCCGCGACGGCGGCTACGACGCGGTCTACACCTATTACGAAGAGAAGAAGCACGCGGCCTGGCGCAATCTCGGCAGCCGGTTCACCAACTGGTGTGCCGACAAGCTGATCGACAAGCCACCGGGCCTCTATCTTTCCAGCTTCCGCTGCGTTTCGCGGTTCCTGCGCGAGCGCGTCACGGCGAGCTACGAGGGGCCGGCACCCTATGTCGACGGCCTGATCTTTCAGGTCACCCAGAATGTGAGCCGCCTGCAGGTCAACCACCTGCCGCGCGCCGAAGGGCGTTCGAACTACACGCTGCGCCGGCTGCTGCGACTGTGGCTGGCCATGTTCCTGAACTTCTCGGTGATGCCGCTGCGGCTCGCGACGATCCTCGGCCTGGTCTTCGGCGCCCTGGGCGCCCTGGCTGCCGCCATCACGATCGTCGAGGCGATCCTCTCCGACAAACCGCCCCAGGGATGGGCATCGCTGATGGTCGCGGTGCTCGTGCTGGCGGGCGTACAGCTGCTCGTGATCGGCATGATCGGCGAATATCTCGGCAGCATGTTCCTGGCCGTGAACCGTAAGCCGCAGTATCTGGTGCGGGAAGTCATCACGCGAGGGATGGATGCCCCGGGGGGCGGTGGGCTCGACATCGAGCGGCCGAAGGTCGATACGCGGGCGGCCGGCCAGCCACATCGCGAGCCGTCAAGCGAGGCGACGTAAGGGCCGGCGTGAAGCGGTACAGGTAAAGCTAGAGCATATGAGGTAAAGGTCCTTCGCTGGGCTCAGGATGATACGGTGTTTTCGATCGGCGTACTGCGCAGTTTCCACCACCGCTGTCATCCTGAGCCCAGCGAAGGACCTTTACGCGGCCTCTCGACACACGAGCGGTGGCAGCCAGAAAGGGAGCGACGGGGATGACGATCTACTACGTGGCGCTGGGGATCGGCATCGTGGCCGGCATCGGCGGCCAGATGCTGCTCAAGGCGGGCGCCGACGCGCCTGATTTCGTGAGCCAGCTCATGCGTCCCTCGACCATCGCAGGCCTCGCGCTCTACGGCTCGGCGGCCTTCCTCTACCTGATCGCGCTGCGCAAGATCCCGGTTTCGGTCGCCTTTCCCAGCGTGTCGCTCTCCTATGCGATTGTTGCCGTGCTCGGGCACTATCTTTTTGGCGAGGCGTTCGGCATCAAGCAGCTTGGCGGCATTGCCCTGATCATGGGCGGCGTCATTCTCATCAACCAGGCGTGAGGGTTTGGGCCGTGGATTACGAGCAGATCAAGTACGAGACCAGGGACGGCATCCTCACGATCACCCTGAACCGCCCGGACAAGCTCAATGCCTTCACCGGCAGGATGCTGTCGGAACTGCTCGACGCGATGGATCGTGCCGACCGCGACGACGATGTGCGCGCGGTCGTGTTCACCGGCGCGGGCCGCGGCTTCTGCGCCGGGGCCGACCTGTCGGGCGGCGCCAACACCTTCAATTCCGAGAATCGCGGTCCGGTCGATCCGGGGCTCGACGGCCATCGCGACGGCGGCGGCCTCTTCACCCTGCGTCTCTACGAATCGCTGAAGCCGACCATCGCCGCCTGCAACGGACCGGCGGTGGGCGTCGGCATCACGATGCAGCTCGCCATGGACATCCGCCTCGCCTCCGAGGCGGCACGCTACGGCTTCGTCTTCACGCGCCGCGCCATCGTCATGGAAGCCTGCTCGAGCTGGTTCCTGCCGCGACTCGTGGGGCCTCAGCAGGCGCTGGAGTGGGTGATGACCGGCCGCGTTTTCTCCGCCGAAGAGGCGTTGAACGGGCGGCTGGTGCGCTCCCTCCACAAACCCGACGATCTCCTGCCGGCCGCCCATGCGCTGGCCTGCGAGATCGCCGACAACACCGCGCCGGTCTCGGTGGCGCTCAATCGCCAGATGATCTGGAAGATGCTCGGCGCCGACCATCCAATGGAAGCGCACAAGGTCGACTCCAAGGGCATCTATGCGCGCGGCAAGTCGGACGACGTGAAGGAGGGCGTGACCGCCTTCCTCGAGAAGCGCCCGGCCCGCTTCCCCATGAAGGTCAGTGACGGCATGCCATCCTACTTCCCGTGGTGGCAGGAGCGCATATTCCAGTAGGGCTCCTCCGCCCGCCACGACGGGAAGACCGACGGCCGGTTGCCGCGCCGCGAAGCTTGCGGCAAGCTGCCGGAAAATAAGCCTGTCGGAGGAAGCGATGACCAAGCTGCAGATGCGGCGCCGGACCTTGCTGGCGGCCGCCCCGATGGTGGTGGCCGCGCCCTATGTCGCTCGCGCCCAAAGCAAACCTGAGAAGAGCAAGGTGATCCTCGCGGTCGGCGGAAAGTCCGCTCTCTATTACCTTTCGCTGACGATCGCCGAGCGCAAGGGCTTCTTCAAGGAAGCCGGCATCGACGTCGAGATCAACGACTTCCAGGGCGGCGCCAAGTCGCTGCAGGCCCTGATGGGTGGCAGCGCCGACGTCGTGGCAGGCGCCTACGAGCACACGATCCGCATGCAGCAGCGCGGCCAGGACGTGACGGGCTTTGCCCTGATCGGTCGCGGCATGCAGATCTGCATCGCATTGCGCAACGACGTGGCCGCCAGAGTGAAGGGACCGGCCGACATCAAGGGCATGAAGTTCGGCGTCACGGCGCCGGGTTCGTCGACCCACATGCTGCTGAATTTCTGGGCCGCCAAGGGCGGGCTGAAGGCCAGCGACGTGGTGGCGATCGGGGTCGGCGCCGGCGCCTCGGTCATCGCCGCGATCGAGAAGGGCGAGGTCGACGGTGTCTCCCAGACCGATCCGGCGCTCACCATCCTGACCGAAAAGAACCTGGTCAAGGTCGTCGTCGACACCCGCACGACCAAGGGCAACCAGGACGTGTTCGGCGGCGCCTTTCCGGCGGCCAGCCTCTACTCGCAATCCGACTTCATCAAGAAGAACCCGGGCACGACGCAGGCGCTGGCCACCGGCATCGTGCGCGCCAATCAGTGGCTGCAGACGGCCTCGTTGGCCGACGTCGCGAATGCCGTGCCCGAGGGCTACCTTCTGGGCGACCGCGCGGTCTACGAAAAGTCGTTCGCCGGCGTTCGTGAGACGATCTCGCCGGACGGCACGATGCCCGCCGGCGCGATCGAGAATTGCCTCAAGTTCCTGGTCGAGAGCGATCCCGCCATCAAGGGCGCGACGGTCAAGCTCGCGGACACCTGGAACAACGAGTTCGCCCAGCGCGCCGCCAAGCGCAGCTAGCCGGACGTGACGACGACGAACGAAGTGCCGGCGCTCGCGCTGGCCGACATCACCTGTCGCTTCGCCGCCCGCGACGATGCGAGCAAGGGCTACACCGCGGTCGCCAACGCCACGCTGAACGTGGCGCGCGGTGAGTTCGTGTCGGTGGTCGGGCCAACCGGCTGCGGCAAGTCCACTTTGCTCAATGTGGCGGCGGGGCTGCTGGAGCCGTCATCGGGCACCGTGGAGGTGTTCGGCGAGAGGCTGCTGGCGTCCCAGGGCGTGAACCGGCGGGCGGGGTACATGTTCCAGGCCGATGCGCTGATGCCGTGGCGCACCGGCATCGACAACGTGATCGCAGGCCTCGAATTCCGCGGCGTGTCGCGGGCGGAGGCGATCGTCCAGGGCGAGGCGTGGCTGCGCCGGGTCGGCCTGGCGGGCTTCGGCGACCGCTATCCGCACCAGATGTCCGGCGGCATGCGCAAGCGCCTGGCGCTGGCGCAGACGCTGATCCTCAGCCCCGACATCCTGCTGATGGACGAGCCGTTCTCGGCGCTCGACGTGCAGACGCGCCAGCTCATGGAGAACGAGCTGCTGGCACTGTGGGCCGAGGATCGCAAGTCGGTGCTGTTCATCACCCATGATCTCGAAGAGGCGATCGCGCTGTCAGATCGAGTCATCGTTCTGTCGGCCGGCCCGGCGACAAGGCCGATCGGCGATTTCAGGGTCGACCTGCCGCGGCCGCGCGACGTCTCGGAGATCCGCATGACGCCCGCCTTCCTCGACCTGCATCGCGAGATCTGGGCGGCGATGAAGGAAGAGGTGCTGAAGGCCTACGAACAGCAGAAGGCGATCTGAGATGCGGCTCAGGATCCTGCAGCTGCTTCTCCTAGGCCTGTTGATCGTGGCCTGGTACGTGATGACGGCGCCGGGGCTGGTGCCGCCGTTCTATTTCGACAAGGCCAACCGCGCCGCCTTCTTCTTCGGCGAACCACAAAAGGTCTTCTGGGTGATCTTCGACTGGTTCGCGAGCGGGGAGATCTTCCCCCATCTCGGCATCACCCTGCTCGAGACGGCACTGGGCTTCACGATCGGCGCGGCGGCGGGGCTGGGCATCGGCCTGTGGCTGGCGCTGTCGCCCACCGCGTCGGCGATCACCGATCCCTACATCAAGGGCTTCAATTCCATGCCGCGCGTCGTTCTGGCGCCGATCTTCGCGGTCTGGTTCGGCCTCGGCATCTGGTCGAAGGTGGCGCTGGGCGTGACGCTCGTCTTCTTCGTGGTGTTCTTCAACGTCTACCAGGGCGTGCGCGAGGTCAGCCCCAACCTGATCGCCAGCGCCCGCATGCTGGGCGCCTCGCAACGCCAGCTCCTGCGCTCGATCTATCTGCCGAGCGCCATGAGCTGGGTGTTCGCCAGCCTTCACAACGCGGTAGGCCTCGCCTTCGTGGGCGCCGTGGTCGGCGAATATCTCGGCTCCTCGATGGGCGTCGGCTACCTGATCCTGCAGGCCGAAGGGACCTTCGACATCAACACCGTGTTTGCCGGAATCCTCGTCCTGACCGCCTGCGCCCTCGTGCTCGACAGCCTGGTCGGCACCGTCGAGCGCCGCCTGATGACCTGGCAGCCGAAGGCCGGGCAAACAGAGAAGGTTTAGCTTTCTGCCATCCTGAGCGAAGCGCCGAAGGCGCAGTCGAAGGATCTCTTTTCTGCCGAAAGCAAAAGAGGCCCTTCGACTACGCTGCGCTCCGCTTAAGGGCGGGGATTACTCCGCCCGCGCCGACGGACTTTACTTCCCGGTAAACCGCGCCGCGCGCTTTTCGAGATAGTGGGCGACCCCTTCCTTGAAGTCGGAAGTCCGGAAGGACAGTTCCATCTCGTGATTTGCCTGGAGCGTGGCCTCGGCCAGGGTCTGGAACTCGGCCTCCCAGAGCTGGCGCTTCATCACCGCGACGGAGCGTGGCGAGACCGTGTTGGCCAGCAGGGTGGCGTAGGCGCGGGCCTCGGCCAGCAGCTTATCGTCTGCAATGACCCGGTTTACCAGGCCCATCGCCAGCGCCTCGGGCGCGCGGAACTTGCGGGCCGAGCAGAGCAGGTCGAGCGCGGTCGGCAGGCCGACCAGCCGCGGCAGCAGCCAGCTGATCCCGTGCTCGGCGATCAGGCCGCGCTGGGCGAAGGCGGTGGTGAAGACCGCCGATTCAGCCGCGAAGCGCAAGTCGGCATAGAGCGGGATCACCATGCCGAGGCCCGCGGCCGGACCGTTGATGGCGGCGATGATGAACTTCGGGATTGCCGGGAAGTACGAGTAGTTCATCCGGAATTCGGGCAGCATGCTGGCGCCGGGAAGCCCCTCCTGCGCCTTGGTGGAGCGGTCGGCCGAGGCCCCCGAGCCGATTTCCTGGAGGCCGCCCATGTCGGCCCCGGCGCAGAAGCCGCGGCCTGCGCCGGTCAGGATGATGGCTCGCACCTCGGAATCGGCGCCGGCCTTGTGCATCGCCTCCTTGAGGTCGAGGTGCATCTGCCGCGTCCAGGCATTGAGCTTCCCGGGGCGGTTGAGCGTGATCGTGCAGATCCGGTCGGCCACGTCGTAGAAGACGGTCTCATACGCCATATGGGGGGCTCCTCCTGTGCATTCTTGTGAGTGGCATGATGAGCAAAAGCCCGCGACGATACAAATGCGGGGAGAGCGCCGGACGCGACAGCTGCGAGTTTTTGGACGATATTGCATGCGGTACAAAATCAATGAAATAGAGGCGGTAAATGGCAAAGCGAGAGTTCGCCCATCCCAGCGAGATGCAAAAGCATGTGGGAGAAGAAATCGGCGTGAGCGACTGGGTCGAAGTCACGCAGGAGCGGATCAATCTCTTCGCCGATGCGACGGGAGACCATCAATGGATCCATGTCGACGTCGAGCGCGCCAAGAAGGACATGCCGGGCGGCAAGACCATCGCCCACGGCTTCCTCACGCTGTCGCTGATCCCGATGCTCAGCCATCAGATTTCGCACATCAACAACGTGCGCAACGGCATCAACTACGGCTGCAACAAGGTGCGCTTCACCAGTCCGGTCCCGGCCGGCTCGAAGGTACGGGCGCGCGCCAAGCTGATCGCGGCCGATCCGATGGACAAAGGCGGCGTGCGGCTGACCAACCAGGTCACCATCGAGATCGAAGGACAGGAGCGTCCGGCCTGCGTGGCCGAGACCATGTCCATCGTCTACGGCACCTGAGGCATCGCGTTTGCTGACGCGCGAGGACCTGACGTCGGAGCGGATCGACCAGATCGTCGCCGACGCCCGAGCCGCCGGCTACGACTTCTTTCTGTCGTCGCCGGAGCGCGAGGCCAGCCTCAACGAGGCGCTGCTCGACCATCGGCCGGGCGACGAGGCGTGGGTGTTCGCCTACGGCTCGCTGATGTGGAATCCGGCCCTCGAATATGCCGAGGTTCAGCCCTGCAAGGTGGACGGGTGGCGCCGCTCCTTCTGTTTCTGGCTGCCGATGGGCCGGGGTACGCCGGAACTGCCGGGCCTGATGCTGGCGCTGGAGGATGGCGGCCAGTGCGAGGGCATCGCCTATCGTCTGGCCCCCGAGCATGTAAGAAGCGAACTCGGTCTCCTGTGGAACCGTGAAATGCTGGCGGGGGTCTACAAGCCGCGCTGGGTGCCGACGAAGTTGCGCGACGGGCGCACCGTCAACGCCGTGACCTTCGTGGTCGACCCCAGGCATTGCCAGTATTGCGGCGACCTGCCGATCGAGCGCGCTGCCCACCATATTGCCTTTGCCGAGGGCCGCCGCGGCGCCTGCCGCGACTACCTGACCAACACGGCGGAGCACGCACGATCGCTGGGGATCCATGATCCCTACCTCGAGGAGATGGCCGCTCGCGTCACCCGGCTGCGCGAGGAGCAGGCACGCGTTACGGCCGAGGCCTGATACTCGGGCGTCCGCTGGGGTGCCGCACTTCGCCTTTCGCAAGCCGCCGTGCCGCAAGGGGTGCGGGTTTGCAGGGCCTGTGACATAGTCATGGTGTGTCTGCCCTCGTTGCCCGCTGGCTCGCGCTGCCGCCGAATTTGCGCGGGATTCTCTGGGTCGCTTTCTCGGGCGTCCTGTTCGCGCTGCTCAACGTCTTCACGCTGATCCCGGCACAGCATCTCAATCCCTACGTGATGGCGTTCCTGCGCTATTTCTTCGGCGCGCTGTTTCTCGTGCCGATCGTGATCCGGCTCGGTCTTTACCGTTCGTTCCACACCAGGCGGTTGCCGTTGCATATTTCGCGCGGCGCCATCCACACCGCAGGCATGATGCTGTGGTTCGTGGCGCTGCCGCTCACGACCCTGGCCGAGATCACGGCGCTGGGCTTCACAGGGCCGATCTTCGTCACCATCGGGGCGGCGCTGTTCCTGGCCGAGAAAGTGCGCCTGCGGCGCTGGATGGCCGTCATCGTCGGCTTCATCGGTGCCATGATCATCATCAGGCCGGGCTTCGGCGACATCCATCTCGGCGTCATCTGCATCCTCGTCTCGACGCCGATCTTCTCGGCCTCGAACCTGATCTCGAAGGCGTTGGCCCGCACCGATTCGGCGACCACCATCGTGATCTGGCAGAACGTCGTCATCGTCGCCTGCGCCCTGCCGTTCGCATTGTGGTTCTGGCAAACGCCGGAACTGGGCGACATCGTCTGGTTCCTGCTGGCGGGACTGGCCGGCACGCTCGGCCATATCTGCCAGCAGCGCGGCTATCAGCTCGCCGACATCACGCTGCTGCAGCCGATCGGCTTCCTGTCGCTGATCTGGAACACGATGCTGGGCTATTTTCTGTTCTTCCAGAAGCCCGACGTCTGGACCTTCGTCGGCGCGGCGGTGATCTTCGCCAGCGCCCTCTACATCTCCCACCGCGAGGCGGTGCGGCGGGCGCAGGTCAAGACGGCGGGTTCACAGGCCAATCCCGAGGCTTGAATAGCTTCTCGGTCCTCTCGACCAGGCTTCGGTCGAGACGACGGGCTTGCGTTAGGCAGACCGCTCAGCCGCCGGTCACGCTCATGTGCCGGGGGACGGCCGGGCCGCTGTGGCGGCGGTCGATGATGAAGTCGTGGCCCTTGGGCTTGCGCGCGATCGCCTCGGTGATGGCGCGGTCCAGCACCTCGTCGCTCTCCGAGGCGCGCAGCGGTGCGCGCAAGTCGGCCGCGTCCTCCTGGCCCAGGCACATATAGAGCGTGCCGGTGCAGGTGAGTCGCACCCGGTTGCAGCTCTCGCAGAAATTGTGGGTGAGCGGCGTGATGAAGCCCAGCCGCCCGCCGGTCTCCTCGACCTTGAAGTAGCGGGCGGGGCCGCCCGTGCGGTAGTCGGTCTCGGTGAGCGAGAAGTGCCGGGCGATCTCGGTGCGGGCCAGGGACAGCGGCAGATACTGGTCGAGGCGCGCCGCGTCGCCGATCTCGCCCATCGGCATGACCTCGATCAGGACCAGATCCATGCCGCGGCCGTGGCTCCAGCGGATCATCTCCTCGAACTCGCCGTCGTTGACGCCGCGCAGCGCCACCGCGTTGATCTTGATCGCGAGCCCGGCGCGCTGGGCGGCATCGAGGCCGCGCATCACCTGGTCGAGATCGCCCCAGCGCGTGAGCTGGCGGAATTTGTCCGGGTCGAGCGTGTCCATCGAGACGTTCACGCGGCGCACGCCGATGTCGGCCAGTTCCTGCGCATACTTGGCGAGCTGGCTGCCGTTGGTGGTGAGGGTGAGTTCCTCCAGCGCGCCGCTGTCGAGGTGCCGGCCGAGTCCGCGGAACAGCGACATCACGTTCTTGCGCACCAGCGGCTCGCCGCCGGTCAGGCGCAGCTTCTTGACGCCGCGGCGGACGAAGGCCGTGCACAGCCGCTCCAGCTCCTCGAGCGACAGCACCTCCGCCTTGGGCAGGAAGGTCATGTCCTCGGCCATGCAGTAGACGCAGCGAAAATCGCAGCGATCCGTCACGGAGACGCGGAGGTAGGAGATGTGGCGGCCGAACGGGTCGATCATGGCTCTTCGGTTACGATGACACTGGGATAATGGGCATGCGACATAGCCCCTGCAAGAGGCGATCCCGCCTGGGAATCGCTTGCAGCACGCGGCAAGGCGGCGGTTTCCAGCAGCCGCAGCAGATTGTCCACGGTATCGGCCTCGGCGGCGGGCTTGTCGGCCCGGATGCGGCTTATCCGCGGGAAACGCAGCGCCACCCCCGATTTGTGCCGCGTCGAGCGGGCGATGCCGTCGAAGGCGACTTCGAGCACGAGTTTCTGCTCGACCTCGCGCACCGGGCCGAAGCGGTTGGTCGTGTGGTCGCGCACCCATTTGTCGAGCCAGCGCAGCTCCTGGTCGGTGAAGCCGAAATAGGCCTTGCCGACGGGCGCCAGCTCACGCCCGCCCTCCCTCCCGTCGCGCCAACAGCCGAAAGTGAAATCCGAGTAGAAGGAGCTGCGTTTGCCGTGACCGCGCTGGGCATACATCAGCACGCAGTCTGCGAGCATGGGATCGCGCTTCCACTTGAACCACGGCCCCTTGGGCCGGCCGGACAGATAGGCGCTGTCACCGCGCTTCAGCATCAGCCCCTCGATGCCGTCGGCGCGCATTTCCTCGCGCTTGGCGGCGAGTTCTGCCCAGTCGGCGAAGGTCACGAGCGGCGAGAGGTCGAAGCGCGGGCGCTCCTTCTCGGCGATCCACGCTTCGAGGCGGATGCGGCGCTCGTCGAAGGAAAGGCTGCGCAGGTCCTGGCCCTCGAGCCACAGCACGTCGTAGAGGCGGACATGGGCGGGATGCTCCTTCAGCATCTTCGGGGTCACCGTCTTGCGGTTCAGCCGCTGCTGAAGGTCGTTGAACGGCGCGACCGCCGTCTCGTGGCGCACCAGCAGCTCGCCGTCGAAAACACCCTCGAAGTCGATCGCCTCGATGATATCGGGAAAGGCGCCGGACACGTCCTCGCCGGCGCGGCTGTAGAGCCGCTTCAGACCTCCGGAAGCCGCGACCTGCACGCGGATGCCGTCCCATTTCCACTCGGCCCGGAAATGCGCGGGATCGAGCGCGTCGAGTTGGGTGCGGTCGATGGGATTGGCCAGCATGGCCGGCAGGAAGGCGGCGCCGGCATTGGACTGCGGCCGCGGCGCGCTCTGCAGCAGCCAGTCGAACAGCGGCCGGTAGGGCGCCTCGAGCCCATGCCAGATTTCCTCGACGGCATCGACCGGTTGCCCGCCGATATTGGCCACGGCCTGCTTGGCCAGGCGCGCCGAGACGCCGACACGCAGCGCGCCGGTCAGGAGCTTCAGCAGCGCCCAGCGGCCCGTCGAATCGAGCGCGTCGAGCCAGCGCTTCAGGATTGCCGGCGTCTGCGTCCGCGTGGCGCGCTGCAGCGTCTCGACGATTTCACCGAGCGTGGGCGGCGGCCCCGCGGCGGGATCTGTCTCCCAGATCAGTGCCAGCGTCTCGGCGAGGTCGCCAACATAGTCGTAAGAGAGGGCGAACAGTTCTTCGCCGATCTTTTCCTGGCCGAAGCCGCGCAGCAGTGCGGGTTTGGCCGACGGAAAATCGAGCCCGCCGGTCAGTGCCGCCAGCGCCCAGCCGCGATCGGGATCGGGAGTCTCGCGCAGATAGGTTTCGATCAGCCGCAGCTTGGCGTTGCGGGCGGGCTGGAAGGACAGCGCGTCGAGGAGGCGGGCGAAGGCCTGCACGGATCAGGAACCCTCTTCCTCGCGGCCGGCGAGGTGCAGCGCCTCGGCGTCGATGCCCAGCCCGCGCGCATAGTGCACCAGAGCTTCCTCGCGGCCATGCGTCACCCAGACCCTGGGCGCGCCGACATCCTTCAGGGTCTGCGTGAGCTCGGGCCAATCGGCGTGATCGGAGATGATCAGCGGCAGTTCCGCACCGCGTTGGCGCGCGCGGGCCCGCACGCCCATCCAGCCGGAACACACGGCCGCGATGGGATCGGCGAAGCGCCGCGACCAGCGGTCGGCGATGGCCGAGGGCGGGCAGAGCACGATGGCGCCCTTGAAGGTTTCGAGGATCGCCTCCGAGACGGGCGCCACGTCGCCGAGATCGACGCCATGCTCCTGGTAGAGCTTGCACAGGGACATCAGGCCGCCATGCAGCCAGATGCGCTTGTCGTAGCCGGCTTCTCGCAGCAGGCGGATGACCCTCTGGCACTTGCCGAGCGCATACACGCCCACCAGATGAGTGCGCTCGGGGAATGTCTCGACGGAGCGCAGCAGCTTGCCGATCTCGCCGGCATCGGAGGGATGATGGAAGACCGGCAGCGCGAAAGTCGCTTCGGTGATGAACACGTCGCACGGTACGGGCTCGAACGGCGGGCAGGTCGGGTCCGGCCGGCGCTTGTAGTCGCCCGAAACGACGATGCGTTGGCCCTTGTAGGCCAGCACTGCCTGCGCCGAGCCGAGAATATGGCCGGCCGGCGCGAAACCGACATCGACGTCGCCGACCCGCACGCTCTCGCCGTATTTCAGCGGCTGCTGCTCGGTGTCGGGCATGTCCTGGAAACGCGTGCGCATGATCGCCAGGGTTTCCGGCGTCGCCAGCGCCTTGCGGTGGCCGGGCCGCGCATGATCGCCATGGCCATGTGTGATCACCGCGCGCGGCACGGCAAAGGCCGGATCGATATAGAAATCGCCCGGTTCGCAATAGAGGCCGCGGGGCGTCGGATAAAGCCAGGCGCGGGGATCTAGGGTCTCGGTTGCCGTCTTGATTGCCAGGGCTCCTGATGCATCTTACCGCTCAGATATGGGGATTCCCGACCTGTTTGCACGCTGGTTCGAAAGCCGTGGCTGGGCGCCGCGGCCGCATCAGCTTGCGCTGGTCGATCTGGCGCGACAGGGAAAGAGCGCGCTGCTGATCGCGCCGACGGGCGGCGGCAAGACGCTGGCGGGTTTTCTTCCGTCCCTGATCGAACTCACGGAGCGGCGGCAGGCCGGCGAGGACCTGGCCTACAAGAAGGGGCAGGGGGAGCTGCACACGCTCTACATCTCGCCGCTCAAGGCGCTGGCAACCGACATCCGCCGCAATCTCGAACAACCGCTGGCCGAGATGCAGCTGCCGGTGCGCGCCGAGAGCCGGACCGGTGACACGCCGCAGAGCCGCCGCCTGCGTCAGCGCGAGCGGCCGCCCGACCTGCTGATGACGACGCCGGAGTCGCTGGCGCTGCTCCTGTCCTATCTCGATGCGGCGAAGTTTTTCGCCAGCCTCAAATGCGTGATCATCGACGAGCTGCACGCCTTCGCCACCAGCAAGCGCGGCCATCACCTGGCGCTCTGCCTGTCGCGTCTGGCGACGCTCGCGCCGCAGGCCCGCTTCGTCGGCCTCTCGGCCACCGTCGCCGATCCGCCGGAACTCGCCGGGTTCCTGAACCTGCGCGACCAGCCGGTGGAGATCGTGATGGGCGAGCCCGGCGCGCCGCCGGTCGTGTCGATCATCGACGCCCACGAGCGGCTGCCGTGGGGCGGTCACATGGGACGCCACGCGGTGCCCGAGATCTACAACATCATCCGGCAGCACAAGACGTCGATCATCTTCGTCAACACGCGGGCCCAGGCGGAGCTGGCCTTCGACGCGCTGTGGCGCCTCAACGACGACAATCTGTCGATCGGACTGCATCACGGCTCCCTGGCGGTCGAGCAGCGCCGCAAGGTCGAGGCGGCGATGGCGGCGGGCAAGTTGCGCGCCGTGGTGGCGACGTCGTCGCTCGATCTCGGCATCGACTGGGGTGATGTCGACCTCGTCATCCAGATGGGCGCGCCCAAGGGCGTGAGCCGCCTGATGCAGCGCATCGGCCGCGCCAACCACCGGCTCGACGAGCCCAGCCGCGCCATGATCGCACCGGCCAATCGCTTCGAGGTGCTGGAATCGCTGGCGGCGCTCGAAGCGGTCGAGGCGCACGAACTCGACGGCGATCCGCCGCGGCCGCCCTGCCTCGACGTGCTGGCCCAGCATATCGTGGGTTCGGCCTGCGCCCAGCCGATCGACCGCGAGGCGTTCTTCGCCGAGGTCCGTCGCGCGCAGCCCTATCGAGGCCTGCTGCGCAAGGATTTCGACGACACGTTCGACTTCGTGGCGACCGGCGGCTACGCGCTCGCGGCCTACGATCGCTGGCACCGGCTGAAGCAATTGCCCGACGGGCGCTGGATGCTGGCCTCGCCGCTGGTGGCGAAGCAGTTCCGCATGAATGTCGGCACTATCGTGGAGCTGCCCTTGATGAAGGTGCGGCTGCGGCGCGGTGCGGTGCTGGGCGAGGTCGAGGAGGGCTTCGTACAGGGGCTGGTGCCGGGCGACACGTTCGTGTTCGCCGGCCGCCTGCTGCGCTTCGAGGGCGTGAAGGAACTGGCGGCGATCTGTTCGCCGGCCTTCAGCGGCGACCCCAAGGTGCCGGCCTATGGCGGCGGCCGGCTGCCGCTCTCGACCTTCCTGGCCGAGCGCGTCCGCGGCATCCTGCAGGATCCGCTGAAGCATCCCAAGCTGCCGGCCGAGGTGCAGGAGTGGCTGCGCATCCAGGTCTTCCGCTCGATGCTGCCGCCAGCCGACAAGCTGCTGGTCGAGGGTTTCCCGCGGGGCGGCAAGCAGTTCCTCGTCGCCTACTGCTTCGAGGGCCGCAACGCGCATCAGACCCTGGGCATGCTGCTGACGCGGCGGATGGAGCGCATGGGCCTGCGGCCGCTGGGCTTCGTCGCCACCGACTATGTACTGGGGCTGTGGGGATTGCGGCCGGCGTCGCCGAAGCAGCTCGACGAATTGTTCGACGAAGACATGCTGGGCGACGATCTCGAGGCGTGGATGGACGAATCCAGCATGCTGCGGCGCTCGTTCCGCAACGTTGCGGTGATCGCCGGCCTGATCGAGCGCCGCTTTCCAGGCGAGGAGAAGTCGCGCCGCCAGGTTACGTTCAGCTCGGACCTGATCTACGACACGCTGCGCCAGCATGAGCCCAACCACATCCTGCTGCGCGCCACGCGCCAGGATGCAGCCTGGCAGCTCGCCGACCTCAAGCGGCTGGGCGACCTGCTGAAGCGCGCCAAGGGCCGCATCGTCTATCGCCGGCTCGACCGCATCTCGCCGCTCGCCGTGCCGGTGCTGCTTGAGATCGGCAAGGAACGCGTGCTCGACGGCACCGCCGAGGACGAACTTCTGGATATCGCCGCCCAGGAACTGATCGACGAGGCGACGCGGCTCTAGGATCAGTCGCCGCCATTTCCACCGACGACATAAACGGTGAGCTGCTCGGGCAGCCTGTCGTGGGCGACCTCGATGGTGCGGCGGTCGGGCCAGATGAAGACGGCGTCCTGGTCGGCCATCAGCTCCTCGAAACGTGCGACCTGGCCGCGTCCCCAATAGTGCATCGGCAGCACGATGCGCGGCTGGACCTGGCGGATGACCTCGACCATGACCGGAAGCCCCACCGTGTAGGCGCCGTCGATCGGTACCATCAGCACGTCGATGCGACCGAGTTCGTCGAGATGGTCACGGGTCAGCCGGTGATGCAGATGGCCGAGATGGGCGATGCAGAGATCGCCGATGGTGAAGGTGAAGATCGAGTTGCCGTTGATGCGGGCCGAGCCGCCGCTCCAGTCGCGCGCATTGGTCGGCAGGTTCGTCACCTTGAGGTCCTTGAGCGAGACGTCGTGGCGCGCCTCGGTCTGGCCGGCCTCGCTCGGCCAGCCGCGCAGCACGTAGGTGATGCCGTCCTCGGGAGTGTCGGTGTAGTGCGTGGAGTGCGCGTTGTTCATCGTCACGATGTCGGGCTTGCGGCCGAAGCCGTTCAGGCCGTTGTAGTCGGTGATGGCGCGCACGCCCTGCGGCGTGTCGATCTCGAAGCTGGCATGGCCGAGGAAGGTGATGATGGCGCGGCTCGCCGCATCCGCCGCCAGCTGTGCGCCGTCGAGCGAGGCCATCTGCACGCCGCGCCCCTGCAGGGTGGGACCCAGTTCGACCAGGTTCTTGGAACAGCGCGCCAGCGCCGGGGCCGCCAGCAGGGCGAGAGCGGTGGCGCACAGAGCGACGAGGGACAATCGAAGAGTCATGGAGCCTCCGTGGCAGGACGGCAGCTTCTCTCCGTATGCAGGCGATATGCCAGCCCTGACTGGCGTTGACTCTCGATTTCGAGAGAACTAGAACAAAAACAGAACATTTAATCCCCAGCCCATCCATCAGCCAGACGAGGGGGCGATGCCGGTCATTTCCCCGAGTGCCTTTGCTTCTCCAGCTTCCAGGGCCGCCAACGATCCGGCGGCTTCGGTGCCGGCGGCCCTGCGGGAAAAAGTCCGCCGACTGGAGAGGGCCAACAGTGTCCAGCGGAGCGGTCGGGCCGCCGCGGTCCCGCTCGGCATCCCGGTCATCGACGCCCTGCTGCCCGAGGGCGGGCTGCTGACGGGCGCCCTGCACGAGATCGAGGCGGGGCCAGCCCCCTCCGGCCGCGTGGCCTCTCACGATGGTGCGGCGCTCGGCTTTGCCGCCCATCTGCTCGGCCGTTTCGGGCCGGGCACGATCCTGTGGTGCCGCCGCCCCACCGGCACCTTCGATGCGGCGCCCTATGCACCTGCGCTGTCGGCCTGGTTCGATCCGGCGCGCCTGCTGAGGGTCACGGCCTCGCGCGACGAGGATCTCTTCTGGGCCATGGAGGAAGGGCTGCGTTGCCCCGGCATCGCCGCTGTGCTGGGCGAGACTCGCGCCGCCGATCCCACGGCCGGCCGCCGTCTCTCGCTCGCCGCCGAAAAGAACGGCGTGCCCGCTCTCCTGCTGCGCGCCCAGCCCGCGCCGCCGCAAAGCGTGTGCGCGACCCGCTGGCGGATCGCCTCCGCGCCGTCGTGCTCGACGCCGGGCCTCAAGGATGTCGGCACCGCGCGCTGGCGCCTCGAACTGCGGCGCAACCGTTTCGGCACGCCGTCCGCCGCTGAAATCCCGTCCTGGCTCGTGGAGTGGAACGATGAAACGCATTGTCTCGCTGTGGTTCCCCAAACTCTCCACGGATCGTCTGGCACGCGCCTCGAAGAAAGACTGGTCGGATAGGGCGGCCGCCACCGTCGTGTGGCGCGAGGGCTGCCCACGACTCGCCGCCGTCAATGCGCATGCCCGTGCCGCCGGCCTGCGTCCGCACATGCGGTTGGCCGATGCCCGCGCTTTATTGCCCGACCTCGTGACCATTGCGGGCGAGCCGCAGGCGGACTGCCGCCTGGTCGAGGCGATCGCAGGCTGGTGCGACCGTTACACGCCCTGGGTGGCGATCGATCCGCTGGGCGGGGCCCTTGCCCTGGACGGCGAGACGACGTGCAGTGCCGGCGGGTTCGGCGGCGATGCCGGCCTGCTGCTGGACGTGACGGGGTGCACGCATCTCTTCGGCGACGGCGAGAGCGGCGAGCGCGCGCTGCTGGCCGATCTGGTCACACGCCTGACCCGCCGCGATCTCGCGTGCCGCGCCGCCATGGCCGACACGGCGGGAGCGGCCTGGGCGCTGGCGCGCTTCGCCGAGCGCCAGGCCGATCTGTTCTGCCCATCGCACGGCCAGCGTGACGCGCTCGCCTCGTTGCCGGTCGAGGCGCTGCGTCTCGATGCGCCGATCCTGGAAACCTTCCTGAAGCTGGGCCTGCGCCGCATCGGCGATCTCTATCCCATGCCGCGCGCGCCGCTCGTTCGCCGCTTCGGTGACCAGCCGCTGCGCCGCATCGACCAGGCGCTGGGCAGGCTCGACGAACCGATCGAGCCGCGCCGCGTGCCGCCCGCTTTCCGCACGCGCCTCGCCTTCGCCGAGCCGATCGGCCGATCCGAGGACATCGCCGCCGCAACCAGCCGCCTGCTGGCCGCCCTCTGCCGTCAGTTCGAGCAGGCGGGCGTCGGCGCGCGCCTGCTCGAGATTGCCCTCTACCGCGTCGACGGCTCGGTCGACCGTACTTCGATCGGCACCAGCCGGCCCAACCGCGACAACTCCAAGCTGATGAAGCTGTTCGAGGAAAAGCTCGGCGAACTCGATCCCGGCTTCGGTGTCGAGCTGATGATCCTGGCCGCCCCCGAGGTCGAAGCCTGGAGCGGCACGCAGGATGTGCTGCCCGACTCGGATTCACCCACCGTCGCTTCGGGTGCGGACGGCACGATCGATCTCGCCGACCGGCTGGCACTGCGGCTGGGGGCGGAGAACGTCGTGCGGCTGCTGTCGCGCGACAGCCATCTGCCCGAACGTGTGCAGGTCGCCGCCGCCGTTTCGTCGCAGCCTGCCGCGGCGGGCGCCTGGCGCCGCATCGCCAGCCTCAAGGGTGCCCGGCCGACGCGGCTGCTGCAGCGACCCGAGCCCGTCGAGGTCACCGCTTTCGTGCCCGACGATCCGCCCTCGGTCTTCCGCTGGCGCCGACATGCCCATCGCATCGTGCGCGCCGACGGGCCGGAGCGGATCGCCGACGAATGGTGGCGGCCGCGGCCCGACGGCAGCCGCCCGCCGGCCGGCACCCTGCCGCCGGTGCGCGACTATTACCGCGTCGAGGACGATGACGGCGGCCGCTTCTGGCTGTTTCGCGATGGGCCTTACAAGCTCGCCGCCAATGGCCAGCCGACGGCCCGCTGGTTCCTCCACGGATTCTGCACCTGAAGGGGAGAGAGATGGAGACAACGAACAAGCGGGGCACCACGCTGACCATCCGCGGCCTCGATGTGGCGATCATCGAGCGCCTGAAGGTCCATGCGCGCGCCAAGGGACGGTCACTCGAGGCCGAGCTGCGCGACCTGCTGACCTACGCGTCGGGCCAGCCGCTGGTGCTCGATGCGGTGGCCGAGGCCGATCGCATCGCCGCCATGACGCCGCCGTCCACGCGTCAGACCGGAGGCGGGCCATGATCGTCGTCGTCGATCCCGGCGTCGCCATCAAGTGGTTCGTCGAGGAGCCGCTGCGACCGCAGGCGCGCTCGCTGCTGGCCTGCCGCCACGAGGTGATCGCGCCGGACATCCTGATCGCGGGCGTCGCCGAGCTGGCCTGGAAGAAAGCAACGTGCGGCGAGATCACGGTCGAGCAGGCCGAGCCCATCGTGCGCAGCATCGCGCTGCCGTCGTTCATCTCGGCCTTCGTCGAATCGTCGCAGCTACGCAATCGCGCGCTGGCCATCGCGTTCCAGTGCGGCCGGCCGGTGCACGCGTGCTTCTACGCCGCCTGCGCCGAGGCAGCCCAGGCGCCTCTGGTCAGTGCCGACGAGGACTTCCTGCACGCGCTGAAGAGCGAAGGAATCGATGTGCGCGGCGTGCCGCTTTCCCAGGCGCCCGAGCTTCTCGTCGATCCTTGAAGCCATGGACTACGCCGAGCTCCAGGTCACCACCAACTACAGCTTCCTGCGCGGCGGCTCGCACCCGCAGGAACTGGTGGAGAAGGCCATCCAACTCGGCCACACCGCCATCGGCATCGCCGATCGCAACACCCTGGCCGGCGTCGTGCGCGCCTTCGCGGCGGCACGCGACGAAAACAGGCGCGATGTCGACAGGATCAAACTTGTGGTCGGCAGCCGCCTCGAAACGCGCGACGGCTATTCGCTGCTCGCCTATCCGACCGACCTCGACGCCTACAAGCGCCTCTCGCGCCTGCTGACCCTGGGCAACCGGCGCACCGAGAAGGGCCAGTGCGACATCGACTTCGTCGATCTGGCCGCCCACGCCGAGGGCCTGCTGGCGATCGTTCTGTCGCCGCGCCGGCCCGAGGACCCGGCCTTTCGCGAACGGCTGCGTGCGCTGGCCGAGCTGTTCGGCGACCGCTGTTACCTGGCCGGCACCATGCTGTTCCGCGGCGACGATGCCCGTCGTCTGGGCCAGCTCGACGATCTCGCCACGGAGATGGGGGTGAAATTCGTCGCCACCAACGACGTGCACTATCACGTGCCCGAGCGGCGGGCGCTGCAGGATGTCGTGACAGCCATCCGCCTCGGCTGCACCGTCGACGAACTGGGCTTCCGTCGCTTCGCCAGCGGCGAACGCCATCTCAAGGAACCGGCGGAAATGGCGCGCCTGTTCCGCCGCCATCCGCACGCCATCGCCGCCACGCAGGAGATCGTGCAGCGCTGCACCTTCTCTCTGCGGCAGCTCACCTACCAGTATCCTGTCGTCTACGAAGACGGCGAGACGGCCATGGACAAGCTCATGCGTCTCACCTGGGAGGGGGCGGGGTGGCGCTATCCCAAAGGCGTGCCGGACAAGGTGGCCGACACGATCCGGCGTGAATTCGAGCTCATCGGGACCAAGCAGATCGCGCCTTACTTCCTGACGGTGCATGAGATCGTGAAAGAGGCCCGCAGGCGCGAGATCCTGTGCCAGGGCCGCGGCTCGGCCGCCAATTCCGCCGTCTGCTACTGCCTCGGCATCACCTCGGTGAATCCCGACGAGACGGAAGTTCTGTTCGAACGCTTCCTGTCCAATTCCCGCGACGAGCCGCCCGACATCGATGTCGATTTCGAGCACGAGCGCCGCGAGGAGATCATCCAGTGGATCTACGAGGAAAAGCATCGGTCCAAGGCGGCCCTGGCGGCCACGGTGATCTCCTTCAGGAGCCGCAGCGCCATTCGCGAGGTCGGCAAGGTCCTCGGCCTGTCGCCCGACACGGTGGGCGTGATGGCCGACACGGTGTGGGGCATGGGATCGAGCGGCGTGAGGGGCGAGCATGTGCGGGAAGCCGGCCTCGATACGATGGACTCGCGCATCATGCTGGCGCTCGAACTGTCGTCGGCCCTGTGTGGCTTTCCACGCCATCTCTCGCAGCATGTCGGTGGCTTCGTGCTGACCGAGGACCGGCTCGACGAGCTGGTGCCGATCCAGAACGCGGCGATGAAGGATCGGACCGTCGTCGAGTGGGATAAGGACGATCTCGACGTGCTGGGCATCTACAAGGTCGACGTACTGGCGCTCGGCATGCTGACGGCATTGCGCAAGAGCTTCACGATGATCGAAAAGCATTTCGGCAAGAAGCTCGATCTCGACATGCGGCCGACGGACGAGAATGTCTACGAGATGCTGTGCCGCGCCGATTCGGTCGGCGTCTTCCAGGTCGAGAGCCGGGCCCAGATGTCGATGCTGCCGCGCCTCCGGCCCAGGGAGTATTACGATCTCGTCGTCGAGGTGGCGATCGTACGGCCGGGGCCCATCCAGGGCGGCATGGTTCATCCCTACCTGAAGAACCGGGCCAATCCCGACGCCGTCGTCTATCCGAAGCCCGAACTCCAGGCCGTCTTGAAAAGAACGCTGGGCGTTCCGCTGTTCCAGGAACAGGCGATGCAGATCGCCATCGTCGGGGCGGGTTTCTCGCCGGAAGCCGCCGACAGGCTGCGCCGCGCCATGGCGACGTTCCGTCACAACGGCACCATCCACAAGTTCAAAATGCCCTTCATCGAAGGCATGGTGGGCAACGGATACGAGCGCGACTTCGCCGAGCGCTGCTTCAAGCAGATCGAAGGGTTCGGCGAGTACGGCTTCCCCGAAAGCCACGCGGCGAGCTTCGCGATCCTGGTCTACGCCTCGTCCTACGTGAAGCACTACTATCCCGAGGTGTTTGCCGCTGCCCTGCTCAACTCCCAGCCGATGGGTTTCTACGCGCCCGCCCAGCTCGTGCGCGACGCACGAGAACACGGCGTCGATGTGCTGCCGCCCGACATCAACGCCAGCGACCGGGACTGCACCCTGGAAGAGGGGAAGAACAACCGCTGCGCGGTGCGTCTCGGCTTGCGCCAGGTCACGGGCCTCTCCGAGGAGGCGGCCAGGAAGATCGTCGAACGGCGCGGCACCATTCCCTACCGCGATCCCGCCGATCTATGGCGGCGCAGCGGTCTCACCAAGCGGCAAATCACTGCCCTGGCCGGCGCCGATGCCTTCGCGTCTCTGAGCCTCACGCGCCGCGACGTGCTGTGGGCCGTGCGTGGCTTCGCCGACGGGCAGCTGCCACTGCTCGATGCCCAACCGCGGGTGCGCGACCTGGAGCCCGCCGTTACCCTGCCCAGCCTCACATTAGGCGAGCAGGTAGTGGACGATTTCAGCAGCTTCTCCCTGTCCCTGCGGTCCCATCCGATGGAGTTGCTGAGGTCGACTTTCGCCAACCGTGGCATGTCCAGCACCGAAGTGCTGAAGACCTCGAAGAGCGGCGATGTCCTGACCCTGGCTGGTCTGGTGCTGGTGCGACAGCGACCGGGCACCGCCTCCGGCGTGGTGTTCGTCACCCTCGAAGACGAGTTCGGCATCGCCAATCTCGTGGTCTGGCCCACGGTGTTCGAAACCCATCGCCGCATCGTCATGGGCGCGCGCCTGATGGGGGTGCGGGGGCGCATCCAGTGCGAAGGCGAGAAGCAATACAAGGTGATCCATCTCGTCGCCGAGCAAGTGTGGGACCTGTCGGCCGAACTCGACTCGATCTCCGAACTGGACCTGTTTCACCCGACCTCGGGACAGGGCGACGACGTCCGCCGCGATCCTGCAGGCCGCCAGGTGAGGGTCGCGGAAGCCAATGCCACCCGCCACCGTTCCAGCAGGACCATACCCGTCAGGCCAACCGACAATCCCGGCCCGGCACCCGGCTACGACCGCAGCCGCATCGTTCTCGAGCGGCCCAAGATCCGCATCCAGAGTCGCGACTTCCACTGACTCATGCCGACTCAGGCGCGCCGTCTAAGGCTTAGCGCGCGCGCTCAGGCGGCTGGCCAGTCCCCCCGCATGCGATCGACCTCGGCCTGGTTTGGCTTATAGGCCGGCGCCTCCGGGTCGAACTTCGTCCAGCCTTCCTTGCGGTAGTCGGCGCCGCGCACCGTGGGATCGACCGGCCGATGGGACCCCAGGATGCGCTCGATGCCGGCGGCTTCCTCGTCGAGCACGCGGGCGATGACGAGGGTGCTGCCGCGCCGGATCGATTCGGAGTAGACCTCGGCATGTTCGCGGTCGATGCCGGCGCTGACCAGAGCGCCCACGATGCCGCCGGTCGCGGCGCCCGCGGCGGCCCCGACCGCCGTCGCGGCCAGCCAGCCGGCGGCGATGACGGGGCCCAGTCCGGGGATCGCCAGCAGGCCGATGCCGGCCAGCAGGCCGACACCGCCGCCGATGGCGCCGCCGACGCCGGCAGCCTTGGCGGCATCGAGGGAGATTTCCTCGACGGCGGCGTCCTCGGCGCTGACATGCTTGTTGGCGATCACACTAATGTCGTCGGTCCCGATCCCCGCCGTCACGAGTTCGGCCACGGCGGCCCGTGCCTGGGCGTAGCTGTCGTACACGCGGCTGATGGTTTTCATGGGTGCTTCCGGCAAGGGGGAAACTTGCCCTTCGCCAACTCGCCCCGGCCTTGAAGGTTGCCGGTGGACGAGAAATTAGACGCCGCGACCCTTCTCGAAGCCGGCGAGGAACTGGACCAGGTTGCGGCCGAGATCGTCGCCGAGATAGCCGCCTTCCTGGACCAGCACGGTCGGCAAGCCCAGCCGTGCGATCTTCTCGGCCATGGCATGAAAGCCGGCACCGGTGACCTTCAGGCCCTGCAGCGGATCGCTCTCGCTGGCGTCGAGGCCCAGCGCCACGACGAGGGCGGTGGGCTGGAACGCGGCGATGCGCGCCAGCGCCGAGTCGGCGGCGGCGAGCCACGGCACGTCGGCCGAGCCCAGCGGCAGCGGCAGGTTGAGGTTGAAGCCCTGGCCCTTGCCGGTGCCGTGTTCGTGCGCGTGGCCCCAGAAGAAGGGATAGTAGTTGTCGGGATCGGCGTGGATCGAGACGGTGAGCACGTCGTCGCGCTCGTAGAAGATGCCCTGCGTGCCGTTGCCGTGATGCACGTCGACATCGAAGATGGCCACGCGCTCGTGCTTGCCGCGCAGGCGCTGCGCGGCGACGGCGGTGTTGTTCAGGAAGCAGAAACCGCCCGCCATGTCGGCGTAGGCGTGGTGGCCGGGCGGCCGGCAGAGCGCGTAGGCGTGGTCTTCGCCCGCCAGCACCAGGTCGGCCACGGTCGCGGCGACTTCGGTGGCGGCCAGTGCCGCGTCCCAGGTGTGCGGCCCGATCGGGCACGCCAGGTCGACTTGATGCCAGCCGGCGCGGCCGGCCAGGGCCTTCGGATAGGAGGCATGAGCACGCGCCGGATGGACGTTGGGCACCACTTCGGGGCTCGAACCCGACAGCTTCGCCCATTCGCGCGCGGCGATCTGCAGGAAGTCGAGATATTCGGGCGTGTGGACCGTGGCGGCCGGCGCCGGACCGTACGCCCGGGGCGGCAGGATCGTGTGGCCGGCCGCCCGCGCGGCGGCCAGCAGGCGGGTGGCGCGCTCGGGCTGCTCGGCGCTGCGCTGCCGGGTACCCCGCACGACGAAGTTCTGCGGGTCGTGCTGGGCGTGCTTTTCGGAATAGACGATCTTCACGATGTAACCCTCAGCTGGTCGCGATGGCCTTCGCCGTCTCGAGGGCGGCGATCTCGTCGTCGCTATAGCCGACCTCGCGCATGATCTCGACCGTGTGCTCGCCGATACCGGGCGACTTCTGCCGGGTCTCGACCGGCGCGGCGGACAGCTTGATCGGGTTGGCGGCGGACTTCACGGGACCGATGCCGGGATAGTCGATCTCCAGCACGCTGCCGCGCGCCCGGGCGTGGTCGCTGGCCATCACGTCGCTCACCTTGTAGGCGGCGGAGCAGGGCATGCCCGCGGGGATCAGCCGCTCGAGCAGCTCGTCGGCGGTGTATTGCAGGAAATATTCCTCGATCATCGTTTCGAGGAGGCCGCGATGGGCGACACGACCGGCATTGGTCTTGAAGCGTTCGTCGTCGAGCCAGGCTTTCTGGCCGAGCGCCGTGCACAGCAGGCGCCAGAAGGCGTCGTTGGTACCGGCCACGAAAACCGGCTGCGTCCTGGTCGGGAAGACGCGCAACGGGCAGAGGATCGTGTTCGACGTGCCCATGCGCTCCGGGTTTTCGCCGGTGAGCCCGTGGTTGGTGATCCAGTGGCTCATCATGTGCATGCCGACGTCGAACAGCGAGAGGTCGAGGCGCTGGCCCTTGCCGGTCTTGATCCGGTGCAGCAGCGCGAAGGCGATGCCGCCGGCGCAGGCGAGGCCGGTCGAATAGTCGATGGGCGCCGTGCCGACGCGGCACATCTCACCCTGATACGGGCCGGTCGCATCCATCAGGCCGATCTCGGCCTGGATGCAGGGATCGTAGCCGGCGCGCGGCGAGTAGGGGCCGGTCTGGCCGTAGCCCGAGATCGAGGCATAGATCGCCTGCGGATTGACCTTGGACACCGTGTCCCAGCCGAAGCCCAGCTTGTCGATCACGCCCGGCGTGAAAGCCTCCATGAACACGTCGGCCTTCTTGACCAGCCGCATCAGCACGTCCTTGCCGCCCTCGCTGCGCAGATCGAGCGCCAGGCCGCGCTTGTTGCGGTTCATCGACGGCACCCAGGCGCCGCCGAAATGCGGCCGGAAATGTTCGCCGTTCAGCGGCTCGACCTTGATCACGTCGGCGCCCATGTCGCCCAGGATCTGGCCGGCGGTGGGACCGGCGATGACCTGCGTGAGGTCGAGAACGAGCGTATCGGAAAGGGGAAGCATCAGGCGGGTACCCATATTGTCCGGAGGCGGGGCAGCTTTCTACCTCATCCTTGCGGGCGCCCCGAGCGGTGCGTCTCGAAGAATGGAACCGACAACGCTTTTGCCCACGTTCTTGACTGAAAAAGCCCTTTTGCTGCGCCCAGCATGACACCATCGCGGGAATCTGCGCCGTGCGCCGGGACAAGAACGGGTGCCATCCGGGGCAGCGAAAGACCCCTGGCAGCCTGTTGGAATAGGTTTTTCAGAAGTGCCGGCGGGCAACATTGACCCCTCAACGGTCACCACGGCACCAGATTCAGGGGGGTGCGACTCTCAATTCGTTTGTTTCGTTTATTTCGTTTGTTTCGTTTATTCGCACGACTCCGGCTTTTTCAACGGCCTGCCAGGTCATCTGCGCAGTCCTTCAGGATGAGCTTCTCTCAGCCGCCCGAAAGCGTTGCAAGGCTTCTGTAGCGACGACGGTCTTGCCCTCGCGGACCTGTTGTTCGCCGAGTGCCAGTATCGTGGAGAGAGCCAACGCCTCCGCCGCGGCATCGAGTTCGAACGAGGTATTGGATTTATCGTGCAGAGTGTCGGACATGCTAGGTTCTCTCGCCTCCAACTTTAGATCGGATCACACATGTCCACCGCAGACCGCCCCAACCTCCGCGTAGATCCCGATCGGCTGTGGTCGAGTCTGATGGAGCTGGGCCAGATCGGGGGCACTGAGAAGGGTGGCGTCTGTCGCATCGCGCTCACCGACCTCGACCGGCAGGGACGCGATCTCTTCGTGCGCTGGGCCAGCGAAGCGGGCTGCACCATCAAGGTCGACCAGCTCGGCAACGTCTTCGCCCGTCGCGAGGGCCGCGATCCGGCCAAGCCCCCGGTGATGACCGGCTCCCATCTCGATACCCAGCCGACCGGCGGCAAGTTCGACGGCGCCTATGGCGTGATGGCGGGGCTGGAGGTGCTGCGCGTGCTGCACGATTCCAACTACGTCACCGAGGCGCCGATCGAGGTCGCGGTGTGGACCAACGAGGAAGGCTGCCGCTTCGCGCCGGCGATGGTGGCCTCGGGCGTGTTCGGCGGCGCGTTCACGCTCGAGCACGCTCTGTCGATCAAGGATCGCGACGGCGTCACCTTCGGCGAGGCGTTGAAGCAGATCGGCTATGACGGCAAGGAGCCGGTGGGCGGGCGGCCGGTCGGCGCGTTCTTCGAGGCGCATATCGAGCAGGGCCCGATCCTCGAACGCGAAAAGAAGACGATCGGCGTGGTCACGGGCGCGCAGGGCCAGCGCTGGTACGAGATCAACTGGACGGGCATGGAGAGCCATGCCGGCACGACACCGATGGAAGGACGCCGCGACGCGCTGGTCGGCGCGGCCGAGCTGATCGTCGCCGCGCGCACCATAGGCAACCGCCCCAATGGCCGTTCGACCATCGGCGTCATCGACAGCCTGCCGCAGGCACGCAACACCATCCCCGGCCGCGTCTTCATGACCGTCGATCTACGCCATCCCGACGATGGCGAGCTCACGAAGATGGATGCCGAGATGCGCGCCGCCGCGGCCGACATCGCGAAGCGTCACCGGCTTGAGGTCAAGATCGAGCAGATCTGGTATTTCCCGCCGTCGCCGTTCGCCAAGGAGCTGGTCGACGCGGTGCGTCGCGGCGCCGAGCAGGCGGGCTATCCGCATATGGATATCGTGAGCGGCGCCGGCCATGACGCCTGCTATGTCAGCCGCGTCGCGCCGACGGCCATGGTCTTCGTGCCCTGCAAGGACGGCATCAGCCACAACGAGATCGAGGATGCCAGCAAGAGCGACGTCGGGGCGGGCGCACAGATTCTGCTGCAGGCGATGGTCGAGCGCGCGAATGCCTAGGTCGGCGCGTAGCGCGCGAGCAGACGATCTTGTCATCCCGAGCGGAGCGAGGGACCTTTTGCGGCGCCGATCGAAGGTCCCTCGCCTGCGGCTCGGGATGACAACGGCTCCGTTACCCGCGGACGTGCGCCCGTGAAATCTGCCGGTCTCGTATCCGTCGCGGCCGCCGCGCTGGTCGCGACGATCGCGGGTGTGGGCGGGACCTTGCCGGTCGTGCTGGCGGCTGCCCAGGCGGTGGGGGCAACGCCGGATCAGGCGAGTTCATGGGTCTCGGGGCTCGGACTGGCCACGGCGGTCAGCGCGCTGCTGCTCAGCGTCCGGTACCGCATGCCGATCATCACCGCCTGGTCGACGCCGGGCGCTGCGCTGATCGCCTCGACCTCGGGCGTGCCGAGCTTCGCAGCGGCGGTCGGCGCTTTCGTGGTGGCGGCGCTTCTGATCCTGCTGACCGCCGCGGTGAGGCCGCTCGGCCGGCTGATCGGAAAAATTCCCGCCAGCATCGCCGCGGCCATGCTGGCGGGCATCCTGCTGCGCCTCGTCATGTCGATGGTCGAGCATGTACCGTCCGCACCGCTGCTGGTATTGCCGCTGGTCGCGCTGTTCCTGGTGGCGCGCATCTTCTTCCCGGCGCTTGCCTCGCTGGTCGTGCTGGTCGCCGGCGCGCTGCTGGCCTGGTCGCTGGGCCTGGTGAAGCCGCTGCCGTCGCTCGGCCTCTCGACCCTGGTCGTGACCGCGCCGGCATGGGACGTGGCCACGATCGTCGGTCTCGGCGTGCCGCTCTACCTCGTCACCATGGCGTCGCAGAACCTGCCGGGCTTCGCGGTGCTGCGCGGTTCGGGCTACCAGCCGCCGACGCAGCCCATTCTCGCCGTGACAGGTGCCGCATCGCTCGGCACGGCGTTCCTGGGCGCCCACACATCCAACCTCGCCGCGATCTCGGCTGCGTTGTGCACCGGCCCCGACGCCCATCCCGATCCGGCGCAGCGCTGGAAGGCGGGGCCGTTCTACGCCCTGTTCTGGGGCCTGATCGCCCTGTTCGGCGCCTCGCTGGTCGGGCTGTTCGGCGCGCTGCCGCCGGCCTTGCTCGCGACCGTCGCGGGCACGGCGCTTCTGGGCTCGACGGCGGGCGCCCTGGGCATCGCGCTGGTCGGCGAGCAGGACCGTCTGGCGGCAACGGGCACGCTGGCCGTCACCGTTTCGGGTGTCACCCTGATGGGGGTGGGTTCGGCTTTCTGGGGATTGTGTTTCGGGCTTCTGGTCCTGGCCGTGGGGCGTCTTTTCAGGCGGTAGGGCCCGTTGCCTGAGCCTTGAGGCGCGCGACGGCCTCGCGCACCGGCGCCTCGAGCCCCGCGCCGCCGGTCTCGAGGTGCGCCACGATGGCCGCCCGCATGCGCGGGTCCCAGAATTTGCGCAGATGATCGGCGATGGCGACGGACGGATCGGCGCCGCGCTGGGAGGCGAAAAATTGGCCGATCTGGTTGGCCATGCGCACCAGCTTTACGATTTCCACCGTCGCTATTCCGCCGCCGATGCGGCCGCGATGCGCCTGTGCGCGCGCGCCTGGGCGTCGTAATCGCGCTGCCAGTCGCTGGGGCCGTTCGACGGCGCCACCTGGACTGCCGTTACCTTGTACTCGGGGCAGTTGGTCGCCCAGTCCGAATTGTCTGTGGTGACGACGTTGGCCTGTGTGCCGGGGTGATGGAAGGTCGTGTAGACGACGCCCGGCGCCACGCGGTCGGTGAGGCGGGCGCGCAGCGTCGTGCCGCCGGCGCGGCTGTCGAGCCTCACCCAGTCGCCCTCGCGCACGCCACGGTCCTCGGCGTCGTGGGGGTGGATCTCCAGCACATCCTCGTCGTGCCAGACGATGTTGGCGGTTCGCCTCGTCTGGGCGCCGACATTGTATTGCGAGAGGATGCGGCCGGTCGTCAGCAGCAGCGGAAAGCGCGGGCCGACCTTCTCGTCGGTGGGCACGTAGTCGGTGATGATGAAGCTCCCCTTGCCGCGCACGAAGCCGTCGGCATGCATCACCGGCGTGCCGGTGGGCGCGCGTTCGTTGCAGGGCCACTGGACCGAACCCTCGCGGTCGAGAAGCTCGTAGGAGACGCCGGCGAAGGTGGGCGTGGCGCCCGCGATCTCGTCCATCACCTGCGAGGGATGGTCGTAGTGCATGTCGAACCCCATCGCCTGCGCGATCGCCAGTGTGATCTCCCAGTCGGCCAGGCCGTTCTTCGGCGTCATGACCCTGCGCACGCGGTTGATGCGCCGCTCGGCATTGGTGAAGGTGCCGTCCTTCTCGAGAAAGGTCGAGCCGGGCAGGAAGACGTGTGCATAAGCCGCCGTCTCGTTCAGGAACAGGTCCTGCACGACGACGCATTCCATGGCGGCCAGCGCCGCGGCCACGTGATGGGTGTCGGGATCGGACTGGAGGATGTCCTCGCCCTGGACGTAGAGGCCCTTGAAGCTGCCGTCGAGCGCCGCGTCCAGCATGTTGCCGATGCGCAGGCCCGGCTCGGCATCGAGCGGCCGGCCCCACAGCGCCTCGAAGGTGCCGCGCACGCCATCGTCGGAGACATGGCGATAGCCCGGGAACTCGTGCGGGAAGGAGCCCATGTCGCACGAGCCCTGGACGTTGTTCTGTCCGCGCAGGGGATTCACGCCGACGCCGGGCCGTCCGATGTTGCCGGTGGCCATCGCCAGGTTGGCGATCGCCATGACCACGGTCGAACCCTGGCTGTGCTCGGTGACGCCCAGCCCGTAGTAGATCGCACCGTTGCCGCCGGTGGCAAAGAGGCGGGCGGCGGCCCGGATCGTGGCGGGCGCAACGCCGGTCAGCGGTCCGACCGTCTCCGGACTGTTGCCCGGTTCGGCCACGAAGGCCGCCCAGTCGTCGAACGTCGAGAGGTCGCAGCGCGCCTTGACGAAAGCCTTGTCCACCAGCCCTTCGGTGACGATGGTGTGGGCGAGGGCATTGAGGATCGCGGCGTTGGTGCCGGGCCGGAGTGCCAGATGGAAGGCCGCCTCGACGTGCGGCGTGCGCACGAGATCGATGCGGCGGGGGTCGATCACGATCAGCTTGGCGCCCTGGCGCAGCCGCTTCTTCAGGCGAGAGGCGAAGACCGGATGGGCGTCGGTGGGGTTGGCGCCGATCACCAGCACGACGTCGGCCTGTTCGACCGAATCGAAATCCTGGGTTCCGGCCGATGCACCGAACGTCGCCTTCAGCCCGTAGCCGGTCGGCGAGTGGCAGACCCGGGCGCAGGTGTCGACATTGTTGTTGCCGAAGCCACCGCGCACCAGCTTCTGGACCAGGTAGGTCTCCTCGTTGGTGCAGCGCGACGAGGTGATGCCGCCGATGGAGCGCGGGCCGTGCGCCTCCTGCAGCCGCCTGAATTCGGATGCCACGCGACCGATGGCTTCGTCCCAACTCACCTCCCGCCAGGGCTGGTCGATGGTCTCGCGGATCATCGGCTTGAGGATTCGCTCGCGGTGGTGGGCGTACCCCCAGGCGAACCGGCCCTTCACGCAGGAATGGCCGTGATTGGCCTTGCCGTCCTTGAACGGCACCATACGCACCAGCTCCTCGCCGCGCATCTCCGCCTTGAAGTTGCAGCCGACGCCGCAATAGGCGCAGGTCGTCAGCACCGTGTGCTCCGGCTGGCCGATTTCGATCACCGACTTCTCGATCAGCGTGGCCGTCGGGCAGGCTTGCACGCAGGCGCCGCACGAGACGCACTCCGAGGCGATGAAAGTCTCGGCCATGCCTGCCGAGACCTTTGAGTCGAAGCCGCGGCCCTGGATGGTGAGAGCGAAGGTTCCCTGCACCTCCGCGCACGCGCGCACGCAGCGGGAGCAGACGATGCACTTGGAGGGGTCGAAGGTGAAATAGGGGTTGGACTCGTCCTTCTCCTGGGCGAGATGGTTCTCGCCCTGGGATCCGTAGCGGACCTCGCGCAGGCCGACGGCGCCCGCCATGTCCTGGAGCTCGCAGTCGCCGTTGGCGGCGCAGGTCAGGCAGTCGAGTGGATGGTCGGAGATGTAGAGTTCCATCACGCCCTTACGGACCTGCTTCAGCCGGTCGGTCTGGGTCGAGACCACCATGCCGGACGCGACCGGCGTCGTGCAGGAGGCCGGCGTGCCGTTGCGGCCTTCGATCTCGACCAGGCAAAGCCGACAGGAGCCGAAAGCCTCGATCGAGTCGGTGGCGCAGAGCTTCGGGACCTGTATGCCGGCATCCATGGCGGCCCGCATGATCGAGGTGCCGTCGGGTACCGTCACCTCGTGGCCGTCGATGGTGAGCTTGACCGTCGCGGCCGCCTTGCTGGCGGGCGTGCCATGGTCGATCTCGTGAACGAACGACATGAGCCTGTCCTCTAGTCCGCCGCCGCGGCGAGGCGCGGGCGGCCGAAATCCTCGGGGAAATGCCGCAGCGCGCTCATCACCGGATAGGGCGTGAAGCCCCCGAGGGCGCAGAGCGAGCCGAACCTGAGCGTCTGGCAGAGGTCCTCGATCAGGGCGAGGTTGGCTTCGACGCGCTCGCCCCTGAGGATCCGGTCCATGGTTTCGGTGCCGCGGATCGAGCCGATGCGACAGGGCGTACACTTGCCGCAGGATTCGAGGGCGCAGAAGTCGAGCGCGAAGCGGGCCTGCCGGGCCATGTCGACCCGATCGTCGAACACCACGATGCCGCCGTGACCGAGCAGGCCGTCGCGGGCTGCGAAGGCCTCGTAGTCGAACGGGGTGTCGAACAGCGTGCGCGGAAAGTAGGCGCCGAGTGGGCCACCGACCTGGACGGCACGCACCGGCCGGCCATTGGCCGTACCGCCGCCGATATCGTCGACGATCTCGCCCAGGGTGAGGCCGAAGGGGGTCTCGAACAGGCCGCCGTGCCGGACGTTGCCGGCGAGCTGTATCGGCATGGTGCCGCGGGATCGACCGGCGCCAAGACCTGCGTATCGCTCCGCGCCGTCGGCCAGGATCGCCGGCACGCAGGCCAAGGTGAGGAGATTGTTGATCGCCGTCGGGTGGCCGAAGAGACCCTTGTGGGCGGGTAGCGGCGGCTTGGCGCGTACCTGGCCGCGCCTTCCCTCGAGGCTTTCGAGAAGCGACGTCTCCTCGCCGCAGACATAGGCGCCGGCGCCGACCCTGATCTCGATGTCGAAGGCAAAGCCTCCGGCGGCGGCGTCCGCGCCGAGACAGCCGCTGGCGCGGGCGATGTCGACCGCCTCCCTCATGACGCGGATGGCGTCGGGGTATTCCGACCGGATGTAGACAAAGCCCTTGCTGGCGCCGACCGCGAAGCCCGCGATCGTCATGCCCTCGATCACGCCGAAGGGATCGCCTTCCATGAGCATGCGGTCGGCATAGGTGCCCGAGTCGCCTTCGTCGGCGTTGCAGACGATGAACCTGCGATCGGTGCTCGTCTCGGCGACCGTTCGCCACTTGATGCCGGTCGGAAAGCCCGCGCCGCCGCGACCGCGAAGCCCCGACCGCACGACTTCCTCGATCGTGGCGGCGGGCCCGAGGGCCAGGGCGCGGGCGAGGCCGCGATAGCCGCCATGGGCGCGATAGTCCGCCAGCGACAGCGGGTCGATGACACCGCAGCGCGCAAAGGTGATCCGCGTCTGACGTTTCAGGAACGGGATATCGTCCGGCCGGCCGAGGCAGAGCGGGTGCGCTTTCGCTGCGGGCGGGCCTAGGGCCAGAAGGCTTGGCACATCGGCAGGCGTCACGGGCCCGAAGGCGAGGCGACCGTCCCCTGTTTCCATCTCCACCATCGGCTCGAGCCAGAACAGGCCGCGCGAGCCGGTGCGCACCAGTTCCAGGGCAAGGTCGAGCCGCCGCGCTTCGGTGACGATGGCCGCCGCCACGCGATCGGCGCCGACCGCCCGCGCCGCGGCGTCGCGCGGCACGAAGATCCTGAGGGTCATGTGCCGACCTCGACAGCCAGCTCGTCCGGCGCAGCATCGTTCAGGCGTCCGATCGGCACCTCGTCGAGCAGAGCGGCGGGCGCGCAGGCGCACAGGCCGAGGCAATAGGTGGCCTCGACGGTCAGCCGTCCGTCCGGGGTCGTGCCGCCCCACTCGAGGCCGAACCGGTCGAGGATGCGGCGTGCGATGCGCTCGCCGTCCATCGCCTGGCAGGCCTCTGCCCGGCACAGTTTCAGCACCCGGTGGCCGGCCGGCGCGGCGCGGAAATCGCGATAGAAGGTGACGACGCCATGCACCTCGGCGCGCGTCAGGTTGAGCGCATCGGCGACGAAAGGCACCGCGGGCGGCGGGATGCAGCGGAAGGCTGCCTGCAGATCACGGAGGATCGGCAGCAGGGCGCCTTCCTGGCCGGCATGGCGCCGGACGATTTCTGCGGCTTGCGGCTCATTCCAGGCCACTGGCAACGTTTCGCTCCCGATCTGCCGCATGATCCGCCGTCCGGTGCGCTTCTTCAACAAAGCAGACCCGTGACGCGATAGAGATGCTCTATCGAAGAAGCCTCACGCCAGTGACCTGGCCAGCTGTTCGGCTTCGGCCACGAGGGCCGCGGCGAGGGGCGTCATGGGCTCCCGCGGCGGCACGACGAGACCGATGCCGTGCACCGCCTCGGGCTCGACGATCGGAATCGACCGCAGGTGCTCGGTCAAACCCAACGTGTCGGCCAGCTTTTCCGGCATCACGCTCGCCCAGCGGCCGGTACGCACATGCGAAAACAGCACGATCATCGAATTGGATTCGAGCGTCGGATCGGATCGTTCGCCAACCGCGCCCAGCAGCTGGTCGATGATGCGCCGGTTCTGCATGTCGGGCGTGAGAAGGCAGAGCGGGATGCGGCCGACCTCCGCCCACGTCACACGCGCGCGGTCGCCGAGCGGGCTGTTCTCCGACGTCAGCAGCCGATATTGCTCGAGATAGAGCGGCACCGCCCGCAGGCGCCCCAGCGGCTCGTTGTCGATATAGGTCAAGCCGGCATCGACCTCGAGATTCTCCAGCATCGAAAGAATCTGGGTCGAGGTCCGCGACAGGACGGTGAACTGTACGTTGGGATGTTTCGCGCGAAAGGGCGTGGTCAGGGCCGACACCATGGCGAGAGCCGTCGGAATGGCGGCGATCCGCAGGCGGCCGGTCAGGCCCTTGCGCAGCGCCTGGACCTCCTGCCGCATGGCGCGCGTGTCGGCGACGATGGCGCGTGCCCATTCGAGCACACGGTCGCCTTCGGCGGTGAAGCCGAGAAACCGCGACGAGCGCTGCACCAGCATCACGCCCAGCATTTCTTCCAGATGCTTGATGCCGGCCGAAAAAGTCGGCTGGGTGACACCGCACAGCTCAGCGGCCTTGCCGAAATTGCGCTCCCGCGCGAGTGCCAGAAGAAACTCCAGCTTGTCGATCATGGGGTGGGGGCGGCCAGCATGGTGCGGTCAGCCTAACAGAGGCGGTGGCGGAAAGCGCGCAGCATGGGATTCGAGCGGCAGGTCGAGGGCGCGGCAGAGGAGGCTGATCGTGTGATAGTAGCCCACCAGCGCGACGATCTCGAGGATCTGCGCCTCGTCGAAATGGGCGGTCAGGGCGGTCCACGCCGCGTCGCCGATCGTGCGGCGATCGACCAGATCGTCGACCGCGGCCAGCAGCGCCCGTTCGTCGGCCGACCAGCAGGGCGCATCGGCCGGTCCGTGGACCGTCGCGGCAATGCTGGCCGCGTCGAAGCCGACCTTCTCCGCGAAGAAGGCGATATGGACGCCCCATTCATATTCGGCCCCCAGACGAGCGGTCGTGCGATCGATCACGACCTCGCGCTGGCGGAGCGAGAGGGCGCCTTTGTCGAGCAGGCCGCCGGCGAACATCTTTTCGAAGACGCGGGGGTTGCGCGCCATCGTCCGGAACAGGACCAGCGGCGCGACGCCCGCGGGCATGATGCGCGCCAGGGCGGTCGCGATGTCGGCCGGGTAAGGCTCGTTGGCGGGTGCGATGCGGGGCATGACGGGTCTCCGATGGTGATGCTACACATTCCGTAGCAACGGGAATTCCCGCGCGCTACAGAAAATGTAGCAACGGAGTGAAATAGATGGTGAAGAAGGTGCGCGGCTCGACGACCGGCCGCCCGATCATGGCGCTGCTCGACCTGCTGGGCCGGCGCTGGACCTTGCGCATCGTCTGGGAACTGCGCGACGAACCGCGGCGGTTCCGCGAACTGCAGGATCTGATCGGCGCCAGCCCGACCATCGTGAACACGCGGCTCGCCGAATTGCGCGAGGCGAAGCTGGTCGAACTCGACGACGCGACCGGCTACCGGCTCACGGCGCTCGGCAACGAACTGCTGCGGCTGTTCCTGCCGTTGCATGCCTGGTCGGAGAAATGGGCGAAGGCGGCGGCATAGCCGTCGCCCGCCCTATTTCAGAAACGGATTGTCGCTGCCACGGCCCTTGCGGCGGGGCGGGAAGTGTTCGGCGAGATAGTCGACGATCTCCGTCCGCTCCTCGGCCTTGATCGCCGGCATGCGATGCTTCTCCAGCATCAGGTCGATGGTCGAGTCCCAGAGTTCGCGCGTCAGCCCCTGGGCCTTGATCAGCGCGACGCCGTGGCAGGCGGTGCAGGTATAGAAGGTGAGGTCGCGGTTCTTGCCGTCGGGCAGATCCTCGACCTTGTCGTTGTGCGGCGGTGGCTTGCCCTTGTCGGGGTCGACGACGGCCGCCGCCTTGGGCGCCGGCGGCACGTAGACATACTGGTCCTTGCGCAGTTCGCCGGCGCGGTCGAAGGCGAGCAGGACGAACGTCGCCGTCAGGCCGATGACGGCGGCGTGGATCACGTTGATCTGACTCAAGACTCGACGAGCACGCGGATGCGGTTGATCGGGTTGGCTCCGTAGCCCTGTGGGTTCCAGTTGGCGGCCTGGAAGGGCTGCGTCACGCCCTTGCTGTCGGTCGCCTTGGCCCACACCTCGTAGTAGCCGGTGGTCGGCAGGTCGATCGACGCGCTGAAGTTCTGCCACGCAAACTTGTTGGCCGGCGGGTCGACCTTGGCCGGCTTCCAGGTGACTCCGTAGTCGGTCGAGATGTCGACGGTCTTGATGTCGAAGTCGCCGGCCCAGGCATGGCCGCGCAGGTCGAGCTTGCGCGAGGTGAGCTTGGATCCATCGGCGGGAAAAGTGATGACCGAACGGACCGGCATAGATTCCAGGATCGCCATGTCCTTCTCGTTGCCCTTGCTGCCGGGCACGATCGGCGTCTTTGGCACGCGGTAGGAGAAACCGCCCATGCCGGGGCCGTCATGCTCCTTGTCGCGGATCCAGATGCGATTCAGCCACTTGGTCGAAACCGAAGCGGGCCAACCCGGAATGACCAGACGGACCGGCGCGCCATGGATCAGCGGCATGTCCTGGCCGTTCAGCTTGAAGGCGATCAACGAGTGTTCTTCCATTGCCTTGGCGATCGGCACGCCGCGCGAGATGGAAGGCTTGTCGGTCTCGCCCGCCAAGGTCGGATCGGCGCCGTAGCTTCCGATATAGACCGCCGAGGGCTTCAGACCGGCGCTCTTCAGCACGTCGGCGAGGCGCACACCGGTCCACATCGGGCAGCCCGCGCCGCCATTGGTCCACTGGTTGCCGCGCGCATCGGGCGAGAAGAAGGAGCGGCCGTTGCCGCCGCATTCCAGCATGAGCTGGTAGGTGACGGCGGGGAATTTGGTCATCAGGTCGCCGACACTGATCTCCAGCGGCGTGTTGACCTCGCCGTCGATCTTCACCTTCCACGCCTTGGGGTCGCCCGTGATGTCGGGCACCTGTCCGTTGTTGCGGATGAAGAGCTTGTTGGTCGGCGTGACATTGTCGTCGAGCAGCTCGGCCTGCGTTTCCGCAACGAGCGGCTTGTCGCCGAGGACCGCGAGCTTGGCCTTGCCGTCCATCTCGAGGAGCTTCGGTCCTTTCGCGGCGGCAGGTGCACCCTGCGCCTGAGCCGCGCCGACCGGCGGCAGAGCAGCACCCAGCGATGCACCGACAGTGGCCATTCCGACCCCCTTCAGTACGTTACGGCGAGACGGCTTGGACGTTCCCGAACGAAGCATTTTTGTCCTCCCTGAGGAGGGCTTTTTAGCTCAAACTTTCCGCCGCGTCAGCCAACCGGACAGGATCAATGCACAGGCCGCGATCGTGACGATGAGGGTGGCGAGCACGTTGATCTGTGGGTCGACGCCCAGGCGGACGCTGGAATAGACGCGCATCGGAAGCGTTTGCGACTGCGCGCCGGCGACGAACTGCGTCAGGATCAGATCGTCCAACGATAATGTGAACGCGAGCAGCCAGCCCGAGCCGACGGCCGGGGCGATGAGCGGCAGGGTGATGGTGCGGAAGGTCACCCAGGGCGTGGCGCCGAGATCCATCGCCGCTTCTTCCAGGGCGCGGTCGAAGTCGGTGAGGCGGGCCTGCACGACGATGGCCACGAAGGCGATCGAGAAGGTCGTATGGGCGATGGCGATGGTGAGGAAGCCGCGGTCCGGCCCGCCGAACAGCCTCTCCGAGCCCACGAACAGGAGCAGCATCGAGATGCCCATCACGACCTCGGGCATCACCATGGGCGCCACGACGAGGCTGCCGAACAGGGTGTGGCCCCTAAAGGATGGCGCCCGTACCAGCGCGTAGCCGGCGGCGAGCCCAAGGAGCGCGGCGGCGGTCGCGCTCACCAGTGCGATCCGCAGGGACAACCAGGCGGCATCGAGCATCGCCTCGTTGGCGAACAGCGCGTGCCACCATTTGAGGGAGAAGCCCGACCAGACGGTGACCATGCGCGACTCGTTGAACGAGTAGACGATCACCAGCGCGATCGGCAGGTAGAGGAAGGCATAGCCGAAGGCCAGCATGCCGAAGGCGAAGCGGGCGCGGCCCCTCATGCAGGGCCTGTCATTCGGGGGCCCTCATGTGCGCCGCTCCAGGCTGCGCGCCTGGTTGCGCTGGAAGATCGCGATCGGGCCGACCAGAAGCACGAGCAGGCAGACCGCGACCGCCGAGGCCAGCGGCCAGTCGCCGTTGGTGAAGAACTCGTCCCACAGGACCTTGCCGATCATCAGCGTTTCGGTCCCGCCCAGCAGATCGGGGATCACGAATTCGCCGACCGCCGGGATGAAGACCAGCAGGCAGCCGGCGACGATGCCGGGCAGCGACAGCGGCAGGGTGATGGTGAGGAAGGAGGCGAAGGGCCTTGCGCCGAGGTCGGCCGCGGCTTCGAGCAGGCTGTCGTCGAGCTTCTCCAGGGTGGCGTAGAGCGGCAGCACCATGAAGGGCAGGTAGGCGTAGACGATCCCGAGAAGCACCGCCCACTCGGTGCCGAGGATCGTGCCGGGATTGGTGGCCAAGCCCGTCCAGCGCAGGAGCTGCTCGATCAGGCCGTTGTCGGCCAGCAGGCCCATCCAGGCGTAGATGCGGATCAGGAACGAGGTCCAGAAGGGCAGCACGACCAGCATCAGCAGCAGCGGCCGCCGATGGGGCGCGGCGCGCGCGATGGCATAGGCCATGGGATAGCCCAGCAGCAGGGCGACCAGCGTCGACGTGGCAGCGATGCGCAGCGAGGACAGCCAGGCCGCCAGATAGAGATCGTCCGAGAACAGCAGCGCGAAGCCCTTGAAGCTGAGGCCCAGTTCGACCGGCGGCACCGAGTCCGGCGCATAGGTCCCCAGGGCGATGGCCAGTACCAGCAGGCAGGGCAGCAGGAAGAAGAGGCCGAGCCACAGGAACGGCAGGCCGATGACGAAGCGCATCGTCTAGGCCTCCAGCCTCTGGCCGGCCTCGTCGGCCCAGCCCAGCCAGACGTGCTGGCCGCGCGCAAAGGCTTCGCCGGCGCTGCGGCTGGTATTGGTCGTCGAGACGGTCATCGTGCCGTGGGCGTCGGTCGCGACATGATAGAGCGAGCGGTCGCCCTCGTAGGCGACGTCCACGATCTGGCCCGTGACGGTCTGCGGCAGGGCCGGTCGCGTGGCCGAAAGCACGATTTTCTCCGGCCGCAATGCCATCCAGCCGCCGCCGTGTGTCCCAAGTATGTTGGCGATGCCGATGAAGTCGGCCACGAAGCGCGAGGCCGGGTGCTCGTAGACCTCGTGCGGCGTGCCGATCTGGGCAATGCGGCCGGCGTTCATCACGGCCAGCCGGGTCGCCATCGACATGGCCTCTTCCTGGTCGTGCGTGACCATGACGAAGGTGAGGCCGAGCTGCTCCTGCAGGCGCACCATCTCGAAGCGCGTGCCCTCGCGCAGCTTGCGGTCGAGCGCGGCCAGCGGCTCGTCCAGCAGCAGGAGCCTGGGCCGTTTCACCAGCGCCCGCGCCAGCGCCACCCGCTGGCGCTGGCCGCCGGAAAGCTGGGACGGCCGGCGTTTCGCATGATCCTCGAGATGCACCAGCTTCAGAATCTCCGCGACCCTCGCGGCGATCTCGGGTGCCTTCACCCCGTCGCGGCGCAGCCCGTAGCCGACGTTCGACGCCACATCCATGTGCGGGAAAAGCGCGTAGGACTGGAACATCATGTTGACCGGCCGCCGGTAGGGCGGCACGGACGTCATGTCCTGGCCGTCGATGAAGAGCCGTCCCTCGTCGGGCGTCTCGAAGCCGGCCAGCATGCGCAGCAGGGTGGTCTTGCCGCAGCCCGAGCCGCCCAGCAGCGCGAACAGCTCACCGCGCGCGATCTCCAGGTCGACACGGTCGACCGCAACGATCGGCCCGAAGCGCTTGGTCAGTCCCTCGATGCGGACGATCGGGCCTGCGTTCGGCTCAGCGTTCAACTCAACGACCCGTCTTTACGGTCGTCCACAGGCGCGTGCGTTCGCGCGTCTGCTCGGCCGTGCCGGCGGATATGGTGTAGAATTTCGCGCGCACGTCGGCCGGCGGATAGATCAGGGGATTCTCCGAGATGTCCTTGGGCAGCAGGGCGAAGGCTGCCTTGTTGCCGTTGGCATAGCCGGTGAGCTCCGTCGAGGCGGCGGCGACCCTGGCCTCCAGCATGAAGTCGAGGAAGCTGTAGGCATTGGCCTGGTTGGGCGCGTCCTTCGGGATCGCCACGACGTCGATCCACAGCATCGCGCCTTCCTTCGGGATCGCGTATTCGATGTCGACCTTGCTCGCGGCCTTGGCGCCGCGGTCGCGCGCCTGGAAGATGTCGCCGGAGAAGCCGAAGGCGAGGCAGATGTTCCCGCCGGCCAGCGCGTTGATGTACTCCGACGAATGGAACTTGCGGACATAGGGCCGCACCGCCTTCACGACGTCGGCGGCCTTCGTGAGGTCCTCCGGCTTCTTCGAATCGGGATCGAGGGCGAGATACTTGAGCGCGGCGGGCAGCATGTCGGTGGCGCTGTCGAGCAGCATGACGCCGCAATCCTGGAATTTCGAGACGACCGCCGGATCGAAGATCATGCGCAGCGAATCGACGGGCGCATCGGGCAGGCGCTTCCGGATCTCGGCCACGTTGTAGCCGATGCCGGTCGTGCCCCACATCCACGGCACGCCATGCGCGTTGCCGGGATCGTACGTGGCCAGCGCCGTCATGATCTCGGGATCGAGGTTCTTCCAGTTCTTCAGTTTAGATTAGTCGAGGGGCAGGAAAATGTTGGCCTGGAGCTGGCGCACGAAGAACGGCGAGGCCGTCGGCACGACGATGTCGTAGCCCGACCGACCGGTCCGCAGCTTGGCATCGAGGATCTCGTTGCTGTCGTAGGTCGTGTAGTTGACCTTGATGCCGGTGTCCCTGGCGAAGTCCTTGAGCTGGTCCTCGGCGATATAGTCCGACCAGTTGTAGACGTTGACCGAGCCCTGCGCGGCAACGGCGCCAGCGGCGGAGAGAACGAGCAACGAGGCAAGGGCAAGCAGACGCATCGGCAACTCCACGGGATCAGATGCCAAGATACCTGTGCTGCAGGTCCTTGTCCCCGGCCAGGTCACGGGACGTACCGGACCACACGACGCGGCCCTTCTCGACGATGTGGTGGCGGTCGGCGAGCGGGATGAGGGCCGACACGTTCTTGTCGATGACGAGGATCGCCTGGCCTTCGTGCTTCAGACGGCCGAGACAGGACCAGATTTCCTGGCGGATCAACGGCGCCAGCCCCTCGGTGGCCTCGTCGAGGATCAGGAGTTTCGGGTTGGTCATCAGGGCGCGGCCGATTGCCAGCATCTGCTGCTCGCCGCCGGACAGCTGGTTGCCCATGTTGCGCTGGCGCTCGGCCAGCCGGGGGAAGAACTCGAAGACGCGCGCGATGGTCCACGGGCTTGGCCTCGCGGTGCGGTTGGCGCTGGCGGCCACGAGGTTCTCGCGCACCGAGAGGTTGGGGAAGATCTGGCGGCCTTCGGGCACCAGGCCGAAGCCGAGGCGCGCGATCCGGAAGGCGGGCAGGCCGTCGACCCTGTTGCCCTCGAATTCGACCGTGCCGCGGCGCGCCGGCAAGAGGCCCATGATCGTGTGCACGGTCGTGGTCTTGCCCATGCCGTTGCGGCCCATCAGGGTCACGACCTCGCCGGCATCGATGCCGAGTTCCATGCCGAACAGCGCCTGGCTGGGACCGTAGAAGGCGTCGAGCTCACGGACCCGCAGCATCAGGGCGTCTCCTCGCCGAGATAGGCCTGGCGCACCTCGGCGTTGGCGCGGATCTCGTCGGGCGTGCCGCTGGCGATGGCGCGGCCATAGACCAGCACGGTGATGCGGTCGGCGAGCTGGAAGACGGCGTCCATGTCGTGCTCGATCAGCAGCATGGCGTGCTTCTGCTTCAGCGCCCGCAGGAAGCCGATCAGGCGCTGGCTCTCCTCGACGCCCATGCCGGCCATCGGTTCGTCGAGCAGCAGCAGGCGCGGATCGCCTGCCAGCGCCATGGCGATCTCGAGCTGGCGCTGTTCGCCGTGGCTGAGGGAGGCGGCGGGGGTGCCGGCGCGCTCGCCAAGCCCGACCTGGTCGAGCAGGCGGCGGGCGGGGCCGCGCAGGCGCTCGTCGCGGCGGGCGTCGGCCAGGAAGCGGAAGGAATGACCGGCATGGCCCTGCACGGCCAGCGCCACGTTCTCCAGCGCCGTGAACTCACGCAGCACCGAGGTGATCTGAAAGGATCGGCCGAGACCCAGCCGCACGCGCGCATGGGTCGGCAAGCGCGTGACCTCGCGGCCGGCGAAGTGGATGGTGCCGGAGTCCGGCGCGATCACGCCGGTGATCTGGTGGACCAGGGTGGTCTTGCCGGCGCCGTTCGGGCCGATCAGCGCATGGATCTCGCCCGGCCGGACCTCGATCGAGACATTGTCGGTCGCCAGCAGGCCGCCATAGCGCTTCACCAGCTGCGCGGTGCGGAGCAGGGGCTCAGTCAGGGCCTGCTTACTCATGACGGGGGCCCAGCACCGAGTCGATGCCGCCGCGGGCATAGAGCGCGATCAGGACCAGCAGCGGTCCGAAGACGATCATCCAGTATTCGCCCCAGCCCTTGTGGGCGAGATTGAGAAGCGGCGGCAGCGCCTCTTCCAGCACGAAGAAGGCGATGGTCCCATAGAGCGGGCCGAACAGCGTGCCCATGCCGCCCAGCACGACGATGACGATGAGGTCTCCCGACTTCATCCACGACATCATGGCGGGCGAGACATAGGCGCCTTCGTTGGCGAGCAGGACGCCCGAGAGGCCACCCAGTGCGCCGGCGATGGTGAAGGCGGCGAGCCGGTAGCGGAACACCGGAAAGCCCAGCGCGGTCATGCGCAGCTCGTTCGACCTCGCGCCCCGGAGCACGAGTCCGAAGTGGGAGTTGGCGTAGCGGCCGCAGAACCACAGGCTCGCGCAGAGCAGGGCGAAGCACAGCCAGTAGAAGCTCGCCTTGTCGCGCAGGTCGATCAGGCCGGGGAAGCGGCTGCGGCTGATATTGAGCCCGTCGTCGCCGCCATAGGCTTCGAGCCCGCTGCCCACGTAGTAGACGAGCTGCGCGAAGGCGAGCGTGATCATGATGAAGTAGAGACCGCGTGTCCTGAGCGACAGCGCACCGATCAGGGCGGCCCACGCCGTGGCCGCGAGCAGGGCGACCGGCCATTGAATCCAGCCGCTGGAGACGCCGTGCGCCGACAGGATGCCGACCGCATAGCCGCCGATGCCGAAGAACATCGCGTGGCCGAAGCTGACCAGCCCGCCATAGCCCAGGATCATGTTGAGGCTGATCGCGGCGATCGACCAGATGACGATGCGCGTGCCGATCGACAGCAGATAGCGCTGGTCGAAAGCCTGCGTGAGCAGCGGCAGGGCTGCCAGCACCAGCAGGATCAGGGCCGTCGCCAAGCCGCGTGGCGTCCGCAAGGAAGTGAGCATGTCTCTCATCGGAGCGCGCCACTGCGGGCGGGGTCTTCCCCCGCCCTGAAGTGGCGCTCATGAAAAGATGCGCCACTGGAATGGCGCGCTCCGTTGAGGCGTGGGTGCGAGACCATCATGTGCGCTGGCCGAACAGGCCGGTGGGCCGCCACACCAGCACGACGGCCATCAGCACATAGACCAGCACCTGGGAGATGGCCGGCGCGGCGCTCGAGGCGGCGCTGGAACTCATGAAGGTCTTGAGGATGTCGGGCAGGAAGGCGCGGCCGACGATGTCGATCTGGCCGACCACCATGGCGGCAATGAAGGCGCCCTTGATCGAGCCGATGCCGCCGATGACGATGATGACGAGGGCGAGGATCAGGATGTCGTCGCCCATGCCGATCCTCACCGAGGAGATGGGCGCGGCCATCAGGCCGGCGAGGCCCGCGAAGACGGCGCCCAGCCCGAAGACCAGGCTGAACAGCAGTTCGATGTTGACCCCCAGCGCGCCGATCATGCGGCGGTTGGAGGCGCCGGCGCGGATCAGCATGCCAAGCCGCGTGCGGGCCACCAGCCAGGCCAGCAGGATGGCCACGAGCGCGCCCACGACGATGATGGCGAAGCGGTAGGCGGGGTAGGGCACGCCCGGCAGGATCTCGATGGTGCGGTTGAGAAAGCCCGGCACCGCGATGCTCTTGCCGGCCGGTCCCCAGATCGCGCGCACCAGCTCGTTGAAGAACAGGATCAGGCCGAAGGTCGCCAGCACCTGGGTGAGATGGTCGCGCGCGTAGAGCCGCCGTATCACCACGGCCTCGACGATCACGCCCAGCAGGAAGGTCGCGGGCAGCGCCAGCAGCGCGCCCAGCACGAACGAGTCGGTGACACCGATCAGCGTCCAGGCGATGTAGGCGCCCATCATGTAGAGCGAGCCATGCGCCAGGTTGACCAGGTCCATGATGCCCAGGGTCAGGGTCAGGCCGGCGGCGAGCAGGAACATCAGCAGGCCGAGCTGCACGCCGTTCAGCACCTGGAGCAGCAGATATTCCATACGTTCCTCAAACAAAACGGGAGCGCGTCGCCGCGCTCCCAATAGTCTTCCTCCCCATTCAAATGGGGAGGTGTCGCCGTCCTACGGCGACGGAGGGGTCAAGACCTCTGACCCCTCCGTCAGCGAAGACGCTGACACTTCCCCAGATGACTGGGGAGGAACATGATCACTTCATCGGGCACTTTTCGGCAAAAGGGTCGACCGCGTTCGTCACGGCGGTGGCGATGGTCTTCACCGTCATCATGCCCTGCGGATCCTTGACCGCTTCCTGGATGTAGAAGTTCTCGATCGGGAAGTTGTTGGTGCCGAACTTGAAGTCGCCACGCACCGACTTGAAGTTGGCTTTCTTCATCTCGGCACGGACCTTGTCCTTGTTCGACAGGTCGCCCTTCAGCGCGTCGGCGGCCGAGGCCATCAGCATGATCGCGTCGTAGCTCTGGGCGCCGTAATAGGACGGGTAGGTGCCGTGCTTCTTCTTGAAGTCCGCGACGTACTTCTTGTTGGCCTCGTTCGGCAGGTCGTTGACCCACTCCTGCGCGCCCAGGGTGCCGAGGGCGAGGTCGCCCTGCTGCGGCAGGGTGATCGCGTCGATCGAGAACACCTGGTAGAGCGGCACCGTCTTGTTGAGACCCGACTGCGCCCATTGCTTCACGAACTGAACGCCGTGCGCGCCGGGATAGAAGATGAAGATGCCGTCCGGCTTGGCGGCCGCGATCTTGGTCAACTCGGCCGAGAAGTCGAGCTGGTCGGGCCACTTGGTGTAGTCCTCGCTGACGATCTTGCCCTTGTAGGTGCGCTTGACGCCCGCGAGCATGTCCTTGCCGGCGGCGTAGTTGGGGCCGACCAGGTAGAGGCTCTTCACGCCCTTGGTGTTGAGATACTCGCCCATCGCCATCGGCGTCTGGTCGTTCTGCCAGGAGGTCGAGAAGAAGTTCTTGTTGCAGAGCTCGCCCGCGATCTGCGAGGGGCCGGCATTGGCCGAGATCAGGATCGTGTCGCCCTCGTCGACCACGGTCTTGTAAGAGGCCAGCAGCACGTTCGACCAGATGTAACCCGCGATGAAGTTCACCTTGTCCTGCTGGACCAGCTTCTCGGAGCGGGCCTTGCCGACATCGGGCTTGAACTGGTCGTCCTCGTAGATGATCTCGAACGGCTTGCCGCCCATCTTGCCGCCGAGATGTTCCCTGGCAAGTTCAACCGAGCGGCGCATGTCCTCGCCGATCGCGGCCTGCGGGCCCGAGAAAGTACTGACGAAGCCGATCTTGATCGGGCTCTGCGCCACCGCCGGCAGGCCGAACGCCATCGCCGCCACAATTGTTGCGGTCCCAAACAATTTGTTCTTCATGAGCCGACGCTCCCTGTTTCCCTTGGTGCCCATAAAAGCGGAAAATGCAGGGACCAACAATCGCTTATTGGTCGTCGCGGCCCATCCAGAGGGTACGGCCCCGCGGAAAACCGGGCCGCTCGAGCGACCCGAAGCCTGCCTTCCGCCAAAACGGCACGGCGCCGGCATTGTCGCGGTTGACGCCGACATGAAGCGCACCCGCGCCGCGTTGCCGGGCCGCGTCGAGCCAGGTCGCCACCAGCGCCGATCCCAGGCCGCGCCGCTGCAGGCGCGGTAGCAGGTTCAGGTGCAGGTGACCTGGATACGTCGCCACCACGTCGGGCGGCGTTCGCTGCGGAAGATGGATCATCGCGGCCCGCCGCTGGTCGGCGCTGCGGGACTCGGGCGGCACGGTGGCCGGGTCGGGGTGCCGCAGCCGCAGCACCGGCCACCATTCGCGCTCGAGGCGTTCTTCCCAAGCGACGGTATCGGCCGTGCCGGCCACGAACGCGGCAACGCCCTTCGCATCTTCGGCGACGAAGGTGAGGTCTGGCGCGAGGAGCGCATAGGGCGCGATGTAAATGTGCCCCATCATCTTCGGATCTCGGTAGAGATGCGAGGCATCACCCCCGGCAAGCCCGGTCGCCAGCGAGATCGCATAGCAGGCATCGAGGTCTGCTTCCTTGAACGGCCGGATCTGGGGGGCGGCCATTAGCTGCGCAGCTTGAAGCGCTGGATCTTGCCGGTGGCCGTCTTGGGCAGCTCGGACACGTATTCGACCCAGCGCGGATACTTGTAGGGTGCCAGCGTCTTCTTGCAGTGGGCCATCAGCGCGTCGGTGAGGGCCGCACCCGCGTCGCCGGGCTGCTTCAGCACGACGATCGCCTTGGGTTTGATCAGACCCTGTTCGTCGGTCTGGCCGATGACGGCGGCTTCCAGAATGGAGGGATGGCCGACCAGGCAGTTCTCGATCTCGACCGGCGAACACCAGATGCCGCCGACCTTCAGCATGTCGTCGCTGCGGCCCTCGTAGATGAAGTAGCCGTCTTCGTCCTCGCGGTAGGTGTCGCCGGTGTTGAGCCAGCCGTTCACCATCGTCTCGGCGGTCTTCTCGGGCTTGTTCCAGTAATACTTGGCCGCCGACTCCGCCTTGATCCACAGGCGGCCGCTTGCGCCTTTGGCAACCGGATCGCCGTTCTCGTCGAGGATGCGCACCTCGTAGCCCGGTACCGGCTTGCCGCTGGTCCCCGGCCGGTAGTCGTCGAGCCGGTTGCCGATGAAGATGTGCAGCGCCTCGGTCGAACCGATGCCGTCGAGAATGGTCGTTGCGGTCTGTTCCTTCCAGCGTCGGAACATGTCGCCGGGCAGGGCTTCGCCCGCCGAGACGCAGGCCCGCACGCTCGAAAGGTCGCGCCGGGTCTTTTCCAGCGCCGCGAGCTGGGCGGCATAGAGCGTCGGCACGCCATAGTAGATCGTGGGCCGGAAGGTCTCGATGTTTGCGAAGGTCGTCTCGGGCGTCGGCCGGCGATCGTCGAGCACCGCGGTGCCACCGACCCACAGCGGGAAGGTCATGCCGTTGCCCAGCCCATAGGCGAAAAAGAGCTTGGCGGCAGAATAGCTGATGTCCTGTTCCGTGACGCCCAGGACGCGCACGCCGTAGAGTTCGCTGGTCACCACCATGTCCCGCTGGGCATGGACGGCCCCCTTGGGCCGGCCGGTCGAGCCCGAGGAATAAAGCCAGAAGCAATCCTCCTCGGGGGCGGCGAGCCTCGCCTCGAGGGTGGGCGAGGCCTTTTTCATTTCGGCCATGAAAGCATCGACCGTCATGGACCGTGGCGCCTTGCCGGCGAGCTGTTTCAGGGCCGGCTCGATCTCGCCGGCGAACTCCGAAGAATAGACGACGAGACCGCAGCCCGAATCCTCGACCATGTAGGCATAGTCGGGGGCCCGCAGCAGCGTGTTGGGCGGCACTGGCACGATGCCGGCCTTGATCGCTCCCCAGAACAGATAGAAGAACGCCGGACAGTCCTTCACCACCATCAGCAAGCGGTCTTCCGGCTTCAGTCCCTGCGCGAGCAGCGTATTGCCTGTCCGGTTCACGCGCTCCGCCAGCTCGGCGTAGCTCACCGTCTCCTGGGCCGTGAGGATGGCCGGCTTGGCGCCGCGCCCTTCCGCCAAATGCCGGTCGATGAAAGGCGTTGCGACGTTGAAGCGGTCCGGCAGTTCGACTGCATGGGTTAGCGAGAAGGAAATGCCTGAGGGAAGCGCCATGTCGGGACCCGGAGAGATTATCGAGGTCCTTCGATACTGTTCGATCGACCGTCTCGCAACGTCTTGGACCGTCCCGCGTTACGTGGCCGACAATTGGTAGGGCGAACCACGATGAAACAAGGTCTTGTTATTGTACTCGCTTCGACTGTGTTGCTGGCGGCCGTCGCGGGCGCCCATGTCTTCGCCCCATTGCCCGACGAAGCGCCCTTTCGGTCGACGGCGAAGGCCGCGACGGGCTCGCGCAGCCTCACCACTTCTTTGAAGCCCGTCGTGGAAGCCCGCCAGGCGCCCGTGCCGCTGCAAACGCGTGAACGGCCGACTCTGGCGCTGTCGCCGACTGTCGAAACCGCTGCGACCACTCAGCCGCCGGTACCGGCGCCTTCAGACAGCGAACGCAGATTCGCCAAGGGAGCCATCGAAGCGGATGGTTACAAATTGGTGAAAAGCATGGCAGCCGGACCCGATGGGACTTGGCACGGTCGCGCCTTGCGTGGAAATACGGAAGTGATGCTGACGGTGGATCGCGAAGGCCGCGTATCTGCCGATTAGGACCTGGGCACTTCGTCGGCGGCCTCATTGTCCCGGCCACCTGTCGGCTTCAGCTCTCATGGTGACGCTTTATCGAAATCGCCCGCAACCTGTTGGACACTGATGCGTTATCCACGTGCAGCCTTCGACGGTCCCAGTGACCGTCCCTCTCCCCCGAGGGGTTGCAGGAGCCCGTCCTGGGTAACACCAGGGCGGGCTTTCCATTGCCGCCCTGAGAACTCGTGCGGGGCGCTACGCTTGGGTCGTTCGGAATGGCCACGCCTTCCTCTTGGCTACGGATCGAGCCAACGGGCATGCGGAAACGCCCGCGATTTGCTACTATGAGATAATGGACTTCATCTGGATCGTCGTTGCGATATTTACTGTAGGTGGCGCGGCCTGGGGCTGGTGGCGCGGAACGCAGAATATCGAGAACCCGCCGGACAAATACGATTTTCCGGGCGGCATGACCCGCCGTGAGCATCTCAGCCTGCTGGCCAGGAAGCATCGCCGGCGTCGGATTCCACTCATGATCGGCGCCGGATTGACCTCGGGGTTAGGAGCTTTTGCGGTCCTGCTCGCGGTGGCAATCCTCAGGCGCTGACGACCGTCCGTTATGTCGCGAACGCTTCGCGTGTGAGCTGTCGAGCCTAGCTGATTCCCGTCTTGAGCGGCGCGAACCGCATGCGTAGACGCGCTACGGTGTATCGCTGGGGATTGCGCTCGATCTGGGCAAGCCGCCACTCGGGCCGCTGATCGGACGGCAGGACACATTCGTCGAGTGCGGTCCTGGCGCGATCGTAGAGACCACATTCCATGAAGTTGATCGCATGCACAAGGGAGCTTTCCTCCCACGGGTCCGGTCCGCGGCCCATCGCATCCAGCCGATCGAGGATTTCCTCGAAGGTCCTGTGTCCTTCGTTCTTCTCTTCGACCGAATGGCGTTTCATGCAGTATGTTCTACGCTAGGGCGGACGCAACGGCCAGCCGGCTTGCCGTACACGGGCGGCTCGCGCACGATGTACGCCGAATAAGAACTGGATGATCACAGGAGGTGGTTAATGTCGGAGGAACGGAAGAAGGTGCTGCAGCGCTTTCAGGAGCGGCTCGCGCACCTCGAGTCAGGGTTGCTTTCGGGGCCTGCGCATTGGCACATATTCCACCTGCACAATGCGTTGAACGCACTGCCGGACGATCACTCTGCCGCTGACCTTCATCTGGACGAGTTCGACCGCGCCGATCTTGCCAAGGAATTTCCCGAGATGGAGGCTGACAGGGCGCCGACCGTTTCGGAAATTCGCTCGCGCTTCGACATGGTGGCCGGCGGAGTCCTTTAATCTCGGTCGCTTCAGGCCTGCTTGCCCATTCCCTCGTCGCGCCATTCGGAGCGCATACGCTCGATCTCGGCCTCGTCGGGCCGGTAGGCCGGCGCCTCGGGATCGAACGTCGTCCAGCCGCCGTCCCGCCAGGCTGCTGCGCGCACGACAGTATCGATCGGCCGATGGATCGACATCAGCCCTTCGATGCGCGCGACTTCGTCGTCGGGTACGCGCACCGTGACCAGCGTGCCGCCACGACGGATCGCTTCGGAATGGACGCTGGCCTGTTGCTCGTCGACGCCGGCACCGATTAGCGCACCCACCAGGCCGCCCGTGGCGACACCGGCCGCGGCGCCGGCTGCGGTCGCCGCCAGCCATCCGGCCGCGACGACAGGCCCGAGACCGGGGATCGCCAGCAGTCCGAGACCCGCCAGCAGGCCGGCGCCCCCGCCGACCACACCGCCGAGGCCCGCGCCCGCGGCCGTGTCGGAGACGGCCTCGACGTCGTCGTACTGAGCGCTGACATGTTTGTTGGCAATCAGGCTCACGTCGGAAGCGGGGACGCCCGCCTTCTCGATCGCGTCGACGGCGGCGCGTGCCTGGGCATAGCTGTCGTAGGACCGGCTCACCGTCTTCATCGTTCTCTCCCTTGTTGAACGCCGCGGTACAACAGGGCGAGGCGCGCGGGGTTCCTCCTGCGAGGTGAGAGCGGTCCAAGTTCGTGCCGCTTCATGCGACCTCCGTCTCCGGCGCATGGCTCACGGCGATGATCGAGCACATCAAGGCCGACGGGGCACCGTAGCGACGGCCAACGAGGAAGGAAGGGCGTACCTGTCAATTCGCTACCTCTCCGCCTAGGATCGGGCGGGGGAGGGAATCGAATGAACATTCTGCGCTGGGTGCCGGGACTCGCGATGTTGCGCAGCTACGAGGCATCGTTCCTGCCGCGCGACCTGGCGGCGGGACTGACGCTGGGCGCGGTCATGGTGCCGGTGGGTCTGGCCTATGGCGAACTGGCCGGTCTTCCGATGGCCGGCCTTTACGGAAGCATGCTGCCGCTGCTCGCCTACGCCTTGTTCGGCAGCTCCCGTCACCTCGTCGTTGGACCCGACACCGCGATGGCGGCCATCGTCGCGGTGGCGGTGGCGCCGCTGGCGCTGGGCGATCCGGCCCGGCTGGCGCTGCTCGCGGCCGGGCTTGGCGTCATGGTCGGGCTCGTCTGTCTGCTGGCCGGTCTGCTGCGGCTGGGCTTCATTGCCAACTTCCTGTCCAAGCCGGTGATCGCGGGCTTCATGCACGGGCTTGCCCTGGTGATCCTGGGTGCGCAGCTTCCGAAAGTGCTGGGCTTCAAGGTCGAGGGCGAGACGACGCTCGACCAGCTCGTCGCCACGACACGCAGGCTGGGCGACACGAACCTCGCTTCCCTCGCGATCGGGGCCTCGTGCTTTGTCGTGATCCTCCTCTGTCGTCGCCTCGCGCCACGCCTGCCGGGAGCGGTGGTCGCGCTGGCGGGCTCGATGTTGGCCGTCGTGCTGTTGGGTCTCGAACAGCACGGGGTCGCCCTGGTAGGCCGCATTCCGACGGGGCTGCCCGACCTGTCGCTGCCGCTCCTGTCGCTGGCCGATTTCGACGCGCTTTTGCCGGTGGCACTTGTGGCGGCGCTCCTGTCCTTCTCCGATACGATGGTGACGGCCCGCGCTTTCGGCGCGCGCCATGGCACGCGCGTCGATGCCGACCAGGAATTGCTGGGCATCGGCACGGCCAACCTGGTCTCGGGCCTGACCCAAGGGCTGCCGATCAGCGCCAGCGACACCCGCACCGCCGTGGCCGAAGCGGCGGGCAGCCGGACCCAGCTCACCATGGTCGTCGCGGCTGCCATCGTGGCCGGGGCCACGCTCTGGATGGCCGATCTTCTCTACCACCTCCCGACGGCGGCTCTGGGCGGCATCCTGATCGCTTCCGCCTGGGGCCTCTGCGATCTCGGCGAGTTCAGCCGGCTCTGGCGCTTTCGCGGCAGCGACCTTGCCGCCGCGCTGCTGACGATGGCGGGTGTCGTTGCCCTGGGGGTCATGGAAGGCATCCTGGTCGGCGTCGTTTTTTCGCTGGTTCTGCTGCTTCGCGCACTGGCCTTCCCGCCCGACGCCGTGCTGGGCCGCACGCCCGACGGCGGCTGGCACGACCTCGCCCATCGCACCGACGCCGCCGCGGTGCCGGGCCTGCTGGTCTACCGCTTCTCTGCGCCGCTCTTCTTCGCCAACTGCGAGCTGTTCCGCGAGCGTATCGAAGCGCACGTCGCTGCCGCGCCGCATCCGGTAAGCCGCGTCGTGGTCGACGGGGCGGCGATCCACGACGTCGACCTGATGGCCTGCGACCTGCTGGTCGAGCTGGAGCGTGAGTTGGGCGCGAAGGGCATCACGCTGGCGTTCGGCAATCTGCGCGATCGCGTGAGACGCGACATCGAGCGCGGACTGCGGCTGGCCGCAGGAGACGGCGAGGGCGACCTCGTCTATCCGACAGTCTCAGCCGCAGCCGCTCCGGCTAGCGCGGCGACCGTGGCGCCACGCGTGCCGTAACGACCTCCCCGCAGAGAAGTCGTGCCAGGGAAGCCATGACTGGAGAGCTCAGTGTTCCTGCTCAACCAGAAGAGGCTCGGGGGAATTTCGCCGGAGTGCCATTTACGCGTTTTTTGATGCGTTGATATTTACAGACAACGCACAACCCCTTAAGCCCTACATTCTGCAGTTGCAGTAAGATAACAACTCGGGGGAGAAATATGTCTGCTGGAAAGACAGCGATGGCTGCTGCTCTGATGATGGGACTTGCTGGTTGTGCGGGACGCGCACCGGCGCCTGTCGCCGTGGTGCAGGCACAGGATCGCTTCATGGACTGCGCCGCAATCAATGCGGAGGTCAAGGCAAACAACTTGCGGATCTCGGAACTGGGATCAGAAGAGGGCAAGAAGGTCGCCCAGAACGTGATCGTTGGCGCTGCCGGCGTCATCATTCCGATATTGTGGTTCGGAATGGATTTCCAGAATGCCGCCGGCAAGGAAGTCGCTGCGCTTCAGTCGCGCCAGCAATATCTCGCTACGCTGGCCGAACAACGATGCGGCGCCGTGGTGCCTGTCCCGATCCAGTCGATCCCAGACGCGCCCTCGGTCCCGCCCGCGCCTGTCGTCGCCCCTGTTCCGTCTGAGCCAGTACCCGCCGCCGTGCCGGTTGCGGCACCCGGGCCGGCTGCCCGCGAACTGGACTGCATCGACCCTGACGGTTCGAAGATGCGCGTCGTGGCCACGGCGTGCCCGCCACCTTCGACACCGGCGCCGTAAAGGTGCTTGCGCGAGAGCGGCGCCCCAGGGCGCCCCTCTCGCGGGCCGCCTATTTCAGTGCGTTTCGCAGGGGTTCGTTCGAGAGCTGCATCAGCCCACCGAACGGCAAGCCGAGTTCTAGGATCAGGTAGAAGGCCGCTGATGCGGAGAGGATGCAGATCGCTATTACGACGAACAGGGTCGGGTTGGGCGGTGCCGACAGGCTAAAGACTCCGAAGATGAACATCAGCCATATGATCAGCACGATCAGGAACGTGTTGGAGATCGAATCCGTAGGCTGGGCAAACAGCGCAAGCTGCGTTTGCGCGAGGTCGGCGCTGACCTGAAGGGCGCGGGCCTGTAGTGCGCGCTGCCTGGCGTTGGTGGGTTGCAGGTCCTGCAGCATGAACAGGACCTCCTCCTCCGGCGACTTGGTCTCGTTGAGCTTGACGCCGCGTGCGATGGCCTCGTCACGCCAGATGGAATCGATCATCGGCTGGATCTCGGCATGCAAGGCGTCCCGCACCGGCTGCGCCTCAGGCCCGTAATGCTTCAGCACCCGGTCGAGTTCGGTGATATCGGCCGTCAGGCGGCTGACGAGGCCGCTGGTGCGCTCGAAAGAGGTACGGGTCGAGGCGAAGAGCAGGGCCAGCACGAGCGCCGACATCGTGGCGACAAGCGCGATCGAGAGCTTGATTACATCCTTGGAATCGCCGCTCACATGGTGCTCGGGCAGGCGGGCTCGCAGCAGGGCACCGCCAATCGCGCTGGCGAGAATGCAGACGAAGGCGAGAGCGGCGAACTGGATGGGACTCAAGGGTGGACCTCACGGCAAGCGGGATGACAGGCCGCACAACGTGCCTCATGCCGCCCTGCGGAGGCAATGCGGAGTCTATGGTTCATATCGGCTGCAAAAGTGGCGCTCGCCCACCACAGGCTGGTCACAAGCCAGCACCAGCCTCGTGAAGCAGATTGAGTCTGCCGTCGACCCAAGGCGGCCTCCCAGCCTCCGCTACACCCGGAGGCCTGACCCGTCTGCGACCCCAAGCGCAGGCGGGTCTTCTCCCATCGGTGCCAGCCTAGAGCACTTTTCGAGTCAGCGTGGATATCCAGCTGCGCAGAAGTAGTTCTGGAACTCTTCTGGTTTGAACTGAGAGATGGCATCTCCGAAGGCGTCGAAGAGGTCGTCGTAAGTTCGGGCGGCAGCCTTTCTGAGGAACGC